>Ga0181560_10001725_pt1 | contig 20400 bp, 11 predicted proteins | sample 011ome_20_FD_133751 | JGI IMG/M metagenome (GOLD analysis project Ga0181560, IMG submission 133751) | Coastal salt marsh microbial communities from the Groves Creek Marsh, Skidaway Island, Georgia - 011509CT metaG (megahit assembly) | ecosystem: Environmental > Aquatic > Marine > Intertidal...
CCTGCGCCGCCGCCGCCGCCGCCGCCGCCGCCGCCGCCGCCGCCGCGGTCGCCGGACGACCCCCCTCTCAGTCCGCTCAACCCGAGCGGCGGCCGCAGCAGCCGCTGCAGCGCGTCGCCGCGGTCCGCGGACCCTCGGAAGAGCCCCGGAGAAGAGCCCCCGCGGCCGCTCAGACCGGGCGACAGCGACGGCGACGGCGACGACGACGCCGCGCGCATCCGCGCCGTGAGCTCCTCCTGCTGCTTCCTCACCCACGCCCTCGACGTCTCCGCTTCCACGCGCGCGGCGTGAAGCTCGTCCGCGACCTTCTTCCTCTCCGTCATCGCGGCCTCTCTGAGTTCTTTGCTTCGGCGGTCCTGCTCCAGCGCCGCTCGCGTCGCCGCCTCCGCGATCTCCGCCTCGGCGAGAATTTTCGCGCGGCGCAGTTCCAACGCGTCGTTCTCTTCCCTCACGCGTCGCTCCCGCGCGGCGAGCTCCTCGTCCAACTTGGCCTTTTGCGTCGCCGCGACGGCTCGCGCTTCTTCAACGACCGCCGCGGCAGCCTCCGCGACGCGCCTCTCGGCCGCGAGCCGCTCCATGGACTGCTTCGTCTCCGCCTCGAGCGCCTTCGCCTTCGCCGCGGCTCTCTTCGCTTTCTCCGCGTCCTCCGCCACCTTCTCCGCCGCCGCCGCGAGCTCCGCCCGGCGCTTCGAGAGCTCCTCCTGCCTCTGGAGCTCCTCCGCGTCGTGCCGCGACTTGGCCTGAACGAGCTCCGCCTGGTGCTTGTGCGCCTCCGCGGCCGCGGCTTGCGCCTCCGCGAGCATGCGGTCCGCCTCGGCTTTCGCCCAGACGGCTTCCGCCTTGGCGCGCGCGGCGTCCGCCCTCGCCCGCTCAGCCTCCGCGCGCGCGGAGAGCGTTCCGGGGGAGCCCGGCATCGCGGCCGCGTGCGCGGTCGTGGGCGTGTTCGTCGGCGCCGCGGGGAGCGCGCCGACGGGCGTCAGCGCGATCGGCGACGGCGCCGGGTCGCCGGGGGTCAACACCGCGCCGGCGACGGCGACCGGCTGCGCCGCGAGCCGCCGCCGCTCGGCGAGCTGCTGCTGCGCCGCGAGCTGTTGCCGCTGCGCCGCCAGTCTCTGCGCCTCGAACTGCGCCTTCTGTGTCTCCAGCGCGCGTCTCTGCGCCTCGAGCGCCTCGCGCTCCAGCTGCAGCGCCGCGTCTCGCTCCTGCTCCGCGCGCGCGCGTCGGCGGAGAAACTTTTCGCTCTTCTCCCTCTCGACGTTCCGCGCGTCCATCTCCACCGCCTGCGTCATCGACCGCAGCGCATCCTGCTGCTCTCTGATCTGCTCGAGCTGTTGCGCCGCGATCTGCGACTGGATCGGCGACGGCGCGCGATCGGCGAGGGAGGGCGACGGCGACAGCCTCGCGACTTGCGACGCGGCGATGGCGGCGCCCTCTCTCAGCGCCTCGAGCGTCGCGCGGTCCATCTCCACGCGCCGTTCCTCTTCGTGCAGCGCGCGCTCGCGCGCGTCGAGCTCGCGCGCGCGCGCGTCCGACTCCGAGGTCCTCCGCGAGCTCGAGTTCGAGACCGGCGGCGCGCCCGAGAGCGGCCGCGGCGGCAGCCGCGGGCTCTCGCGGTGAATCGGCGACGCGAACCCTCCGCCGCCGCCGCCGCCGCCGCCGCCGTCCGCGCCGGGGTCGTCGTCCCCGCGGTGGCGCGACGGCGAAGGCGACGCCGCCGCCGCCGCCGCCGCGCCCTTTGTCGCGCTCTCGTGCTCGCGCCTGCGAAGCGCGACGTCGCGGTCCTCTAACCCGCGCACCTTATCCATGAGACTATCCCGCAGTTCGTTCGCCGCGCGTTTCATCGCCCGCGCGTCGTTCGCCGCGGACTCGACGTCGCGCCGCGTCTGATCGAACGCCCGCCGCGCGTGCTCGAAGTCGTCCATGTCGTCCCCGAGTTGTTTACGATCCATCGCGAGCTGCTCGGACTTGGTCTCGAGCTCGAGGAGCCGCGCGGAGGTTTCCTCGGAGGCGTACTCCGCGGCGTCGCGAATTTCCCTCGCGGCGCGGCGCTCCTCCGCCGCCGCCGCGCGTTCGCTCGCGAGCGCCGCCGCGGCTTTGGAGAGGCACAGCGCCCACTTCTGCAGCGCGGTCTCGCGCTGAATCAACCCCGCGCGCATCTTCCCGATCGTGTTCGCGAAGAAGTCCTGCCCCGCGTCGTCCGAGTCGGAGACGTTTTGAGGGACGACGTTGGTAAACGCCGCCGCCGCCGCCGCCGCGTCCTCGGCCTCTTGCGACAGGGGGTGCGCGCTCTGCGGGATCGACCCGCTCAGGAGCTCCGCGACTTCGTTCTGCAACAGCCGCCACGATTCGTTCAGCTTCTTTTCGCGCTCGCTCAGCGCGTCGTCCGCTTCCGCGAGGCTGACGACCGCGCGCCGCGCGCGATCGAGCGTCTTTTGCGCGTCGTCCAACGCGAGCGCGCGCTCCGCGATGGCGGCTTCGCGCTCCCCCGCGGTTCTCTCCCACTGCCCCGCGGCGAGCAGCGTCCCCTCCGCGGCGGCGGCTTTCCTGTTCGCCGCCGCCTCGCGCTCCTCCGCGGCGCGCTCTCGGACCGTCAGCTCGGCGATGCGACGCTCGAGCTCGGCGCGCGTCGTCTCCGCCTTGGCCGTCGCCGCGGACGCCTTGTCCTCGCGGTCTCTCAAGTCGACGAGCGCCTCTCTCAGCTCGAGCTCCCGGCGGTCGAGGTGCTTGATCCGCTCGCGCGTCTCGTCCCTCGTCGCCGCCGCGGCTCGGTTGATCCCCTCGGCCTCGCCGCGGAGCTTCGCCGCGGCCTTCGCGTCCTCGTCCGCGACGTGCTTCAGCCTCTCCGCCTCCGCGCGCGCTTCGTCGACGTGATGGCGTTCTTTCCGTAAGAGCTCTTGCTCCGTCGTGATCTCCGTCATCGTCTCCCTGCGGAGGGACTCCACCTTGAGGCGCTCCGCGGCGATATCCGCGGCGTTCTCTCTGCGCGCAGCCTCGCAGCGGTTCTTCTCCTCGCTCACCTCCGCCATCGCCTCGCGTCGGATTTGATCCGCCTTGTCGCGTTCGTCGTGCGTCTCCTTCAGCGCCGCCCTGCGCGCGTTCGCGACTTCGTCCAGCGACTTTCGCTTCGTCTCCTTCACCTCGAGGAGGTCTCTCTGCTTCAGCGCGGTCGACTCTCGGCGCGCCGCTTCGACTTCCGCGAGCGCGTCTCTTCGGATCTTTTCGCTCTCCGCGTTCGCGTCGTTTCGGAGCCGCTCCACCTCCGCGCGTTCTCTTTTCAAAATCGCCGCCGCCTCCTCCGCCGTCTTCGCGCTCTTCTTCACCTCCTCCTCGAGCGCAGTCTCGCGTCGCTTCACCTCGATCGCCCACTTTCGCAGAGACTCCTCGGTGTCGTGCGCGCGCTTGCGAGCTTCCGCGTCCGCTTCTTTGACCTTGGATTCGTATTCGTTCTGGAGATCTTTCCGGAGCCGCGTCGCCGCGAGCTCGAGCTCCGAGACGTGCTTCTCTTGCTTCTCGACGTCCTTCCTGCGCGCGTCCAGCGCTTGCGCGCGCGCGACGAGCGCGTCGCGCTCCCTCGTCGTCTCCTCCAACGCCGCGCGCGCGATCTCGTTCTGCTCCGCGGCCGCTCTCTTCGCGTTGAGCGCCTCTTGCTCCGCGAACGCAGCCTTATTGTTCGCCGCCGCGACTCTCTCTCGCGCGGCTTCAACCTCCTCGCGGTGCGCTTCCATCTTCGCCTCCATCGCCGCGGCCTGGTCCTCGTACCCGCGCGACATCGTCTTGAGCGCTTCGATCTTCTCCTCGACGTCCGCGACCGCGGCGGCGTGCTCCTGCGCCGCTTGGTTTCGCTCGTTCAGACGCGCGACCTGCTCGCTCTCGCGAATCTCGCGCATCTCCGCGATCTCGTTCTCGATCGCCGCCGCCACCTGATCCCGCTCGAGCTTGATCTCGTGGAGCTGATCCCTCGCGGTCGCGAACTCCGCCTGCGCGCGCGCGGTGTCCTTCGTCAGCGTCGCCACCTCGCGCTTCACGCCCGCCTTGAACGCGCTCGCTTCCTCTCGCGCTTTGCTCAACGCGTCCGCGGCGTCCGCCTTTTCCGTCGCGAGCCGCTCCAGCTCGCCCCGCGACTCGAGCACCAACCGCTGGACGTGCTTCAGCTCCGCGAGCGCGGTCCGCCGCGACTCCTCGCCCTCGAGCGCGAGCTTCTTCCGGTCCGCATCGAGTCGCGCGGCCGCGAGGAGGTCGCGCTCGTCGAGCTCCTGCTCGCGCCGCGCCGCGCTTCGGCTCGCGTCGGCGCGCTCTGAGGCGACAAACGTCGGGAACGTCGAGTTGAAAGGCGTCAGAAGCGGAGTTGAAAGGCCTTCGTCGAGGCGCGTCGGGATTGAAACGAGCGAGGGGTCGGCGGAGAGACACGACACGCGCGCCGGGTGGACGAGTCCTCAAGGATCGGCGTGCACAACGCGGACGCGGTCGCGTGGGGACCGGCCGGCGTGAAAAGAAAACGCGCCTTCGTCGACGCGCGCGCGCTCGCGCGCCGCCGCGTCCCTCGCGCGCTCCGCGGCCGCGGCGACGCGGTCCGACGCCGCGGACTTGTCCGCCGCGAGTTTCAGCGCCTCCGACGCGCGCTTCTCGCGCTCGACGAGGCGCTGCTCGCGGTCGCGCAGCGCGCGTTCTTCCTTGGCGCACGCGCGCTCGAGCCGCTCCTCCCCGTCGGAGACGGCGCGCTCGCGCGCGTCGACTCTCCGCTCGCGCTCGCGCAGCGTCGCGGAGGACTCCAGCGGGTCGCGCTCGGCGGCGAGCGCGGGGGGCACGTCCCAGCCGTTGCGTCCGAGCGGCGCGAGCCTCGGCCCGCGCGACGACGCCGCGGACGTCGACGACGGCGACGGCGACGGCGACGGCGACGGCGACGAGATGCCGCTGATGACGCTGCCTCGAGATATCAGCAGCGCCGCGCCGGATCGGTCCGCGGGGGAGGGCGCGTGTTGTCGGGGAGGCGCCGCGCCGGTGACGCTCCCCGCCGCGGACGGCGGATCGCTTCGCGGGTCGCGATTCATCCGCGCGAACGACGGCGTCGCGTGCTCGTCGCCCATGGCGCGACGATCCGGCGCGACGCGCGACGGTCGATCGATCGAGAGACGCGCGTGCTCAATTGGCGAACGAATTCGACGCGTCGACGAGCGACGACCTCGCGCGCTCGCCGCGGCGCGCTCCTCCGACGACGCCCTCGCCCTCGCTCGACGCGCTCTCACGACGCCGCTGCCGACGTGAACGCGTCCTACGGTCGCAGCGCACGCGCACTCGCGGTGCGACGCGCAGTGGCGGGAGCTCGAAAACCAAATGCCCGCTCAGGCAAACGTCTCGATCGCGACGACAGACGACGAGAAAAGCAGTTGACCCTAGACCCGATCAAAGTTACCTATCAAACAGGCCTTCCCCGAAAGGTAAACATTTTCTCTTGACCCTGATTCGTCGACGTACGTCCCAGTCGATCCCGCGCCGGCATGGCGTCCGACGCCGACGCCGCCGCCGAGGCGGCGGTCCACGACGACGGCGGCGGCGACGACGACGTGGACGAGGAGGAGGAGGCGCGCGTGCGCGCCGTCGTCCCGTCTCTGTCCTCCCCCGACGCCGCGACGCGCGCGACCGCGGCGGAGTCCCTGCTCGACGGCGCGTCGTCGCCGATGTCGTGGGCGCGAGCGCTCGCGCGATGCGACGCGATCGTGCCACTCCTCGCGCTCGTGCAAGCTGTCAAGCGCGACGTCCACGACGGCATGCGACCGATCGAGTGCGCCGAAAACTCCGACGCGGTGATCGCCGCGGGCGACGCCGCGTTGCTCGTCCTCGCGGAGGTTGCGAACGTCGCCGCGCAGATGCTCGCGGAGGAGGGGTGGGACGTCGCGCGTTGCGACGACGAGGAGCGCGCGGTTTTCGTGGACGAGCGGTCGGGGATGTCGCAGGTCGCACCGCCGGCGTTGGCGTCCACCGCGAACGACGCGATCGCGGCGGTGATCGTCGAGACGCTCACGCTCGTGACGCCGCTGCGGTGTCCTGACGCGTCGACGACGGAGCCGCGATGGCCGGTGCGCGTGCTGAGTCACTCGCCGGCGACGGCGACGGCGGACGGAGAGTCAGCGCGCGCGAGTCTCAGCGTCCTGGACTGCGCGCTCGAGGAGGGCGACGCGGGAGACGTCACGAGGGTCATGGTGCGAGGACCGTGGACAGGGAGCGACGGCGACGTCGACGGCGAGGTCGATCCCTCGGAGCCGCCGGGGACGGCGCTCGACGGGTGGTCGGACGCCGCCGCCGCCGCCGCGCTCGCGCTGCGATTGGCCGCGAGCGCGTCCGCGTCAGCACCCGCGTCGGCACCCGGTGCCGAGCCGTCGCCGTCGCCGCCGCCGCCGCGGCGGGTCTTGGTGTGCGGATTGCGCTGCGGGTCCATCGCCGCGTACCTCGCGTCGCGCGGCGCGGAGATCCGCGTGGACGTCCTCGAGCCGGATGCGCGCGTCGCGGACGCCGCGAGGGAGCACTTCAACCTCGACTTCGACGACGAGCGGTGGGACGATCTCACGGAGTCAGGGCGCGCGGCGCGGCTGGCGACGCCGCCGAAGGCGGGTCGGGCGCGGGTGTGGAGCGGGGTCTCGATGGAGGCGTTCGCGGCCGCGGCGAAGGCGAGCGTCGGGGGTGGATTTTTCGCCGTGTTATCCACGCCGGGGACGCAGAGATTCGACGCTCTGCTCGCGGCCAAGGCGAGCGCGAGCGTCGCGACGTTCGTAAAGCTGGTGCGGAGCTTGTTGAACGAAGACGACGGCGTCGCCGTTCTCGCGGAGAACGACGGCGAAACCTTGGGCGCGATGGCCGTCGCGTCCGCGGGGTGTTTCGGCGCCGACGCGGTCGTCGCCGCGCGAGAGGACGACGACGAGTCGAATTCAAACGCGAACGCCGAGCCGCCGTCCGCGAAGCGCGCGAAGACCGACGCCAACGGCGCGTTCGCCGCGGCGTTCGCCGCGCCGCGCGGGGGCGTGGTCGTCGCGGTGACGACGACGAACCCCGCGGGCCTCGGCGACGTCGCGACGTTCTTCTCCCGAGCCGCGTGGGCGCGCGTCGTCGCGCGGCTCGCCCCGGCGCCGTTCGCCGTCGACGTCGCCGAGCGACTGGGATCGAGCGCGTCCAAGGTGGCGAGGGTGTCGTTCCGCGCCGCGGCCGACGACGCCGACGAGGCCGCCGAGGCCGCCGAGGCCGCGGTCGCGGTCGCGTCGGTCGTCCCGGAACGCGCGCGCGCGGCCGCGGCCGCGAACGCGGGCAACGCGGGGTGGGATCTCTTCGGCGGCGGCGACGGCGGTGAGACTGCTCCCCGTACGGCCCCGTTCGCGTGGTGCACGTCGTTCCTTAAGGACTTTTCCCGTCGTCACTCTTCACCCGCGCTTCCCTTTCAACGTTTGACCGCGAAGACGTTCGACTGACCGATCGCTTCACCCACTCAAGAGTCGCCGCCGTCGCCGCCGCCGCCGGACGTCGGCTCCGCCGCGTACTGGACCGGCGTGATGGGACTGCCGGTCGGGGGCGGCGCCGCGCGCGCGCCGGCGCCGGCGGCGCGCGCGTCGACCGCGGCCGCCGCCGCGACAGCGAAGGACGCGGCGGCGGTGCGCGAGGACGGCTACGCGTGGGGCGACCGCGCATGCGACGCCGACGACGCGCGCAAATTGTCGGACGCGGTGTCGAAGCTCGTCGCCGCCGGGTGGCCGCCCGCGTGCGTGTTCCTGAGCGATCTCGCGTGGGAGGTCACCGGGAAGCTGTGGGACCGCGCGGCCGCGATCTTGGGCGGGGACGACGAGGACGAGATCGTCTTGGAGCCTTCGCTCGCCGCGTTTAAGCTCGACGCCGCGGCGGGGAAAGCGGGACGGCGGTACGTCGGGAATAATTTCGGACAGCCGCATCGGGACTACACGTTCGAAGACGTCTACGGCGACGGCGCCGCTGGCGGTCCCGCCGCGCCCATCGCGCCGCCGCTGCCGAACGTTCTGAGCGTATGGATGCCCATCGTGGACGTGACGCTGGACAACGGGTGCGTGTACGTCGTCCCGAAGCGCGCGGACCCGGGCGGCGGCGCCGGCGAGTCCGACGCCGCCGCGCCAAAATTCGATCGCGCCGCCGTCGTGCCGCTCGCGCCCGCGCCCGCGGGGACGTTCTTCGCGTGGGCGGGGAACACCGTGCACTGGGGGTCGGGGTGCGCGGAGAAGGCGGCGGCGGCGCCGCGCGAGAGCCTCGCGTTCGTGTTTCGAAGGAAGAGCGCGCGATGCGACCGCCGCGCGGAGCCGCTGACGCGCGCGGCGTGCGCGTGCGCGCGTCTCGACGACGGCCGACGCGGGCCGCCGCTCCCGGCGCGGCTGAAGATCGTCCAGCACGCGATGACGTGCTTCGAGCACTGGTACGGCGACACCGCGGCGACGCGCGCGAAGTTGACGCCCAGTCAGACGACGAACTAGATGAGGGTAGCGGCGCGCGTAGTTAATATGGATGTTACCTAAGGTTGCGAGTTGAGCGTCGCGTCGCTTCTACTCCTCGCGACGTATCGAAGGGATCTGTCGCCCGAGCTCGCGCGCGAGCGCGGCGACGTCGACGACGTAGTCGCCGCCTCGCAGCGCGTTCGCGACCGCGCCGACGAACCGCGACAGGAGCGCGCGTCGGTACAAGTCCCTCGCGACGATATGATCCGCGGTCGGTTCTCTTCTCCCCGCGCGGTCGCGGTCCGTCCCGTCCTCGCCGTCCTTCGTCCTCCACTGCCCGCCCGTCTCTTTGCCTTCGAGGACGAGTCGGACGAGGCGAGGGAATCTCCCCGCGTCCTCGGAGAACTCGTCCACGGCGAAGATCTCCGGCACGACCGCGTCGGTGAGCTTCTTCCCGTCCGCCTTGAGAAGCGGCGCGAACGCGGGGTCGGTCTCCGCGAGCGTCGCGCGCGTCCCTCTCCACAACTCCGACCGCTCGGCGTAGTCCATCGCGATCCACTTCGACTCGAGCGACGCGATCACGTCGTCGTCCGCGTCCATCCCGCCGCGTATCGTCCCGAGCCCGATCGCGTGCTGCGTCTTCAGCATCTCGCGCGCTTTCGCCAGCTCCGGGTTCGCCTCCATCTTCCTCACGGCCTCGCTGAGTTCCGCTTCTCTCCTCGCGAGGCGCGAGTACTCCCCCTTGCCTCCGTACCACATCGCCGCGGTCGACATCATGACGAGCACGACGCCGCAGAGGAACGCCTTGAGGAGGTTCAGGTAGAGCCTGAACTCGTCGGCGCGCTTCTTTCTTCGGATCGCGGCGGCTTTCTCCTTCGTCGCGGTGGCATCGGAGGCGGCGTCTGTCGACGCCGAGGCGCGTTGCTGGCGTCGACGCGCGCCCATGTTTACTGTCGTCGGATCTGATCGTGCGTCCGTTTAGTTTCGTCGGAAAATGTAACACTCTTTCCGAGTGTGTACCTCTACTGCTACTCAACTCTTATCGCCGCCCTCGCGCTTCACCACCGCGGTCGCGAACGACGGGTGATGCTTGTGCGTCAGCTCCACCGCCATCCCCGGCATGGCCGCCAGCTTGCACGCGGTCGCGTTCGCCACGGCGCACGTCATCACGCCCGAGACGTCCGCCGCCTGCGTCGACCCCGGAGGGATCAGACCGGTCGCCGTCAGCTGCTTCGTCTTCCGGGAGACTTCGGCGAAGTACTTCGCCGCCGCGGTCAACATCTCCTGCGGCGTGTGCGGCGTGTTCACGTAGTCGTGGTACTCTTGGTACGTCAGCGGGCCCGGATCGGCGCACGCGTGCATGAACCCGAACCTCTGCCAGAAGTTCTGCTCCGGGTCCGTGAAGTCTGAGCCAGCCGTCGGACGCTTCACCTTCCCAACCTTATCCATCGCGGTGATCAACGTGACTAAGCCGCCGCACATCGTCTTCTGGAACTCCAAGACGAAGTGTTCCATCTGGACTCGAAGCTGCGCGGCGCCGCCGTCGCCTTCGAACGCCGCCGCGTCGCCCCCCGCCTTCCCGCCGCGTTTTTCCTTTTTCGCCTTCTTGCCGTCCTTCTCTCTCTTCTCGAGGGGACGCTCCGCGCGTTGCCGCTTCCACGCGTTCGCTTCCTCGATCAAACACGCGTTCGCGCTGTCTAAGTGATCGCACAGGTTGTGCATGAGGTACTCCGTGTACCAGTAAATCATCCCGAGCTCGTGCGGGAGGTACAGCTCGAGCTCGTGACCCAGGCTCAGGTGCGTGATCTCCACGCGCGCCATCATGGAAATCGTCCACCGCGCCATCGCGCTCTTCGGCCACGCCGATCTCGCGAGCGCGCGCGCGGCGTCGCAGTCGTTCGTCTCAGCGTACGCGTCGAGGTATCGCTCGATCGCCCCGGAGTCGTCCGCCGCGATCGCGGGCTCGACGAGAAGGTTCCATTCGCCCAGGCACCGTCGCGCCCGTCGACGCAAGCGCGACCGGTTCGAGCAGTACGCGCGAAGAAGGAAATCCACCGGCCGCCAAACCTTCGCGAGGAAGACCTTCAGCGCCGCGTCCTCCTCCTCGCCGCCTCCGCTCTTTCCGCCGCTCCCTTCCCCCGAATCCCCGGTCCCGCCGAGGTCGTTGTCCACCTCGATCGTCGTCAGGTCGATCGCCGGCGGAGGCGCGCTTCCGCAGAGCCACGCGCTCCGCAAGACGCAGTCCCCCGACCGACGCCCCATCACCGTCCCCTGGCCGTCCCTCAACACGATCGCCGCGATGAACGACCGCGCGACGATCCCGGGCTTCGCGTCCGAGATGGTGCTCAGCATCGCTATCAACTCGTGCAGCGCGACGTCGCCGCGGACGCGCAAGTCGAGGACGTCGCACGCCCTCAGCAGCTCGCCGACGAAGCTCGCGAAGTGGTCGAAGGCGCCCGCGCGCGAGAACGGCTTCACGACCCTCGGGGGATGCGGACCTAACCGTCGCGCGTTCACGTCTCGGTCGAAACCTAATCCTCTCGTGTTCCAGTCGAGCTTCCCGCCGCGAAACGCCTCGCCAAAGTCCGTATTCTCATCGTTCGCGTCGCCGCTCGAAGGCGGCGCCCGCGTCGACGCCCTCATCGACTCCAGAAGCGTCGCCGCGAGCGTCAGCTTCTTCCTCGCGTTCGCCGCGTCGTCCGCGGTGACGTCCGCCTTGATCATGTCCCGAAGCGCGCAGTGCAGCGCGATGCGAAACCGCACGCGCGTCAGCAGCGCGTCCGTCGTCGCGCCCCCCGCGCGCGTCGACGTCAGCCATCGCTCCGCGGCTTTCAGCGCGCGCAGCGTCTCGTCCGGCTTGGTCGGATCCCCCATCGCCGCGGCGCCGACGTCGTACCCCGCGACGTGCGCGTTGAAGTCCTCTTCCTCCCACACGTCGCCCAAGCTCACGGCGTTCCGGACCGTCGCGACGTCGCTCCGCACGGCGTCGAAGTACGCGCGCGTCACCGGCGAGGACGACGCCTCGAGGCGGTCGAAGTCGTGCATGTACAGGCACGTGTATATCGACACCGCGAGGGACTGGCCGGAGTGCCACGTCGCCTCGCACGCAAGGAGCGCGTCGAAGACGTAGATTTGCTCCTCGTCGGTCAGCTCCAGCGGCGCGCGCCCCGCGGCGACGAGCTTCTCGGACGTCTGGAACGGCGGCGCCAGACCGTCCATGCCGCCCTCGACGCCGACGTCCATCTTTCGATCGCCCACGGTGATCGCGGACATGGACGCGAACAGGTCGAACGTCGCGCCGTGGACGAGCTCGCCGCTGGTCATCCTCGTCGTCGCCGCCGCGAGGACGTCGTCCACGGGGACCCACGACGGTCCCATCGCGCGCGGCGGTCGTTCGTCGTCGCCGCGACGGTCGTTGTGCCGTGCTTCCGACTGCCGAGCCGAACTTTTCGACGCGGAAGTGACTCGTCGGATGCCGAGTCGCGCTCATCGCGACGAGATCGGTCAAAACTCACGGTTGATAGGCAAAGAACTGACTGGGGATTCGCGATCAAGGGAAAACGCTCGACCGATCAGCTGAGCGTGTGTTCATTCAGCTAAAACTCCGTCCATCGCGCTTCGCGCGCCCTCTTTTACTCGCGCAGCGCGAACTCTCGCCGCCGCAGAGTACCAAAGGAATCTTTCATCATGGTGCGCGTCGCGCCTCGTTCACTTCCGCGCCTCGTCGCGCGATCGCGCGCTCGGCTCGCTCGCGCGGACCGACGCGCGGAGCGATGGGAGGGATGAAAAACCTGCCAGCGAACGCGCGCGGCGGAACGCGCGAAATCGCGTTCCGCGCGCCTCGCTCGTCGGCAGCCCTCCGTCCGCGCGTCGTCTTCGACCGCGCGCGATGTCTCCGACGCGAATCGCGTCGCGCGTCGAGCGCGTCCCGCGTCGCGTCGCCGCCATCGCGCGCTTTTCGCGCGTCCCGCCGACGTGAAATCTTTTTTAGGGTTTGCGCTTCACGTCGCGGACGCGAGGCTGTGTGATCGACGCGGCGGTCCGCGTCGCGCGCGCGTCGCGATCCGCCCTCTCCCTCGCGCGCGTCGACCACCACGGCCACCACCACTGCGGACCGTCGACTCACCGCCTCGACCCCTCGCTCTCGTCTCTCTCAGGGTGGCGAAGAAGATGCCCTCATCGCCGAGGCGCCCAAGAAGCGCACGTTCCGCAAGTTTCAGTTCCGCGGCGTCGACCTCGACCAGCTTCTCGACATGAAGACGGACAAGCTCGTGGATCTCTTCCGCGCGCGCATCCGTCGTCGTTTCAAGCGCGGCCTCAAGAGGAAGCCGATGGCGCTCGTGAAGAAGCTCCGCAAGGCGAAGAAGGAGGCGTCGGGCGGCGAGAAGCCGGAGACGGTGCGCACGCACCTGCGCAACATGGTCATCGTCCCCGAGATGATCGGCTCCGTCGTCGGCGTGTACAACGGCAAGACGTTCGTGACGGTCGAGATCAAGCCGGAGATGATCGGGCACTACCTCGCGGAGTTCTCCATCACGTACAGGCCGGTGAACCACGGGCGTCCCGGTATCGGCGCGTCCGCGTCCGCGCGCTTCATCCCGCTCAAGTAAAGAAAGGTTTCTTGAGGATGGAGCGAAGGTTTCGTCGAGAGCGAGGGCGAAGTCGCGCGCGTAGGGTGGTGTTGGGGTCGTCTCGCGCGCGCGTCGCGGGATGCGGCGCGCGGGCGGGGCGGCAAAATCATGGCGGTCACGAGGAGTAGCGTGTGTTTGTAACATCGTTCCTCTCGCCTTGCCTCGATCGCCCGTCTGTCGCCCTGAAACTGGCCACTGCCACGAGTGTGCAGCTCGCTGTGAGAGGTACCGGCCGGACTCGCACGTAAGAGTCCATGCGCGTACTCGTACTCTATGGGTTTTTAGTCTGAATCGAATGAGCGCAACTTGGACAGAGTCCGTGACGTCGACGCGTGCGCGCCTCGCGCACTCTTCGAGCGCGCGGTCGCACGCCAACGCCGCTTTCCCGTCGTCATGCCCGCGCTCGCGTCCGCCGCGACGACCCCGGCGGCGTCGTCTTCTCCGGCGTCGTCCGCGTCCGCGTCCGTCGGCCGGGTCCGCGCTTCGAGCGCGTCGCCGCGCGTCTCGGCCTCTTCCGCGAAACGCCGCGACGAACGCGTCGTCGTCGTTCGCGGATCTGAGCCGCGACGCCGCGCCGACGGCGTCGTCGCCGCCGCGACGTCCTCCACCTCCTCGTCCAGCTCCCCCACGGACGCGTTCGCCGCGCTCGAGGCTCTGCTCACCGCGGCGTCGGAGTCGAGCGGCCCGTCCTCCGCGCGCGGATGGAAGGAGCTCGAGGGCGCGTGGGTCCTTCCCCCGCCGAACGGCCGCGCCGCCGTCGGCGTCGTGCACTTCATCGGCGGCGCGTTCGTCGGCGCGTCGCCGCAGCTGACGTACCGTCTCCTCCTCGAGTCGCTCTCCGCGCGCGGCGACCTGACGATCGTCGCGACGCCGTACGCCATCGGATTCGATCACCTTCGCCTCGCGGACGAGATTCAATTCGTCTTCGACCGATGCGTCCGATCCTTAGGGAAAGAGTACGACACCCTGCCCGTGTACGGCGTCGGGCACAGCATGGGCGCGCTGATGCACGCGCTCATAGGCTCGAGGTACAAGCTCCCAGACCGCGTCGGGAACGTGCTGATATCGTTCAATAACAAGCCCGCGACGGACGCGGTGCCGCTGTTCACGCCCGTCGTCGCGCCGGGGCTTCAGGCGCGTTCTGTACACTGGTTCCCATACGACCCCGTTCGCGTGGTGAACGCCGTTTCTTAAGGACTTTTCCCGGCGCATCTCTCCGCCCAGGGTCCCTCGCTTTCAATCCCGACACACCTCGATGCCTTTCAACTTCAACTGACGCCTTTCAACTCCACCTCGACGTTCGCTCGTATGGAACGACCCTCAGAACCTCTCGCCGCTGTTCAACGGCATCTCGTCGTCGCCGTTGCGCGCGCCCGCGCGCGCGATCGACGCGTCTCTGCGCGCGCGAGCGCCGCCGGTGGTCAGGGAGTTGCTGCCGGTGCTGGACCAGCTCGAGCCGGTGTTTTTGGAGGTGGCCAACGGCGCGAACGAGTTCGTGCCAAAGCCGGACGACAGCAAGGACCTCGTGCGCAAGTACTACGCGGTGAAGCGTAACTTACTCCTGCGCTTCCGCGACGACACGATCGACGAGACGGGGGTCTTGGCGTCGACGCTGACGGACGGCGCCGCCATCTCGGAGAGCCTGGACCTGAGCGTGAAGAGCCTCGCGGGCGACCACGTGCGGCCGTGTCGGCAGGACGTCGGCGCGGACGTGCCCCCGGAGCTCGCGTCTCCGCTGATCGAGACCGGGAACCTCATCAGCGGCGTCGCGGACATGTTCGGAATCACGCCGGACGACACCGGGAACCCCGCGATGAACCCGCTCGGGGCGCTTCGAAGCGGGTTCGAGGCGGCGAAGGCGGAGGCGGTGAGCGCGGTGACGGGCGGCGGCGACGCGGCGGCGGAGATGCGGTCGCTCGCGGACGACATCTTGGCGTGGATGCTGCCGGGGTACTCGCCGCCGGTCGCGGGCGCGGACGGAGGCGGGGTGGAGGACGCGGCGGGTGGGGTGACGGAGGGGGTGATCGTCGAGCCGCCGGCGAGCATGGCGTCGTGACGACGAGCGAACAGAGGGCGCGATAAAAACAAAAATCCTTTCGTGACTAAACTCAGAATTGAACTTCACGCCAGCTGCGTGCCAGCGGCAACGCCAGTCTCGCGCCGCGCCGAGCGCGATGCGTAACGTCCTCCTTCTCTTCGCCGTCCTCGCGGCGTGCGCGCTCTTCGCGCCGTCCGCCGACGCGCAGCAGATCATGCAAGCGCCGTTGGACGCGCCCTCCGACGCGCCTCTGTTCGCGGGAGGCAAGGACGTGTTCGGAAGGACCCCGCGATGCCGCGCGTGTCACGCGATCGTGAACGCGCTTCACATGAGGCTCACGCCGCGGCTCGAGGAGCTCAAGCGGAAAGAGGAGAAGCGAAAGTTGGGCACCGGGAGCGCGGCGAGGAAGATCGAGTACGGCGTCTACGGAGACCTGATCGAGACCCAGGTCGGGTCCGTGTGCTCCGCGGGGGACCTGTGGCGGGACCGCGTCGTTCGAAAGGAGTGCGAGAAGATCATGAACCACGAGGACGAGATCGTCGGGATCTACAACAAGTGGCTGAAGAAAGGCGCGCCGGGGAAGGGCGAGGGCGGGTGGAACTGGAACTGGGAGATGTGCCACAGAGCCACGGAGGCGTGCCCGGAGGAGCTCGCGATGCACGAGCTCGAGGAGTTCGACGACGACGGCGCCGGCGAGGCGTCGGAGCGGCGGTACCGCTCCGAGCAGACGCCCGAGCGCGGGCACGAGACGGACGGGATGCTCACCGTCACCGCGGGTTCGTACTACGACGTCGTCGTCAAGGACCCCGCGGTGAACTTCCTCGTGTACACCGCGTTCCCGGACCCGGACGGCGAGCACGCGGAGTTCCACGCGTCGATCGCGCCCGCGCTCGCGGCGACGCAAAAACTCTTCGACGACGCCGGGCTCGGAGACGTCTTCAAGATCGGGATGGTGAACGCGGACAACAACGACGTCCCGCCGCCGTACGGGATGGTGACGAAGACCCCGAGCGTGTGTTTGTACCCCGCGAACAACAAAGGATGGCCGCGGTATAACACGGAGTTGAACGACGGTCGGTTGACGCCGTTCGACGTGTTGTTCTTCGTCGGAAACACCGCGAGCGAGACGGTGGCGGCGAAGGCGCGCGAGCTCATGAAGACGACGCCGGACGACGTGTTGCGTCGCAAGTCGTGGGATCACGACGAGCTGTAGAGAGAGGTTTGACGCGCGGGGGTAGGGTGCGGCGTATTTTCATAAGTATTTTACAGTACGCGCGCGGAAGGTGAGTCCGTCGTCTCGCCTCACGCGTCTTCCTCGTCGTAGGAGGAGGCTTCCGCGCCGCTCGGAGAACTGTGTGCACCCCAATGTGTGCACCCCAATGTGTGCACCCCAATGTGTGCACCCCAATGTGTGCCCAATCGCGCAAATCGTGGCACTGTTGCATTGTCTGGCGCGCGCACCTCGAACGCGACGCGCCAGATGCCGAAGGTATCGCGGAAGGACACGGGCGACGCGACGCACACGCGCGAGCGCGGCGACGCCAAGCAGACGCGCGCGTCCGTCGCCACGCCCGACGAGAGCGCGAGGGCAGATCTGCCCCGCGGCCTCCACAAGGTCCGCGTCGATGGGGGACCCGAACGACCCCCGCGCCCCTCCTCGCCGGACTCGCCCCTCTGCTTCGAGCCTCGAGAGGACCCCCACGTCCACGCGCTCGCGCGCGACTTGTGCGCCCTCGCCAAGGAGCAAGGGAAGGCTTATGAGGGGTTGTATCAAGCTGTGCGCGAGCGGCTCTCCATGATCATGGAGGGAAAGCCAACGCCGCCGATGAACGATGCCGCGGACGAGCTGAGCAGGAAAGGGGCAGAAATGCTGCGGAATGGACACCTCCAATGTGTCAACTCCGACCCGGCCGCTTCCTTGCGCCAGGAGAACGGCGCGCGCGAGGTGGACGTCTCGTCCTGGCAGAGGTCGTCCGACGCGTTGATGGTTAATTCGGCGGACGCGATGGAGCGGTTGGCGCCCACCTCGTGGAGGCACATGGCTCGTAAGCACGACGAGCCATGCTTTACGCAGCAAATCTCCATGATGTTCTCAGCGTACGTGAACTTCATTTCCCTTCCCTTCTCCGGCGAGCGCGATGACATTCCTCTCCCCCCTCTCGCGTACTCGACGCTGACGGCGCTTTTCCTCTTTCGCAGGACGGTGCACGGCGTCACCGCCGAGACGGCGGAGGACGCGCGTCCGCCGCCGCCACGGACCATCAACGCCGTGCCCGGGCACACCACCCGAGCTGATGAGCCTGAGCTCCTCAAGCCCGACGGGTCGCTGGCTGTACCCGAGCGGTACAACTTCCTCATCGACATGTTCGCGCCCGCGACGTACGGCGTCGCGATCCGCGAAAACGAACACGTCGACGTGCTTCGCGTTCGCGGCGCGGACAACGTCCGCGGCGCCGTCCGCTACTTCAAGCTCAACGACGTGGACCTGGTGGCTTTTCCACCCCACTTCTACGTCGCGCTCGGCATCGACCCGGTTCTGGCGCAGGCGGTCCCGGAGAGTTCTGCCACCCCGTGGGGTGGTCACCTCGCGGTGAGGAAAGGGATGCTCCCGTTCTTCGTGTACTTTGACCTGCATCCGGGCTCGACCCTGTGTGGGCCGAACTCGAGGTTCTGGGACGCCGAGCGCATCTTCTTCTCTCTCCTCGCGAGCGCCAACTTCGAGCGGGCCATCGCTCGAAGGCCGCCCATCGACATGTGCGAAAGCCTTTTCTGTCTGCACAATGTGGACCCGGCGGCGGCGGGACAACGCGTCACGGTCGACGGCGACGGCGCGGAGTGGACGGTGCCGTGCGTTCGGGGAGGGCGAACCACGAAGGAGAAGTGGCGGCGGCTGCAGGAGGAGGCGGAGAACGGCACGATCAGCGACGAAGACGCGGAGGAGTTCACGTACCTGCTCGCGTGCAGCCACCTCGGTGGTCAGATGACCCGCGAGAAGTGGCAGCAGCTCTTGGCGGATGAGGAGGCGGGGACTATCGGGAAGAAAGACAGGGACTACCTCGCGTACCTGCGCGCGTGCGCGGCACGGGGAGGGCGAACCACGAAGGAGAAGTGGCGGCGGCTGCAGGAGGAGGCGGAGAACGGCACGATCAGCGACGAAGACGCGGAGGAGCTCACGTACCTGCTCGCGTCGCGCGCACGCGGAGGTGCGACTACCGGCGCGGAGTACAAGCGGCTCTTGGCGGATGAGGAGGCGGGGACTATCGGGATGAAAGACAGGGACTACCTCGCGTACCTGCGCGCGTGCGCGGCACGCGGAGGTGCGACTGCCGGCGCGGAGTACAAGCGGCTCTCTGAGGCGGGCACGCTGACGGAGCTCGACCGTGCCAAGCTTGAGCGCTTGCGGGACGGGCACAGCCGCGGCGGGAAGGCTAATGCCGAGGAGTACAAGCGGCTCTCTGAGGCGATCACGCTGACGGAGCTCGACCGTGCCAAGCTGGAGCGCCAGCGGGCGCAAAACGTCGCGCGCGCGAAGAAAGGTGCGGAGAAACGTTGGGGGGCTGTGACGACGTTGAATGACGAGCTCGAAGCGATCCTGACGGAGAATCAGGGGAAGTGGATGACACTCAGGGAGGTTTACGCCCACATGGAGAAACGCGGGTTCGTGAACCTCACGTCATTCAAGAATTTCCAATCGTCGAAGTGCGTCAAAAAGCACAAGAATAAATCTTCCCTCTGGGAACATCGACCCGGTACTTCCGTCCGCCCTACGGTATTCCGTTTGTCCGACAACGCGACTACTGCGGGAGCGGGACAGACGTGCATCGATCTCTGCGACAGCGACAGCGAATAAATGAGATGAAGAAAAACTGACGACAGCGAAACGAGTACGAACACGACGTGTACGTGGACGCGATGACGCGATGACGCGATCTGAATTCTGAATAAAATGAGCAACAGTACGGAAGAACACATACATAGAGTATGATGTAACGAATGAACGCGATGACGCGATCTTAATTAAAGGGCGCCGGCGCCGACGCGTCCTCTTCGTCCTCCGTCTCGATCGCTTCCGCTTCCACCACGGTCGGCATCGCCCACGGCGTCGTCGGCGTTGGCCTCGGCGTCGTCGGCGTCTCGTCCGCCGTCAATGACGCGACCGCGGCGGCGAACGCGCGCGCGTCCGGCCGCGTCGTCTCCGCCACCGCCTCCCGAGCGTCCACCGTCGCCGCCGGCGGGTTCCCTCCTCGCCTCGCGCCCGTCGCGTCGCGCCCGTTCATCGTCGGCGCCCTCGCGGCGCGGCGACGCCCCGTGATGTCCTCCATCGCGTCTATGAACGCCGGTCGACCGAGACCGAGCGCGACGTCGCCTCGCGCGCGTGATTTCGATGTCGACAGCGCGACGTTGCAGCACGCGTCTCGATCCGCGCAGCAGTCGCCGAAATCGAAGCACCCCGCGTCGCAGCAGCACTGCGGCGTCCCGGTCGTGCACGTCGCGTCGCCGGTGCACGGGATGCCATGGCAGGTCTGTTCCCCGAGCGACGGATCTCCGCACTGTATCCCTGGCGTCGGCGCCGGCGGCGAGACCGGGCCGGGGGACGGCGGCGAGAGCGGTCCGGGACCGGGCGGCGTCATTCCGTTCGGCGAGGGCGGGAAAATTCTCACCGGCGGCGGCGGCAAACACGCGGGATAGTACGGATACCAGTAACACAGCTTGCTCACGACGAACGCCTTGGCTTTGTTGTACACGGTGACGAACCACGGCTTGTACGCGGGCGAGTAGTACGCGGTGCACGGGAACGAGTTGTACGGGCCGCCGGGGTAGCCCCCGCCGCACCCCGGACCGCTGGGGTACCCCGGGCCGGGGTAGCTCGGTCCTCCGGTCTGCGGGTAGTTCCCGTACCCGTTCCCGTACCCGTTCCCGTACCCGTTCCCATACCTGCTCGGGCCGTAGTACGAATTCGGCCCGTATCCGTAGTACCCGAACGATCCCGCGCCGAACCCGAGGACGCGCCCCTCCGGCGTCGCGGTGGCGTCCTCGTCGACGGGGACGCGAACGAGGAGCCCGGTTTCGAGGCACTGCGCGCACATGCACGCGTCGTCGACGCCGCACGCCTCCGCGAGCGCGTCGAACGGGACGTCGTCCGTGGCGGCCGCGGCGGCCGCGGCGGCGACGCACGCGGCGCACGTCGCGTCGCACGTCGGTCCGACGCAGAACGCCTCGGACGCGGACGCGGTCGAGACGTCGTCGCCGCCGCCGCCACCGCCGCCGCCGCCGCCGCCGCCGCCGCCGCCGC
>Ga0181560_10001741_pt1 | contig 20267 bp, 22 predicted proteins | sample 011ome_20_FD_133751 | JGI IMG/M metagenome (GOLD analysis project Ga0181560, IMG submission 133751) | Coastal salt marsh microbial communities from the Groves Creek Marsh, Skidaway Island, Georgia - 011509CT metaG (megahit assembly) | ecosystem: Environmental > Aquatic > Marine > Intertidal...
AAACAGTTAGAAACAGTTAGAAACAGTTAGAAACAGTTAGAAACAGTTAGAAACAGTTAGAAACAGTTAGAAATAGTTAGAAGTAGATAGAAAGGTCCCTTGGAACAATTCATCGAATTTATCGGCAATCATCTGGTGCTATCCGCAATGTGGCTGGCAACCGTGGCTGCGATTATTTTTTACCATCAGCGCACAGCGAGCGCTGCGGTCGGGCCCCAGCAAGCGGTCATGTTGATCAATCGCAAAGACGCTGTGGTGGTGGATGTGCGGGACAAGAAAGAATTTGATGCTGGGCACATTGTTGACTCTATCAACATACCCCTGGCTAAACTTAAGCAGCGAGTCACCGAGTTGAAAAAGCACAAGGACAAACCTGTGCTTGTGGTGTGCAAGCTGGGTCAGCACTCCGGTGATGCAGCAAAGACTCTGGAAGAAGCGGGGCACAGCGAAGTAATCAGATTATCCGGTGGCGTCACCGAGTGGAAGTCGCAGTCCTATCCCCTGGTACAGGAATAATCAGAGGCAGGGATGTCCGGCGCCAACGCGATCAATAATTTCAGCAAAACTTGTAGATAGGAATCACTATGGCAGAAGAAGATAACAACCCACAGGAAGCGGCCGCCACAGGCGACGGCACCGAGCCGCAGGGTCCACAATTTGCGCTGCAGCGCCTGTATCTCAAGGATAGCTCGTTCGAATCGCCCAAGAGCCCAACCATCTTTCAAGCGCAGTGGACACCGAAGATTAACTTTGACATCAAGACCCGCAACACCAAGATCGGGGATGATGTCTACGAGGTCGTGCTGGTGCTCACCGCGGAAGCACAGATCGAAGAAGAAACCGCCTTTGTTGCCGAGGTGCACAATGCCGGTATCTTCACGGTGAAGGAATTCGACGACACTAATCTTGAGCATATCCTGGCGACGGTATGCCCAAGCATCCTGTTCCCGTACTCCCGCGAGACGATTGACTCGCTGGTGGTGCGTGGCAGTTTCCCTCCACTGAACCTGTCCCCGATTAATTTTGAGGCGCTTTATGCCCAGCAGAAGCAGGCAGCTGAACAGCAGGCGGCTGGTGGCGAAGCGCCGGCGCCGGAAAACGTGCAGTAAGCGAGCTCAGCTTCCGGCAGCAAAATTCAATTGCCGCCAGGCTTCATAAACGATAATAGCCGCAGCATTGGAGAGATTCAGGCTGCGGCTTTCTGCCATCATGGGGATGCGTAAAACCCGTTCGCTGCCGATTTCCTGCCTGATTGACCCCGGCAATCCCCGGGTTTCTGGCCCGAAAACCAGGAAATCGTCCTTGGCGAAGGCGACTTCCGCGTAGCAACGGCTGCCCTTGGTGCTGAGTCCGAACAGGCGCGCGCCTCCCTGTTTTGCCCGAAATTCTTCCCAGCCCTCATAAATCGAAATACCCGCAAATTCGTGATAGTCCAACCCAGCCCTGCGCATTTTCTTGTCATCAAGCTCGAAACCGAAGGGCCTAATCAGGTGCAGCTGTGAACCTGTATTTGCAGCTAAACGGATGATATTTCCCGTATTTGGGGGTATTTCGGGCTGAAAAAGTACGATATTGATCAATATTCGACCATTTTTGAGGTGGTTTATATTTACGATGTATATATCTGGGTGCGCTATTGCGGTCCAGATAAATTTACCCAAAGCCCGGTAATTTCGTCCCAGACCGTATTTTGCCCTGTGACCCACGCCGCATTATCACAAATCCTGTTCTCATCCTTACCCTAGTTTATCCCTTCGCTGGAAGTTTTTTGTTTTAGAATTTAGAGACTTAAACGATATTCCTTAAGGGCGTTTCTTAAGTTGTGCCTGCCCTCGCTCGCGAGGCGGAAATAAACCTATGTCGTGAATGCCTAAAACGAGGGTGTGGGGGAGTCGAGCTACTGCAACGACTGCCAAAAGCAAGAGGACCACATGCAGCTACCGTTTTTCAAGAAAAAGCCGCAATCTGTCAGGCTAGATGGCGCAATCCTGCGTGGCGTCAGGCGACTCAAACAAGAGGAGTTGTTGGCGTCGGCAACTGGCGTAAGCAAATCGGATAAGGAAGCGGTCTGATGCAACAGCAGATTAATCTGTATCTGGATGAGTTCAGGGTTGTTAAAGATCCCATTACTGCGGAGTTAATGGGCAAGACCCTGGCTGCGGTGCTGGTCGTGATGCTGACAATTGCAAGCTGGGACCTTAATGAGCAACGGCTATTGGGTAACGAGTTGGCTGCCCTGCGCGAGACGCTGGCTGAAGAGACTCGCAAAACCGAGGAATTGGATGAGCAGCTGACGCGGCGATCACAAAACACGGAACTGACGGACCGACTCACCGAGGCGGAAGCCAGGTATGCGGCTGGTTTGCAAATCAGGGAGTTCTTGAGCGAGACGAATCTGGGCAATGTGGACGGTTTTTCAGAGTATTTTAAAGATCTGTCGAGGGCCTCTATCGACGGTCTGTCAATTACTGCGTTTCAGTTCACCGATGGCGGTGAGCAGGCCACGATGTCCGGGCAGGTGCGAGACTCAGCGATAGTGCCGCGATATGTGCAGAACATTGAAAGCGGTCAGAGTCCACTGCGAAACAAAACGTTTAGCCCATCAATTAGTAGAGCAGAAGTTGAATCGCAGATTTTCACTTTTGAATTGAGTACCACCAGTGAATGAACAGTTGAAAGAAAAAATTGATCTATTGGTCAAAAATCTGGAGGCCAGAAATCGGTCAGAGCGGCTGTTGATTCTGGGCGTGGTGCTGGCAACCGTTGTGCTTGGGTATTTAACGTTTAGCTTCGATCCGCTGCGGGCAGAGATCGGTAGCTTGCGCAGTCAGGTGAGTGTCGTGGGCAGCCAGATCGCGGCGCAACAGCGGGCCTCAGCTGCCATGCTTGAAACCAGTCAGCAGGACCCGAATCGATTTGCCAATGATCGCCTGGCGGTGCTCGCGAGAGAACAAGCTGTGCTGGATGAAGAGATCAATAATCTGGCAGGGAATCTGGTTACGCCGGACGAGATGACCGCGATCCTCACCACGGTGCTGGAGCGCTTCACGGGGCTGGAATTACAGACTTTTAGCAATCTGCCCGCAGAGGCGCTGCGAGAGGATTTTACCGCTGACAATGTGACTGCTGAGGAAGCCTCCCTTGCCGGGGATTCAAGTCTGTCCGGTCAGGTGTATGCCCATGGCTTGGCCATTGAGTTTCAGGGCGACTACTTCACTACGTTGAAATATTTGAGATTTTTGGAAGAGATCTCAGGCAGTTTTTTCTGGGATTCCATTAGCTTTCAGCAGCTGGAGTGGCCGGTTGCGAAGGTGTCCCTGCAGATACACACGCTGAGCACAGACCAGGGGTTTATCGGTGTTTAGATCTTGCTTCACGGTGATATTACTCGCGGGCGCTGCACAGTTTGCCACGGCTGATGTGATTGATGGTGAGAATTTAATTGATCCGACGAGGCCGCTGTTTTTTAGCCGCGGAGAAACGGCACCAGCAGGCGTGGATGTGTCGGGCCTGATCAGTAACGTGAACGCGTCGAGCTGGGACGTCAGCTTCATCAGAGCCAGCGGAGCGGTGCCGATGGCCGTGGTCAACAGTGAGCGCGTGACGATTGGGGATTTGGTTGGTGGAGCAGAAGTCATTGAGATTGATCGCAACAGTGTGACGCTGCTGGTCAATGATGAAGAAACGCGCATTAGCATTTTTGATACTGCTCTGAAGAGCCAGGCGCAGGACTAGTAGGCTAAGCCAGGAATAAAACGAATGAGGGAGAAGGTGGTGAACAGTCAGACCGTACGAGGCATCAAGCGCGGCAGCGCGATGTTGTTCGCATCCCTGAGTATGCTGCTGGCAACCTGCACCAGTCGACCGGCGACTGTTCCCAATACCGAAGTGCTTGCCGACATTCAGGTAACACTGGATCAGGCGGTCGTGAAACTGGAAGCGCCCACTGAGGCATTGACGGAGGATGAGGTGGATCTGCTGGACGAGCTGATTCCCTCTCTCTCAATCGATGAAGCGCTGCTGACTCCCATGGAAGAGCGCGTGTCCATCACTTCACCCAATCTGCCGGCTGATATTTTCTTCAACAGTCTGGTGGCTGAAACGGAATTCGGCGTGGCAATCAGCGCCGATGTGGATGTCAATATCAACCTGAGCCTGCCCAATGTAACCATCGAAGAAGCGATGGACACCGTCGCGGATATTTACAATCTGGACATAACCCGGCGCGGTAATATTTTTTCGGTGCGCCCCGGTGGATTGCGGACCCGGCAGTTCACCATTAACTATCTAAACGTGCAGCGACAGGGAAGTTCAAGCACGGCTGTCACCGGAGCGGGTGGTGGCGGAGTTGGCGGAGTTGGCGGACTTGGTATTGGTGGCATTGGCGGGGGGCAAGGCATCCAAGGTATAAACAGTAATTTCGTCAATAGTGCTAACAACGGTGCATTCGGCGGTGGGCTGGGCGGAGGCATCAGCGCGGGAAATTTCGGTGGCGGCGGCATAGGCGGTGGCATAGGCGGGGGCAGCGGGATTCAGACTTCCACCAGCAGTGATTTCTGGTCTGACCTCGAATTTGCAATTTCCAATCTCATCGGGGTTGAGAGCAGCGGGGCGAGTTCAGGCAACGCCGCGCCTATCGGAGGCGGCATTGGCGGCATTGGCGGAATTGGCGGTGGCGCCGGTGCACGCAACCAGGCCAATCTCACCGAGGAAGGCAAGTCTGTGCTGGTGCAGCCGCTGACGGGCATCATTATTGTCACGGCTTATCCCAGAGACCTCGAGCGCGTCGAGCAGTTTATTGATGCCGCGCAGGAAGCCCTGCAGCGCGAGGTCATTATTCAGATCCAGTTTCTGGAGGTCATCCTGAACAAGGGCTATCAGTATGCCCTGGATTTCAACACCTTCGGTGCCCAGGCCAATAACGTCACCACCGGCAGTGGGGCATTTGACGGCACCGCCGAAGGTTTGCTGGGCAGCAATAATCGAATAGCCGGTGAATTAACGGCCAGGGATTTCGGCTTTGAGGGCATTGGTAACCCGCTGCAGATCAGCACCAATTTTACCGACTTCGATGCGGTGTTTCGTCTGCTGCAGACGCGGGGCACCACACAGATCATTTCCAGTCCGCAGCTGCGTGCACTGAACAATCAGAAGGCCGTATTCCAGGTGGGGGATCAGGAGTTTTTCCAGACTTCAGCGGGCTCGACGACGGTTGCCGCGGGGAACAACACGACCACCAATGCCAACAGCCAGCTGCAGCAGTTCTTTTCCGGTATCTCCATGGACATCACGCCGCAGATCAGCATCGATGGCGACATTACGCTGCACGTGCACCCCATCGTGAGCGCGGTGGATGAGCAATCGAAAAATATTTCCGGGGAGGCGGTGCCTCTGGCAAAAACCTCCACGCGTGAAATCGACAGCGTCATCAAGGCGGACAACGGCCGCATCGTGGTACTCGGCGGACTGGCCTTCGAGCGCAGTCTCAGTGATGTGGCGGGTATCCCCGGCATCTCTAACGTGCCGGTAGTCGGTGATCTGCTGGAGCAGCAGCAGAGTCAAACCGTAAGAAGTGAATTCATTAATCTGCTGAAACCCATTATCGCCAACACCGAGGGAGACCGCGCCGTGTTGGAAGAAAGCAATGAAAGATTCAGGTCGCTTAACCGTGCTATCGACCCGTTTTCGGACAACTGATGAATAAGTAGGTTACCCATGTATTTGCAACATTTTGGCCTGAGAGAATTGCCATTTTCTCTAACGCCAAACACACAATTCTTCTTGAATATGGCGAGCTACCACAAGGCGTACAATATGCTGATGGTCTCGCTCGCCAATGCCGAGGGCTTTATCAAAATTGTCGGCGAGGTTGGCACGGGTAAGACCATGCTATGCCGTAAAGTGCTCAACACCCTGGAAGAAGACAAAGAGAATTACATTACAGCTTACATACCCAATCCGGTATTGAGTCCCAAGGGCCTTTTTCTCGCTTTTGCCGAAGAACTTAACATCGAGATTGATCAGGATGTGGGGCATCACCGCTTGCTCAAAACCATCACAGGAAAACTCATCGAGTTATCGGCCAGCGGCAAGCAGGTAGTGCTGTTTATCGACGAAGCTCACGCCATGCCGGAGCAAACGCTGGAGGCCCTGCGCTTACTCACTAATGAGGCCCTGCGCTTACTCACTAATATAGAAACGGAGCAGGTGAAACTGTTCCAGGTGGTATTGTTTGCCCAGCCCGAGTTAGATATCTGCCTGAGTCAGCCTTCGCTGCGCCAGCTGCGGCAAAGGATTACCTTTTCCATCGAGATCGAGGCGTTGGATCGAGATGGTTTTGAGCGCTATGTCAGCCATCGTCTGGCGACAGCTGGATATAACGGCCCATTCCTGTTTTCCAAGCGTGCATTGGAATACCTGTTTCGATCAAGTGACGGCATTCCCAGAGTGGTCAACATCCTGTGTCATAAGGCTTTGATGGTCGCCTTCGGAAAAGGCGAGCGAGCCGTACAAATTGATCACATCAAAAGTGCAGCCGAGGATACCGAGGGTGTTGAGTTGCCAAGCTTTAATTATCATCCTGCTTTTGTTGCGCTGGCTGGCATCGCAGCTGGAGCTGCACTTGTGTTTTATTTGGGGAGGATGTATCTGTGAGCCTCGTCAATGACATGTTGCGCGACCTCGACCAGCGTCGCAAGGAATCAGAAGGTTCGGCAGCGCCGGTATCGCTGACGCCTGCGCCCGAACACGGTAAAGAACTTAGCAGGCAGCCGATTTGGCTCTATTTCGGACTCGCCCTTTTGGTCGCCGGCGGCGCCATCGCATTTTTCTGGCTTCAACAAGGTGAGACAGATGCAGCTCGCTCACTGAATATAAGATCGCCGCTTGTAGTCCAGCCTCAGAACACAGAGGCTGAAAGTGCTGAAAGTGAAGGCGCCACGAATGCAGCCAATGAAAATATAACCGCAACTGCAGCGACTTTAAATCAGACGGCAGATGGGTCCTCGCCGGGCAATGGCGCCATTGATGCCGAATCTGCATTGGGTAATCAAGTTGAGCCTGCCTTGGCCGCTGCGGCCGCTGAATCTGCAGTTCAGTCTGTGATCACTGAAGCCGGCCAATTGAGCGGCGACTCTGCTGTCACCGCGAATCTGAACGATGACTCAAGCGTTGAAATCGCCGAAGTTGAGAGCACCGAAGGTGAGAGTGTCGAGATTGCCATGAGCAATAAGATGGACTCTGAAGACGCCTCAGCCACCGCAAGCGAAGGCCCAATACCCCCTGCCAACATGGGTGGCGAGACTGCGGTTGTGGATCTCTCTGCGAGTCCGGTTGAATCTGTTAAAAACTCAGCGCGTATGACGCCAGAGGAACGGGATACCACTGCTGTGCAAGCGGCGCTTGGATTCATTGCGGAAAACAATCCCACCGCTGCTTACTCCAGGCTGGAGCAAGAGCTGCTGCAGAACAGATACGCCCACCAGTCCCGGGAGATCTACGCCAAGCTGCTGATGCGGCAGGGTGATGCCTATAGTGCCCTGGAGCTCATAGATGGTGGTCTGGAAATTGCGCCAAACCACGCGGGCTATAAAAAGGTGAAAGCCCGCATCCTGATGGCCGCTGGCGAAATCGAAGCGGCCACTGATCTGTTGATGCGTAGAGCGCCGCCAATAGGCGAGGACATTGAATACCATGACATTCTCGCAACAGCCTCGGAATTTTGAATATTCGCCTATTCCCCGTATATTTTTAACACTAAAGTGTGTGCCATTCTGGAAGCTGCGGCTGAAACATTACGATAGCATAAGCTGAGTCGGCAACTCTCTAAGTATCTAATTATATTGAGCTTTATGTTCCGTGCCGGCGTGACCTGATCAATTGTTGACCAAGTTTTGTGAACAAGCACCGGGTCCCAATAAGACTTGATAGCCTGGCTGCATCCACTCGAGACATTGCGGCATGAGCCAGTTGGCTACCCGGTTCCATACAGCTGGCCCTGCATCGCCCGGCGGCTATGGGTTACGTGGGGCCGGCTTGATTAGGAATTAAGTCTGGATCTGCTGCTGGTTATGCGCTTTGTTGTTACTCATCTTCTGCTTTGCTGTAGGAAGTCCCCAGCTCCTTAATTTTTCGGGTCAGGGTGTTCCTTCCCCACCCCAGCAAATTCGCTGCATCCCTGCGTCTGCCGCCAGTATGTTTGAGCGCGATGTCGATCAGGGTGCGTTCGAACAACGGGGTTGCCTCATTAAGAATGCCTTTGTTGCCGGAGCTGAGCTGTTGATCTGCCCAGGACTGCAGACTCTGGGTCCAATTGCCCGGAGCGCCTGCTTCAGCCTCTTGTTCAGAAAACTCGGGCGGTAGATCGGACAGGTGCACTTCACGACCGGAAGCCATGACTGTAATCCAGCGACAAAAATTCTCAAGCTGACGCACATTGCCGGGCCACGCCAGTTGCTCAAGATATTGAATGGTCTCTGGCCTCAGTACCTTGGGTTCCACGTCTAACTCTTCGGCTGCTTTGACCAGGAAATGGCCGGCCAGTTTGGCAATATCTTCGCGGCGGTCTGCCAGCCTTGGAATATGGATGCGGATTACGTTGAGGCGGTGGAATAAGTCTTCGCGGAAGATATGCTGCTCGACCAGTCTTTCCAGGTTTTGATGGGTCGCAGCGATTATGCGGACATCGACCTTGATAGAGGTATGTCCTCCGACGCGGTAGAACTCTCCATCAGAGAGGACCCGCAGCAGGCGTGTCTGGGTTTCCGGGGGCATGTCCCCAATTTCGTCGAGAAATAGAGTGCCGCCGTTGGCCTGCTCAAAGCGACCGGTACGTTGATGCGTAGCACCGGTAAACGCGCCCTTCTCATGCCCGAATAGTTCTGATTCGATTAACTCTTTCGGGATAGCGGCAACGTTAAGGGGGACAAATGTCCTGTCCTTTCGCGGGCCGTGCTGGTGCAGAGCGTGTGCCACCAACTCTTTTCCGGTACCGGACTCGCCATTGATAAGCACCGAGATATTGGAATTCGAAAGCCTGCCTATTGCCCTGAATACCTCCTGCATTGCCGGAGCTTCGCCGATTATTTCATCGGTATCAGTGCCGGCCTCACTGCCAATATCCCCCGAGCGGTCCTGGGCATTCGCAAGCGCTCGCCGAGTCATGGCGACTGCTTCCTCGATATCGAAAGGTTTTGGCAGGTATTCAAAAGCGCCACGGCTATAGGATGCTACCGCACTTTCCAGGTCTGAATGCGCTGTCATGATGATTACCGGCAACTCTGGATGCCTTTCTTGAATAGTGGAGAGCAATTCCAGACCGTCGATACCAGGCATACGAATGTCACTGATAATGGCATCCGGTGACTCCTCGGTCAGGCGATTGAGTAACTCATCGCCACTCGCGAAGCACTCGGTTGCCAGTCCATTCTTGCTGAGGGATTTTTCTAGCACCCAGCGAATCGACCGATCATCGTCCAATATCCAGACTGAATTACTTGAACTCATCCTTGCACCTTCATTAACTGCCTGCATTGATTTGATTCTCTTTTACTCTGCGACTGCCAGAGGCATCACCACTGAAAAAATCGTTTTTCCGGCCTTGCTCTTGCACTCGATCAAGCCCTTATGTTGACTGATGATGGAGTGGGTAATGGGCAATCCGAGCCCAGTGCCATCGGCACGGCCGGAAATCATGGGATAAAAAATTGTGCTTAACATATGCGGCGGCACTCCGGGTCCGTTGTCGGCGATATCTACCTTCACAGCGAGTCGGTGGAATTGTTCACCTATCGTGGCGTTTCGAATCACGCGCGTGCGCAGCAAAATTTCGCCATTCTCAACAGGTTCTTTCGCATTGTTGATTGACTGCATGGCGTTCCGAACCAGGTTCAGCATGGCTTGAATGAGATGCTCACCGTCAGCGGGAATCATTGGGATGCTGGGATCGTAGTCGGTCTGGATTGTAATCTTGGCGCTGGCCGGATCAGCCTCTGCGAGATTTCTCACTCTTTCCAGCACTTCGTGAATATTGGTCTCCGAAAATTCCAGTTGGTGGCGAGCACTGATCAGGCGATCCACAAGCTTGTGCAAACGATCGGCCTCTTCGATGATGACATTGGTGTAGTCATGTAACTCAGGGCTTTCAATTTCACTGGCCAGTAGCTGTGCCGCACCACGAATGCCACCCAGTGGATTCTTGATCTCATGAGCAAGGCCCCGCACCAATTCCCGCGTGGTAGCACGCGCGCTGCTGAGTAATTCCTCCTGGTTAATGCGTTGGGAGTGTTCCAAAGAACTCAGCTCCAGCAGGGCAGACAGTTCGCCCTCGTCTTCAAATGGATTAATGGTGTAATCAACCAGGATGGAGCGTTCATGTTTTAAGTGGAGCTCGGTCATTCGTTTGGTGATGCTGATGTTTTTTTCCAAAGCAATACGCATGTCCTGGATGTCCTCTTCCGCATCCAGGAACAGGTCGCCGATAAACTGGTTGTTGGCTTTGGTGTCGCTGACGGCCAGCAAGTGCTCTGCCTCCATATTGATGTACTTGAGCCTCAATTCGCTGTCTAGCAGCACAACCCCGGTTTTGAGGTTATCCAGTAACCGCTTATGTACATTGTCCAGTGTCACGGTGGAGTAATCGGTGCTCTGTTAGTTGGGGAGAAATTGCATATCGGAGCCGTTATTAAGGTGATATGCAATAAACTGACCAGAATGAAATTTTTCGGATTGGGCTGAAAGCGCCTGTTTTTGGGGCTCTGATGCTTCCATCGCCGGAACCCCGGGCCCATACTGAACCAGTATTGCACATAACGCACTATTATGGTGCATTATTTTGCTGCAGATTCGGGATATGGTCGCGTGCATGGGCCGGGCAGCTGCCGAGGGAGGGTTTTGTTGCATTCTGGTGCTAGCTCTTGCCACAAAAAAGCCCCGATCGCTGAAGGCGACCGGGGCTCGTAAAGACCGGGTAAGACCCTAAGAGGCAAGGCCTTCTTTTGTCGTCTTGATGATTGCCGCTGCAACCTTATACGGGTCAGCGTTAGACGCAGTTCGGCGGTCTTCAAGTCGGCCTTTCCAGCCGTCCTCAACCGTACCGATTGGAATGCGGATCGAGGCGCCACGGTCAGAAACTCCGTAGCTGAACTGGTCGATGGATTGGGTTTCGTGCAGTCCAGTCAGGCGCTGGTCGTTGTTAGCACCGTATACGCTGATGTGACGCTCAATGTTCTTGCCGAATTCCTCGCAGATTTTGGTGAAAATTGTTTCATCACCAACTTCTCGCATCACCGCGTTGGAGAAATTCGCATGCATACCCGAGCCGTTCCAATCCAGGTCCTTACCTAGCGGCTTGGGTTCCCAGTTGATTGCAAGGCCGTATTTTTCAGCAGTTCGCTCTAACAGGTATCGCGCCACCCAGGTCTCATCGCCCGCGCGCTTGGCGCCTTTGGCGAACACCTGGAATTCCCATTGGCCTGCTGCAACTTCTGCATTAATGCCTTCGAGGTTGATGCCTGCTTCAAGGCAGAGGTCCATATGGTCCTCAATAACCTCGCGGCCATGGGCGTTAAAGGCACCTACAGAGCAGTAGTAGGGTCCCTGCGGGCCGGGATAGCCATTGGCTGGAAAGCCCGGAGGTGCATTAGTCTTCACATCCCACAGGAAGTATTCCTGCTCAAAGCCAAACCAGAAATCATCATCGTCGTCGTCAATGGTCGCGCGTCCATTGGACTCATGCGGGGTGCCGTCGGCGTTGAGTACTTCGGTCATAACCAGGTAGGCACTGGCGCGATCAGGATCAGGGTAAATCGCTACTGGCTTCAAGAGGCAGTCAGAGTCATCGCCCGTTGCTTGCAGAGTGGAGCTGCCGTCAAATGACCACATCGGGCACTCTTCCAGGGTACCGCCGAAGTCGGATTCGACACGGGTCTTGCTGCGCAGACTCTGGGTTGGCTGATAGCCATCCAGCCAAATATATTCCAATTTTGATTTCATATTCTATTTTTCTCCTAATCGATTTCGACTATGCAATTAATGGCAGTTGTGTGTTGTAGGGCGCGGACTGCCTCGGTTTAGAGTCTTCATTACCGGGGGTGCCATTGCCGCAGTGTGGTGGTCTAAGCCACCGAACTTTTGGTCCCAAACCAGTCCTAAGACTTTCGAGTTCCAGACAAAAGAGCAAGCATACGCTATTACTGCCTGTTTGTGGGCATCGACAGACTTGCCTTGTCAGCATCTGAAGGAGCAAAATGTATGCCACCAAGTAATCGGATGAAGCCCACGTGCTGTGGGGCTTGCGCTACCAATTAAAAATCATAATGCACTGTTAAAGTGCATTATTGCTTATAAACGCACATAGTTAGTGCATTGTTAGGGGTAATCTGGCAGGACTGCATCATTCGCTCTGAGGCGCTCATTTGAGCAGGCAGGAGCGGTCGCGCCAGTTGTTTTCTCAGCATGCTGTTTCTCGTCAAACTCTTTCCCGAAATAACCATCAAGAGCCGTCCGGTTCGCAAACGGCTAGTGCGTCTGCTGCGCAAGAATCTCAAGATGGTGCTAAAGCAGATTGACGCAGGGGTAGTGGTAACCGGTGAATGGGATTGCCTGGAAATAGAAACATCATCTCTGGACGAAGCTCAGCAGCGCAGGCTGGTTGAAAGCATCGCAAATACCCCTGGGATTAGCCTGTTCCTGGAGGTCGATCGATATGAGCTGCCCGACATGGAAGGCATTCTTGCGCTCGCGGATCGTTACTACGGTGCCAGGTTGCCCGGCCATTCTTTCGCTGTGCGCTGCAAGCGAATGGGCAAGCAGGAACTCAAGTCGGTGGACGTTGAACGAGTTATTGGTTCTGGCCTAAACCTCAAATACGAATCCGCCTTTGTGAAATTGAAAAACCCTGATGTCACGGTGGCCATGGAGATAAGGGAGGACCAGCTATACATGGTGAAGCAACACCATGCCGGCCTTGGGGGCTATCCTCTCGGCGGTCAGGAAGCCGTGCTCTCTCTAATCTCGGGCGGCTTCGATTCGGCGGTGTCTAGTTTTCACGCCATTAAGAGAGGGCTGTTGACCCATTACTGTTTCTTTAACCTGGGGGGTAAAGCCCATGAATTGGCGGTTAAAGAGGTCGCCCTCTATCTGTGGATGAAATACCACACATCCCATCGCGTCAAATTTGTGAGTGTTCCCTTTGAAGGTGTGGTGGAGGAGATCTTGAGTCAGGTCGATGATTCCCAGATGGGGGTTGTGCTCAAGCGCATGATGCTGCGGGCAGCGAATGGGGTGGCTGAGCGCCTTAACGTAAAGGCACTGGTTACCGGAGAAAGCGTATCACAGGTATCGAGTCAGACTCTTGCTAACCTCAACATTATTGACGATGTATCCGAGCTGTTGGTGCTAAGGCCACTTTGCACTGCCGATAAGCAAACCATCATCGATACTGCCAGATCCATTGGTACTGAAGAATTCTCGAAACATATTCCCGAGTACTGTGCGGTGATCTCAAAGAATCCCACCACCAAGGCCAAGCCCCAGCGAATAGCTGAAGAGGAGGCCCGGTTCGATTTCAGTAAGCTTGATGCCGCTATCGCAATCGCCGGGTTCCAGCTCATTACCGAAGTTGTCGAGGATCTGGGTAGTGGTCTGGCTGAAGTTAAAGTCGTGGCAGCGCCGGATGACGGTCAAGTCGTCATCGATATTCGACACCCCAGCGAAATCGAGCTGAGCCCCATGCCCGATCTGGCAGACGCGCCAGAAGTGCTTGAAATTCCGTTTTACCAGCTTCGCGCACGTTTCGAACATCTCAATCCTGACACGCAATACCTGCTTTACTGTGATCAGGGCATGATGAGCCGCCTGCATTCAGCTCACCTTGATGACGAGGGTTTTGCAAACGTTGCAGTGCTGGATCTCCGTGTTAAGCCCGAGGCGTCGGTATCAGCTGCGCGCTGATTTTTGACTGCAGCCCTTAATCAGGATTGGCGGAATCCGGGCCCACTCGTGTATACTCGCCGCGCTTCCGCGTGAGCAGGCTCAATTAAATTCACTTTCCAGTAAAGGCTTAGTCTCATCCCAGCCCGGGGTGAAACCCTTCTTATGTCTGAATTACTTCGTAACATCGCAATCATTGCCCACGTTGACCATGGTAAAACCACGCTGGTGGACAAGCTGTTGCAGCAGTCTGGGACCCTAGAATCTCGCGGCGAAAAAATCGAACGCGTGATGGACTCAAATGACCAGGAAAAAGAGCGCGGCATTACCATCCTGGCTAAAAATACTGCGATTAACTGGGAAGGATACCGTATCAATATTGTGGATACGCCTGGGCACGCTGACTTTGGTGGCGAAGTCGAGCGAGTGCTTTCCATGGTGGACTCGGTGCTGTTGCTAGTGGATGCCGTTGAGGGCCCAATGCCGCAAACTCGCTTCGTCACTCAGAAGGCTTTTGCCCAGGGTCTAAACCCTATCGTCGTTGTCAATAAGATTGACCGTGAAGGAGCAAGGCCCGATTGGGTAATCAACGAGGTGTTTGACCTGTTCGATAAACTTGGTGCCAGTGACGAGCAATTGGATTTCCCAATTCTCTACTGTTCTGCGCTGCAGGGCACCGTGGGTTGGGAAGCAGATGAGCTAAGTGAAGACATGCGGCCCCTGTTTCAGGCGATTGTAGACAAGGTGCCGCCTCCCTCTGTAGAAGTGGATGCGCCATTCCAGATGCAAATCAGTGCCCTCGATTACAGCAGCTACGTGGGTGTGATTGGGGTTGGACGAGTTTCCCGTGGCAAAGCTGCTACCAATCAGAATGTGGTTATAGTCGATCGCGACGGGGAAGTTCGCAAAGGGCGCATCCTGCAGGTGAAGAGCCACCTGGGCCTGGAGCGTGTAGATGTTAATGAAGCCCAGGCTGGCGAAATCATTTGTATTACCGGCATCGATAAACTGCAGATATCCGATACCCTCTGCGACCCGGAACACCCGGATCCCTTGCCGCCGCTGAGTGTGGATGAGCCAACCATCAGCATGACATTCCAAGTAAACGATTCACCGTTCGCCGGCCTGGAAGGCAAGTTCCTTACCACCAGACACATCAAGGAGAGGCTGGAGCGTGAGCTTCTCTATAACGTAGCGCTGCGGGTTGAACAGGGCGATTCACCGGATAAATACACAGTGTCTGGCCGCGGCGAACTACATCTGTCTGTGCTTATCGAAACCATGCGCCGGGAAGGCTATGAGCTGGCGGTTTCTCGCCCGGAAGTCATTCTTCATGAAGAAGGTGGCGTCACCCAGGAGCCCTACGAAATGCTGGTGGTCGATTGTGACGAACAGCACCAGGGCTCGGTGATCGAAGAACTGGGCAATCGTCGGGCCGAGATGCGTGACCTGTTACCCGACGGAAAGGGACGAGTCCGTATGGAATTTATTGTGCCGACCCGTGGTCTTATTGGCTTCCGTTCGCTGTTCCTGAGTTTGACCTCTGGCTCTGGTCTGATGACCCACGTCTTCGACCATTATGGTGACTATAAGGAAATTGAGCTGGCGAAGCGGAATAACGGCGTGCTGGTGTCCATGGTGAAAGGCAAGGCTCTGGCCTTCGCGCTATTTAATCTGCAGGATCGCGGGCGCCTGTTTATTCAACCCAATACTGAAGTCTATGAGGGCATGGTAGTGGGTTTGCACAGCAGAGATAATGATCTGGTGGTCAATCCGACCAAGGCAAAGCAGCTCACGAATATCCGGGCAGCCGGCAGTGATGAGAATATTCTTTTAACCCCGCCCGTACTCCATAGCCTGGAGCAGGCAATGGACTTTATCGATAGCGATGAATTGATAGAAATCACGCCCAAGAATATTCGTTTGCGCAAACGCTATTTGACAGAGAACGAACGCAAGCGCATGAGCCGTGGCAGCGCTGCGCGAGGCTGAGTCCTGACGCCCGAAAAATTAACCCCTGAAATCCAGCTACTAATCGATCCATGTCTGTCCTAACATAGTGGCAAGCGAAGATTTGGATGCATGCAGCGATGTACGTGCTCTATCCTGAAATAAAACCTTACAAGCGCCACCAGCTTAAGGTTTCCGACCTTCATGAAATCTATGTAGACGAGGCCGGGAATCGGGATGGCGTGCCTATCTTGTTTGTGCACGGTGGTCCCGGCGCGGGCTGCGACGCCAGCTCCCGGCGTTTTTATGATCCAGCCATATACAGGATCATCACATTCGACCAGCGCGGCTGTGGACGTTCGACGCCCCACGGCAGTCTGGAGGAAAATACCACCAAAGATCTGGTCGAAGATATTGAGGTTATCAGGAAATATCTCGATGTCGATAAGTTCGTGCTATTCGGCGGTTCCTGGGGCTCAACACTCTCGCTGCTTTATGCCCAGGCCTACCCCGATCACGTTTCAGCGTTAATATTGCGCGGCATTTTCCTGTGCCGCCAAAGTGACATGAACTGGCTCTATGTCTCGGGTGCAAATCAAATATTCCCCGATTACTGGGAGGAGTTTATGAAGGCTATCCCTGACTCCGAACGGGATAATGTGCTGTCCGCCTATTATAAGCGTCTCATTGGTGATGATGAGTTGGCGCGCATGGCGGCGGCGAAAGCCTGGGCTGCCTGGGAGGGTAATTGCTCAAAATTGAGACCCAGCGCCGAGGCGCTGGCAAAATTCACCAAGCCGCATAATGCCCTGGCGCTTTCCCGCATTGAGACCCATTACTTTGTCAACGCAGGATTTATCGAAGAGAAGCAAATTCTCAAGAACATGGACAAAATTGCGCAGATTCCCGGCCGCATTATTCATGGTCGCTACGACATGGTTTGTCCGCTCAGTAACGCACTGTCTCTGCATCACCAGTGGTCTGAGTCGGAGTTGCAGATTGTGAGAGATGCCGGTCATTCTGCCTCAGAACCCGGTACCGTCGATGCTTTAGTCAGGGCAACTCACGACATCGCCAAGATGCTCGCTGACGCCGAATAAAGCTTGGGCCGGCAACAATGTTCCATAAATCCATTCAAGAAATTCACTATGCGCGCACTGATTCAAAGAGTTAACTGGTCGCGGTTGCTCATTGCAGGTGAAGTTCACGCGGAAATCGGCCCTGGCCTACTGGCGTTTATCGGTATGGAAAAGGACGATGACAGCGCGGCAGCAGACAAACTCTTGCACAAGGTGCTGTCCTATCGTGTGTTCGCCGACGCGGAAGGCAAGATGAATCTGGGTTTGAAGGATGTTGGGGGCGAGCTGTTGCTGGTTTCCCAGTTCACTCTGGCAGCATCGACCAGCAAGGGCTTGCGCCCCAGCTTTTCTTCGGCGATGCCGCCTTCCCAGGCCGAGATTTTATATGGTGAACTGCTTGCAAAGGCCAGGGTCGGCTATGACAAGGTGCAGAGCGGCGTATTCGCGGCAGACATGCAGATTGCGCTTGAGAATAACGGACCGGTAACCTTTATGCTTCAAAGCTAAGTGGCTGCTAAACCAGGAAGATTAAAACCGGCCTTCAGCAAACAATCGTGACGAGAACAGAAGTTTCGGAAAAAGAAATCATGAAAGCGTAATGCAGGAAATACGAACCCGGGAATCCTAATCCGCCTGCTGATTTTGTTCTTCCATTTCTTCCTCTAGCTGCTTCTTACGAATCATTCTGCCAGCTACGATCCCAAGCTCAAACAGCATCCACATGGGGATAGCCAGCATGGATTGGGTGAAAGGATCTGCTGGTGTGAGCAGCATGCCGACAATGAAACAACCGACGATCACATAAGGGCGCTTTTCCGCAAGGGAATCAGGCTCTGCGATACCTGACCAGATGAAGATAAACACCGCTATCGGCACTTCGAAAGCGAAGCCGAAGGCCAGGAAAATAGTTAGTGCAAAGCTGAGGAAGCTATTGATGTCTGGTGCAACCGTGATGCCCTCCGGTGCTACCGAGACAAAGAATGCAAACACGAATCCAAACAGCACATAGCGTGCAAATGCGACGCCGCCATAAAACAACAGGACTGACGAAATAAACAGCGGGATCGCAATCGCTTTTTCTTTTTGATAGAGCCCAGGCGCGATGAAGGACCAAAGCTGGTACAGAATATAAGGCGCTGCAATTAAAAACGCGACATAGAAAGTCAGTTTGAAAGGAGCAAAGAATGGCGACGTTGGATCGATCGCAATCATGCTCGTCCCTTCCGGCAGTGCATCCAGTAAAGGGGTAGCGACATAGGTGTAAATGTCATTGGAAAACGCAAACAGCGCAAGGAATAACAGAACGACAGCGACGACTGATTTAAGGATGCGATCCCTGAGTTCGATCAGGTGATCAATAAGGGTAAGTTCTTGTTCTTCTTCGGCTGAATTCATGATGCCGCTTCGTCTGAATCCTTCATGTGAGCATTGGTCTGCTGGTCCGAGGGAGTGGAATCAGCCTTTATATTGTCAGCCAGCTTTGGGTTCTTGCCCAAACCATAGAGCTCCTTCTTGATGTCCTGGCTAACCTGCTCTATTTCTTCGCTAACCGCCCCGATCTCTTCGCTTACAGTCCCTATTTCTTCTGTGATTTTCTTGGGCTGCACGGCTTCGCTTTCAGCGTCAGAAGCGGCGACTTGATCATCGGTAAACTTGGAAGCGCCGGGGTCAAAGTTAGCGCTGTTGACGATATTGTTAACTGAGGCCTGGGTGTCTTTCGCTACAGTCTCCACGCTTTCCTTCGCTGACTCTAATTCTGCCAGCACGCTCTCATTGTGCAGCTGCCTGCGAATTTCATCAGCATTAAGCTCGCGCTCAATCTCAGACTTTACCTTGTAAAAGCTGCGACGAAATCGACCAATCCAGAGTCCTGCAGTTCTCACGGCAGAAGGCAGCCGCTCCGGCCCCAGCACCAGCAGCGCAATCACGCAGATGAGTAAAACTTCAAATGAGCCAATGTTAAACATGTTTCAGGCCGACGCTCGAAGTCGGTACACGAATTGCGCCGGCCCAGGCATACCTGAGCTGGCTTAATGGCAGGAAATTACGACTTGGATTCTACTTTCTCGGCGGTCGCGTCAATAACCTCTTCCGATTCTTCTGACGCGTCTTCCTCTGCGGCACCTTCGTCCTTCATCGCAGACTTGAATCCTTTTAGCGCGCCACCGAGGTCAGACCCCAAATTCCGAAGTTTTTTGGTTCCAAATAGCATGAATACGATCAATAAAATGATCAGTAACTGCCAAATACCTATACCACCTACACCCATTTTAAACCTCCGAAACCCGCGGCCTGTAAGGGCTTGGCCGCAGTAGACTAGTTTTGGCGAGAAGCCTTCTCGACAAGACCCGACATGTTAAAGCGTTTTTCCAGTTCCTCCAACACTTGTTCGGGATGTAAATCCAGGTAACTGAGCATTACCAGGGTGTGAAACCACAGATCTGCAGTCTCGTGAATCACTTGATTTTTTGCCTCTGTAGGGCCCCGGTAGTCCTTGGCGGCTAGAATAGTTTCATTGGCTTCTTCGCCTACTTTTTCCAGGATCTTGTTGAGGCCCTTGGCGTAGAGGCTGGCCACATAGGAACTGTCTGCTGCTGCAGATTTCCTTTGCTCCAGGACTTTCGTCAGTTCGCTTAACACTTCGCTCATTTCTAAACCTATTCTCTAACTGCAGACGTCGTAACAGAGCCTATTTCTGATAAAGGAATTCGGGGTCGGTGACGACTGCTTCGACTGCCGCCCATTCGTCGCCCTCAAGGCGCCTGAAAAAGCAGTGCTCTCGGCCGGTATGACAGGCTATGCCGCCGACTTGCTCCACCCGGTAGCAGATGGCATCGCCATCGCAGTCCAGCCGCACTTCCACCAGCTTCTGCACGTTGCCTGATTCTTCCCCCTTGCGCCAGATCTTCTGCCGTGACCGGGACCAGTAAACCGCGCGCTGTTCGGCTACTGCTGTGGCGAGGGCTTCCCGGTTGACCCAGGCTTGCATCAGCAATTTTTCATTGGCCGCATCCACGGCGATCGCGGGCGCCAGTCCCTGCTCATTCCAGGTGACTTCTTCAAGAAAGGCAGAGTCAAGCAGCGCGTGGTCGAGCGACGAGGAGCCGAGAGACTTGGAATTGGGATCAAAGGACATGCCGGCAGTATGCGCTCTCACTAGCGAAAAAACAAAAGATACGCCCCAAGGCCAGCGAGGCCCAGAGTGGCAATCGGGGCACTGCTGATACTGGCGCCAATCGCAGGCACCAGGGTGAGCACGCTGAGACCGAGTGCCAGATAAGCACCAACTCGAGCACGGCTGCGGCGTTG
>Ga0181560_10001742_pt1 | contig 20257 bp, 17 predicted proteins | sample 011ome_20_FD_133751 | JGI IMG/M metagenome (GOLD analysis project Ga0181560, IMG submission 133751) | Coastal salt marsh microbial communities from the Groves Creek Marsh, Skidaway Island, Georgia - 011509CT metaG (megahit assembly) | ecosystem: Environmental > Aquatic > Marine > Intertidal...
CGAAACTTTCGGCTTACAAGGACGCGCTGAAAGAGAAAGTGAAAGAGATGAACGAAGGATTGAAATAGTCGCAAGTCGCAAGTCACAAGGGATAACTATTCTGGGCTCTGATCTTTCCAGAAGTTTCAAATTTAGTTTGAGGATACATATTCCTAAGATGGGAATCTCAGGTTAACGGGTCGTACCTTGAGACTTAAAACTTGAGACTTATTCACGCTGACGTCACTTCTCCATCAGCCTCTTGTATTCCTTTAAGCTTCTTCGCATAGGCCATGAAACTCAGGGCCGTGAACTTCATAAACAGACCATAGACCAGGGTGACCGCCGCATAGGCAGGCACGCCCAGCAAGGTGTTGGCCAACACCAGGGCTAGAGAAAGGTTTTGCAAGCCGATTTCGTAGGTGATCGATATGGTCTGGTCGGTGTTCAGTTTCATTAACCTGGAAATTGCATAGCCGGCACTCATGCAGGAGATGTTCAGGAAGAGGGCAGCAATGCCAGCCTGCACCATGTATTGCTTCAGTGTGTCTATGCTGAACCAGGTGTTCCCAAGGATTACCATGATGAGAATGGCAATTGCCATCTTGCGCACAGGTTCGACCATGGTTTGGGCAAAATCCGGTTTGTATTTTCGTGTGAGCATGCCGATCACAATTGGCAGTATTGTCAGTTGTGCCAGGTTGCGCATCATATTGGTAATGGGAACATTGATTATTTCGCTGCCTTCGGCAAAAACCGTTAATGCGAGCCATGCAAGGAACGGCATGGTGACGACGGTAAACATGCTGGCAATTGATGTCAGCGTAACAGACAGGGCAATGTCACCACGACTGGCGAAAACGTAGGCATTTGATGTGATACCCCCGGGGCAGGCTGCCAGGAGGATCAGGCCAATAGCAATGACCGGTGCAGGATTCAGGGCAAATGCCAGGATGAAGGCAATGGTGGGAAGCAGCAGTAGCTGGCCGAACAGGCCAATCAGAACAGCCTTGGGCATGACGATGACACGGAGTATGTCGTCAATTGATAATGTCAGTCCCAGACCCATCATGATCATGAACAGCCCGAAAGGGACAATCATTGTCTGAAATACTGCTGCTGGATCCATAAACCCCCCGTTTACGTATGGAAGGCATGATACAGGGAAATAGCTGTAAACCAATAGTCACAAGTCGCAAGTTTAAAGTCTTAAGGAACGACCCGTCAGCCTAATTTATTCCCTGATAGATTGGTTGAAGCGTGAACAGTTTTTGGTATTAGAGTAATTTTCAGCTGGTTAAATTGTTATACCTTGAAACCTGCGACTTGCGACTCGTGACTTGAGACTAATTCAAGCCCGAAGGGCTATAATAAACTTATGCCGAACAATCCAAACCCCCAGGGAAAAGGCCTTGTCCCCTTACTACAGGGACTTGATGGTCATCGTCTTGACCGTCTGCTTCCTCCGAAACAAATTGACCAGGTACAGATGGAATTATTTACTTCCATGTTCGTGCTGCAAAGTGATTTTCGTTTCAACCCTGTTCCCAATAAAACCTATTATCTTTACCAGATGGAAGGGCGTTTCCGTCTTTTACTTGTGGGTCCGCACGAATGGGGTGTGAAAGGGTACAGGGGCAGGTATATCGGCTCCTGCATTTTGCATGATGACAGAACCTGGACACTGGCCCTGGATCCGGCCATGGAACATGACAGGGAATTCATGGACTATATCGGCAATGAACACGACAGGTTGCAAGAGGTCCTGGAAAAAGCGGAGTCCCTTGAGGATATCCTTCCTGTGTATGAGAAAACTTTTGGTCATTATGGCCGGATACTTGCCTATATTCTCGGGAAGTCTCTGGCCACGTCCATGGATATGTCAGGTATCAAATCCCTGACTTACCAGGAAGCAAAAGGGCTCCTTGGCCATGAAAGCTAGGATATTTATTCTCTTTGTAAGTCTTTTGATGACTTCCTGTAGCGATGGGCCTGGACTTCAGCCCTTGTCTCCTGGTGCAACTATCCTGGCATTTGGCGACAGTCTTACTGCGGGAAATGGCGCGCCGTCTGAAGGTAGTTACCCGGCGCAGTTAGCCACGTTATTAAACAGAACCGTGATCAATGCCGGGGTTTCAGGAGAGGAAAGCAGCGAAGGCCTGGCAAGACTGGAAGGCTTACTAGAACAGCACCGCCCGCAATTACTGATTCTTTGTCACGGAGGCAATGATCTGCTTCGCAAAAGGCCGGTTAGCCAGCTGGACAGTAATTTGCGTCAAATGATCACCATGGCCCAGAACAGGGGTATCGAGATACTGATGCTGGGTGTTCCGGCGCCAGGAATTTTTCTGAGCAGTGAGGCAGTCTATGAGGAGGTCGCAGACGAGCTGGGTGTGGCCTTTATTCCGGACGTAGTGTCAGATGTATTGTCGGCACCGGCGTTGAAATCTGATACTGTTCATCCCAATGAGGCGGGTTACGGGGAGATGGCCGCTGCAATATTCAGTGAACTGCAAAAACTTGGTGCTATTTAGCCCGAATGCTACGCCTGTTTGAAATCTTCCTGCTATAATCCGCGCGTTTTTATTTCCCGCTGACAACCGGAACAATTATGTTTGATTCAATTGAAGCCCGTCCCGCAGACCCGATACTCGGACTCTCCGCTGCCTACAAAAAAGATACCAACCCCAACAAGATTGATCTTGGGGTAGGTGTATACAAGGATGAAAGTGGTACGTGTCCGGTAATGAAAGCGGTAAAAGAGGCCGAGCGCAGGAAATGTGACCAGGAAGATTCAAAAGCCTATATCGCCCAGGCCGGTCCTGAAGGTTTTATCAGGCATACCCTTAACCTGATCCTGGGTAATGCCCACCCGGTCATCCGTGATGGTCGCTACAGTACCGTTCTGGCTCCTGGCGGTTCAGGCTCATTGCGCCTGGCAGCTGAGTTCATTAATAGCAGTGCTCCGGGCAGCAAAATCTATGTCAGCAACCCAAGCTGGCCCAATCATGTGCCGCTCTTATCTTCCTCCGGTCTGACTCTGGAAGAGTATCCCTATTATGACCATGACACTCATTCACTGGATTTTGATGCCATGATGAGCACGCTCAAGGGTGCGACAAAAGGTGACCTGGTGCTGCTTCATGGCTGCTGTCACAATCCTTGCGGTGCCGATCTGAACAGGGATCAATGGCAGGCAGTAACAGAACTTGCTCTGGCCAACGGGTTTACCCCCTTTATTGATATGGCTTACCAGGGCCTGGGTGATGGCCTGGATGAAGATGCCTATGGCGCCAGATTAATGGCAGAAAAACTGCCGGAACTTGTCATCTGCAACAGCTATTCAAAAAACTTTGGCCTTTACCGTGATCGTGTTGGTGCCGTGACTATTGTGACCAGCAATAGTGATGCAGCGAAAGCGGTCGGTACTCAGGTCGTGGCAAAAGCCAGGGAAATTTATTCCGTACCACCAGCCCATGGTGCATTCCTGGTAGAGATGATTCTTGATGATGCTCAGCTGACCCGAGATTGGAATGATGAGCTGACAGAAATGCGTGACCGCATCAATGGTCTTCGTCGCGACCTGGTAGCGAAGCTTCAGGAAAAAGACGTGGCAAAAGATTTCTCGTTTATTCAGAACGAGAAAGGACTGTTTTCCTTCCTTGGGCTTTCGAAAGAACAGGTGAGCACGTTGGTCAATGACTACAGCATTTACCTTGTTGGCTCTTCCAGGATCAATGTGGCTGGTATTAACCGGGCTAATATCGATTACCTGGCGGAAAGTATCGCCAGGGTCATATAACGCGTTCGGTTCTAGTTAAAGATTCCGAGAATCAATCCCATCAGTGTGAACGTGACGGTCCATTAACCGCCATTGATCACCATGTATTGCCAGGATTTCTGTTCATACAGTCCGTTGACAGTGAGTGCAAGGGCGACCCAGGCGAAACCAGTCAGGAATCCGTACAGAGAACCTTCAGCAGCGCCAAGATTGTTGCCAAAAAACATGGCGAGGCAATAGGCCATGATGAACTGGCATACAAATGAGATGCCAAAGGTTTTTCCCATATTCCCTTGCTGAACATCCTCTTCGATCAGGCCGACGCTTTTCATCCAGGCTTTTCCGAACAGGGGGCCATACCAGGAAAAGCCAACAGCAAAGCCCACCACTGAAGCCCCAAGAATGGCAAACCAGTTAATTGTCATCTCCGCCATTACGCATACCCCTCATATTATTATTGTGGAATGAGTATATAGCAGAAAGTCATGGGGCCCATTATGCAGTTGGCGGCTTAGAACTCCAGGTCAAGTGTAAGACCATAGACTCGGGGTTCCCCCAATTGCGTATAGCCCTTGGCGGTATAGTCGTCTCGAGGATCATTACCAAAATAAAACCCGCGCACAAAATAATCTTCATCTGCCAGGTTTCTGCCCCACAGCTTCAATGACAAATTACCTGACTGGTAACGCAGGCTGGCATTCAACAGGGAATAATCATTGGAGCGCACTGAATGACTGTCAGAAAAGTAGAAGGCATCCCGGCCTTGCACATTAATATCCATGCTCAGTGCTGTGGTGAAGGCAACACTGGCACCAAAAGTGTACTGATATCCCGGGGCGTGAGCCTGCTCACGCCCTGTAAGATTGACGCCTGCCGAGTTGACGAAATCCTCGTATTCAGAATCCAGGAGGCCGAGGGATCCATATATCATCAGCATATCGGATTGCCACCACTTTGCACTGATCTCCATACCCCGGTTACTCCCCGCGGCAGCATTCCCGATAAAATCGATGAACTCGGAACTGCCATCGTTTCGCATTCTGACGATGGAACTGCTGATCTGGACATCATCACGCTCCATGCTGAACAATGCCGCCTGCAGTTGAAGCGTATTGTTTAGCAATAGGGCCTTGTAACCTATTTCCACATTCAACAGGGTTTCCTGGTCAAACTCCCTGAGGTCAGCATCGAGGCTGCCGTCAGTATTAAAACCTCCGCTCTTGTAGCCGCGAGAGATGCTGGCATAGAGAAGTCCGGTATTGGACAGATGATAGTTCAGGCTGACCTTGGCGCCGAACAGGTCATCGTCGGGTGAAAAGGAGAGGGTGCTGGTGTCTGTATATTCTGCACTGAAGCGCTCACTCCTTACGCCCAGGTCGAGACTCCAGTTTTCGTTAAGCCGGGTATTTGTTTCTGCATAAACCGCAGTCCGGTCAATAATGAATCGGCTGGCAAAAATATCCGGCAGGAAGGTGTAATTTCTCTGCAGGTCAACATCCTGGTGCAGGGAATAAATACCGGCAACCCAACTCGTGCGGCCATTAAACAAGGCGCCTTCTTCGCTTGAGATAAACCGGATTTCTCCGCTGATATTTTCCCTGTCTCGAAAATAGTGATCTGTTGAGGAATATTCAAAAGGATGGAAACCGCTATATACCCAGTCCTCATCATAGCCATAGGCAATATCGGACTGGGCAAATGCGCCTAGGATTTCCAATGAAAATGGATTGAAGCTTTCGCTTGAAAACTTAAGGCTGGCCAGTTTGGAATCCTGGCGGTCAAAGCCCGGCTGATCTGAAAGTGTGTCACGGACATTATCCAGCGAAAATGCATCGTAGCCATTATCGATATCAATCATCGAGGTGGTGAACTCCAGTGACTCTGTTTCGGTCATAAGCCACCTGAATTTTGCGCGTAATGTTGTTTCATCGCGATGATTGGTCGGTCTGCCAAGAGTGTTATTCCGGTTGTAACCATCACTTTCAAGCTGCTGAAAGGAGAGACGGTAGAAAAGATCGTCCATGGCGGGTCCTGAGACAAAGCCTGCCAGCCCCTGGGTATCATAATTTCCGCCCTGCAACTGCAGGCCATATTGCTGCTCAGCAGTTGCCCCCTTGCTCTTGAGATTTACAAGTCCGGCTAGCGCATTGGAGCCGTAACGTGTTCCCTGTGGTCCCATCAACACTTCCACCTGTTCAATGTCATAAAGCATGGCCGCTGTGCCAATACCTGAGAAATCAACACCATCTATCATCATGCCAACAGAAGAGTTCAGTGGTTCCGAGAATTGCCCCCGCTCTCCAATTCCCCGGATTTGCAGAAAACGTGCACGGGAGGCTCCTGAGGACAAATTGACATTGGGTGTGTTCAGGAGAATGTCTTCAAGGTGCTGGGCATTTCTGTTGCTGATAGTTTCTGCGTCAACAACACTAATGCTGGCTGGAATTTCCTGGAGTGGGTTCTGACGGTAATCAACAGTCACCACGATTTCTTCAAGTATTGATTCCTGTCGTAAGGTCTGGGCTGAAATGGTTAAGGGCAGGATAAAAAGTAAAACTGCCAGTGACACTCTGATGTGCATGGAATCTCCGGTAATGGTTTGCCCGGAGTAAAGGTCAGAGAAAAGAATGAAGAAAAAGAAAACTGCGATTGCAGATTTGTTTCCTATTCCTCCGCCAGTATTAACCGGGTCAGGTTCGAAGGGTTTGTTCTCAGGCCGAGGCCACCCCTTAGGTCGGGCGCTACCTTACCAGAGAAAAGAGAAAAGAGGAATGCTCTGTCAGTGCTTGGACATTAAACGGGTGAGTATGGTTTGCGCCGAAGCAACACGGTTTTGAACATCGCCACGCATAACCGAATAATCCAGTTTGTAATGCTCCAGTTTTTGCTTGTAGAGTTCAAACAACGTGTCACGGCTGTCTGCACTTTCCCTCAGCGGGTCTGCTTCCCAGGGGACATCGTAATCACAAAGCAGGTAATGGCGAGATGGGTTGGTGATCTGTTGTTTAAAGGTGTCGAGTATCCAGGGATGGCAGTGGCCGAAGCGGACTTCACTCCAGATGATTATTACCAGCAAATCGGTATCACATAACAGCAGGCTGGATTCTTTATTCAATTCTGACATTTCAGCCTGGTGCTGCGCCCTGGCAATTTCAAGCAAGTCCGGTTCACTGTATTGGTAATGACTGTCCCCGGATATTTTCTGTTCCAGGTATTGCCGTGAAACTTCCGGTACCAGGGGGGCATGCAGGGATTCACTGAGCCTGTTTGCCAGTGTTGTTTTTCCGCAGGATTCAGGGCCTGTTAGAACAATGATATTGGTGATCGCAGTTTACCGGTTGTAAAAGACTTGCGTCTTTCATAGTAGAACAGAAATGCACTTTTTGGGTGAAATTAAGGGCTTTCTTCAGGGGAAAAACTCTGCGCCGGGCGGGAGGCCTTCACTGCCCCAGCGTTCAGAGGAATCCCAGTGTTCATCAATCTTGCCGGTTTCAGGATCAAGCCGGAATACATCGAACCAGGTCATTTCATATGTTTCGTCAGGCTTTTCCCGATCGCGCACTTTGCGTGCCCACATGACAACCACCATGTCGCCTTCAGCGATAATATCGATGATGGGAAAATCCGATGTTTCTTTTACAGGGCGGGGAGGGCGGGCGACCCCGATCGTATTGATGAAAAGGTCACGCCCGGAGCCTACATTGGGATTGTGCTGGATGTAGCGTTCGGTCATGTAGTCCTCTGCATACTCCATGTGACCGCCTTCATAAACGATGCGCCAAAAATCCCAGACATGTTTCTTGTTACGGGCCAGCCTGGGGTCATCGCTTTCAATGAGGGCAAGCTGGTCAGCTGCAGGAACAAGCGGGGCGGGAGTCATATTATCCTGTGCAAAGACCAGGCCGCAGCAAGCAAGAAGGCTGGCAGTGATTATCATTTTAAAAGTCATGATCAATTAACTGCGTTGCCTTCTTCGTCCAATTCGACTATCGGATAACCCAGTTCCTGAAGTGACTCTTCGATAACAGCCTTGTCACCCACCACAAGAATTTTCATCTGCTCTACCGGCAGATGTTCCTGGGCCAGTTCCATGATGCGTTCCTCGGTCATGCTTGAAATCACATCCTGCTGACGACGGACAAAATCATTTTCCAGGTTGTAGGTGATGATCTGGTTCAGCAGTCGGGCTTTCTGCCCGGGAGTTTCATAATCCCGGGCTTCGCTCTGGCCAATAGCATCCTTGGTGAACTGCAATTCTTCAGTAGTTATACCGTTATCCCTGAAGCCGGTAATTTCATTCATGAACTGCAACACTGAATCCGCCGTGGCATCGGTACGGACACTGGCAGAGGCTGTGAAAGGTCCGGGCATTCGGCTGCCGCTGAAACCACTGCGGGCGCCATAGGTATAACCTTTGTCCTCACGCAGATTCAGATTGATGCGGCTGTTGAATGCACCGCCCAGACTGTAATTCATCAGGAAACGTTCCCAGTATTCTCCGCTGGCGTCATAGGTCAGATCGGTCAGGTAGCCAATCCGGATTTCAGATTGTGCGGCGCCGGGTTTGTCTACGAGGTACAGCGTGGTTTCGTTGATTCCGGTGACTTCAGGCTGTTCACCTATACTGACCCCTTCATCAGGCAGGTTCTGGAGAAAAGCCAGTTTGGCAATGATATCTTCCTGGGATATTTCGCCAACGACGGCAACTCTTAGCGCCTGGCTGACCAGGCTCTGTCGCGCAAAGGCTTCCACATCGTCCAGTGTAATGCCCTGCAATGTCGGAATAGTACCGCCAGAAGAAACAGAGAATGCATGCTCTTCGCCGTAGATCAGTTTTGGGTAAACTGTTCCGGCGATGCCAGAGGGTTCTTCCTTGTTGGCCTCGATGGCTTCGATTTGCTGTTGGCGGAATCGGTCCAGGTCATCCTGCATAAAACGCGTGTTGAATAGGCGTTCTTCCAGTAATTCCAGGGTGGCATCGAGGTTTCTTTCCAGCGTCTGCATGTTTATGGAAAGTGATTCATTGCCTGCTCCAACAGAGATGCTGCTGCCAAGTTTGTCGAGTTCATTTTCAAACTCTTCAGCACTGAAACGCTCGGTGTCTTCATTCATCATCTGGGCAGTCAGGCTGGCTACGCCATACTTGTCCGGAGACTCCAGAAGGTGACCACCGTCGAATACCAGGCGAACATTGATCAGGGGGACCTCGGCATTTGCAGTACCAATCATCTGGATACCGTTATCAAGATCCTGGCGCCAGTAATCCGGCATGGTGACAAGGGGATTTGGTGGCGGAGTTGGACGTATTGACCGATCAAAGGACTCCGGGGCATCGCGCATTTCCAGGTTATCAGTTTCACTGGCAACCTGCGGCAGACGCTCAGGCACTTCAAAATTGTCAGGCTTGGCAACAATATCCTCTGCGCCTTCAGGAACAACACTTAAGTAAATGGCTGGCTTGCTCTTTATATAGGTGTTGTAAACACGCAACACATCTTCCCTGGTCAGGGCACGAATATCATCCAGGTCTTTCTGGATCTGGTTCGGGTTACCCAGGAAGGTTTCATTGGCCGCAAGCTGTCTTACCTTGCCGCTGACGCTGGCCAGACTGTTGATCAGGCCGGCTTCACGCGTGGATTTGTAGATCTGTATCACTTCATCGGTGATGTCTTCTTCGCTGAAGTTATCCAGGATGCTTCGCATCTCTGCTTCAAAATCGGCCAAAGGCGTGCCCGGGAAAGGCAGTACCAGGAAGGTAATCAGTCCGGCAATTTCCTGGAGATAACTGAAACCGCTGGCCTGAATGGCTTTCTGGGTAAGGATGAACTCCTTGTAGAAAAAGGATTTGCGTCCCACGGTAATTATCTCGTTGAGCGCTTCCAGTGCCACGCTGTCCTCATGGTCAGAAGGAACAGTCGGATAGGCAATAAACAGGGCAGGGAAGCGAATATTCCGGTCCACGTAGGAAATGTAGCGATCCTGGTCTATGACCGCAGGGATGGCAACGGGTTCTTCCACATCAGGGCCGCGTGGAATTTCGCCAAAATATTTCACGACCAGATCCATGACTTCCTGCTCATCCACGTAGCCGCCAATACTCAGGGTGGCATTGTTGGGACCATCCCGGCGCAAGAAGAAACGCTTCAGATCATTCAGTGTTGCTGCATCTAGATCTTCAATAAAACCGATGGGCATCCATGAATAAGGATGATCGGGTGGAAACATGGAAGTGAATATTTTTTCTGACCACAGGCCGTAGGGCTGGTTTTCATAACTCTGGCCACGTTCATTCTTTACTGTGTCGCGTTGCACTTCGAATTTTTCCTGGGTAACGGCATCAAGGAAATAACCCATACGGTCCGATTCAAGCCAGAGCATGGTTTCAAGCTGGTTGCTTGGTACGGTTTCAAAATAGTTGGTGCGGTCAAATGAGGTTGTACCGTTCATGGTGCCACCTGACTCGGTCACGATGCCGATATGTTCTTCATCCGCTACATGTTCAGAGCCCTGGAACATCATGTGTTCAAAAAAGTGGGCAAACCCGGAACGCTTGGGTTCTTCTCTGCCTGAACCAACGTGATAGGTCACATCCACATGCACCAGCGGATCGGACATGTCTTCATGGATAATTACGGTCAGGCCATTGTCCAGCTCATACTTGCTGTAGGGTATGACTATTTCACTGCTGTCAGCTTCCACTCGTTCTATGAGGGTATAGCCGCCCTGAAGAGCAGTTGCCTGGCCTGCAGTGCTGGTTGAATCAGGGGTGGTGGATTCTCCACAGGCAGTGACAAGCAGCAAAAGGGCTGCAATGGAAAATGGTTTCAGGGCTTTGTTGTACATGTTGAAAAACGTGGTGAAAAGAATGGGCATCCTTTACTCCTGGATTGAATTTTCTGAATAGACTGCAGGGCCGTTGATTAAAGCATATAGCCCTTTACAGTCCAAGAACCTGGAAATGGGAAAAATTTCCCCAGGGGAGCCCTTAATTCAGCTTCCTGGGGTAATATTGTGGCCTTGTTACCCATGATTACAGATTAGTATGGCAACCCAGTTAGTAAAACTGCGAAATGTTCCGGAAGATGAGCTGGAAGAGATTTATGAGCTCATGGAAGTCAACGGAATTGAAGTCTATGAAACCTCGGCAGGAAACTGGGGAATGTCCATGCCGGCATTATGGTTGCGCCATGATGAACAACTTGAAATGGCTAAATCAGTGCTCAAGCAACATGAGATTGACCGCTTCCAGCGTATGCGTGCTGAATACGAGGCACAGAAGCAGGAAGGCAAGGCAAGAACATTCCTGGATATAGCCCGGGAGAATCCGTTCAGGTATGTGGCGTACCTGGTGATGATCGTTGCACTGCTTTATATTTCAATTGTCCCGTTCATTTCACTGATTAATTAACTACGTTGTAAACCAATGTCTGATGCTGTTCTTGAAATATTTCCGCTGGATTTTCACTGGCAAACTGCTGACCCCTTCCTGTTTTGCGCCTTCCACCAGGATGATTTCCCCAAAGGCAATGGCGAACTGGGACCAGATGCCTCACTGGCAGGAAGAAATATAGGACAGGATTTTACCAAGCAGGACGGCTGGCGCATGTACCATGGAGACCGTGTGCCGGGATTCCCGGGTCATCCTCACCGTGGTTTTGAAACGATTACTATTGTGAAACAGGGACTGGTTGATCATGCTGATTCTCTTGGTGCTGCCGGACGTTATGGCAATGGGGATGTGCAGTGGATGACGGCAGGCAAAGGCGTTCAGCACAGCGAGATGTTTCCATTGCTGGACAAGGAACAGGCAAACCCGCTGTTACTGTTTCAGATCTGGTTGAACCTGCCTTCGGCAGGAAAAATGGTGGATCCACATTTCACCATGTTCTGGGATAAAGACATTCCTGCCATATCGCTTGATGATGAGCATGGTAAAAACATCAGTATAGAAGTTATTGCCGGGCATATAGAAGAGACGCCGGCGCTATCACCGCCCCCTGATTCCTGGGCTGCCAGTCCTGAGAACGAAGTGGCAGTTGCATTAATTGAGCTTGAAGCTGATGCCGTATGGAAATTGCCCGCAGCCTCTGCGGGATTAAATCGCATGCTGTATTTCTATGAAGGGGCGAACATGAATGCTGAAGGTAAGGAACTGTCATCCGGACACGGCCTGAAACTAAAGTCAGATGAGGCCATTACTCTGAAGGCAGTAAATGGCACGGTAAAATTATTATTATTGCAGGGCAAGCCGATCAATGAGCCCGTAGCGCATTATGGCCCCTTTGTCATGAATACCAGGGAAGAACTGCAACAGGCCTTTATCGATTACCAGCGTGACCAGTTTGGTGGCTGGCCCTGGGAAAGAAACGACCAGGTACATGGAGACAGGGGACGTTTTGCCCGATACACCGATGGCAGGGAAGAAGAACCTGATTAGAAGCTGCAAGCTACAGGAAGTTGGTCCACTCACAGCCTTAAGCCAACAGATTCAAAAACTGAACGCATCAAAACAGACTTTTTAAATTAGAGAAATTTTATGGAACAAGAACTCGAACAAGCACAACAAATTTATGACCTGATTGTGAATTACCTGGTGACCTACAGTTTCCAGATAGTCGCCGCCATCATCATCATGATTATTGGCAATATCGTCGCGAAAAAGACTGCAGGCTTCCTGGAAAACTTCATGATCAAGAAAGGGCTGGATATCACGCTCAGTCATTTCACCGCCAGTTTCCTGAAAATTATTCTTATAGCGTTTGCAGCGATTATTGCCCTCGGAAAACTCGGGATAAGTGTGACACCATTCGTTGCTGCTATTGGTGCCTTGTCTCTGGGTGCTGGACTGGCTCTCCAGGGGCTGTTATCAAACTATGGAGCAGGGATCAGTATTATTGTTGCCAGACCATTCGTTGTCGGTGACACCATATCCGTGCAAGGTGTTACCGGTGTTGTTAAGGAAGTGAAGCTGGCCTACACGGTTCTTAGTAACGAGGACGAAGTCAGCATTACGATCCCCAACAAGCATATCGTTGGCGAAATTATTCATAATTCCAAGGAAAACAGTATTGTTGAGACTACCGTTGGCATTGCTTACGACTCTGATACTGATAGAGCGATTTCAGTGATCCAGGAAGCAATTGTTCAAACAGAGGGAGTTGTATCAGACAAATCACCACAGGTAGGGATTGATGGATTCGGTGACAGCAGTATCGATATTGGCATGCGTTACTGGGTACCAACGGAGTCTCTTTTTGAAATTAAGTACAAGGTTAACCAGGCTGTCTTCAAGGTACTTGCAGATAACAATATAGAGATTCCATTCCCACAGCGCTACGTGCATCTGTTTGAGGAAGCCGGTAGTTGATGCTTTATGGCCTGATCCTGGCCGGCGGAAAATCCTCCCGGATGGGAGAAGATAAAAGTCAGCTTTTATTGCAGGGTAAACCCCTGCTGGATCATGCGCTCGACCTGTTATCAGCTTCGGGAACCGATCGTAACCTGATCAGCGGTCCGGTAGAAGGGCATGATTTTATTCCAGACCTGAATCCACACAGCGGTCCTCCCGGCGGTATACACAGTGCAGTTTCCTTTCTTTCCGGAGAAGAAAGTTTTAAAGAGTCTCTCTTGGTTGTTATTCCTGTTGATATGCCTTTTTTAACAATTGAAGCAATAGAGCGTCTTGTTGACGGGATTGGCGATCAAAATGCCTGCCGCTATGAGAATGAAATCTTTCCCTGCGTGTTCAGGTTGACCTCCACTTTGCTGCAGCACCTTGAAAACATTTTCGCGGAAAGCCGGATGAAGGGAGGCGACAGGTCCATGCGTGTATTACTGGATTTTTCCGATGCCCGTTCTATTGGTGTAGATGGGCTGCCGGATAAAACATTCAGTAATATTAATACGCCGGAAGATCGTGAACTGCTTAATTGATCTTTTAAACTGAATGAACAAAGGGGTCAGAGTAACTTGATCATAATGTCTATGCTTTACTTATATCTTGATCTCTCTATGACTATGATCAAATTACTCTGACCCCATTATTATGGATCAGGCACAAAAAAAGCCGGTCTCTTTATACAAGGACCGGCTTTTTCTTTTTACTTTATTTCACAATCCTAGTGAGCGACTTCCTCGTCTGACTCTTCCAGTTTGCGTCGCTCTTCATTGTACGCAAGATACTGTTTCTGCCATTCAGACATGTGATCAGTATGTTCAACCTGAACAGCAGTCACCTTGTATTCAGGACAGTTGGTTGCCCAGTCGCTGAATTCGGTGGTTACCACGTTAGCGCCAGAGATTGGATTGTGGAATGTGGTGTAGACCACACCTGGCTGCATGCGGGTTGAAACAACGGCATGCATGGTGGTGTCACCCTTGCGGCTGGCAATCTTGATCAGGTCGCCATCTTTGATGTTTCTGTCTGCGGCATCCTCAGGATGGATTTCCAGGATGTCTTCCGGGAACCACTGGTTGTTTTCAGTGCGGCGAGTCTGCGCACCCACGTTGTACTGGCTGAGAATACGACCCGTGGTAAGAATCAGCGGGAATTTCTTCGTCACTTTTTCTTCCGTTGGAACGAATTCGGTAATTTCAAAGTTACCTTTACCGCGAACAAAGCCACCGATGTGCATAATGGGGGTGCCATTTGGTGCCTCATCTGTAACCGGCCACTGCATGCTGCCTTCATTATCCAGGCGTTCAAAACTTACGCCGGCAAAAGTCGGGGTGAGGGCGGCGATTTCATCCATGATTTCCTCTGCGCTGTTGTAATGCATGGGATAACCCATAGCCTGGGAAATCTCCATAACAATTTCCCACTCATGCTTGCCTGTTTTTGGCGCCATCACTGGGCGAACACGACCAAGGCGGCGTTCAGCATTGGTGAATGTGCCGTCTTTTTCCAGGAAGGAAGTACCGGGCAGGAAGACATGGGCGAATTTGGCTGTTTCATTCAGGAACAGGTCCTGAACAACCAGGCATTCCAGGTTTTCCAGGGCGGCTTCAACATGATGGGTGTTTGGGTCTGACTGCGCGATATCCTCGCCCTGAACAAACATGCCCATGTATTCGCCGGCAATAGCGGCGTCAAACATGTTGGGAATACGGTAGCCGGGTTCCGGATCCTGTTCTACACCCCAGGCGTCTTCAAACAGTTTGCGTGCAGAGTCATCACTGACATGCCTGTAGCCTGAGAACTCGTGAGGAAAGGAGCCCATATCACAGGAACCCTGGACATTGTTCTGGCCGCGCAGCGGGTTAACGCCGGCGCCATCGATGCCAACATTGCCTGTCAGCATGGCAAGGTTGGCCATGCCGATGACCATGGTGGAGCCCTGTGAATGTTCGGTGACACCCAGGCCATAATAGATAGAGGCACGTTCCGCTTTTGCATAACGACGCGCAGCTTCACGAACATTTTCTGCATCGCCACCGAGCCAGTCTGCAACCGCTTCGGGTGAATTCTTTTTGTCCTTGATGAAGTCGAGCCATTTTTCGAAGGCTTCAGAGTCACAACGTTCTTTCACGTAATCCCAATCGGCCAGGTCTTCTTCAACAATGGTGTGGGCGAATGCATTAATCAGTGCCACATTACCACCAGGCGTCAAAGGAATATGAATGCTGGCTTTAATGTGGGGTGATTCAACGAGATCAATTTTACGTGGATCACAGACAATCAGGTCGGCATGATCGCGCAGGCGTTTTTTCATGCGGGATGCAAAAACAGGGTGCGCATCTGTGGGGTTCGCACCAATCAGGAGAACCAAGTCAGTATGCTCAACACTGCGGAAATCCTGCGTACCGGCTGATGTACCGAACGTGGTTTTAAGGCCAAAGCCGGTGGGTGAATGACATACCCTGGCACAGGTGTCCGTGTTGTTATTCCGGAAAGCTGCACGAATCATTTTCTGTACAACGTACACTTCTTCGTTAGTGGTACGGGAAGAGGTGATACCGCCGATGGATTTGCGGCCATGCTTTTCCTGGATTTCCATGAAGCGCTTAGCGGTATAGGAAATTGCTTCATCCCAGCTCACTTCTTTCCAGGGATCAGAGGTGTTGTCACGAATCATTGGATTCATGATGCGATCTTTGTGAGTGGTATAACCAAAGGCAAAACGACCCTTGATACAGGAGTGTCCGTCATTAGCCTTGCCAGACTTGGCTGGCACCATACGTACTACCTGTTCGCCTTTCATTTCAGCATTGAAGGTACAGCCGACACCGCAGTAGGCGCAGGTGGTTTCAACACTGTGTTCCGGTGTGCCAATTTCGATAACGGATTTTTCCATGAGCGTGGCGGTAGGGCAGGCCTGCACACAGGCGCCACAGGAAACACATTCGGAATTCATGAAATCTTCTTCAACGCCGGCGCTGACTTTTGATCTGAATCCGTTGCCGCTGATGGTTAGGGCAAATGTCCCCTGGACTTCTTCACAGGCACGCACACAGCGTGAACAGACAATGCACTTGCTGGCTTCAAACTGGAAATACGGGTTGCTGGTATCTGTTGGCGCATCCAGATGATTTTCGCCTTCGTAACCGTAGCGCACTTCTCGCAGACCAACTGCGCCGGCCATATCCTGCAGTTCGCAGTCGCCATTGGCTGAGCAGGTCAGACAGTCAAGGGGATGATCGGAGATGTACAGTTCCATCACGCCTTTGCGCAGTTTGTTGAGCTTGTCAGTTTCAGTATGAACGACCAGACCTTCCTCAACAGGCGTTGTGCAGGATGCCGGTGTGCCGCGGCGGCCTTCAATTTCAACCAGGCAGATACGACAGGAGCCAAATGGTTCCAATGAATCAGTGGCACATAATTTGGGAATACTGGTGCCCATCATCTGGGCCGCGCGCATGATGCTGGTACCCTTGGGAACAGAAATTTCCTGTCCATCAATAGTCAGCGTGACTTCTTCAGTCTCCGTGACAGCGGGCGTTCCATAATCAACGTCCTTGTCTATCGCGTTATAAAAAGGGATGTTCTGGCTCATGTCATGTCACCTGTAAAAATTCTAGCGCTCAATGTCTTTATAAAAATCTGAGGAAAAATGTTTGACTGCACTCAACACCGGAATTGGTGTGAGACCACCCATGGCGCATAGTGAAGCGGATTCCATGGTTTCACACAGGTCCTTGAGAACGATGTGTTCGGATTCTCGCGCTTCTTCAGTCTCTGCGGCCACAATCCTGTCGATCACTTCCACGCCACGTACTGAACCAATTCGGCAAGGAGTGCATTTGCCACAGGATTCCACGGAACAGAATTCCATGGAGAAACGGGCCTGTTTTGCCATGTCGACGCTGTCATCAAATACTACCACTCCGCCATGTCCCAGCATACCGCCAGCCTTGGCAAACTCTTCATAATCCAGCGGAGTATCCATAAGGGATATAGGGAAATAGGCGCCGAGGGGGCCGCCAACCTGTATTGCTCTGACAGGTTTTCCAGTCGCTGTGCCCTGGCCGAAATCTTCGATCAATTGACGTAATGTCAGTCCAAAGCCTACTTCTACCAGACCGCCATTTTTGATATTTCCTCCCAGCTGGAAAGGCATGGTGCCCAGCGATCGGCCCTGGCCAAATTCTGCATAGTGTTTGCCGCTTTTTTCTAGGATTACGGGCACAGAAGCCAGTGAGATCACGTTGTTCACCACGGTAGGTTTGCCATACAAGCCTTCAATCGCAGGAAGAGGAGGCTTGAAACGGATCTGACCGCGCTTGCCTTCGAGACTTTCCAGCAGCGAAGTTTCCTCACCGCAGATGTAAGCGCCGGCTCCCATGAACACTTCCAGTGTGAAGTCTTTCCCTGAACCCTGTATATCTTTACCCAGGTAACCGGCAGATTCTGCATTGGCAATGGCTTCTTCCAGAATAAGTCGCGTCAGGGGGTATTCAGAGCGAAGATAGATATAGCCTTCAGTGGCACCAACCGCGAGCCCGGCAATGGTCATGCCTTCAACCAGGCTAAGAGGATCGCCTTCCATAATAAGGCGGTCAGAGAAAGTGCCTGAGTCACCTTCATCGGCATTACAGACGATGTATTTCTGGTCGGCATCGCAATCAGCGACTGTTCGCCACTTGATACCAGTGGGGAAGGCGGCCCCGCCACGTCCCCTCAGTCCAGAGTCAGAAACTTCCTGGATAATCCCGTCCTGGTCAGTCGCCAATGCATTTTTCAGCCCGACAAAGCCGCCCAGGCTTTCATATTCGGAAACACTGGTGGCTTCAATAATGCCGCAGCGGGCAAAGGTGAGGCGCTCCTGGTTTGCGAACCAGGGCAGTTGTTCAACATCACCGAGTAACTTGTCATGCTGGCCACCCGACAGGAATTCGCTGTCAAACAGATCGGCAACATCATCGGTGGTAACTGGACCGTAGCCTACACGGCCATTATCGGTTTCCACTTCCACCAGGGGTTCCAGCCAGCAGGCGCCGCGGGAGCCGTTGCGAATTATTTCAATATCAAGGTTGCGGTACTGGGCTTCGGTTTCAATCGCTTTGACCAGAAGTTCTGCACCGAGAGAGTCGGCTGTTGTTTCGCGAGGAATAAAGACCTTTGTCATTACACAGCCTCCTTTGCCAGCGAGTCTGCCAGGGCTTTAAAGCCTTCAATGCTGACGCGGCCATAGGTCTGCTTGTCTATCATGATGTTGGGTGAGCAGGCGCAGTTGCCAAGGCAATAGACAGCTTCCAGAGTGAAGTTACCGTCATCAGAAGTGCCATGAAAGTCAGTGCCCAGGAAAGCTTTTATCTCTTCAGTGAGTTTGTCAGAACCCATTGCCTGACATGCTTCAGCCTGACACACTTTAACGGTGTATTTGCCTGGCTTTTTGGTCTTGTAATCATGGTAAAAACTGGTCACGCCGTGGACTTCTGCCCGAGACAGGTTAAATAGCTTGCCAAGCATGGCCATGGCGCTATCGTCGATATACCCGAAGGTTTCCTGGATCTTGTGAAGGGCGATCATGAGGCCGCCAGTACGGTCGGTAAATTCTGACGCTACTTCTTGGGCTTTATCCAGGTCCCAGTCCTGGTACTTGATCTGTCCTGCTAACTGCTGCATTGATGGATTTCCTGCTTGTATTGCACTGTTTTTGCACTACTGGTTGGTTGCAGTGGAAACTGCAAATTCTTGAAATTTTTCAGCTCGTTAAGGCCGCAAAACGCGCGCGATTCTATCATGTCAGCCTGAATGACGGCAATTTTCGAATATCGAAAAAATGTGGATGTTTTAAATGATTGGAATAGGGCTGGGGGGGGTTAAACCCTCGTGGGATACCTTTAAACACGGGCAGGAATCATCCGCCAAAGATCAGATCCTGGCCATCCCAGTCCCATGCGATCCGGAACATGTCACCAAACCCGCTGCGAACGCCATCGGTGATCTCAATAAGCTCGGTCATTCCATCAAGGTAGCCAGAGGTATCTGCATAAACCACGCGCCCGCCATTGATAATGATATCCAGGGCAATGGCGTCTCCCTTGGCCTGGTAACTGGCAATATCTGCTTCAATATCGTGTGAAGCCAGGGCCCAGTGGTGAAATCCGTAACCCCGCTTGAGCAAGGTTTCACGGTACACCGAGGGCTTATCATCGTGCTGCTCAATCAATTCAAAGTTCATATGGCCTGAGTAGGTCATACCAATGGAGATATCGGCGTCATTGGGCTCACCGCGGTAGAGGTTGACCTCGGGGGTGAAATGCTCAGAGACAAACCAGGGCCCGATACCCAGGCGTTCCGTATATTCGCGCATGGCAGCCTGGAGATCAGGGACAATCCAGGATATTTGCATAATCCCTTCAAACAGGGGTTCATCTGCACTGGATTCTGCCGCATTCAGCAGGTAACCGGGCAGGGCAAGTTAGGACCCGGCAGCTAGTGCAGGCTTCAGGAAGTCACGACGAGTGAACGATCTATTCATTAGTATATTCCTATATATTACATATAGTTATTATATATATTTAAAGTAAATTATAATTATAAATATTGATCCTATTTACTCTGATATTGCCTTCAGGAAGGTTAAAACGCGTTCCAGCTCTGCGTCAGTATAGGCCTGGATATAATCCTGGTGCTGCCAGCTAGTGTTGCCGCTGGTATTGATCAGATCTGCCCCTGGTGGAACCGACCTCAATACTGGCGGCACCGCGCTCATGTCGTAGAATTTTGTCCCGCTCACCCCGCTTGAAAGCAGCAGTGCAGACATACTGTCGCCATCCAGAGTCATCGTCGAGACATTGGGTGTGCTGAGGTTGCGCAAGTTTCGAACAGAATCGGGTATGACCGAAATCGGAGAGGCTACAGGGATGCCAATGCCTTCTACTTCGTGGCAGGTAGAACAGCGGCTCAAGCCCTTGTCGTAGGCATCGAAAAACAGCTCGCGACCTTCCTGGGCTGCCCCGGCCAACGGGATGCGACGGGGATTGGCCACGGCGATACCCAGCGAGGCAAGCGGGTCATCCACCGAAAACTGTGGGTTGATGATGCCGTTGAGA
>Ga0181560_10001744_pt1 | contig 20253 bp, 11 predicted proteins | sample 011ome_20_FD_133751 | JGI IMG/M metagenome (GOLD analysis project Ga0181560, IMG submission 133751) | Coastal salt marsh microbial communities from the Groves Creek Marsh, Skidaway Island, Georgia - 011509CT metaG (megahit assembly) | ecosystem: Environmental > Aquatic > Marine > Intertidal...
AAAAGTTTTTCACCCATCGCTCGGTTTCAACATTTGATCGCGTCCCCTTTCAACTGACCGGTAAACTTTTTTTGTATGGAACGACCCTGAGAGTCTGAGGCGAATCCCCGGACACGCGCAAAACTGAACGCTCTCAGAGACGTTGGCCCGCGACTTTTGACCCGCGTCCAGACGTCGCCGCGCCGCGCCGCGTCCTTCATCACGCGCCCTCCGCGTCTCCGATCGCACGTCACATCTCTCGAACGCCGTCGTCATGGGCAATTTCTCGGAGTTCTGCGCGACCGCCGCGACGTGGTTCGACACGAACGAGAAGCGCGCCGTGATCATCTGGGCCTTGTGCGCGTTCTCCGTGATCTCCATGTTCATCGCCGGCATGATGGCGTTCTCGAACATGCAGATGCTGAGAGACGAGCTCTATGAGGAAGGTAACAGCAGCGTAGCGAAGCTCTTCACGCAGATGCAGTTCGGGATCTTCTCCATGGCGATATCCGTCGCGCTGTGGGTCGCGTGCACGATGTGGGAGTACGCGTACAAAAATACCCCGCAGAAGGCCTTGGGGATAACCATCGTCCTGGGCGCGACGTTCTACACGATGATCATGCTCCTGTCGCACGGGATCTCCCTCGCGTACACGCAGACGTACACCGCGGACTGGGTCCTCGAGACGTACAACGAGTGCACGTTGACGCAGGAGAACAACTACCCGAATTTATGCGCCTTCGACGAAGGCGACAAGGAAAAATACGAAGCCACGTACGCTTTCGCGTTCATGAGCTTCGGGTGTATGTTCTTGTACGGCGCCGTGCTCGGGTATCTGCGATACAAGGAGAACAAGGAGGGCATCTCCGGCGGCGGCGACGCGTACAAGGCGGAGGATCCTCCCGCCGCGACGAACGACCCGGAGAGCGGGTCGAGCGGGGCGTGGGACGGGGACGGCGGGTCGACCCCGCGGTCCGGGCCGGCGTCACCGGTGCAGAGCGGCTCGGGGGCGTACGATAACTCCCCGGAGGCGGCGACGGACGACGCAAACAACCCGTGGGCGTGAGGGGGGCGAGGGCGAGAGCGAGGCGGGCGCGCCCGCGGGAAAGAACGAAGCCGTCGACCGTGTGAGTTGAGTTCGCTATAAGATTTTTATTCATAAATAACTGAAGGTATTCAGGCGGGCGCGCGCTCGCGCTCGCTCAGTCGTCGCTCGACTTGACCTCCTTCGCGACCCCCCCCGCGACGTAGTGCTTCACGATCCCGTCCGGGTTCGGCAGCAGCATCCACTCCTTCAAGTCGACGTACCTACCTTGGAAGTCCAAGCTCCGGTGCGCGACGAACACCTTCGCGACGAGCAACTGTGCGCCGAGCTTGGTGAGAATTTTCTGCATCTTTTTGTTCCCCAGAGCGAGCTCCAAGGTGATCCCCGCGATGCACTGCGCGACGCCCTCGTCGTGCTTACTCCGCTCCCACTCGTCGACGAGGTGCGCGAAGAGCCCGACGACCTTGACGAGCCTCTCCGCGACCCCGGACTTGGGCCCCGCGAGTCGAAGGATCTGCCACGTCGACGCGAGCCCGGTGCGTTGCGCGGCGACGTTTCCGGGCGTCGCCGCCAGCACCCTCGCCAACGCGTCCGCGGTCTCGCCGCTCGTCACCGCGAGCCTCTTCGCGGCGAGAATCGACGACGCGGGGGCGTACAGAAGCACGCGGATCAGCTGCATCGCGCTGTCCGGGCCTTGCAGCGAGCGCTGCTGCAGCCACGTCAGCAATACCTGCGTGGCGACGTCGACGCCGCCCATGCTCTCGATCATCGCCTGCCGTCCCGGATCCAACACGGAGAGACGCACGAGCGCGGCGAGGCATCGAAGACGCGAGGACCACTCGACGGTGGGGTTGGCGGACAACTTCAGCAGCGCCGTGAGCGCGCGCGCGCGCACCATCGCGGCCGGGAGGATCTGGCGTCGTGTCTGCTCGCGGTACTTTTGTTTCGCGAGCTTCTTCGTCATCTTCTTGGTTTTCTTCCCCGTCCTCTTCCCGTCGTCCTCAAGCTTCGAGCTCGCGGCGCCGACGGATTTGAGCCAGTCCATGTTGATGGACGCGCCCATGGCGTCCGACGCGGTCACGTAGTCGTCGCTCTTCGCCTTCGGCGCCGCCTTGAATCTCGCGAGCAGCGCCTTGACGCGCGCGATCGCTTCTCTCGCGACGGGCGCGACGCCCGCGGCGACGCCGCGCAACCACGGCGCCGTCTCCGCGGCTTTCTCCCACGCCACCTTGACGCTCAGCACCGCGGTCTTCAGGATCGTCACGAGCTCGTCGTCGACGCCTGCTTCCTTCTCCCAGACGTGCACGACGACGACGCGGTGCGTCACCGTCGCGACGACGACGAGGACGAACATCGTCGGCGAGAGCATCGCGCCGACGCACTTCAGAACGGCGAACGCGACCAGCGACAGCGGCCACGGGAGGTTGAACGACCCCGCGATCGTCCGCGCGCGCGACTTCTTCTTCGTCGTCGTCTCCTCGCGCGCGGCGCCTTTGCCTTTGCCGCCGCGCGCGCCGCTCCAAGATTTCTTGTCGGAGGCGGACGGCTCGCACAGACCGGAGACGGGGTCCGCGCGCGCGCCGCCTCTGCACGCGCCGGCGCAATCCTTCTCCGCGCCGCTGCCGCACACGCCGTCGCACCCGAACTTCTTGGCGCCCACGCACCGCTTGACCTCTTTCCTCCCGCAGTGGTTCATCCGCGCGGTGATCCCGACGCCGCACTCGACGCTGCACTTCGTCCACTCCCCCCATTTCGACGTCCGGCACTTTTCCCCCCAACGCAGATACGACACGTCCGGCTTCTTCGGTATCGTGTGCGCGCCGTACCGCTCCGGGTAAGCGCAATACTTCACCGCGCCTCGGAACGGCGCGCCGAGCGGCGAACGTCCCATCGCGGCGAGAAGGTCCACGGCGCCGCGCGTCGCCCCGCCGACGACTGTCCGCGTCGTCGTCGCCGCGACGTTCGCCGCCGCCCGCATCGGCGGCGCCACGAACGGATACAACGGATCCACGTACGTTTTCAACCCCAGAAGTCTGTAGAGCACCATCGCGACCGGAGACACCGTCGCTCTCGTCGTCGTCGCCGCCGCGAGCGCGATATCCCCCAGAGCGGTGGGCGCGTTCGTCGTCGCGCGGACGGCGTTGGCGCACGCGAATCGCAACGCGTGATTCGCCTTGGAGGACGCGCCGAAGAAGTCGTCCACGCGCCGCGCGTCTTCGAAGATGGACGGCCCGCCGGCGAAGAGACCGCGGTTCGAGGCCTGCGAGAGAGGGGTGGAGCGAGTGCGGGCGCGTCGTCGGTCGAGGACGCCGACGGTCGAGCGGAAACCGAGAAGAGGCGCGAGGATGTGGACGTCTCATCAACGGGTCGAAGGCGCGCGGGATCGCGGCGGCGACGCGGGTTCACGCGCGAACGAGCGCGACGGGCGAGGGCTTTCGCGAGCGCGCACCGTGACCCTCGTCTTCGGTTTGAACCCTCCCGTGAGCGACGCGTACCCCCCGCACGCGACCGCCACGACGGCGTAGCACTGCGCGATCGCCCACAGCGTCTTCAGCGGCGTCGCGATGTCGCGGCGCTTCCCGCGTCTCGGCGCCTCCGCGGACGTCATCATGCCGACCGACACGACGCGCGAGCGAGACGTCTTCGCGGGATTCGAACGCGATGCCCGCTGAGATCCGGCGAGCGTGGATCCCGCGTCCCGCGCGCTCGACTCTCCCGCCCGGGCGAATTCGATTTGTAACAGCACGGCGAGTCGAGGCGTCGCTTCGAGATTCTTCTCGGGCAGCCACATGTTCTTTCACCCACCCTCGGTTTCAAAGTTTGTTCGCGTTGCCTTTCAAACGACCGATGAACACCCGTCGCTCGATTCGACCTCTCCGTTGAACCTCTCGACGGAAGAACTGAAAGGACGTCAACAGAAGAGGAAGTCGGCGCGGCGTCGATCGGCTCTCTCATCACTTCCCTCCGCGAGGGCGACGATCTGAGCGCGCTTCGCTCGATCCGCCCGCAGATCGCGCGCGCAGCCACACCCCGCCGTCCGCGATGGCGCCCCAACCCGCGCCCGCGGGCGCGTTCGACCCGGCGATCCAAGGCTTGCGAGTCGCCGCGCTCGCGGTCGCGTGCTACCTCGCGTACGACATCCGCCTCTACGCGATCCGCGAGTACGGCCGGATCATCCACGAGTTCGACCCGTGGTTCAACTTTCGCGCGACGCAGTACCTCGCGGACAACGGCTGGGCGAAGTTCAGCAGGTGGTTCGACTACATGTCCTGGTACCCGCTCGGACGGCCGGTCGGGACGACGATCTACCCCGGGATGCAAGTCACCGCGGTGTCCATCTGGAAGTGTCTCAACGCGCTCGGGTCGTCCTACGCCATGTCCCTGAACGACGTCTGCGTGTTCTTCCCCGCGTGGTTCGGCGCGGTCGCCACGCTGCTCGTGGCGTTCTTAACGAAAGAGTGTCACGGCAGCGCGAACGCGGCGGTCGTCGCCGCGCTCGTGATGGCCATCATACCGGCGCACACCATGCGCAGCGTCGGCGGCGGCTACGACAACGAGAGCCTCGCCGTCACCGCCATGTGCCTCACCTTCTTCGCGTGGTGCCGCTGTCTGCGAACGCCCGCGTCGTGGCCGCTCGGCGCGCTCGCGGGGCTCGCGTACGTGTACATGGTGGCCGCGTGGGGCGGGTACACGTTCGTGTTGAACATGATCGGCTTACACGCCGCGGCGTTGGTCTCGTTGGGGAGGTACGACGCGTCGCTGCGCAAGGCGTACTCGCTCTTCTGGCTCGTCGGCACCGCGGGGGCGATTCAGTTCCCCGTCGTCGGGCTCGCGCCGATCAAGTCCATGGAGCAGCTCGGCCCCGCCGCGGTGTTCGTTGGGATGCAGGTCCTCGAGGTCGCGGAGCGGTTGGTGCGTCGACGCGGACTGAGAGACGCCGCGGCGTGGCGCACGAGGGTCAACGTGTACTGCGCCGCCGCAGCGTGCGCCGCCGCCGCGGTGGCGATCCTCGCGCCGACCGGGTACTTCGGTCCGCTGTCCGTGCGCGTCCGCGGGCTGTTCATCAAGCACACGAAGACCGGGAACCCGCTCGTGGACTCGGTCGCGGAGCACCAGCCCGGGACCCCGGACGCGTACTGGCGGTACCTGCACTACCCGTTCTACGTCGCGCCGTTTGGGTTCATCGTCGCGTCGTGGCGGTTCCTTCGCACGATGTCCCCGGCGGCGCTGTTCTTGCCGCTGTACGGCTTCACCGCGTATTACTTCGCGAACCGCATGGTCCGCCTCATCATTTTCTTGGGCCCGATCGCGAGCGCGTTCACGGGCGTCGGCGTCGGGTTCCTCCTCGACGACGCGTTCGAGAACTCCCGCGAGCTGCTCGCCGGGGTCTTTTTTAAGAAGAGCGCGGAGAAGAAAGACGACGGCGGCGGCGACGGCGACGCGGGCGACGACGCGGACGATAAGAAGAAGAAGAAGAACGGCGACGCCGTCCCGCCGTCGCCGTCGCCGGCGAAGCCCGGGAAGAAGGGAGGCAAGGGCGGGAAAGGCGGCCGGAGCTCCGGCGCCGCGAGAACCGTCGACGACGCCACCCTGGGGGAAATCTGGAAGAAAAAAGTCACGGACCCGCTCGTGAAATTCTACGACTCGAAGACCACGCGCGGCGTGCGTTTATTCGCGGCGGCGTACCTCCTCGTCGTCGGCGTCCGCCACGTCCCGGACTTTGTCGACTACTCGCACGAGATGGCGCGCGGGATGTCGCAGCCGAGCGTGATGTTCAAGGGCACGCTACAGAACGGCGAGACGATCATCGTGAGGGACTACGTCGACGCGTACGAGTGGCTGCGCGACAACACCCCCGAGGACTCGCGGGTGATGGCGTGGTGGGACTACGGGTACCAGATCACCGGCATCGCGAACCGAACCTCGATCGCGGACGGGAACACGTGGAACCACGAGCACATCGCGAACTTGGCGCGGTCGCTCACCGCGACGGAAGAACGCGGGCACCGGGTGATCCGCCACCTCGCGGACTACGTCTTGGTGTGGACGGGCGGCGGCGCGGACGACATGGCGAAGTCGCCGCATTTGTTTCGCATCGGGAAGAGCATCGGGCACGATGGCGGCACCGTGGACATGTACGAGATCCAGTCCAAGTTCGGCGTGGATCGATACGGCCGCCCGACGCCGATGATGGCGCAGTCGCTGCTGTACAAGCTCGTGTCGTTCGAAGGTAAGGTATCCGAGGAGCGGTTCCAGGAGGTGTACACGTCCAAGTACCGCAAGGTGAGAATTTACAAAGTCGTCAACGTCTCGGAGAAGTCCAAGAGGTGGCTCGCGGATCCCGCGAACCGCCTGTGCGACGCCCCCGGGTCGTGGTATTGCCCCGGGCAGTACCCCCCCGCGCTCGCGAAGTTCACCGGGATCATCAAGGAGGCGTACCAGATGCCGACGTTCCACCGCGAGCGCATGGAGGCGGAGTTGAAAAGAGAGGAGGAGAGGCGGCGGAGGGCGAAGGAGGCGAAAGCCGCCGCCGCCGCCGAGGCTGCCGAGGCCGCCGCCGCCGCGGCGCGGAAAGCCGCGGAAGACGGGCCCGACGCGAAGACGGAGCTCTAGAGAGATGTTGATTCGTTTGATTTTTTCCGCACGACCGCCTCGGATCGCGTCGGGTCGAGTTGAAATAATACGCCGCCACGTTGTGCGACGACGACGGCGCGCGCGACCGCGGCACCAGACAAGCTGCTTGAAGTGAGGTTGTTATTTCAGTGCCATTTTTCAGCCGCCACCCTCAGATCGGATCGCCCCGCCCTCCGCCAGACAAGCTGCTTGCAGTGAGGTTGTTATTTCAGTGCCATTTTTCAGCCGCCACCCTCAGATCGGATCGCCCCGCCCTCCGCGACGATGGGCAAGCGCAAGGCTGAAGCGCGCGATGCGTACGTCATCGTCTCCGCGGAACGTCCTCCCCCGCCCTCGCACGAGCTCTCCCCCGCGGAGAAGGCGTACGTGAAATGGATGAAGCGCAGGGGCATCGTTCTGAACGGCGTCGGCGTCGGCCGCTTCCCTCGCACCGGGCGCGGATGCGTCGCGACGCGCGACATCGCCCCCGGGGACGTCCTCGTGAGCGTCCCCGAGGACGCGATCATCACCGCGGAGACGTCTGTCGCCGCGGACGCGCTGACGAAGTTCGGGCTCGGCGGCGACGCGATGAGCGCGGAGGCGTCGCCGCGGCTCGAGCGCGAAGCCCTCGTGCTCGCGGTCCTCGCGGAGCTGTCCCGAGGCCACGAGTCCGACTTCGCGCCCTACCTCGCCGCGCTGCCGACGCTCCGCGCGACGCACTCGCCGCTCGCGTGGTCCGGCGCGGAGCTCGCGGAGCTGGAAGGGACGTCCGCGCTGGATCACCTGATGCAGATGGAGGACGAGGCATTGGAGCTCCCTTCCATGACCGCGGAGCACTGGCGGCACGTCGCGCGGCCGTTCCTGGAGGCGAACCCGGAGTTCGCGCGCGCCCCGGGCGGGGTCCGAAGACGCCGCGACGCGGGCGAAGACGACGACGATATCGACGACGAGGAGGGCGACGAGGCCGACGACGACGAGGCCGACGCGGAGGTGCTCGAGGCGCAGAAGATGTACCTCCACGCCGCCGCCCTCGTCGCCGGGTTTTCGTTCACCCTCGGCGGCGACGACGACGACGACGACGACGACGCATCCGACTCCGAAGGCGGCGGCGGCGGCGGCGGCGGCGGGACGACGCAGGCGATGGTGCCGTTCTGGGACATGCTCAACCACGCCTCCCCGTTGGACGCGTCCGTGCGGCTGACGCACGACCCGGACGCGCGCGAGCTGCGGATGGTCGCGACGAAACGCGTCCCCGCGGGCGCGGAGGTGTTTAACACGTACGGCCCGCTCGGGGACGCGGAGCTTCTGCGGCGGTACGGGTTCACGCTGAGGAAGAACCCACACGGTGGCGGCGTCGAGTGCGGCGTCAGGGAGCTCATGGCCGCGGCGTCGATGGCGAGGTACACCGCGGAGACTGCGGAGATTCATCGATTCGCGGACGACCCCGAGGACAGGGACGCCGACGACGACGCAGATGACTCCGACGAGGACTCCGACGAGGACTCCGAGAGCGACTCCGACTCCGACGACGACGACGACGACGAAGACGACGAGACGGACGACGAGTACGACCTCGGGATCGGTGAGGTATCGAGAAAGGACATGATGGATCGGCTTCGTTGGCTGCGCCGACGCGGTATTCTGTCGAACAGCCGCGATAAATTTTACGTCTCGAGAACGGGGCGGCCGTCCGTCGCGCTGAGACACGCCGTGCGCGTGCTGTCCATGCACAGGTTTCAGTTCGGGGTGCTGCGCGCCGCGGACGCGTACGAGCGCGGCGAACGAGACGACCAAACGGGGGCGTACTCGGACGAAGACGACGACGACGACGAAGACGGGTTCGGAGGCGCGAAGCCTATGACGACTTCCCAAATTTGGGACGGCGCCGGCGTCGGTGCGTCTCGCGCGTTCGACGCGCGCGCGTTCTTTTTCGTTTCGAGCGGTGTTTTTCGTTTCAGCGTCGCGGGAGAGCCGAGTGATCACGATACCTTTGTGGGATCTCCGAGCGGGCTGAAAAGTCCGTCGTGACGAGAGACAAAGGAGCGCTTTGATCTGCGCAACGTTCTGACGGCTCCCCCGCGTCCGCTTCACTCTTCCACCGCCCGCGCGCGTCCGTTCCGCACGCGCGACCGACCGACTGACCGTCCACGCGCTCGTCTCCACGCGCCGCGCGCCGCAGACGACGACGACTCGGACCTCGAGGAGCGCCAAGACCAGATGAGTAGGGTCGCCGTCGCGCTCGTCGCGTTGGCGGAGACCGCGCTGACGGTCGGACGGTTCCCGACCGCGTCCCTGCGGGTCGACGTAAAGCGTCTGAAGCAGCTCGGCCCGGAGCGCGCGGGCGAGCGCGCGCGCGCGGGGTTGGGCGGGTGGCGAGCCGGGATCAAGTCCGGCGCGGTCAAGAGGGCGGAGAGCGGCGATCACAAGCCGAGCTGGAGAGACGAAGAGCGTCGAGCGATGCACCGCGCGAGGATGGCGCTCGTGGTGAGGATCCGGGAGAAGCGCGCGCTGAAGGCGATGGCGGCGTGGGCGCGGCACCCGTGCCGAAGCGAGGAGGATTTACTCCCGCCGTTGCGTTCGAGCGACGTCGTCGAGAGAAAGGCGGGGTCGAAGGTTCGCGGCGCCTGCTGCGAGCGAGACTGCGAGCGCGAGGGACGAACGTGCGAGGCAAACTGATCTAATTAATTTTCGCTCTTGACACCCGCGTGTTCGTCCGCGTGCACGTCCACGTCTACGTTCGTCGTCGCGTAATACTCCGCGGCTCGCAAGACCTCGTCCTCGAACACGACCTCCCACGCCCCTCCCGGGGCTTTGCTCGGCTTCAGCTTGATCGGCGAGCACCCGTTCTTTTCCCGCCACGGCTTTTCGCTCTCTTCGACGTCCGCCATCTCGCTCAGGGGCTTCCAAATCCGTTTCCTCCACGCCCTGGACTTATCCCCCGCGATCGCCTCGGTCTGTCTCACCGGGTCGAACACCGTGACGCTGCGTCGTAAGGTCACCCCGATGCGCTCGCCAGCGGCGTTGGAGAAGTCCATCACCGGCTCGTCCCCCGCGGCGGCGTCTTTCAAGTCGTCGACGACGTCCAGGATGTCGTCCTCGTCCTCGTCCGACGCCTCGTCTTCGTCCTCGCCTCTGAACTCTTTCGGCGGCGCGGGCGCTCCCGGGGCGGTGTTCGTCGGGTGTATCGCGTGCGTCCACTCCGCGTTGAACGCCATGTTGAAGAAGATCGCGCTCCCGGGCTCGAGGGCGACGCGGAACCCGCTCGCGGCTTTCGCTTCGAGCCATTTGTTCCGAACCTCGCGCGCGTGCGCCGCCGCGTTCGCGACCGACGCGTCGGACGCCCGCAGCGTCGCGCCGAGCTCCCTCTCGCGCGCGATCGCGAGCGCCTTCGCGCGGCTGAACGGCGCCGCCGCGGCTTTCGCCGCGCTGACGTCCCGCCACGTCGGATTCTTATTCAACTCCGCGCGTAACTTCATTCGCGCCTTTTTCACATCGTCGGCGAATCGCGTCGCGCCGCCACCGCCGCCGAGGTCGCGCGCGACGCGTTTCGGCTCGAACGTCATCACCCTCGCGGCGCCGAAACTGACGGAGACGACGTAAGAATCGGGATCTAGATCCAGAACCTTGTCGCTGTGCGGGCCGATGCTGTCCCACGGGCCGACGTACCGGTTCACGACCGCGTGGTTGCACGTCTGCCCGCTGATCGCCTTCACTTTCGCGGCGACACCGCGGATGATCGCGGGCGGCGGCCGCGGCGGCGGCTGCCGCGTGTGGTCCGGGTTGTACCGGTACGACGACCACCACAGCGTGCGCGACGGCATCGCGTCGCCGTTCGCAGACGACGACGACGAATAATCGCGTGACACGTGTTGCCGCTTTTCGTTTTCGTCCGCGGCGCCGAGGTAACACGCGCCGTAATACGCCTGGTCGCGCGGCACCGGCTTCCGCTCGCCTCTTCGATCCGCCGGCATCACGAGCGGGTCATCCCTCGAGACGTACCCTCCCCCGCGCTCGACTTCCTCGCGCAGGGCTTTGTACCCCGCGTCTGGGTCCCAAAAGCTCGGGACGTAGAGAACAGCGGCGCCGGTGGCGGGGTCCCAGTGCACGACGCGCGCGCCGTCCACCGCCGGCGGCGGCGGCGGCGGGACGGACTCCGGGTACACCTTGCGACGCCAGTCCGCGATCACGTCCACGAGCTTCGCGCGGCTCCACCGTCTCGCCTCTTCCTCCACGCCCGGCTGAAGCGCGGGGATGCGCCCGTGCCCCGCGGTCTCGATGATCGCGTGGAACGTCTCCGCGTGCCCCCATCGCGTCGCGAGTGTTAGGAGCGCCGCGGCTTTCTCCGCGGAGACGCCGTCCGGGTCCGCCTTGATCAGCGTCCTGACGACGTTCGCGTGGCCCCAACGCGTCGCGGCCTCGAGCGGCGTGCGCCCGTCCGCGTCTTTCGCGGCGAGGGCCTCGCGCAGCCATCCCGCGCCCCACCACCGCGGGCGGCCCTGACCGGGGGACCAGTACCGCTCGCAGAAACACAGCGCCTCGACGACGGCGGTGTGCCCGCGCTCGGCGGCGGAGTGCAACGCCGTGCCGCCGCCGCCGCCGCCGCCGCCGCCGCCGCCCACCTCTGCCCCTCCCTCGTCCCGCGGATCCGCGGGGTTCGCGCCGCGACGCATGAGCAACACCGCGGCGTCGAGGTGCCCGTGCTCCGCGGACTTGATGATCGCCCCGCGGGTCATCTTCGTGATGGCCATCGCGCCGCCGTGCACCGGCAGCGACGTCCCGTCCGCCCTCGTCGGCGGCTGCGGCCGCGCCGAGACGCCCTGCGCGCTCAGATCGAGCATCGCCGCGAGCGCGGTCGTGCGACCGTTGCCCGCCGCCGCGAGCAGCGGCGTGTTCTTCGCGCCGCACGGCTCCTTGACGTTCACGAGCGCGCTCGCGCCGATGAGCTTGACGTGACGCTCGAGGTCGGCCATGTCGCCGACCCAGGCGGCGCGCCACGGGTCGAGGCCGCCGTCCTCCGCGACGCGGCGGTAGTTTTCGTTCCTTCGCAAGCGCGCGTGTAAGACGATCGCGCGGCGGAGTTCAACCTCGCGCGCCTCGTTGAAGTCGACGCACTCATCGATGACGGCGACGCGTTTCAGAATATCCGCGGTCTCCGGGTCTGCGTCCGCGGAGACGTCCGAGCCGCTGTCGCTCTCGGCGTCGCTCGCGGCGTCTTCGTCTTCGTTTTCCTTTTCCTTTTTTCCCGCCTCCCCTTCTCTTCTCTTCAGGACGTACAACGCGCGGCACACGCCGTTTTTCCGATCCTCCGCGGCGACCCTGAAGACTTCGAACCCGTGCTCTTCCACGCACGCGGTGACGTCCTCGACGCTCATGCCGCCGTCGCCGTCCCACCGCTGCAGCCACACCGCGACGACGCCGCTAACCGGTCGCAGCGTTTTCCTCGCCAAGACCAGCAAACCGATCAACATCTCCTTCGGCGTCGCGGAGTGCTCCGCGCCCTCGCCGACGCCGACGGCGGCGGACCGCACGCCGTACGGCAAGTCCGTCACGATCGCGTCGACGTCCCCACGATGTTCCTCGAGGAAGCGCTGGTGCGCGTCGTACTTTTCCTCCGCCTTGGTCTTCCTCGCGCTCGCGGACGGCGTCTTCCCCTCCGCCGCCGTCGCCGGAGCGGCGCCGCTCTCGTCGTCGCCGGCGGTTTCGGTCTCCGCCGCCGCCGGCTCGTCGTCGTCGCGCGGGACGACGTCGTCGTGCCACGACGCGTCCAGCAGCGACGCGCGCCTCAACGTCGCCATCCCCGCGACGTCCACGTCCACCTCCCTCAGCGCGCGCGTCGCCGCGTCTAACGCGTACGCGTCCACGTCGCATCCGATGGCTCGCCTCGCGCCCAACTTCAACGCGGCGAGGAGCACGGCGCCGCCGCCGACGCACGGGTCCAAGACGACGTCCCCGGGTCTCACCCTCGCGGCGTTGACGGCGAGAAACGCTTGCTCGGGGGGCATCGCGTTCGGAGCTTCGACGTGACGCAGCGCGTTGCGCGCGTCCGCGCCCCAGCACGCGATGGCGCACAGCGAGCCTTCGGGGTGGAGAAACACCGACGCGTCGAAGTCGTCCTCGGGTGTTTTCTCCGGCGGCGACGGCGGACTTCGCGGCGGCGGCGGCGGCGGCGCGTCGTTCGCCTTTTCGTCCTCCTCGTTTCCCTCCTCTCGCGCCGCGGCGTCCGGTCCACCCCCCGCGGCGGTCCCCGCCGGTGGCGCGAGAATCGTCCGCGGCGGCGGCGGCGCGTCGTTCGCCGGCGCGTCCGCGTCTCGTCTCGCCGAGAGCGCCTCGAGCCACGCGCGATCGACCGCGACCGCTCTCCCGACCCCCGCGTCCCACAGCTCCGCGCCGACGCGCTCGAGCTGCGCGCGAGAGATGTGCTTCCGCCCTGGCGCGAGCACCTGCGCCGCGCATCTCGCGGACGCTTCCGCGCCGAACGCGGACGCGACGTCCGCGGGCGCGCCGGACGCGCATCGCGGTCGCAGCGCCATTCGGATCAGCGCGCATCGTCGCACCGCAGCCTTGCACGCCGCCATGGACGGGAACTTCACCCCTGGTATCACCGTCGTCGGGTGCGACGCCCCCGGGAACGCGCGCGGGACGTCGTCGTGCATCCACTCCGGCTCGTGCGCGCGCGGGTGCGGCGGTATCGGGTCGAACCGCGGCCCGTCGGTCGCGCCGGTGGGCGCGTAGATCTCGCGGACGCGCGTTTCCTCCCCGCGAGGCGGCGACGTCACCGCGGCGATCGCGGAGCCGACCTCGAGGAGGGCCATGTTCCCGAGCTCCTCGCCGACGCGACCGCCATGGAGGACGAGCGTCACCTCGACCGGGCCGTCCTCCTCGACCTCCGCCATCCCTGGCCGCGCCGACGGTTACTGACAGGAGCTGTTAAAAAGTCAAACTCTCGGTTTCTGTTGGCAGACGCGACGAAAGCTGAAGACGAGCGCCACAGAGTGCGAGCAGCAGTGGCGAGAGGCGAAGCGAGAGGCGTTTGCTCGTGTCTACGTTGTCGTTACAGCTCTTTACGGCTCTAAAGGCGCTGCCCCGCCGAGGGAATCGTCGTCGTCGAAGTCCTCCACGGGCTCCACCGGCGCGTCCGGGTCGAGCTCGCCCTCGTCCAAGGGCTCCGACGCGGGCTCGGGCTCGGGCTCGGGCTCGGGCTCCGGCGCCCCCGCCGCGTCCTCCTCCGCCGCCTCCGTCGCCGTCGCCGCCTCCTCCTCCTCGTCCGCCTTCGGCGTGGGAGGCTCCTTCAAGCTCCTCCGCGCGGCGCGTCTCGGGGAGTCGTCCACCGCCGCGGCGGCCCTCTCCGCCTCCGCGCGCGCCTTCTCCGCTTCCAGCGCCGCGTTGGCGGCGCGAAGCAGCGCGTCTTTGCGCTCGGCGTCGACGCGTAAATTTTGAATCTCCGCGCGCTGCGCTTCGATCTCCCGGGCGAGCATCTCGTCGACGTCGAACGCGCCCGCGCCCTTGCCGGCGGCTCCGAACGCGCCTCGCGCGCTCCCGCGACTGCCGCCGTTCGCGGTGGACGCCCGGGACGCGCTCCTTCGCGAGGCGTCCGCCGCCGCGGCGTTCTTTTTCGCCTGCCTCTCCTGCTTGATCTCGCGTCGCAGCTCGTTGATCTCTTTGATGAGCGAGACGTTCTCTTGCATGATGCGCATGTTGTCCGACTTATGCGACTCCATGTCCTTGTGCAGCTTGTGCTTCAAGCTCTCGATCGTCCTCTCGAGGTACTCGCGCTGGCGCTGGTACTCCTTCTGGATGTCGTCGTCCACGTTCTCGACGTCGTCGCGCTCCTTCGTGTGTCGTTGGAACAGACCCTTGACGCTCTCCGCGAGCGCCTTCGGTGATTGAATCACGCGCACCGTCTCGTGGAGGTCCTTCTGGAACTGATGAATCTTCCCGTCGCGGTCCTGGATCGTCTTTCTCTGGTTCAAAACGTCCTTTTGCAACCCCGCGAGCTTTCCTCGCAAGTCGCTGATCGTTAGATCCAGGTGCGTGTTGTTCTTGTGGTACCGCTCGAGCTCGTGATCCATCTCGAGAATTTGGTTCTTCATGTCCGCGATGTCCTGCTCGCGTGGTTCGATCTGCTTCTTGAGCTCCTTGATCTTGTAATCGAGCACAAACTTGAACTTCTCGAGCTCCTGATTCTTCTTCTTGAGGTCGTAGATGCGCTTCTCTTTGTCACCGATCGTCTCGTCGCGCTCGCGGATCTCCTTCTTGAGACCCTCGATGTCCTTCTCGAGCCCGGCAATCGTGTTGTACAGGTTTTGCTTATCCTTGAACAACGACTGGACCTCCGCCTTCGCGTCGTTGACTTCCTTTTGGAACGCGGTGAACTTCTTCTTCAAGATGCCGTTCTCGCCCTTGAGCCGTAACCCAACCTCGCGCTCTTGTTTCAACTTCGTCTCGAACGTGTTCTTCAGGTCGTCGATCTCCTGGTCCGCGTCCTCCTCGAGCTGCTTCCTCGTCTCCTCGGATTCCTTCGCGCCCAAATCGCGATCCGCGCGCATGCGCTCCGCGTGCATCTGCTCGTCTTGGAGCTTCTCCGAAAACTCCGCGGTGAGCTCCTCGATGACGCGCTCGTGCGACTCCACGAGCAGAGAGTTTTGCTCGTCCCACTGCTCGTTCAGGAGGTCCTTGTCTCTCTGAAGATTTTGATACCGCTCCACCTCGACGAGAATTTGCTCCTGGAACTGGTTCTCGAGCTGACGCGTCTCCTTCGCGTTCTTCTCGTCCGTCTGCCGCAAGCGCTCTTCGTACTCCATCTCTTGCTCGTTCTTCTCCTGAAGCAGAAGCTCGAACTTCGTCTGCGCTTGCTCGAGCTCGAGCGTGAACCGATCGGTCAGGTCTTTGATCTTCTCGTTCATGTTCATGTCCTTCATGCGGAGCTGGTACTCGGACTGGAGCTGAAGCTCCGTGACTTGCATTTGGAGCTCTTGCATGCGGCCGTTCTTCTCGTTGATGTCCATCTTCGTCACGAGAACTTCCTCCGCGTACGTCACGAGCGCTTCCTTGCTCTTTGCCGCGCCCTTCCCAGCCTTCTCCTTCTCTCCCGTCTGCACGTCGAACACGTACAGACACGCGTCTTCGGAGACGCAAAAGAGAAGCGAGTCGTCAAACGTCAGACGCATCCGCGTGATGGACGCGGCGTGGCACTGGTACTCTTGAAACTCCCCGTCCAGCGGGTACTTGTACGCCCGCACCGTCCCGCGCTCAGTCGCGGCGAACAGACTGCGCCCGCTCGCGGGGATCGCGACTTGCGTCAGCGCCCCCGCGTCGCACGAAAACTCTTGCGTCAACGCGTACGCGGCGTCGAATTCTTTCAACATTCTGTCCGACCCGACGCCGTACGTGAACGTTCCGTCCGGGCTCGGCGCGAGGCACGAGTACGAGCACTCCTTGTCCACGTTCTCGTGCACGCGCTTGAAGTCTTTCAGCTCCCACTCGTACACCGCGCCGTCCAAACCCGCGGTGGTGATCTTAGTGTCGTCCGGGGACCAGCACACGGTGCGAACCTTCCCGCTGTGCCCGCGCAAGTTGCCGACGTTTTCGCACGTGTACATGTTGTACACCTGAATCACGTTGCCGTTCACCGCCGCGAAGCAGTTCCCCGCGTTGTTGAACACAACCTCCGGACAGGCTTTGATGCTGAACTCCTTGTACGGGCGGATGTCGTCCATGAGGAGGTTCATGAGCTGGAGCTTATCCGAGAAGCCGACTAAGATTTGTAAACCGCTCGGGTGAAACGCGACGGAGTGAGCCTCCTCCGCGAAGTGCTTCACGAGCTCGGCCGTTCTCTCGACGTAGTTCCACACCCGCACGGATTTGTCCGTGGAGCACGTCACGACGAGCGGCTTCCTGACGCACAGATCGACCCCGGTGACGCCATTGCTGTGGAACCCCGCGGACATCCTCTCGAAGTTCATCTCCTCCGGCTTCATCACGTCGATGTTCGCGAGCGAGAGCGTCCACGCCTGGTTATCATCCATCGTCGCGATGAGGTTCTCCTCGTTCGCGTCGATCGCGAGGTTTCGAATCGACGCGTTCTTCCCGTCGGACTCGATCGTGAACGACTTTGTGAGCTTAAACGGCTCGCGCTCGTCCGTTTGTTTCTCGTACACGAGCAACGCGCCATCCTCGCCGCCGGCGACGAACCCCTTCACGCCAAACGGCACGATGCAGTGAATCGCGCACCCCTCGTACTTCTCCGTCGCGGGAATCGCGGCGACCACCTCGTTGTTCTCCACGACGAGCACGTCGCCCTCCTCGTTCGCGACGACGCACCGCTCTCGGCCGGGCTCGTCCGTGGGGAGCCAGCCGTGCGCGGTGAACGTGCTTCCCATCTCTCGCTTCCCGAGCGCGCTCGCGAGGGGTTTCATGACGCCGTCGTTGATCTTAAACGCCCTGAATAAGTTCTGCCCGCACACCGTGGCCGTGTACCCGCCGTCCGCGTTCACGAAGGGCGAGAACTCGCACTGGTACGCGGACCCGGGCGCCTGATTGGCGACGCGCGACGGGACGACGGACGACGCTTTGGATTTCTCCCACTGCCAGAGCACGACGTTCCACTCGGGCGCGCCGCCGAGGGCGACGAGGAGCTTGCCGTCGGGGGAGAAGCTCATGCTCGCGTATCTCTGCGGGCGTCACGAGGAGGAGGTGGGCGTCGCGGAGCGTGAGTCAAAGCGAGCGTCGATCGAGTCGCGGGAGGGAGACGAGTTGGAGTCGAGGGAGGACGACGCCGGTTGCCCAGTTCCGAGAGGGGCGAACGAACGCGCGCGGTGCGGTCGCGCCGCGTCGTCGCGTCGAGCGCACCTCCGAGCCAACCTCCGTCGTCGTCAGCACCTTCTTCCGCTTCAGCGTGTGCAGGTCGTAGATCGTGATCTGCGCCTTCTCCGCGCTCTCCGCGACGGCGAGCCACTTCTTATTCGCGCTCACCGCGATCGCGTCGACGCCCTTGGCGCCGGGCGTGCCCGGGACGAACTGCTGCGTCTTCGACTCGAGATGGTGCAGCACGACGTTGTTCCCCGCGGGGAAGATCACCGTCGTCTCGTCCGCGTACGCGATGTTGTCCTTCACGTCTCCTTTCATGCCGAACACGTGCCTGAGGGAGGGGTCGGAGAGTCAGCGGACGGGCCAATCAATCGGCGGGGGGACGGAACGAGCCAAATTCGGTGCGACGACGACGCGCGGGGACGGGGACGCACCGCGGCACGAGCGTCGCGGACGCCATCGCGATCGACGTCTCCCTCGATGCACCTGACCCGCTCTCGAGGTGAACGCGCTCCCGCGAAGTCGGGGCGTCGCGTCGGCTTCCACGGTCGCGTGGAGTCGCGCGCGCGCAATGCGAGTGCTGTTCTACTTTTAGGGATTTCTTCCTCACTGCAGGCGGGCGCTCCGCTCCGGTCAGCTCGTCGTCTGCCCGGAACAGTGAGAAAAACACGTTCGTCCGATGATACAACGCGCCGAAGCGCTTCTACGGCATCTATCAATCAATCCCCACGCGCGCTCTCGACGTCGATCACGCGTCCTTCTTCCAGTACGACGTGTGATGCACCGTGACCGTGTCCCCGGTCTCGATGTCGTACTCCCTCAGCGCCTTCCCGTCCTTCTCGAGCCTCGTCCCGTTGAAAAACAAAATCTGACGCTCCGGCGGGACGCCGTCGAGGTCTTTCACGCGCGCCTTCAGCTGCGCGACCGTCTTGGAATTGTGAATGAACAGCGTGTACGTGTCCCCCGGCGCGGTCGTCACGGTCTCGTCGTTCTTCACCGTGATCTCGATTACCGCCGCCATGGTGTCCTTCGCCGGCTCCGCCTCCGCATTCGCCTCGTAGTCCGCCACGTCCGCCGACGCCGCCGCGGACGGCGCGGGCGCGGGCGCGGGCGCCGCATCGTTGGCGGGCACCGTCTCGTTGGCTGGCGCGGGCGCGGGCGCGGTCGCGTTGGCGGCCGCCGCCGTCTCTTCGGCCGCCGCCGCCACATCGTCGGCGGGCACCGTCTCGTTGGCTGGCGCGGGCGCGGGCGCGGGCGCGGTCTCGTCTGCGGGCGCCGCCGTCTCGTCGGCGGCGGTGCCCTCCTTATCCTCGGCGGCTTCGGCTTCCTCCCAATCGTTCGCCCGCGCGGCGTCCTCCTCGGGGGACGCGGGCGGCGTCTCGGCGGCGGGCGGCGTCTCATCGGCGGGCGCCGCCGTCTCATCGGGCGCCGCGGTGCCCTCCTTATCCTCGGCGGCTTCGGCTTCCTCCCAATCGTTCGCCCGCGCGGCGTCCTCCTCGGGGGACGCGGACGGCGTCTCGGCGGCGGGCGCGGGCGCGGGCGCGGTCGCGTTGGCGGCCGCCGCCGTCTCTTCGGCCGCCGCCGCCACATCGTCGGCGGGCACCGTCTCGTTGGCTGGCGCGGGCGCGGGCGCGGTTTCGTCGGCGTCGTCGTCGCCCACGGCCGCGGTCTTCGCCGCCGCGTTCCGCGCCTCCGCGGCGAGGCCGACGGAAGCTTTCTTTCCCGTTCCCTCCGGCTGCTTTCCCAACGTCGCGGCCGCCCCGATCTCGCCGCGAAGCCCCGCGTTCGCGGCCGCGATCGCGAATACGACGCCGATGATCACCATCGCGGCGATCCCGATCTTCCACGTCCATCTCGACCGCGCGCGCGGCGAGCGCGCGAGCAGCGGATCGGCCTCCTCCACCATCGCGCTTCTTTTCACCCTCGATTAGTCGCTCGTGAAAATAGTGTTACGCCGCGTCTCTTCGGTCGTGATCGACGATCGACGCGCGCGCGCGCGTCCGTCCTCGCGCGCGAGGTCGCGGGTTCAGAGCGCGAGGCGCGCGCGCGGGATAATTCGAATCTGAACCCGAGAGCGACTCGGCCTCGTGCGGTCGTGAAGTGCGCGCGGACGGAGGGGCGCGGTCTCGACGTGAATCCCTAAAACAAGCGGAGCGGACTGGAGTAGGACGCGCGTGTAACCGAAACACCTCTCTCCGGGCATCAGCTGGTCAGTGTTTTCCGCCGCGCGCCCGCGCACCTTCCACCCCCCACCCAACACCCCCCACCCCCCGCCTTCCAGCCTCTCTCCACGCCACGTCCACGCGCGCGTCGTCCACCGCGTCAGTGATCGTCGTGCGCGTGATCGATCTGCTTCAGCTCCGCCTTGAGCTGCTCCATCTTCATCCCGTTCGCGCGTTGAAACGCGGCGCGGTCGCCCTCCGGAAGCGCGTCGCACAACGCGTAGTACTCCCCCAACACCTTCTCCACGCACTCCCGCGCGTACTCCGCCTCTTCGTTGAAGTACGTCGTCCCTGTCGCCTCCATCGCGGCCTCGATCTCCTCTCTCGCCTCCGCGAACGCGTCTTGGATGTCGTCCGACTTTGTCTTTATCTCCTCCGGCGTGAGCGGCGCGGCGGGGAGACGCGCGGCGGCGGCGGAGGCGAACCCGCGCGGCGGCGGCGGCTGCGACGACGCGAGGGCGGACGTCGGGGCGGCGGCGCGGGCGGCGGCGGAGGCGAGCGCCGCGGTCGTCGTCGTCGCGAGCGCGCGCGTCGCGCCGAGAGGACCCCCCCCGAGCGTTCGCGTCGTCGTCGACGCGATCGACGCGG
>Ga0181560_10001747_pt1 | contig 20246 bp, 25 predicted proteins | sample 011ome_20_FD_133751 | JGI IMG/M metagenome (GOLD analysis project Ga0181560, IMG submission 133751) | Coastal salt marsh microbial communities from the Groves Creek Marsh, Skidaway Island, Georgia - 011509CT metaG (megahit assembly) | ecosystem: Environmental > Aquatic > Marine > Intertidal...
GCTGGTACGCCGCCACCTCGAAGGCGACCCGCGTGCGCGTCGAAGTCTTGCCGAAGATGAGGGCGATGACCTTGTCCTGCAGCCGCTTGACCTCGCGCCCCGCGCGACGCTGCTCCTTGAGCTCCGCCGCGAGGCGGATGAGCCCGTCGAACTCCTCGTCGGAGAGGTCGAGCTCCCTGAGCAGGTCACGGCCGGTGAGGTTCACCGGACGAGGCTAGCGGGATCGGCAGGGCCGACCCTCCGGGTGCCGACGTCAGGCGGAGACGGGCATGAGCGGGCGGATGGCCGCGTCGATCTCCGGAGCGGCCATGCGTGCGCCCTCGCCGCGGCGGCGGGGATACTCGGCAAGGTCGATGCGGGCGTAGATCGCTTCGCGATCCTCCTCGGTGAGACCGCCCCAGACGCCGTACGGCTCACGGGCGCGCACGGCGTAGTCGGCGCACTCGATGCGCACCGGGCAGCTCGCGCACACGGCCTTGGCCGCGAGGTCACGCGAGCGGCGGGCGGAGCCGCGCTCGTTCTGGGGGTGGAAGAAGAGGGTGGGATCCGCGGAGCGGCATGAGCCGTGCTCCTGCCAATCCCAAATGGCGTCGACGGGGACCTGGGCGAGTGGCTGCTGGGGCATATCTCCAAGGTAGGAGCGATGCGCGGCAGGACCCCTCGGCCAAGTCGACCGACCCGTATCAGCCGTTCGGATGATGCGGGATTCCCCAGCGCCGTCTGAACCGCGCGGGACAGGCTCCGACACGCGGTTGTGGCGGCGCTCAGGGCGCCGGAAACGCGGCGGAAGGGGTCTGACGAAGCGGAGGCCTACTCGGCGGGCTGGCCGGCCTGTTCTGCGGCGATCGAGGCGCGGACGTCGTCCATGTCGACATCGCGCACCGCCTGGATCAGCTGCTCGAGTCCCTGCTCGGGCAGCGCCCCCGCCTGCGAGTAGAGGACGACGCCATCGCGGATCGCCATGAGGGTGGGGATCGAGGAGATCTGGAAGGCCTGGGCCAGACCGGGCTCGGCCTCGGTGTCGACCTTGGCGAAGACGATGTCCGCGTGCGCATCGCTGGCCTTCTCGAAGACGGGCGCGAACATGCGGCACGGCCCGCACCAGGCGGCCCAGAAGTCAATGAGGACGATGGGGCTGTCCTGCACGGTGGGGGCGAAGGTCTCTTCGGTGAGGGCCACGGTAGACATACCCCCCAGGGTATCACGCAGTGGACGCCGACGCGCCACGATGGCAGCGTGCTCGAGGCCACGACGATCGGTCGCCCAGCGGCTCCGCCAGAGGCCGGACTGCTCCTCGTCTCGGCGCCCACGCTCGAGGAGCCCTTCGCGCGCGCGGTCATCCTCCTGCTCGAGCACGACGAGTCCGGCACCCTCGGCGTCGTCCTCAATCAGCCGACCACGCTGGACGTCGGCACGGTGCTCCCCGTGTGGCGCGAGCACCTCACCGGGTCGAGTCATCTCTTCCAGGGCGGCCCGGTGGCCCTCGACAGCGCACTCGGACTCGCCGCACTCGGCTCGCGCGATCCCGATCCGCAGGAGCCCGACGGCTTCCGCCGGATCGTGGGTCCGCTCGGCATCATCGACCTGGACACCCCGCCGGATTCGCTGGCGCCGCATCTGGCGGCCGTGCGCATCTACGCCGGGTACGCCGGATGGTCCCCGGGCCAGCTCGAGGATGAGCTCGAACGCGGATCCTGGGCGGTGGTCGCTCCGGGTGACCTCGTCACGGACACCTTCCTCGCGGATCCGGAGGCGCTGTGGTCGACCGTCCTGCGCCGGGCGGGTGGCACCCTCGCCTGGTGGCCGGGGCACCCCGGTGACCCGGGGATGAACTGATCGCACCGGCTCTAGACTCGCCCCCATGAGCACGCCGCTGGATTCGCCCACGCTCGAGGGCACGACCCTCACCGAGGAGCGCCTCGCCTCGACCGATGACGGCGATCACGAGCGGTTCGCGCACTACGTCCAGAAGGACAAGATCGTCGAGAGTGCGGTCACCGGCAAGCCCGTGCGCGCCCTGTGCGGCAAGAAGTGGGTGCCGGGCCGAGACCCCTCGAAGTTCCCCGTGTGCCCCGAGTGCCAGGAGATCTACGCCGGGCTCAAGCCCGGCAAGCCGAACGAGCCGGACGGCGACTCCTGAGCGTCTTCGCGCCGCAGTACCGCGCCGTGACGATCGGCGTCGTCGCGGCGATCACGCTCTTCGCCTTCGAGGGCATCGCCGTCTCTACCGTGATGCCCGCGGTGGCGATCGAATTCGACGGGCTCGGCATCTACGCATGGGCGTTCAGCGCCTACGTCGCCTCGTCGCTCGTGGGCATGGTGATCGCCGGCTCCTGGTGCGATCGCGACGGACCGCGGCGCACGATGTGGGCGGGCCTCGGGATCTTCGCGCTCGGCGCTGTCGCCGCGGGACTCGCGCCCGGGATGTCGATGCTCATCGTCGCGCGCGGCGTGCAGGGCCTGGGGGGCGGCGCCCTCATCGTTGCGGCGTACGTCCTCATCGCCCGGGCCTATCCGGAGGAGCTGCGCCCCAAGGCCTTCTCGCTCATGGCCGCATCGTGGGTGGTCCCGGCGCTCGTCGGCCCACTCATCGCCGGATGGCTCACGGACTCCCTGACGTGGCGCCTGGCCTTCCTCCTCGTGCCCCTCGTCCTCCTCCTGCCCGCGCTCATGCTGCGACGCGTCCTGCGTGAGCATGACGGCGGCACGGGGCAGCCGGGCCCGCGCGGGCGCATCCCCATGGCCTTCGTCACCGCCCTGGGACTCACGGCGGCCATGGTCGCCTTCGTGCGGCCCGCGGGCCTGCCGCTCTGGGTCGACGGCGTCGCCCTGGTGCTCGGGCTCGTCCTCGTGGTCACCGGCGTACGAGCCCTCCTCCCGCCCGGCACGCTCCGTCTGGAGCGCGGCCTGCCCACCACGGTGGTCATGCGCGGCATCCTCGCGGGAGCGTTCTTCGGGGCCGAGGCCTTCATTCCCCTTGCGCTCGTGGAGCAGCGCGGTCTCACCATCACCGTGGCCGGGCTCGCACTGAGCGTCTCGGCGCTGGGATGGTGGATCGGCTCCTACGCGCAAAGTCGCATCCCCGAGTCGACCGATCGCAGCCGCACGGTGCGCGCGGGTGCACTTATCGTCGTCGTGGGACTCGTCTCGCTGCCGCTCTGTCTCATCCCTGCGGTGCCACCGATGATCTGCGTGGTGTCCTACTTCATCGCGTCGCTCGGGATGGGACTGTGCTTCCCCTCGATCGCGGTGCAGACACTGCGCCTGTCCCCGGTCGACGCGCAGGGCGTCAACTCCGCATCCCTGCAGATCTCCGACGCCATCCTCAGCGCGCTGGCACTCGGGCTCCTCGGTGCGGTGCATGCCGCGGCCGTGGCGCAGGGTGGAGCGACGACGGCGACGTACGACGCGATCTGGTGGGCCGCCGCGGCCGTCGCCCTGGCGGGAGCCTTCCTTGCCGCCCGGATGAAGCCGGTTTCCGCCGTACCCGTCGGGCACACCTCCTGACCGACTGGCAGGATGAACGAGCCATCCCCACCTGAGGAGTACTCACATGCACCGTCGTTCCCTCGTCGTCGCCGCGCTCGCCGCCTCCGGCCTGCTGCTCGCCGCCTGCGCGCAGGAGTCCTCGGGCGGGGCCTCGTCCACCGCCCCGGCCCCCGAGTCGTCCTCGGCCGCGTCCTCGTCCGCTGCGCCGTCGCCCTCGGAGACCGCAGATGAGTGCGCGCCCGACAATCTCGCCCTCGTCAACGCTGGCCAGCTGACCATCGGCACCGACAGCCCGGCCTACCCGCCCTACTTCGTCGATGACGACCCCACCAACGGGCAGGGCTTCGAGTCGGCCGTGGCCTACGCCGTCGCCGAGGGCCTGGGCTTCACGCCGGACCAGGTGGCCTGGACCATCGTGCCCTTCAACAAGTCCTACGCGCCCGGCGCCAAGGACTTCGACTTCGACATCAACCAGATCTCGATCACGCCCGAGCGCGCCGAGGTCGTCACCTTCTCCGATGGCTACTACACGGTCAATCAGGCCGTGATCGCCCTCGCGGACTCGCCCATCGCGAGCGCCACGTCCCTGGCGCAGCTCAAGGACGCCAAGCTCGGTGCGCAGGTCGGCACGACCAGCCTGAAGTACATCGAGGACTTCATCCAGCCCAACTCCGACATCTTCGTCTACAACGACACCAACGATGCCAAGTCGGCGCTCAAGAACGGCCAGATCGACGGCATCGTCGTCGACCTGCCCACGGCGTACTACATCACCGCGGTGGAGATCCCCAAGGGCAAGATCGTCGGCCAGTTCCCCGCCCAGGAGGGCGGCGAGCAGTTCGGCATGCTCTTCCAGAAGGACAACCCGCTCGTCGGCTGCGTCAACAAGGTGCTCACCGAGCTCAAGGATTCCGGTGAGCTGCAGGCGATCCAGGACGAGTGGCTCGCGGGCGAGAGCGCGCCCTACTTCACCGAGTAAGTCGCTGATCGACGCATAGCGATTCGCATCCGGTGAGCAACGCACCTGCTGGCGCGGGGTCGACCACGGCGGACATGCCGTACGTCGACCCCGCGCGCGTGCGCTACCGCCAGCGCAAGGCCTGGCGCGATGCCGCCATCGGCATCGTCAGCCTCATCGTCACGGCGACTGTGGTCACGCTCATCGTCGTCCGCACTCCCGGGTGGCCTGCCGTCCAGGAGACCTTCTTCAACCCCGAGGCCTTCGCCGAGTCCTTCCCCGGCCTGCTCGAAGCCTTCTGGCTCAACGTGCGGATCTTCCTCATCGCCGAGCCGCTCATCCTCATCGTCGGCCTCACGGTGGCGCTCGTGCGCCGCCTGCGCAGTCCGATCTTCCTACCGCTGCGCATCATCGCGACTGTCTACGTCGACGTCTTCCGCGGCGTACCCACCCTGCTCGTCATCCTCCTGCTCGGCTTCGGCGTCCCCGCGCTGCAGTTGCAGGGCGCGCCCGACGAGGTGCTCGTCTGGGGTGTCGTGGCGCTCGTGCTCTCCTATGGCGCCTACGTCGCCGAGGTCTTCCGTGCGGGCATCGACTCCGTGCACCCCAGCCAGCGGATGGCTGCGCGCTCCCTGGGCCTGTCCTCATGGCAGACCAATAGGTATGTCGTCCTGCCCCAGGCGGTGCGCAATGTGACCCCGCCCCTGCTCAACGACTTCATCTCGCTGCAGAAGGACACCGCGCTCGTCTCGGTGCTCGGCCCCATCGAGGTGCTGCGCCGGGCGCAGATCGATGCGTCGTTCACCTTCAACTACACGCCCTATGTCGCCGCGGCCTGCCTCTTCATCGCCCTCACCATCCCCATGACGCGCTTCACCGACTGGCTCCAGGCGCGCCAACGTCGCCAGCGCGGATCGGGGTTCGCGACATGACGAGCGTCTCCCTCTCTGTCGAGTCGGTGTGGAAGTCCTTCGGCTCCGAGTCGGTCCTGCGCGGCATCGGTCTCGACGTGCAGGAGCATCAGGTCGTCGTCCTCATCGGAGCAAGCGGCTCGGGCAAGTCGACGCTGCTCAAGTGCATCAACGGACTCGAGCCGGTGGACGCCGGGCGCATCCTGCTCGACGGTGGCCTCGACGTCACGGCGTTCCACACGGATCTCGATGAGGTGCGCCGTCGGGTCGGCATCGTCTTCCAGGCCTACAACCTCTTCCCGCACATGACCGTGCTCGACAACGTCACGCTCGGGCAGCGCAAGGTGCTCAGGCGCTCGCGCGAGGAGTCCGAGGAGCGGGCCCGACGCCTGCTCGCGCGCTTCGGGCTGGAGGAGAAGGCGGGGGAGTATCCCGATCGTCTGTCGGGTGGTCAGCAGCAGCGCGTCGCCATTGTGCGCGCCGTCGCCATGTCGCCCGAGATCCTGCTCTTCGACGAGATCACCTCGGCGCTCGATCCGCTCCTCGTGGGCGAGGTCCTCGATGCCGTCCGCGAGCTCAAGGAGGAGGGCCTCACCATCGTCATGGCGACCCATGAGATGGGCTTCGCCCGCGAGGCCGCCGATCGCGTGTGCTTCCTCGATGCCGGTGTCGTCCTCGAAGAGGGACCTCCCGAGCAGGTCCTGGGGGCGCCGAACGAGCAACGTACTCGCGAGTACCTGGCGCGCTTCCTGGGATAAGGGCCTTCGCGCCCCTACCCTGGGGGCGTCCTCGGGCCTGGTGGCCCTCATCTGAATACTCGGAGGTACCCCATGGCATCGGTCGACCCCATGACCGGCCTGTCCTACGACGACGAGCGTGCGGTGGCCGCGGCCCTCGGACGCAATTGGTGGGCGTTGCTCGTGCTGGGCATCGTCAGCCTCATCGTCGGCGCCATCATCATCATCAACCCCGGCGGCTCCACGTGGGTGATCGCGGTCGTGCTCGCGATCTACCTGGTGATCTCCGGCATCATCTCGCTCGTGCGCGCCTTTGCCCATGGGCTCCCCGGCGGCTACCGCGCGATGCTCATCATCTCGGGCATCGTCGGCCTGCTCCTCGGCCTGCTGATGTTCCGCTTCGGCCCGGAGGAGAAGGTCGAGATCTTCGGCATCTTCGTCGGCGTCTGGTTCCTCTTCTCCGGCATCCTCCAGCTCGTCAACTCGTCCTCGGTCTCGCAGGGCAAGGGCTGGGCGATCTTCTCCGGCATCGTCTACCTGCTCGCCGGCATCGTCCTGCTCGTCAACCCCTGGGCGGTCGGCATCTTCGTGTGGATCGCGGGCATCTGGCTGCTCGTGCTCGGCATCTTCGAGATCATCTCGGCGTTCCAGGTGAAGTCGCTGGCCAAGAAGGCCGCGGCCTAGCGCCTGATGCCGAAGGAGACCTCGCAGACCCTCGATCGGGGGCTACGGGTCCTCTCGGTGCTCGCGGACTCCCCCGAGGGCCTCACCGTGACGGAAGTCGCGGCGGCCCTCGGGGTGAGCCGCACCGTCGTCTACCGGCTCGTCGTCACCCTCGAGCAGCACGGCCTGGTGCGGCGCGGCACCGACGGACGCTGTCGATTGGGGCTCGCCGTCCTGACACTCGCCCGGCAGGTGCAGCCCCTCCTGCGCGATGCGGCGATGCCGGTCCTGCGCCGCCTCGCCGAAGGACTGGGTGCCACGGCATATCTCGGAGTCGTGGACGGCCAGGACCTTCTCGCCGTGGCGGTAGCCGAGCCCCCGCGCTCCGACGTACACGTGGCCTATCGCCTCGGGTCGCGGATGCCGCTGGAGCTGGGCGCTGCGGGGCGGGCTGTCCTCGCCGCGCGCACGGCCGCGGGCCGGCCGCTCGACCCCCCGTGGGTCGTCTCCACGGGGGATTCGCCGGGCAGCAGCGGCATCGCCTCGCCGGTGCTGGGCATCGCCGGTGTCGAGGCCGCCGTGGGCGTCGCCGTGGCCTCGCCTCCCGACGAGGTGGGACCTCGCGTGGCGCGTGCCGCCCAGGAGATCGCACGCGCCCTCGGCTAGATGCGCCCTGTGAATCCGTGCCCAGGGCACCGCTCTCCGGCGCTGCGGACTCGAATCCACCTCGGAAGTCCCCCGCGTGTGACGCAGATCGCCCTGGGAATCCTCGCCGAGGTCCCTGCGGCTGAGCCGCTCGGCGCGACACGCGACGTAACCTGGAATGCGTCCATCCACCCATGGGTCCTCGGGTCCACGGTCCTCAAGGGGAGTCATGCGCCTGCGTAGCACCGTCGCACTCGTCGCTTCGGCGGCCGTGGCCGCCGCCACGCTCGTGGCTGCGCCTGTGGCGAGCGCTGTCGAGCCCCCGCGCCCCGTCGTGTCGGGCTGGTTCGGCTGGTGGGCCTCGGACACCGCGATCACCCAGATGATCACCACCGCGGACGGCGTCGTGGGCGAGGTGGCGATGTTCTGGTGGTCCTTCCAGGGAGACAAGAACCCCCTCTGCCTCTACGACAACGGCGACTACGACAAGGACGGCGCCTGGGGCGACCCCCTGTGCAAGAGCGCGACCCCGTGGACCACACCGAAGTTCGATCGTCAGCGCAAGGCCCTGCAGGCGGCAGGCATCAAGGTCAATGCGTCGATCACGGATCTGGGCTCGGCGCACTCGGGGGAGTTGAGCGCCTACCTCGCCTCGGGCAAGAACCGCAAGGCCTACGCCAAGCAGATCGCCGACTACGCCGTCAAGGCGGGCGTCGACGGCATCGACCTCGACTGGGAGGCCTTCGCCTTCGCGGACGGCCGTGACTCGTGGGAGGCGACGAAGCCTCGCTGGGTCGCGATGATCAAGGAGCTCTCCGCTGCACTCAAGGCCGAAGGCCTCACGCTGTGGGCGACGGTGCCCGGCGGTGTTCCGCCGTTCTCGGGATCGGGCGCACCCAATCCCGGCACGGGCTACTGGGTCTATGCGTGGGACGAGATCACGCCCTTCGTCGACCGCCTCAACATCATGGCCTACGACTACAGCTGGAGCGTGCCGGGACCGATCGGCCCCAATGACTGGGCCGGGCTTGTCGCCAAGAGCGCCGTCCAGCAGGTGGGGGAGGAGTACGCCGACCGCGTGTGGATCGGCGCTCCGCAGTACGGCCGCAACTGGCCGGTGCAGGTCGGCACGGGCTGGGCCGTCGATGACGAGTGCCCCGCCGGGTGGAAGCCCACCGCGACGCCCGCGCGCACCAGCGTGACGCCCATGTCCGCACGCGAGATCGCGGCTCGGGAAAAGGTCGAGCCGGTCTGGGACGCGAAGTTCGGAGAGTGGAGCTTCGAGTACTGGCTGCCGACCGCGGGCAAGGTCGACAAGAAGGAGCGCACCTGCGACGTCAAGCGTCGCGTGTGGTTCGCGGACACGCGCTCGGCCCTGAGCCGCGCCAAGATCGTGCCCGAGCTCAAGATCGGCGGCATCGCCGTGTGGGACTTCGGCACCGTGACCAACGACTTCTACTCCAGGCTCGCCGACTACGGCCGTGAGATCGCCCCGGCGGCGACGACCGTCTCGGTCAAGGCTCCGAAGGCCACGACGCACGGACGCACCGTCACGGTGCGGGTGAGCACGGACTCCCGCGCGGGCGCCGCCAAGGGTGCGGAGGCGACGCTCTACTTCCAGCCTCAGGCTGGCTCGACGTCCCGCGCCAAGGTCGACTCCATCACGCTCGATGGTGACGGCAAGGGCGCCTTCAAGGTCGACGCCGAGGCCAGCGGCACCTGGACGGTCGCTGTGGAGGGGTCCTGGTCGCGCGCCGCGGCGGAGAGCGATCCCGCCACGACCACCGTGCGCTACGCCGTCACGGCGAAGGCAAGCGAGACGAACGTCGCTGCCGGGACTCCCGTGACGATCACCGGCACGGTGTCACCCGCGGCCGAGGGCCTCACCGTGACGGTGCAGCGCCGCAACTCCTCCGGTTCCTGGCGTGAGATCGGAACCGCGACGACGACGGCGGGGGGCAGCGTCACCGCCACGGTGAAGCCCACCGTGGCCGGCGAGGCTTCCTATCGCCTGCTCGTCCCGGCGTCCGGCGCGCTCGCGCAGGGAGTCTCGCCCCGCATCGCGCTCACTGTCCGCTGAGTCGGCTCGCGGCCTGCAGGCCAGCGCGGACGGCACCCTCGAGATGACCGGCGTACTCCGTCGCCGTCTCGGTGGAAGCCCAGGTGAGGCGTCCGCCCTGGGCGGGGCGTTGGAAGATCGGATGGCCGAAGTTGCGCGTGGAAGCTCGGGGCGAAGGCATGATCGGACTCGTGTAGGGCTCGCGACTCCAGTCGCACACGTGCACCTGCAGGGGCGTGGCCGCGCGCGGGCCGAAGAGTCGCTGCAGCTGCAGGATGAATGCCTCACTGATCGCCGTCGTCGATGCGCCACGGAATCGCTCCGCGGAAGCGAACCCGAAGATCGCAGCCGGGTCGCCATGGCCACCACTGTGGTCGTGGAACTCCGTGAAGGGACCTCGATAGCTCACCGCTGATCCGGACAGGCCGTCGGTGCGCCAGAACGCGTCGTCGTAGACCGCGACGGCCTTGACGGCCTGTCCCATCCAGACGGCGGTCTCCTCAGCCGCCTGTCGCACATCGGTGGGGAGCGCAGGTGTGAAGTCGATCGATGCGACCGCCAGCGCGGGGGGAACGGCAATGATGACGTGCTGGGCCTCGTAGGTCCGCGTCGGTGTGCTGACGCGCACGCCTGTCTCATCGGCGGCGATCGCGGTGACAGGCTGGCCGAGGTCGACAGTGCCCGGCGGTAGGGCGGCCGACATGCGCGAGGCGAGGTCCGCAGTCCCGGCGCTGAAGCGGCTTGCCGGCACATCGATGGGGTTGCCGGCCAGTTGCTCGGGCACGTCACCTCGATCGAGCAGTGCATTCCCGGCCGTCGACTGGGGATGCAGTGGTACGCCCAGGCGCTCGGTGAAGGACTGCACGGCCAGCTCGCCCGGCCAGATCCACGAGGCGCCGAGGTCGACCGCGCCCTGGCCTGCCGGCAGGCTCACCGCCCGGCCCCCGACCCGGTCCCTCGCCTCGAGGCACTTCACGACCTTGCCCGCAGACGTGAGGGCATACGCCGCGGCCAGTCCGGCGAAGCCGGCACCGACGATGACGACGTCGACCGGCTGGGCTCCTGCGACGTGCGGGGTTGCTCTGGTCATGTCGCGATCACGCTATCTGCCCGGGAGCATGGGGAGGCCGACCGCCGCCGGACTCCGTGCGGGAAGGCTCGCCGTACCCTGGAGCGGTGACGACGGCACCCACGGAGCTCGAGCGACCCGAGGTCGACGAGTCCGTGGCGACGGATACGCCGTGGATCACCATCGTGTGGAACGACCCGGTCAATCTCATGTCCTACGTGACCTATGTCTTCATGACCTACTTCCACTATCCGCGGGAGAAGGCCGAGCGGCTCATGATGCAGGTGCACGAGGACGGTCGGTCCGTCGTCGCCTCGGGCTCGCGCGAGGAGATGGAGCGCGATGTCGCCGCGATGCACTCCTATGGGCTGTGGGCGACGCTGGCCAAGGACGACTCATGAGCGTCCATGGATTCCGTCGCACCGCCACGGGGAGGATCGTCCTGCGGGTCGACGTCGTCGAGAAGGGGTTGCTCATGACCCTGCTCGAGCAACTCAGCGACTTCGTGACGCCCGAAGGTGCCGAGGATGAGGATCCGCTCGTGAGCCTCATCGGCCTGAATCCCGATGCCGCCCGCCCCGAGGATCCGGCGCTCGCACGACTCTTCCCGGACGCCTACCTCGACGACGCCGACGCCGCGGCCGAGTTCCGTCGCTTCACCGAGCGCTCCCTGCGTGAGACGAAGCTCGCCCATGCGGCGACCGCTCTCGAGACGCTGCGCCGCTCGGGGGAGAAGGTCACGCTCAATTCGGATGAGGCAGGCGCATGGCTCGGGGCGCTCAACGACGTGCGCCTCGCCCTCGGCACGCGCCTGGGAATCACCGAGGAGGGGATGGCGGAGTTGGCCGAGCTCCCCGAGGACGACCCGCGGTCGGCGACGTTCCATGTCTACGACTGGCTGACCTACCTGCAGGAGTCGCTCGTCCGCTCGCTCATGCCCTGACATGCAGGAGCGGCGGGACCCGCAGGCCCCGCCGCTCCTGACACGAGGTGCTACTTGCTGGAGGGTGCTTCCTTCATCTCAGCCTCGGCGAACTCCGGGCTGTCGTCCATCGACTTGATGCGAGCGATCTTGAAGATGAGGAGGCCGTAGAGGCACTTCGCGAGCACGTCCGCGATCGAGTAGCCGACCTGGCGGTAGACGAACGCATCGGCACCGTCGAGACCGAGCATCGGGAAGGCGTACGAGATCGGGTAGACGCCCCACGTCGCGAGGAGCAGCCAGCGCAGGCCCGCGAGCTCCTTGCCCACCTGATTGGGCTGGCTCTTCGCCGCACGACTGAGCTCGACGAAGAGGACGTAGAGGATGTAGATGAAGGGGATCGTGGACAGTGCTCCCCAGATGGCCTTGGGGGCCAGCTCGGCCGTGATCTCGCCCGGGTATCCGAGAATGATCATGAGGGCCGAAGCGGGGATGAGCTTCCACAGGAGCGAGCGGCGCACTGCGGCAGGCAGGGCGAGGACCGCGACGGTTTCGAAGAGCAGCAGCGGCACGGTGAGGAGCCAGTCGACGTAGCGGTAGCCCTCGTTGAAGCCGTCGCCCTTGACGAGCTCGAACACCTCGGTCACGCCCGGTGTGCCGGCGCCGACGGCGACGTAGGCGTCCGAGAACGAGTCGAAGATGCGCAGGTAGTGGTACGCAGCGATGAAGCAGACCATGGCGGACACCACGAGCGCGAGCCGGTAGCGGGGCAGGACGCGCGGCGTCACTGCCAGGAGGAACACGGTCGTCGCAGCCATGGAGGCCAGGGCGAGCGACAGGATGTTGTAGACCGTTTGGAACTGAGCATTGGTGAGAGTCTCGACGACCTCCACGCAGCACCCCCAGTTTCTCGAGGCGCCTCCCGGCGCCGGCGACGCCCCACGGCGCCGTATGGGGTGGACTGTCCTCCGGGTTCCCGCACCCCGCAAGTTGAATCACTTATGACGCGATTTAGGTGACTCGGGGGTGCGTAATTGGCCCCCCTAGGCTGGCCCCGTGCTGAGGATCCGAGGCGAGCTCGTCGATGCCATGGTCGCCCACGCCCGGGCGGACCACCCCGATGAGGCCTGCGGGGTCATCGCCGGCCCCGAGGGCAGTGACCGGCCGGAGCGCTTCATCCCGATGGTCAACGCCGCCCGATCCCCCACGTTCTACGAGTTCGACTCGGCCGACCTCCTGCGGCTCTACCGGGAGATGGACGATCTCGGCGAGGAGCCCGTAGTGATCTACCACTCGCACACGGCCACCGAGGCCTACCCCTCACGGACCGACATCTCCTATGCGTCCGAGCCGGGAGCCCACTATGTCCTGGTCTCCACGCGCGAGACGGGGACCGAGGAGGGACCCGCGGAGGTGCGCTCCTACCGGATCATCGACGGGGTGGTCACGGAAGAGCCGATCGAGATCGTCGCCTAGGCTGGCCCCCATGTCCGTCGAGGTCCGTATCCCCACCATCCTGCGCTCCTACACCGGGGGCGACAAGATCGTCGCCGGTGACGGCGCTGACCTCCGCGCGCTCATCGCCGACCTGGATGCGCGCTACCCCGGCCTCAGCGAGCGCCTCATCGACGAGCAGGGACTGCGCCGCTTCGTCAACGTCTACCTCAACGACGAGGATGTCCGCTTCCTGGGCGGGCTCGACACGGCGGTGGCGGACGGCGACTCCGTCACGATCCTGCCCGCCGTCGCTGGCGGCTGAACCCGCGCGCCATGCGCTACGACTCGCTGCTCGACTCCGTCGGCAACACGCCCCTCGTGGGGTTGCCGCGGTTGTCGCCCAGTGCGGACGTGCGCCTGTGGGCGAAGCTCGAGGATCGCAACCCCACGGGCTCCGTGAAGGATCGCGCGGCGCTGCGGATGATCGAGCAGGCGGAGAAGGACGGCCTCCTCACCCCGGGGTGCACCATCCTCGAGCCGACGAGCGGCAACACCGGCATCTCGCTCGCGATGGCCGCGCGGCTCAAGGGATACAACCTCGTCTGCGTCATGCCGGAGAACACCTCGTCGGAGCGCACCCAGATCCTGCGCATGTGGGGTGCCGAGATCGTCTACTCCCCGGGGGCCGGCGGCTCCAATGAGGCGGTGCGCGTGGCACGCCGGATGGCGGCCGAGCACCCCGACTGGGTGATGCTCTACCAGTACGGCAACCCGGCCAACGCCGAGGCGCACTACGCGACCACCGGACCGGAGATCCTCGCTGACCTCCCCACCATCACGCACTTCGTGGCCGGGCTCGGGACGACCGGCACGCTCATGGGAGCCGGTCGCTATCTGCGCGAGCACAAGCCGGACGTCCAGATCGTCGCGGCAGAGCCGCGGTACGGCGAGCTCGTCTACGGCCTGCGCAACCTCGACGAGGGCTTCGTGCCGGAGCTCTACGACGCGAGCGTCCTCACGACGCGCTTCTCCGTCGGGCCGCGTGATGCGCTCCGGCGTACGCGCGAGCTCCTCGACCAGGAGGGGATCTTCGCCGGCATCTCGACGGGCGCGATCCTGCACGCCGCCCTCGGCCTGGCCAGCAAGGCCGTCAAGGCGGGCGAGCCCGCCGACATCGCGTTCATCGTCTGCGATGGCGGGTGGAAGTACCTGTCGACCGGTGCCTACGAGGGCACCATCGACGATGCCGAGGACCGGCTCGAGGGCACGGTGTGGGCGTGACCGACGCCTCGGGGCGCCCCATCGGAATCTTCGACTCCGGGGTGGGCGGCCTCACGGTGGCGCGCGCCGTACTCGATCAGTTGCCCCACGAGCCGATCCTCTATGTCGGCGATACGGCGCGCGGACCCTATGGCCCCCTGCCGATCGCCGAGGTGCGTGCCTACGCCCTCGATGTCATGGACCACCTCGTGGCGTCCGACGTCAAGATGCTCGTCATCGCGTGCAACTCCGCCAGCGCCGCGGTGCTGCGCGATGCGCGTGAGCGCTACGACATCCCCGTGGTCGAGGTGGTGCACCCTGCGGTGCGCCGGGCCGTGAGCGCGACACGCAGCGGGCGCATCGGAGTCATCGGGACGCGCGCCACGATCACGTCCCGCGCCTACGACGACGCGTTTGCCGCAGCGCCACACCTGGAGATCACCAGCGAGGCCTGCCCGCGCTTCGTGGAGTTCGTCGAGTCGGGCGTGACCGGGGGAGACGAGCTGCTCGCGGCCGCACGCGACTACCTCGCCCCCCTGCAGGCCGCCGATATCGACACGCTCGTGCTCGGCTGCACGCACTACCCGTTGCTCACGGGCGTCATCTCCTACGTCATGGGCGATGGCGTGACCCTCGTGTCGAGCGCTGAGGAGACCGCCAAGGACGTCTACCGCACCCTGGCGGAGCACGGCCTCGTGCGCGATCCGTCGCTGCCCGAGCCGCATCACCGATTCCTCGCCACCGGTGACCCAGCTGCCTTCGCCGCCCTGGGCGCACGCTTCCTGGGGCCGGAGATCGGCGTCGTCGAGCGCGCCTAGGCTGGCGACGTGCGCGTCACCGTCGTCGGCTGCGCCGGCTCCTTCCCCGGTCCGGACTCACCCGCCTCCTGCTATCTCATCGAGCACGACGGCTTCCATCTCCTCCTCGACCTGGGCAACGGTGCGCTCGGAGCCCTCCAGCGTCACATCCGACTCGATCAGATCGACGCGGTCGTGCTGTCGCACCTGCACGCCGATCACTGTCTGGACCTGTGCGGGCTCTACGTCGCGCAGCGCTATCACCCCGAGGGCCCGCGTTCGCCGATCCCCGTGTGGGGCCCACGTGGGACGCCTGCGCGCATGGCGCGTGCCTATGACCTCCCGGAGCATCCGGGCATGAGCGGGCAGTTCGACTTCCCGGTGCTGGAGTCTGGCGAGCACGTGATCGGCCCCTTCACGGTCACGGCGGCCCGCGTCAACCATCCGGTCGAGGCGTATGGCGTGCGCGTCGCTGCGGGAGGGCAGGCGGTCGTCTACTCGGGTGACACCGGGGAGTCGGAGGCGCTCATCGCGTTGGCGCGGGATGCGGATGTGGCGCTCTTCGAGGCGAGCTGTCTCGAGGCGCGACCGGCACCCGACGTGCACCTCACGGCGCGCCAGGCCGCCGAGCATGCTCGCGCTGCCGGTGTCGGCACCCTTGTCCTCACGCATCTCGTGGCGTGGAATGACCCCGCGGCGACGCTCGCGGAGGCACGTGCTGCGTTCGGCGGAGAGCTGCTGCTGGCGTCGAGCGGCCTCACCCTCGACATCGGGTAGCGCTAGATAGGGTCCTCGTCATGGCCACGAGATCCGATGGACGTCAGTCCACGCAGCTGCGACCCGTCACCTTCGAGCGGGGGTGGCTCGACCAGGCGGAGGGCTCCACGCTCGTGAGCTTCGGTCGCACCCGGGTGCTGTGCACCGCGAGCTTCACCCCCGGTGTGCCGCGCTGGCTCAAGGACTCCGGGCGCGGGTGGGTCACGGCCGAGTACGCCATGCTCCCGCGCTCCACCAACACCCGCAGTGACCGCGAGTCGGTCAAGGGCCGGCTCGGCGGCCGCACGCAGGAGATCTCGCGCCTCATCGGCCGCAGCCTCCGCGCGGTCATCGACATGGAGGCCCTCGGCGAGAACACGATCGTCCTCGACTGCGACGTTCTCCAGGCCGATGGCGGCACCCGGACCGCCGCCATCACCGGCGCCTACCTCGCGCTGGCGGATGCCATCACGTGGGCCAAGCAGCAGGGCCATGTCAAGGGCGATCCCCTCATCGACTCCGTGGCCGCCGTGAGCGTGGGAATCATCGACGGTGAGCCACGCCTGGACCTCCACTACGACGATGACGTGCGCGCCGAGACCGATATGAACGTCGTGATGACCGGCAGCGGCACCTACGTCGAAGTCCAGGGCACCGCGGAGGGTGAACCCTTCGACAGGAAGCTCCTCGATCAGCTGCTCGACCTGGCTGCCACCGGCTGCGCCGACCTCACGGCAATGCAGCGCGCGGCGCTCTCCTCGTGACCCTGCGTGCGGTGCTGGCGACCCGCAACGATCACAAGGTCCTGGAGGTCACCCGGATCCTCCAGGCCGCAGGTGCCGACATCGAGTTGATTGCGCTTCCGCCGGAGGCCCCCGATGTCGCCGAGACCGAGACCACCTTCGCCGGCAACGCCCTGCTCAAGGCCCGGTCCGCGGCAGCGGCCACGGGGCTGCCGGCCATCGCCGACGACTCCGGGCTGTGCGTCGACGCCCTGCATGGCATGCCCGGCGTACTCTCCGCGCGCTGGTCAGGTCGACACGGCGATGACACCGCCAACCTCCAACTCGTCCTCGCGCAGCTCTCCGAGGTGCCCGATGCGCGACGCGGAGCGCAGTTCGTGTGCGCGGCCGCCTGGGTGGGTCTCGACGGTGAGGAGCATGTCGTCGAAGGTGTCCTCGAGGGCACCCTGGCGCGCGAGCCGCACGGCGAACACGGCTTCGGATACGACCCGATTTTCCGCCCCCTGGGCTACGCGCTCACGACGGCGGAGCTCCGACCCCACGAGAAGGACGCGATCAGCCACCGAGGGCAAGCCCTCAGACTGCTCGCTCGCACCGTGCTGGCCCGCTAGCCTCGAGTCACCCCTGCTGAAGGAGACGCCATGTGCACCGGGATCCGACTTCACTGCGCCAACGGCGTCGTGGCAGGACGCACCTGCGAGTTCGGCCAGATACTCGAGTACGACGCACTCTTCCTCCCGGTGGGGACGGCGTACTCGGCTGTCATGCCGCAGGGGTCGGGCAAGTCCTGGACCTCGACCCATGCCGTGACCGGCATGGCGACCTTCGGGGCCTTGGCGATCATGGACGGGATCAACGATGCGGGCCTCATGGCCGGCGCCTTCTACTTCCCCGGCCAGGCGCAGTACGCGGATACGGCGACGGCGGACATGTCGCGGGCCATCAACGCGACGGAGGTGACCCACTACATCCTCACCACTTGCGGATCGATCGATGAGGCTCTGGCGGCTCTTGCCGGCATCACCGTCGTCGACGCACCCGTCGCGGGCTGGGGACCGGTGGCGCCCCCACTGCACTTCCAGATGATCGACGCCCAGGGTCGCCACGTCGCCGTGGAGCCGACCCATGCCGGCTCTCTGCAGATCACGGAGAATCCGACCGGGGCCTTCACCAACTCACCGGATCTGCCGTTCCACCTGCTCAATCTCACGCAGTACATGAACATCTCTCCCGAGACGCTGCCCAGCAGCACCGTCTTCGGTACGACGGTGTCGGCGACGGGTATCGGCAGCGGTGCACTTGGCCTGCCGGGTGACTACTCCCCGCCCAGCCGCTTCGTGCGCGCGGCGTTCTTCGCCGCCAATCATCCGACCCCCGCCACGTCTCTCGATGGCATGCAGGAGCTCTTCCACCTTCTTAACGCCTTCGACATCCCCCTGGGGGCCGCGAAGGTCGGCGATGTCAGCGACTTCACCCAGGTCACCGTCGCGCGGGATGCGCATGAGCTCACCTATGCGTGGCGGAGCTACGCGGACCAGCGGATCCGCCAGGTCAACATGAGGCAGCTCATGGAGATCGCCCAGACGCCCGTGCGCCTCGCCATCACCCCCGTCACCGGTGACCAGTCGGTGGTCGACGACGTGACGGGGCAGCTGCTCGATTCGCCGATCTCCTCCACCTAGGGGAACCCTCACCGGACTCGCCATGACGGGTGAGTCGGCATACCGTGGAGGTATGGACGCCTGGGTCTGGTGGATCGTCGCGGCGGGGGTGCTCGCGGTCGCCGACCTGCTCACGGGCGGCACGCTGATCCTGCTGATGATCGCGGGTGGTGCTGCCGCAGGAGGCGTCGCTGCCGCACTGGGGGCCCCGCCCGCCGTGTCCGTCGGTGTCTTCGCACTGGTCTCCGTCGCATTCCTTGCCGTCGTGCGGCCTATCGCGCGTCGGCACATGCGCACCCCCCGCGAGGCGCGCACCGGCGTCGCGGCGCTGGTCGGCACGGAGGCGGTCGTCCTCGAATCAGTCGATGGCCGCGACGGACGCATCAAGTTGGCCGGCGAGATCTGGTCTGCGCGGGCCTACGACGGAGACAGTGTCTTCGAGGTGGGGCAGCGCGTGCACGTGCTCGAGATCGATGGGGCAACCGCCCTGGTTGCCGGATAGTCGGCCGGAAGTCGGAGGGATCATGGAAGCACTCATCGTGGCCATCGTCGTCGCCGTGGTGGTCGTGGCGCTCGTGGCCTCGACGGTCAAGGTCGTGCCGCAGGCGCATGCCCGGATCGTCGAGCGTCTCGGTCGCTACCACCGCACCCTCAACGCCGGCCTCGCCTTCGTCCTCCCCGTGATCGACAAGGTCCGCTCGCGCGTCGACCTGCGCGAGCAGGTCGTGTCCTTCCCGCCGCAGCCGGTCATCACCGAGGACAACCTCGTGGTGAGCATCGACTCGGTCATCTACTTCCAGGTCACCGACCCCAAGGCGGCGACCTATGAGATCGCCAACTACCTCGTCGGCATCGAGCAGCTCACGGTCACCACTCTGCGCAATGTCATCGGCTCGATGGACCTCGAGGAGACGCTCACGTCGCGCGACAGCATCAACGCGCAGCTGCGCGGCGTCCTCGATGAGGCCACGGGCAAATGGGGTATCCGCGTCAACCGCGTCGAGATCAAGGCCATCGACCCCCCGCGGAGCGTCCAGGAGTCGATGGAGAAGCAGATGCGCGCTGAGCGCGACAAGCGCGCGGCCATCCTCACGGCTGAGGGCGACAAGCAGTCGGCCATCCTCACCGCCGAGGGTGAGAAGACCGCCGCCGTGCTCCGCGCCGAGGGCGATGCCCAGGCTGCTGTCCTGCGCGCCCAGGGAGAGTCCGAGGCCATCATCAAGGTCGTCCAGGCAATCCACGAGGCGAAGCCCGACAGTCATGTCCTGGCCTACCAGTATCTGCAGACGCTGCCGCAGATCGCTCAGGGCTCGGCCAACAAGGTGTGGGTGCTCCCCAGCGAGCTCACCGGGCAGATCGCGCATCTCGCCGATGCGCTCAAGCCGGAGCGCCCCACGACGTAGTCTCGCTCCATGGTCCCCCTGACACGTCGGCAGACCCTTGCTCTCACAGCCCTTGCCGGTGGCGGCGCGTTGCTCGGATCGTCGCCCGCGCTCGCCGCACCGGTCGACACGCGGGATGCGCTCCCGCGTGTGCGCACGATCCGGTCGCGCAACGGCGTACTGCGCGCATCCTTCGCGGCGGCTGCCGGCTCCGCCCCTATCGATGGAGCAATGACCTCCGGGCTGTGGACCTACGACGGCTCCTTCGTCGGCCCCTGCCTGAGACTCGCGCCCGGCGACAGGATGGACCTCACCGTCCGCAATGACGTGAGCGTGCCGATCAACACGCACTTCCATGGCTTCTGGGTCGACCCGTCCGGTGATGCCGACAACGTTTTCATCGAAGCCCAGCCGGGGCAGTCCCTGCGCAGCCGCTTCGAGCTCCCGCGGACCCACCCCGCCGGCCTGTACTGGTACCACCCGCATGTGCACGGCTACACCAACGAGTCGGTGTGGAACGGCCTGTCCGGACCGATCATCGTCGAGGGTGGCGTCGAGTCACTCCCGCGCTACCGCGGATGCCGTGACCGGCTCCTGGTCTTCAAGGGCTTCGCACTGGATCCGGCGGCCGCGGCGCCGACGATGCTCCCCGTTGCGAGCGCGAGCGCCGACCTGGTGACCATGACGGTCAATGGTGTGGTCAACCCCACGATGTCCCTTCGTCCCGGCGAGACGCAGATCTGGCGGATGGGCAACA
>Ga0181560_10001760_pt1 | contig 20207 bp, 16 predicted proteins | sample 011ome_20_FD_133751 | JGI IMG/M metagenome (GOLD analysis project Ga0181560, IMG submission 133751) | Coastal salt marsh microbial communities from the Groves Creek Marsh, Skidaway Island, Georgia - 011509CT metaG (megahit assembly) | ecosystem: Environmental > Aquatic > Marine > Intertidal...
ATCGCCCTCGAAAAGGGAGACACCATCTCAACGGTGGTCTACGAGGGTGATCAGGAGAAGACAACGCTATCGGTCTCCTACGAAGCCACTGATTACACCTCAGGCGCAGCCGCATCGCTGGCGCTCGCACGGCAGATTAATGACACCGCTATTGGCTATTACGCGGGTGAGCGCGACGGCGATCTATTTGTTCCTGTCGCCGGTCAGAATCGAATTTACACGGAGGGTGATATCTCCAACGTAGAGATTCGCGTCACCTACGCTCCGGAGCCCGCGTTCACTTTCAACGCCACACTGGACACCGCTAGCACCGTCGCCGTTGATGAACTGGGCATGGCAGATGTGGAGTTCACGGTCTCGATCAACGCGAACTCGAAGGTGACAGCGACACTGTTTAACACCGCAGGGGATACGGTTGTTGGCGATGAGTGGTCTGTGGGCGGCACAGTGGACCTGAAGCTTCATGTTCATGAGGCCGTTGAGGGCGAGCTCACCCTGGTTGTGGTAGCGGACGCCATTGACGTTAACGCTACCGAGCAAATGACCGCGCTGATTCAGGTCGAGGACTCACGGGACGCAGTGCAGCCCAATCCGGGGACGGGTGATACCTGCGAGGCTAGCGATCCAGCGGCGGTACAGCATCCGGCCTTTCAGGCAACCACAACCTATACCGGAGGTGAAATCGTCTCCTATCAGGGACTGGTCTATCAGGCCAAGTGGTGGACCCGCGGCTCAGCACCTGACAGCACAGACGCCTTCGAACTCATCTCCGACGTCCTGCTGGACTACCATGCGAATACGGTCTACGAAGGTGGGGACCGTGTGCGCTATCAGGAAAAACTCTACGAAGCCAAGTGGTGGACTCGCGGCACCACACCCCGTGACCGTGACCCCTGGAAGCTTATTGGTGATGCCATCTGTCCATGAGCTCACTTTGGCCGCAGAAGGGGGCACTGCCCCCTTTTTTGCGCGCCGATTCCGGGGCTCAGCGCCCCTTTCACCAGCGCCGTTAAACAAAGCGGCTCCCGTGGGCGACATCGGCGAGTAATAAGCCTGCCTTCCTTACGGTCCGGACCCCGACCTCGTATTGCCCGGCGGGTTTTCGCTGAGTGCCAGCTGGCATATGATCAAGTCGTGATCCGAACTCGAGCGGATCTGCCAACAACCGGCTAGCAGCCCATCGCAACGAGGAGAAACATCGTAGTGTCGGAGCATACGATCCTTGCAAGTGACCTGAGAGTCATTGAGCGCTTCGCCCTCAGCCGAGGTGGTGATATCGGCTCGCTGCTGCGGGCCGCCGAGATCAGCCCTGATCTCCTAACAAAACCGCGGGAACGCATCCCCGGCGTGCAAGTGGGCGCGCTCCTCGGCGCGCTTGCAAAGGAATATCCCGGACGTCCTCTGGGCTTGGAGCTGGCAAATTGCCACAGAATCACTGACACCCACGTACTGGGCATCACAGCCATCTCCTCTGAAACCACCTTGGCTGCGCTTCGACGCCTGAGCCAGTATCAAGCGCTGGTCTCAACGCGGGAGCCTCTGCAAGTTGTGGAGCATAGCGATACCGTCACGGTGACAAAGTCAGCAGTACAGTCGGCGCCGGCAGAACACATCATTCAGAGTTTTTTATTTGCGGTGCTGTTAAACGCCGTCCGCGAAATATCGGGCTTCTCGGGTGATGTGGTTAGCGTATCGTTTACCGGCGAACCCATGGGCGATGAGGCCGCGTACCGTCAGATATTGGGTCCTCGCGTCAGCTTTTCCGCTAAAAATGCGTCGATGGTGTTTCCCCGAGAGGCGCTGGAAAAGCCAATCTCCACGAGCAATGTCGACATTCTCACACGCAACGAACCCATGCTGGCGTCATTGGTCCGTTCAGTCAGGGAGCAAAGCCTGCCGGCTACGATAAAAATGGCGATCCTCGATCGGCTGCCCGAGCACACCCTGACAGAGGAAGAAGCCGCCGCCAAGCACAACATGAGCCTCCGTACCTTTCAAAGGCGGTTGGAGAGCGAAGGGACTCGTTTTCGCGTCCTTCTCGATCAAACGCGCACTCAGTTGGCAGAGAGTCTGCTGGCCGATTCCACCAATACACTCGGCGAAGTCGGCTACTACTGCGGTTTTAGTGAGCAAGCCTCCTTCTCACGTGCGTTTAAGCGTTGGACAGGCAAAACGCCGTCAGCCTATCGGGCTGTGCTATTGGACGGCACTCAGTTTCGATAAACACTCGGTTTCGATGCACAACTGGGCTGGCGCCCAAAGACTCCGCTGCAGCAACCCATTAACCCGGGGCTGCCAGATCATCTCCTTAGCTGGCTGCAATAATCGCTGCGGCTCGATCTACCACCGCGACCTCGGTTGCAAAACTCGTCACGAGACGGGTCATATCCGGTTGCGCGGGCCAATCGTAAAAATTAAACCCCGCCTCCCTCAAGCCAGTGCGCAACGCTTGGGGTATCACCGGGAAAATTTCGTTGGCGTCGGTGGGCCACGGCAAGTCGATACTGCCATGGGCGCTCAATGCGGCCGCAAGTTTTTGTGCCATGGCATTGGCGTGTCGCGCATTGTCCAGCCACAAATCATCCTCTAACAATGCCAGCCATTGAGCCGCCAGAAAACGATGTTTCGACCAAAGATGCCCCGCTCTTTTTCGGCGATAGGCAAATTGCTCCGCCAGCGCATGGTTAAAAATGACCACCGCCTCGGCGGCGATACCACCATTTTTTGTCAAACCAAAACTCAGGCAGTCCACGCCAGATTGCCAGGTGAGGGCTGCAGGACTCTCTCCGCTCGACACCACTGCATTGGCAAAGCGCGCACCATCAACGTGAAGATGCAAGCCGTATGCGTCAGCCAGTGCTCGGTAAGGCGCCATGTCGCAGCCGCGATAGACAGTGCCTGACTCCGTCACATTAGACAGGCTAATGACCGCAGGTTTGGCATTGTGTACGCCATGTATCGTAGCGACCTCCATGTGCGCCCGCATTGCGTCCAAATCCGGCTTACCCGCTGCACCTGCCACACCCACCAACCGTGCGCCACCCGAATAAAACTCGACTGCCGTATTCTCATCATTGGAGATATGCGCGCCATCATGACAATAAATCGCGCCCCAAGAAGGAGACAGGGCGCTCAACGCCAGAGCATTGGCCGCGGTCCCCGTAGACACAAAGTAAACCGCGCAGTCTGTCTCAAAAACCTGCCGTACAGCCGATTCCGCCATGGCCGTCCAGTCATCCTCGCCATAACCGGCCGCACTGCCGCTCGAGAGTGCATATAAACGCTCAAGCACCTTGGGATGCGCGCCGGCCTGATTGTCAGAAACAAAGCTCAGTTCATCCACTGTCGTCACCCCATTATGTGAAATGCGCTTGAGCTCATGTTACTCCTCCAATACCTAATGCTCAGCGATGATTTTGCCGCCGAGATCACCCCAAGAGACCGACACTCGACGCCACCGCTCTGAGCGAGCCACGCCACGTGTTATAAACCACTCGTGATGAAGATCGTGTTACCCGCCCTACGCTATTTTTCCGTTCTAGCGATTGTATCGTTGCTCGTGCTGACAGCGCTTGCTGTCGGTTTGAATTTAAATGCCTCTCGCCCTGCATACGAGTGGGTGGTCAGTCGCGCTCTGGACCGCGAGGTTCAAATAGCGGGCCCGATTACACTCCGCTTTGGCGCGCCGATCACACTTTCGATGAGCGGCATCACCATCGCCGGCACCACACCGGACACGCCGGTTTTTGCCACGATTGGTTCAGCGGTTGCAGAGCTCGCGCCAATGCCGCTACTCGATAGTGCCATCATCCTTTCGGGCGTCTCGGTGGCAGATATCAGCGTATTTGTCGACATTGACGAGACGGGCCGGGGTAACTGGCCCGCCGCCGATAGCAAATCCAGTATCGCTAAGGAGGCTAACGGCGGGGCGATCGATTACCAATTGCGCATAGCCGACTTAGCCATAGAAGGCGCCCGGCTAACGCTTCACGATGCCCGCAGCAACAGAGACAGCATACTGTTCATCGATAGCCTGCAAGAGACGCTGGTCAACGAGGATTTTCAACTGAGTAGCCAGGGCACCCTGAACAATTACCCGTTCGCCACGACCTTGATGCTGGACGGGGTTCAATCCCTTTTGGATATCCGTAATTGGGGGGTCGACTGGCAGGGCACCCTCGGCGATGCCGATTTTCGACTGAACACTGCCATCGCCTCCCCTGAGCACCTCATGCACTCAGACGTCGACCTTGCCCTTCGCGCAAACAGCATGGCCGCTGTCCTGCGGGCCCTTGCTTTGCCCCCGATCGACGACGGACCGGGCGAAGTGCTGCTCCGCACGCGACTGCGAAATGACAGGCAGGTCATCGAGCTTGATGCGGCCTTAGGCAAGCTACGCATTGTTGGCACCGCCGACCATGCGCTGGAACCGGCGTGGGAATCGGTGCATCTGAGGGTGCGCGCCAACGGCCCCAGTCTCGCCGAAGTAGGCGCGCTATTAAATATGCCCGATCTCCCGACAACACCTTTCACGCTCGACCTTCGGGCGCTCGTGGAGGGATCAGGGATAGAAGTTGAGACGCTTCAACTTACCAATGAAGCCATCAACCTTTCACTAGCGGGAGCACTTCCCGCATACCGCTCGTTCGAAACGGGCACCCTCAGCGGCAATATCGATATCCCCAACTTGAATAGTTTTTCGGGGGTGCTTGATCTTCCGAGACAATTGCAGGGTTCACTCAATGGCACGTTATTACTGACCCGTGATGCAGATGGCACTGATGTACTCATCACCAGTCAATCACCAATGCTGACGTTGGAACTCAGTGGCCGATTAACGCCCGAAACCACTTTGGCGGGTTCAACCACGCGCTTTTCGGGGAGCAGCACCCGGCCCGACCAGTGGCTGGGACTGTTCCTCGACAACCCACCGACAGTCAACGTCATCGAGTTTGCGGGCGAAGCGACTGTAGTGACACCCGAGACCCTGGCATTTGAGGATCTGGTGGTGAACTTGGATAACGATGTCATGACCTTCGGCGGCATCGTTGGCTGGGGAGCAGCCCGGCACCAAACAGCGATTTCCCTGACGGCGCAATCGCCTAATATGCGTGCCACCTTGACTCCCTGGGTGCCATCACCCGACACCATCCCTGAACTGCCGGCCTCCGCCAGCGCTCAAATCAATTACCCCGCAGCCGATTCGATTCAAATTGAAAAAGCCCACGTGTCGGCGGCAGAAAGCGAGTTTCAATTTAATGGCGGTATTTCCCTCATTGATGACGCTTATACCGTTTCCGGCCTGTGGGAAGTCTCGGTGCCCTCGCTCACACCCTTTTTCCCGAAAGAGGGTCTGACACCACGCTATCAGAGACCGCTGAGCTTCACAGGCAATGTCGAATGGGAGCCTGGAGCCATTGCCATTGATATTGGCGACAAGGGCATTAAGTATGGGTCAATCACCGCCGAGGGCAACGTCTCCGTGGACCTGACCCATCGTGAGGGCCATTTTAATTTGCTTGCAAGCACACCGGACGCGAGAGATTACCTTCCCCTTGATGAGGGGCGTGTCGACCACGCCAAAATGCCGATGAAGCTCAGAGCAGTTGGCGGATGGACTGAGGCTACCCTGCGCGCCGAAGCACTTCGGGTTGATTCCGCAGACATTCAAATTGCGGCCGCTGGCCTTCTTGAATTGACCAGCGCGAATTTCACCCAGAGCCATTTCGACGCCGATATCAACATCAGTCGGTTAACCGCCCTTGGGGACTGGATAGATTTCCCCTTCCCGGATCAGGGGCTGACCCTCACGGCAAACCTCGATTCGCGAGATGGCGCATTGGTGATCAATACCTTGGCCCTGCGCTCGGGAGACAGTGACCTCGCCTTAGAGGGAGCGCTTGAGCGAGGATCGAATACCCAGTTGCAGCTGCATGTCAGCAGTGATCGCCTGAATCTGGACCCCTGGATCGAGGCCATCCGCGGTCGAGACAAAGCGGATGGCGAGCACGACCCTCCCCCGGGCAGTGACGAGCGCATCTTGCCGGATTATCCCGTCTCGACCCAGTGGCTGAGTCAATTCAGTGCTGATATTGAGTTGAAAATCGCCGAGCTGGTCGGCGCGCCCAGACCCGTTTTCAACGTTCAGGGATCACTGGCTATGGGTAGTGAGGGCGTTCGGATAGAGAGCCTCACTGCCGAAAACGAGCGTGCCGGTGGCGCGACGCTAAGAGGTGCCCTACTCGCCACCGAGGGCGCCGCCCCGCAACTTGATGTCAGGATCGAGGGATTCGATTTGGTGATGGGAATACCCAAAGCCCCCTCAGAGGCGATCGACTCGCTACCTGCTTACGAGTTCAAGTCAAAGTTTTCTGGCAGCGGCGCTACGACGCGCGAGTTGGCCTCGAGTCTTGACGGTTATCTCAACGTCGTCATGGGGTCAGGGAAGGTACTCAATGCGGGCTTTGATCGGCTGACCAACTCCTTCCTGCTAGAACTGTCGCAAGTGCTCAATCCGCTACAGGACCAGCGTACCAACACGACCATCAACTGCGCTGCCGCATTTGTCACCCTCAAGAGTGGCCAGCTGTGGGGTAAGCCCGCGATTGTTCTGGATACGCCAGATGTAAAGATACTTTCCAATATCACGCTGGATCTTGGCACGGAGCGTATCAAAGCCAAATTCAAAACGGTGCCGCAAAAAGGATTGGGCTTTAGCGTCAGCAGTGTGTTTAACCCCTATGTCGAGGTCTCTGGGACACTGGCAGCGCCAAAAATCATGGTAGACCCCGCCAATACGGTGGTGGGGGGCAGCCTCGCTGTCGTCACCGGAGGGCTCTCCATTCTGGCGCAAAATGTCATTGATAGAATGAACACCAGCGGCAACGTTTGCGCAGAGCGTCTGAGCAAAGCCAATGATGAGATGTCGCTACAAGATAGCGGGAACTAACTGATAGCGCCCTCGATAACCCGAAGGTTAATGACACCCTTTAGGTTTCGGATTTTCTCTAGTAGCGAATCTTGCGGCTTACTGTCGAGGTCAATGATGTTGTAGGCCACGTCGCCGACGCTCTTATTCAAAAGGTCAGCAACATTCAACCCGTCATCGCCGATTAACGTCAAGATATGACTCAGCATGCCGGGCTCGTTGCGATTGGCGATCGTCACGCGGCATTCCGTCGTGCGCTCAAGTTCAATTGAGGGAAAATTGACCGAATTGCGGATGTTGCCATGCTCCAAAAACGCTTTGAGTTGACTGGCCGCCATAACGGCACAGTTCTCCTCAGCTTCCACCGTGCTCGCACCAATGTGCGGCATCAGTAACGCATCCTGTCGTCCGAGAAGTGCCGGACTGGGAAAATCGGTGACGTAATACCGCAATCGCTTTTCATCGAGCGCCGCCACGATGGACTCGGTATCGACAATCTCCTCGCGGGCGAAGTTAAGGAGGCAGCTTCCCGCGCGGAAATGCCCCAGCATTGCTTTGTTAATTAGCCCTCGCGTGGTGTCCAATACCGGAAGGTGCAGACTCACGAAATCACTGCGACTAAACAGTGTCTGCATGTTCTCCATGCGCTTCACCTCACTGGGTAGGCGCCAAGCGGCCTCCACCGACAGTGCTGGGTCATACCCCACCACCTGCATTCCTAAATCCAGTCCGAGCCGCGCCACCAGGCTGCCAATAGCGCCCAAACCCACTACTCCCAGAGTCTTGCCCGCCAGTTCAGCACCCGCAAACCGTTTCTTTTCTTGCTCCATCAAAGTGTTCAGCGCCTGAGCAGACAACGTCGCATCCTGCGATTGTGCAAAAGCGATACCACCCACTATATCCCTCGAGGCCAGCAGCATGGCGGCCGCAACGAGTTCCTTCACCGCGTTGGCGTTGGCGCCGGGCGTATTGAAAACTGGGATACCGCGCTCGACGCACAACGCCAACGGGATGTTATTGACCCCGGCGCCCGCCCGAGCAATCGCGGTCACCGAAGCGGGTATCTCCTCGGCTTGCAACTTGTGACTGCGCAGAAGCAGCGCGTCGGGGTGCGCAATATCGTGTCCTACCTCGTAGTGATCGCGCTCGAACCGATCGAGGCCGCGCGGAGAAATCGTGTTGTAGGTCTTAATTCGATGCATAACACTGGGTCAGATGAAAACGGATGCGCATTGTGCGTGATTGTTGGGTCCGATGCGAGTTATCGAGGCGCTAAATCAGTGTTACCTCGTCCGACAGATGTCCCTTAACCACGTCTCTGATTGCGTCCGCGAGCTGTCTGAAGGATACGCGGGAAGGAGAACGCCGGCGCCACGCTAAGGCATGATCCCGGCTCATGGTAACGCCCTGGACATCGGTGATCCGGGGCGTATCCGATTCGCCGATTTCCGAGGCTACATACAGCGCAGGCAAGAAAGAAATACCCATGCCCATCACCACCATTTGTCTCAGTGTGTCGAGAGAGGTCCCCTCAAAATCGCGGTTCACAGTGGCTCCCAGACTCTCGCAAAGATCACTGACTTGCCTGTGGTAAAGATGTTGCTCGTCAATGGTTAGTACAGATTCGCCGACCAGGTCGGTGCCAGTCACCGAAGACTTGGACGCCAAGTGATGCTCGAGCGGCACTGCCAGCTTGACAGGCTCTCTGAACAAGGGCGCGATCTCTAGCTCATCGCCCTGCAAGGGAAGTGTGGTCAAGACCACATCGTGCACCGCAGACTTCAATTCGGCGCCCAGTTGGGCAGGCGTTGACTCGCGCACGTACAAACGGAGATTTTCAAAACGCTGATGGAGTTGAGGCAGGACGCGAGGCAACAGATACGGACCCAACGTGCGGGTAACGCCCATGCGGTAAACGCTGTCGCTCGATACCCCTCGCGCTTGATCAAAGAAGCTTTTCATTTCTTCTGCAATACTTCGCGCACGCGGCAGAAGTTCTCGGCCGACAGGCGTTAGAATGACCCCGTTCCGCTGTCTCTCGAAAAGCGTTGTGCCCAGTGCCTTCTCCATCGAGGCGATCTGCACAGTTAGCGTAGGCTGAGTTACACCCAGTCGATCTGCCGCCCGGCGAAAACTGCCGGCATCAGCGATCGCCTCAAAATACCGAATTTGTCTAAAACTCAATTGTTCCGCTTGAATCATGTTCTCAACTACCGCCGCACTTGGATAAAAAATTAGGCGAAGTGTTGGCAGACCCCTGTGCTTATCGGCCGCAAACGCAGCTCGCGCCTTAATATAGCAAAAAACTATCACAATTTATCATGATATGCGATTTATCTATCACGTAGAACCACGTACAACAGCGCACTCACATCGAATGCGCAGTCTTATGTCCGGAGGTAAAGGCAGCAATGAGAGAAATTGTTCAGGGAGTGATTCGCTTTCAACAAGAGCAGCAACCCGCCAAACAGGCACTTTTTGACGAGTTGGCTGGCGCTCAATCGCCAGACACGCTGCTCGTCACCTGCGCCGACTCGCGTATCGATCCGGGATTGATTACCCAAACCGCTCCCGGACACCTTTTCGTTTGTCGTAACGCAGGCAATATCGTACCGCCATTGCCTGATTACAGTGGTGACATTGCGGCCTCCGTGGAATTCGGCGTTGCGGCTTTGGGTGTGAAGCACATTATTGTAATGGGTCATACCGACTGTGGTGCGATGAAAGGCGCCATGAATCGGGAGGCCGTGGCGAGCCTGCCGAAGGTCTACGAGTGGCTGGGCTATGCCTGTGAAGCCGCAGAAGCCGCCACAGAGAACGACGAAAACCCGCTGCTGGCCGTCACAGAGGCCAATGTGCTCCTTCAGTTAAAACACTTGCTAACGCACCCTGCTGTCGCGGGCGGCCTCGAATCGGGCCAGCTCGATCTGCATGGTTGGGTTTATCACATTGGTACCGGGGAAGTGACATGCCACAACGCCGCGACAAGCCAATTCGTTCCAATGGCAGACCACTATGCAAATTTACTGGATTAATTGCTCGCAGACGCCGGAGGCTTTCCCGTGACCCGTTTCTTTGATTTTTCGCATCTTCGGGGCGACATATTTGGCGGTTTAACCGCTGGTGTCGTCGCACTTCCCCTCGCGCTGGCTTTTGGTGAAGCCTCTGGCGCCGGTCCTATCGCTGGCGTTTATGGGGCAATCTTGGTGGGATTTTTTGCGGCGCTATGTGGCGGCACGCCCTCGCAAATTTCGGGCCCGACCGGCCCGATGATTGTGGTTTTTGCCGGCGTCTTTGCATCACTGAGCGGTGATGTCTCGTTAGTCTTTGCCACCGTTGTCCTTGCTGGCGCGCTCCAGATTGTCTTTGGCGTTTTGGGTTTTGGGCAATACATCAGGTTGGTCCCGTACCCCGTGGTATCGGGCTTCATGAGCGGGATTGGTTGCATCATCATCGCGCTTCAGTTGGCGCGACTGTTTGGCCATGAGCCCGCCGAGAGCGGCACCATCCCAGCGCTTATGGAGGTGCCAAACGCTGTCACGAATCCCAACGCAGGCGCGCTGGGGGTGGGCGTGCTGACGCTTGCCATTGTGTTTTTCTGGCCGGCTCACTGGGGGCGATATTTACCCGGTCCGTTGGCAGCTCTGATCACGGGAACCATTGTTAGCCTTGCGTTGACAGATGTGCCCATACTGGGCGCTATCCCTACTGGCCTACCTGAATTTATTGTCCCCGCGTTCTCCAGCGACACCCTTCTCATCGTCTTTGAGGCGGCAGTCATTCTTGCGATCTTAGGGGCGATCGACAGCCTGCTGACATCCTTGGTTGCCGACAACATGACCCGCACCCGGCATCACTCTAACCGAGAGCTCATTGGTCAGGGCATTGGGAATATGGCGGCCGGGTTTTTCGGGGGCATTCCTGGCGCAGGCGCAACCATGAGAACCGTCGTTAATATCCGTACCGGCGGCGTTACGAAGATTTCCGGCATGCTGCACAGCCTGTTATTGCTGGCAGTCGTCCTGGTTCTGGCGCCGTTGGCATCGCAAATACCCCACGCTGTGCTCGCGGGCATTCTGGTTAAAGTGGGCTATGACATCATCGATTGGTCTTACCTCAGGCGCGCACATCGCGGTCCGCGCTTCGACTTACTCCTGATGGTGATGGTGCTGAGTTTGACGGTATTTGTCGATTTGATCACGGCAGTCGTCGCTGGTGTAGTCGTAGCGGCAGTAGCGTTTGTCAAGCAGGTAGCCGATGAGCAGTTGGCCGCGGCGGCGGGTCATTCGGAAGATCCCACGGAAGGACTGGCTGACACTGAAACCGCATTACTGGAAGAGTGTGGCAGCCGCCTCACCTACTTCAATTTTGGCGGTCCATTAAGCTTTGGCGCTGCCGCTGATCTGGGCCATCAGGTCAGAGAACGCCTCGGCCCAGAGCATCACACCTCGCTGGTGCTCGACTTTGGCAGGGTGCCCTTTATGGATGTTTCTGCCGCCCGCGCCGTTGAGACAATTGCCTTAGATGCCATCCACGCTGGCAAGCATCTCTATCTCTGCGGCATCAATGAAGCGGTCGCAAAAAGCCTTGAAGGTCTCGGGGTTAACGAGCACCTGTCTGATGAGCATCGCTACGCTTCTCGTGAAGAAGCACTCCAAGCAGCCCGTGACTGGATCTTTGACAATATGCAGGGCAAAGCAGACGCCTACGCACCGAAGACTGCTTGATTGATACACTGTCGCCTCCCGAAGGGCAGAGGAGGCGTCAGCATGCGCTGCGTGCTATTGGCAATTCTTGCGGGCATGACACTGTTGACCTGCACGCCAGATGATCGTGACTCTTTCGATCGGCATATTGCGGCCGATGCCATGGTGATCGATGTCCGCACAGCCGAGGAGTTCGCCTCGGGACACTTCCCGGGCGCGATCAATATTCCACACGAGCAGATTGTGGAGGGGTTGGCAGCGAGGTCAGTGCCTCTCGACACCCCCTTGGCGCTCTACTGTCGCAGCGGCAACCGTTCTGGCCGCGCAGTAGACGCACTGCGGTCAGCGGGGTTTTCGATACTGCAAAACGCGGGGGACCTGCAAACGCTGCTCACGGTAAACCACCGCACCATGACCATTCCCACTGAAGCGATGCGCTAGATCAAGTAATACCGAGCCCCCCACACCCGCCCTCTTCACACGCGACCTGTGCGAGTGCGCCAAGGCTTAGTCGCGCGGGGTATGACCGAAGTGATATTAGTTGTCAGCGGGCTTAGACAGACTCGCGAACTGTTTCAGCGCATCGTCTGGAAGCCGATCGCTACCGTTACGATATTGCTCAGCGCATGCGGTATAGAAGCGCGCATTCAAACGGTTGGCTTCACCACAGTCTCTTGTCGCAACCACTTTCCCGGGCACGCCCGCGATCACTGAATTCGGCGGGAAAGCCTTGTTCTCGGTGATGATGGTATGACCCGCGACAATCGAATTTTCGCCAATCTTGGCTCCGTCCATAATGGTCGCGTTTATGCCAATGAGACAGCGGTCGCCAATTTCACATCCATGCAGGGTTGCATGGTGCGTGATGGAGCAATCCTCGCCGATGATTGTGGGGGAAGCGATACCCACGTGGATCATCACGAAATCCTGGATATTGGTGCGGGCGCCGATTCGAATTTCATAGGTTTCCGCGCGCGTTACCGCGTTAGGCCATATCGAGACCCCCGGGCCCACGTAGACCTTGCCATACAGCCAAGCGCTCTCATGAATAAAGGCCGGATCTTCTAAGGTGACATGTTCTCCAATGTGTCCCATGATTTCAGCTCCCGGGAGATTTTTAAACGCACATCTTGGCACGTTGCGTGATGATTCGTTAGGGGTTGCAGCAACATTGACAGATTCAACCAACAGTAGCGTGAACGAGAGACGCGCGCTAAAGCTAGGACTGAGTGCGATCATGCTATGGAGTACCGTAGCCACCGCATTCAGCATCAGCCTGAGATACTTGACGCCCCTACAATTAGTTACGCTGGCGAGCGCTGTCAGTTGGTGCTTTTTATTGCTGAGGCTGTTGCGGCCGGTGCGATGGCAAGCGCTGCGCGCCACCGGGACGCGAGATCGGCTCTTGGGACTTGCGACCGGGTGGCTTAATCCGGCCCTCTATTATCTGGTGTTATTCGCTGCCTATGACCGATTGCCGGCGCAGGAAGCCATGGCAATCAACTACAGCTGGGGTATCACCCTCGCACTCATCGCGGCCCCTCTCTTGGGACAAAGGCTCACCCTCTACTCGCTACTGACCTGCCTTATCAGCTATTTTGGCATCGTCATCATCGCCACTCGCGGCCAGCCTGAGGCACTCAATTTTGCGCAACCCGACGGTGTGGCACTGGCACTGTTTAGCACACTGATCTGGAGCCTCTATTGGGTCATTAACGCCCGCAACAAGATGGACCCCGAGGTGCAACTCTTTTTGAACTTTACCGGTGCCCTGCCCCTTCTTGTCGCCATATCGTGGTACCAAGGCGCGATGGTTACGCTGGCCTGGCAGGGCTTGGCGGGTGGCCTTTACGTGGGGCTGTTCGAAATGGGCCTCGCTTTTGTACTCTGGATGAGCGCGATGAAGGCAACCGCGTCAACCATCCGTATTTCGAGTCTCATCTTTCTGTCTCCTCCACTGTCTCTTCTTTTTATCTGGCTCATCGCAGGAGAGCCATTAAGGCCTTACACCCTCGTCGGTCTGCTACTGATCTTGCTCGGACTCTGGTTGCAAAGACGCGCCGACAGCTGACCCCTGCTCACCTTCACGGCTCACAGTGATCCGGTCCCCCGGGCTCAAGTCGGTGATGCGGGTCCCAACGTGCGATTGCTCCCACTGGAGCGTTACGCGTCCGTTGGCACCATCCACCTCCAGCACGCTGGCTACGGCGGCACGAGCGGGCATTTGCGCCAGCATGTCTACGGTGGCACCCCTCTCGATGATCCGCCCTGACGCCATTCGCAGCATCACTCGCGTCAGCAGTTGCAACTCATCTGAAGAGTGAGAAACGTAAAGCAAAGACGCCCCCTCCGTCAGGAGCCACTGCGACAGCGTTGTCGTCACCTGCCGCCGATGGTCGAGATCGTTCGCGGACAGTGGCTCATCAAGCAGGAGCAATTTTGGCCGCGTCAATAACGCCTGTAACAGCGAGACCCGTTGCTTTTCGCCCCCGGAGAGGGTCTCCACGGCATGGTCCAGAACACCGTCTATAGAGAAGTCGTTTGCGAGCGTCGCCAGCTGACTCACACTTAACTTTGAAGAAGACCGCTCCATGGCGAAACGAAGATTATTCATTACCGTCCTGCCCGGTAATAATCGAGCGTCCTGAAACACCACACCCAACCGGCGCAGGTGGGGAGGGACAGTGGCGCCCTTGGCGCGGTCATGCCACACGCTGGCACCGCACTGCAGGTGTCCTGTAAAAGCAGGCTCCAATCCGGCAATGATACGAAGCAAGGTCGTTTTACCTGCCCCCGTGACACCAAACAGACCCACAGCTTGATCCAGACCGACATCCAGCTGCACCTCTAAACGAAAGCCTGGTCTGCTTAGCGTCCCATCAATAACAAGGCGCTGACTCATCCGCGAACCGCCACGGCGTTATGCCCCGCTACGCGGTAAACAAGCCACAGAGACAAAAACGAGAAACCCATCAGGCCCAGTGCCAAACTATGTGCCGCGCCGTAGTTAAGCGTCTCTACGTGCTCGTAGATGGCAATTGACACCACGCGAGTCTCCCCCGGAATATTTCCTCCCATCATCAGCACGACGCCAAACTCGCCCACGGTATGAGCGAAAGTCAGGACGCTGCCCGTCACGAAACCCCGTCTCGCGAGCGGCAAGACGACGTTAAAAAAACTGTCCAATGGAGAGGCACCCAGCACCGCTGCCGATTCCCTGACCGACTTGGGGACCGCGCGAAATGCGCTTTGCAGTGGCTGTACCATGAAGGGCAGTGAATAAATGATAGACGCAAGCACCAACCCGCTGAAAGAGAACGTCAAAGATGCTCCGGTCACACGGACCCAGAGCCCCCCGAGCACACTGTTGGGATTGAGAAATACCAGCAAATAAAAACCCAGCACGGTGGGCGGTAGCACCAACGGCATTGCCACCAAAGATTCTATGATTGCGCGTGATCGCGAGGTGGTGTTTGCCAGCCACCATGCCAGTGGGGCAGCGAAAAAAATCAACACCACGGTTGTCACACCTGCAAGCGTGATGGTCAGCCAAACTGCCTGCAAGTCCGCATTCACCGATGATCAGCCTCAGTGGGCAACTGGTATCCGTGGGACACCAGCAGCTGTTGTATCGTCGGTTCGAATAGCTGCTGCACCCACCACCGTGCCGCTGGATTCCTCTCACTGCGCCGCATGAGCACCAGGTCCTGTCTGATCGCCGGAGTCGGGGACAGCCAAAGGATTGACTCATCTGACAATGGGAGATCACCCCTGCGCATCATCGCGGCAATTGAGGCACGCGCCACAAAGCCAGCGCTCGCTTGGTTCTGAGCAACCATCCCTGCCACCAGATTCACGTTGTCCACACGCACCACGCTCGCAAGCCATTCCCCGTCAAGTCCCGACTGCGCCAACAGAGACCATGCTGCCGCACCGTAGGGTGCCAAGGCAGGATTGGCAAGGCAGACTGACTGGGGGCTGAGCTGATCCAATTCGGTAATATCAAACGGCAGCGCCCTGCCGGGCCACCATAACCCCAGCTCACCCACGGCATAAGTGCGCCGTGTGCTGGGTGCCGCCAACCCTTCCTCAATCAACCTGAGCGGCCTCACCTCATCGGCCGCCATCAAAACATCGAAGGGAGCCCCGTGCACCGCCTGGCTGACCAGCTTCCCTGTGGAGCCTGAAATAATCGTATACCGATGCGGTGAGGCGGCTTCGAGGCGTTCCGCTATCGCCTCGGCCGTCTCGCGGAAATTGGCGGCCACCGCAATGATCGCCTCCGCCGCATGCGCCGCATTGCAAGTGAGAAAAAGCCCCAAACAGAGCACGAATCGGCCAATTGAGAGGATCGATTGGGCGTGACACCGGTGCGGGGCTATTGGCGCGGATCGCAATTTAGGCAACGCCCAACTCGCAGAGTCGCTGCGCGAGATAGTCCGCCGCAGTATAGCGCTGCGACAAAATGACCTCAGGGCGCGGGTGAAGAAACAGCGGTAGCGACATGCGACTCTGACACTGTTGATTTGCCGCCGGGGCACCGACGCGATGCGTGGCAGAGGGCAGGAACCCCGCGGTCGCCTCCTGCATCATATCGCCCACATTCACAATCAATTGCTCGGGCTTTTGGGGCACCTCAATCCATTCGCCGCTAGGTAACCTCAGCTCCAGACCCGGACCATCCGCAGCGGGCAGTAATGTCAGCAGATTGATATCCTCGTGGGGCGCCGCTCGCGGTAACCGACTGTTTTTTTGCAAGGGCGGATAATGGGTCACACGCAACATAGACCGTTTACTGCCCGCAATCATGCACTCTAAGGGCTCGGATAGCCGTGCATTGACCTCGTCGGGCAGGTGCTCTGCCACGTGGGTCAAAAACGATACCCCCAGCGCCACCGCATCATCGAAATATGCCCGGAGGTCATCTCTGAGCGCCTCCGGGCAGCGTCCCCAGGGATAAAACTGAAAGTACTCCTTGAAGTCGCGCTGGCTGTGGCCCTTGGCATGTTCCGCACTCCCAACGGAGAAATAGCCATCCTGCTCAACTGTATCCGTGGCAAAGGCGTGACCTCGCCCGTCGATGAAAAAAGCGCGCCATTGATGGTAGATGTGCTGAACTCGTTCAAGGTTGAGCGGGTGGTCAATAACAACGGCAAACCCAAACTGGTGCAGCGATGACACCAGTTGCAGGGGAAAATCCCGATGCCGACAGGAGATCTGAGAGAGTTCGCATGAAGTAACCATGGCCCGTTAACTAGCTACCACCCAATGACAGAAAAAATCCGGCCAGCGCTCCACTCATAAGATTTGCGAGGGTCGCTGCAATTAATGCCCGGAAACCGAAACGAGAAATATCGTCGCGCCGCTCGGGTGCCACCGCTCCCAACCCACCCAGCAGAATAGCGATGGAAGAAAGATTAGCGAATCCGCACAACGCGAAGATAATAATTGCCTGTGTCTTTGGCGCGACTTGATCCATTACGTCGCCAAAAGCCACATACGCCACAAACTCATTGAGAATGAATTTCTGGCCAATCAAACTGCCTGCCAATTGCGCTTCTTCCCAGGGAACACCCAAAGTCCACGCCAAGGGTCGCAACAAGCCGCCCAACAGGTATTCGAGTGTGAGGTGCTCAAATCCCACGGCATTCCCCACGGCTCCCAGTAAGCCATTCACCATCGCGATAAGCCCGATAAAAGCGAGGAGCATGGCGCCAATTGCCCCCGCCATTTGCAAACCATTCATCGCGCCTCGTGCTGCGGCATCAATCACATTCACATACTGTTCACTGGCGACGGGCGTCCCCGAGACGGGTTCAATTGGACTTTCGCTCTCAGGCTCCAGCAGTTTGGCCATCAGCAAGCCACCGGGTGCCGCCATAAAGCTGGCAGCCAACAAATATTCCAAAGGGATGCCGAGGGCCACATAGCCCGCCATCACCGATCCCGCAATGGAGGCCAGGCCACCGACCATCACCGCAAACAGCTCGGACCGGGTCATGCCTGCGATGTATGGGCGAACGACCAAGGGCGCCTCCGCCTGCCCGACAAAAATATTCGCGGCGGCCGAAAGCGACTCGGTATGGCTAGTACGTAATAACGTTTTTAGCCCACCCCCAATCACACGAATCAGCCACTGCATGACGCGCAGGTGGTACAGCACTGCGATAAGGGAACTGAAAAAAATCACGACAGGCAGCACGCTGAACGCGAATACGAAGCCCAACGAAGCGGAGGGTTCCACCAAACCACCAAAGACGAAGGTGATACCGGCCCTGCTGTATCCCAGCAATGCCGCGATGTATTCTGACGCCGCGGACAGGGCAGCGATGCCCCACTCAGTGTGCAAGGCAAAGAAACCCATGCTCGCCTGAAGCGCAAAAGCGAGGACAGCGGTGCGGAAACGAATCGCGCTACGGTTAGCCGACAGCCCCACCGCCAGGCTCAAGAGAATCAGCATGCCCAACAGGCTGACCATGTGCGCGGCCTCTCAAGAAAACCTTACTTTACCCTGCGTGTCCGGCTAGGGACACCAAGCGCCGTCTGGCTGGCATCTGTAAAGCGGTGATTGCCGTTGAAGGGACAAGCCAATGTCCCTCAAATCGGGTGATCTATGACGGCAGGCAACCGCCTATACGAGTCGTTCAATGGCGTATATCATTACTGAAAAGCTTGTATAAGCCGTAATAAATACTCCAAAACTATTTAACCAATAATTGAATCGCCCTTTCATCCTGTGTTCCTCTTTTATGACGCCCCAAAACTTCGGGTGGGCGCGCATATTAGAAGAAATTACCGCTGACATACTGGTTCAAGCAGGCATAAAAAGGCAAAAAATAACTTTAAATTAATAAAAATATTATTTAATGAATATTATTCATATTAATGGTTCCGATGAGTTGTGGAACACGACCTCTAGGGTTCGGCAAGTCAATCAAATTCTCGCTCTACGTTTGCCAGTGTGGCATAGACAACAGCGCCAAAAACCGACACAAATGCCGCCAAATAGAAGACCGCATCCCACCCGCCGGAAATATCCTGAATCCAGCCCGAGACAAATACCGACAGGCTTGAGGATACCGCGGCCAAGGTATTGGTAACGCCCATCAGCAGACCCGATTGATTCGGCGCAATATCGAGGTGATTGGTGGCGAACCCCCCAATTGAGAAAGCCGTTAGGGCGTTACTCACAGTGATGACCGCCACACTGACCATGAGAGAATCAGTCAGGGTTACCGCCAGCATGGCAAGGGTAATTCCCAGAAAAGCCACAGACTGCATCACGCGGCGAACGGTGCGCCGGCGGTAACCCCGGGAAATCAAGCCGTCATAAAGGCGCCCCGCCGTCGGCGCCATCACCAGTGACACCATGGTTGGGCCGAGAGCCAGAAACCCCGCCGTCTGCAAATCCGCCCCGAGTTCCTGACTCACAAACGTCGGGAACCAGGACAAGATTAAATACAGTGACCAATTGATACAGATATGAGCAACGGCGATAGCCAAAACTGCGCGGGAGCGCAGCATGCGGCGCAGAGTGAGTTTTGGATAGTCGCCCCGAGACGCCTCCAGCGCGGTCGCTGATTCGGGCGTGTCGCCGGTTGGCGTCGTTACCGACTGCCACGAAGGCAGCGGAGATGGCCTGGATCGCGCGCTATGGATCCAGACTCCGAACCAGACGATGCCAAGAAGACCATAGAGGTAAAAAGCCCCTTGCCAGGACCACACGTGGATTAGCCAGGGCGTGCAAATCAGGGCGATTACGCTACCCCCTGCAATACCGGAATTCATGAGTCCCACTGCAGACGCGCGGCGGTCAGGGTGAATCCACTGGGAGTACAGAGCATAGATGGATGGCCAGGTGACCGACTCAGCCACCCCCATTAAGAATCGACAGATGAGCAGCACGGTGATGCCCAGCATCGCCGCAGCCGGTGTCAGCAGCGTAAACAGCGACCAGAGAACGACGCCGAGGCCGAGCACCCACTTGCCACCGAACCGATCAGAAAGATAGCCCGCAGGGATTTGCAGTATCAAATACCCAACAAAAAAAGCGGACATGACCGCGCCCTGCAGGGTCGAAGACCAACCGTGCTCCTCGGCCATAGGGATGATGGCGATAGAAATAGCAATACGGTCGATCATGCAAATGTAGACCGCCAAGACGGTCATCACCACCAGCGTGCGGGCGCCGGGAGGCGAGCGATCAGATGAGGTATCGGTCGACATCATTTGAGGCCGGCTCTAGGGACACTCAGCCTTGAAACGTCGATTGCGAATTTCTCTTTTGCTCACCAGTCCTGCGTTTTGAGGGTGAGGTTTTTCGAGCTCAATCCAAACTCGCCAACATGTCCCTGCTGTAGGCGTGCAGACCGGCGGTGTCCCCCGAGCGGACGACCTTGGGCCAGTTGGCATTGGCAATCAACGCCCGTCCTACAGCGACAAGATCGAAGTCACCCCTATCCATCATCTCCAACAGCCGATCGATAGACGCCGGCTCGCTTGACGCTCCCTCGCCCTCTGCGGGCTGGGTAATGAAGTCCTGGTCAAGGCTAACGCTACCCACTGTGATCGTG
>Ga0181560_10001761_pt1 | contig 20195 bp, 28 predicted proteins | sample 011ome_20_FD_133751 | JGI IMG/M metagenome (GOLD analysis project Ga0181560, IMG submission 133751) | Coastal salt marsh microbial communities from the Groves Creek Marsh, Skidaway Island, Georgia - 011509CT metaG (megahit assembly) | ecosystem: Environmental > Aquatic > Marine > Intertidal...
GGGGGAAGTACATACTGATGACTGTACGCGAATCGTATATATATCATATCGTTCGTTCATCTACTGTATCTGCGTCGTCGTCGTCGTCGTCGTCGTCGTCGTCACGCGGTCGCGCGCCTCGGGACGCCGGCGTTCACCTCGCCCGCCTGAACCGCCGCGTCGAAAGCCGCCAACGTCTCCCTCGCGTGCGTCTCAGGGTCGTTCCATACAAAGCGATGGCGGGGTGGAGTTCAAAGGCGTCAGGTGGAGTTGAAAGGCGTCGAGGGCGGGGCTTGAAACCGAGTGGTGGGCGGAGAGATGCGCCGGCAAAAGTCCTTAAGGATCGGCGTTCACATCGCCAACGCGGTCGTATGGGAACCAGTGTGACTCGAACGCACCTCAATCTCCCCCGCGGATGGCCTCGATGCCGGGTCTCTCCGCAAGCACGCGGCGATGAGACCGACGAGCGCGTCGCTTCGACCGCTCGGTAGCGTCAGCGTCGACGGCAGCGCGTGAGAAGACTGGTCCCCATATGATGACCCCGTTCGCGCCGCCGACGTCTCTCCCGCCGCGCCAGCTGGCGCGCCGAGGCCTCTCCTGACCTCCGCGCTCGGCTTTTCCCCCGCGGCGGCTTCGTACAACGTCGGGGTGGGGTTGAAAGGCGTCAGTTGGCGTTGAAAGGCGTCATAGGGTCGGGGATTGAAAGCGGGGGGTGATGGGCGGAGAGAGACGACGGCAAAAGTCCTTAAGGAACGGCGTTAACCACGCCGACGCGGTCGTATGGGGACCAGTGTGAGATAGAACGCACCTTCGTACAACGTCGCGCCCAGCGAGAAGACGTCCGCCGCCGGCGTCGGCGGCGACGTGTGCGACATCGAGAGCACCTCCGGGGCGACGTACCCGCCGTCGCCGTCCTGGAGCTCCCACCCGCTGCCGCGGACGTACGCGACGCCGAAATCGCCGAGCTTGTACGTCCCGCGCTCGTCGAGAAAGACGTTGTCGGGCTTGACGTCTAAGGATCGTTCCATACGAGCGAACGTCGGGGTGGAGTTCATAGGCGTCAGTTGGAGTTGAAAGGTATCGCGGTCGGGGATTGAAAGGGAGGGGTGGGCGGGGAGATGCGCCGGCAAAAGTCCTCAAGGATCGGCGTCCACATCGCCAACGCGGTCGTATGGGGACCAGTGTATAGAACGCGCCTAAGTGTAAGATGCCGTACTCGTGAACGTGCTTCAAGCCGCTCGCGATCTCCTTCGCGAGGCACCACACGTCGCGCTCGTCCACGAGGCACCCGGGCGGGAGCCGCTCGAGGCACGCGCCGAAAGAGCCGCCGACGCAGAGCTCCGTCTGACAGAAGAAGTGCTTATCCTCCTGCCACGCGCGGAAGTATTTGACGACGTTTTCGTGCGCGGGGAGAAACGTAACCGCCTGAGGGTCGAGGGTCCATCGTTCAAAGCGACGTCGGGGTGGAGTTGAAAGGCGTCAGATGGATGGAGTTGAAAGGCGTCAAAACCGAGGGGTGGGCGAAGAGAGACGACGGCAAAAGTCCTTAAGAAACGGCGTTCACCACGCCGACGCGGTCGTATGGGGACCAGTGTATAGAACGCGCCTCAACCTCGTGCGCGTATCTCGTCCGCTCGCTCGCGCCGTTGAACGGCGCGGTGATCTTCTTCACGCAGTACCTCTGGTCGCTCTGCTTCGAGCGCACGAGCCACGCCTCGCTGGTTTTCGACCGACCGATGCGTTTCTCGAAGTGGAAGTGATCCGCGAAGAGAAATTCGTGCGGCGACGACGAGAGCTCGCCGCTTCCCGTCGTCGTCGTCGTCAAAAAAATCGAAAAATCATCCCCGCCGCCATCTCCGCCGCGGACGTCGAGGCGGGTAACGCCTCCGATGCCGCCGTTTTTTCCTCCTCCATCACCACCTCCCCCCGTCCCGCCTCCAACTTCGCTCCCCAATCGCACGCTGCTCGTGCGCGCGAGGTTCGTGCTCACCAGCAGCTTCGTCTCGTCGAGAGAGTCCCAACGCGTCAGCTTCGCGCGCGCCTTGGGTCGCGTCGGCGTCGGCGGCGTTCTCCCGCCGCCGACGCCGAACGCGGGGGAGACGTCCGCGGGCGCGTGGTTCGAGTCCTCGCCGCCGCACAGGAAGGAGGCGTGGCGCTCGAACGACGACGCGCCCGCGCTTGACGTGGACGGGCCCGCGTCGTCGCAGTTCGCGGCGATGACGCGCGACGGCCTCGGCGCGGGCGGGGGCGTGTACGATGCGTTTCTCGACGTCATCATCCCGAACCCGGTCCCGCCGCCCGTCCCGAACGACGGCAGCGCGGCGGCGAACGCGTTCGGCTCCATGGGCGTCATCGGCGTCGACGCGCCGGACGCGCGGTCGACGTCCATCGCGTGCGGTTCGTTCGCGTCGTCGTCGTCGTCGACGTCGTCGCCCCGCGCGAGACTGGATCTCGCGCCCCCGCGCGACTTCTTAGTGTTCCGCTGCTCGCGGAACGACGCGCTGCCGCCCCCGAACGGGGGGCGCGCGCCGTCTCCGACGCCGCCGTCGCGCTCGTCGCCCCCCGCGGCGTTCAAGTTCAGCGCGGGGATCATCAGCACCGAGACCGGGGAGACGTGCAGCCCTCTCTTGTGCCAGAACGACGACGCGGGCGTCGTCGTCGTCGTCGTCGTCGTCGTCGCGTTCCGATGGAGCGACGCGCCTCCTCGTTCTCCTCGTTTGTTTTTTCCTCCTCCGCCGCCGCCGACGTCCCCGGACGTCAGCGGCGAGACCCCGTCGTCGACGCCGAAAGCGCGGACCGCGTTCGGCGGCGTCGCGGTCGCGCTCGCGTCCGCGACGACGCCGCCCTCGCGGAGGCGCAGCGACGCGAGCCTCTCGACGTCCATCCCCGGATCGAACATCGTCCGTTGCGCGCCGCGGGCAGTGCGACGCCGCGAGGCGGACGAAGGCTGACGACCCAAATTTGAATAATCACTGCCAGGCCCAGGCAGCGGAAACTCGCCAGGTGGCGCATAAGGTCAATTTTTATTTATGCGCGGTCGTGTCCTTTTCGGAATTTCGGAACGCCTCGGAACTCACAACACCCCTCCCTTCTCCGCGACGACGCGAACGAACGAGATGGGCGCTCCCCGCGTCTTCCTCGTGCGTCCCGCCCGAGCTCGTCGTCGTAGTCGTCGTCGTAGTCGTCGTCGCCGCCGCGCGAACGAACTTGAACGCGTCGAACGCTCGATTGTCATTTTATTTCGTCAGAGCGCGATCGAACGAACCCCCTCTCCGCGCGTCAACGAAACGAACCGACGCTCTCACCTCTCCTCCCCGGCCGCAGACCGGCTTCGTGACGGTCACGAACCCGGAAGAGTTCATGAAGTACCCCGGCCCCGTGGTCGAGCAGTTAACCAAGGCGGGCGCGGGATACGTCGGCGCGAAGGGCGACTTCGCCGCGGACGCCGACGCCGTCGAAGACGCGTCCGATGTCAGGCGCGTTCTGGTTACACTGGTCCCCATACGACCGCGTCGGCGTGGTGAACGCCGATCCTTAAGGACTTTTCCCGGCGTCTCTCTCCGCCCACACCACGGTTTCAATCCCCGCCCTCGACGCCTTTCAACTCCACCCCTGACGCCTTTCAACTCCACCCCGACGTTCGCTCGTATGGACAACTACCCTCAGCCTCGCGCCGGTCATCGAGTTCCCGAACAGAGACGCGTTTCTCGGATGGTGGAACTCCCCGGAGTACGCCGCGGTGAAAGCGCTTCGCGTGGACAACAGCCGCGCCTCCATCGCGATGATAGAAGCGAACTTGCTCCCCGAGGGCGCGGACACCTCCAAGTTCGGCGCCTACGTGAGCACGCTGAAGAAGGCGCGTTCGCGTTATTTATTACACTGGTACCCATACGCTCCCGTTCGCGAGGTGGACGCCGTTCCTTAAGGAGTTCTTTCGTTTCGCGCGCTGTATGATATCCAACCTCACGTTTGTTTGTTTTGACACGTGCGTGAGAACGCCATCCACCAATCACACGTCCGCATACCTGACACGTGTCTTCCCTCGGCCTATCGAACGACGACCCCACACGTGGCAGTTCACCGACAAGGAGCGATTCCAGGCGGAGTATCCGCCGCTCATGAAGGCGAACAACGCCAAGTTCAACGCGACGATGATCGCGCGCGTGCCGTTCCGCGGCGAAGGCTCCGAGAAGATGGTGGCGCAGGAAAACTGCGACGCGTACGACTTCGCGGTGCTGATTGGATTTCAAACGATCGAAGACGCGGTGAAGTACTTGCGCGACGAAGAGTTCGGCGCCAAACAAACCGCGGTGCGCGTGGCGACGACGACAGGTCCGCTCGCCGCGATCAAGGCGACGAACAAGACGGACGGGCCGTTCCCGCAGTACTCCGGGGTCCCGCACGACCGTTAATTAGGGCTTGCTACTTAATCGCGACGCTCGAGTCGAGCGCGGCTGGCGGCTGGTTGGGTGTCACGGAAGTACCTCGTTCGTCTCGCGTCGCGTAGACAGCTATAAGAGTCTAAATAACGAACAGTACGCGTCCGAAGCTCGAAGCTCTCACCGCTCTCATCACCAACCGTGCAGCGCGTGATCGCCTTCCCCGAACGCCTCGCGCACTTCCAGGCCGAGGTACTCCTTCGCGCGCGCGCGCACCGCGGCGAGGCGAATCTCGCTGTCACGGAGGATCGGCGCGAGCGACGCGAGCGCATCCGCCGCGGGCGTCGGCTTTTTCAGTCGCCTCCTCCGCGGCGGCGGGGTCGCCGCTTCGGGGCGGGGCTCGCGGTCGCCGCCGTCGCCGCCGTCGTCGTCGTCGTCGTGAAACCAGAACACTCCGCCCTTGGACGTCAGCGTCGTCGTCACCGTCGACGGGAACGCGCCGAGAGGATCGCGCGCTCGGGCTTCTTCTTCAGACTGGTCCCCGTACGACCGCGCGCGCGAGGTGAACGCCGTTCCTTGAGGACTCACGGCGGGCACCCACGCGCGGCGATCGCCGCTGCTTTCGCCGCCGCCTCTTAAGCTCTTAGCCGCCGCCGCCTCTTTCGCCGCCTCGTTCGCCGCATCGCGCTCGAACCGATCGAACGACGGCAACGACGCCGCCGCCCTCGCGGCCCTCGCGGCCAACGCGCTCTGTTGTTTTTCGCTCGCCTCGTCGTCGCCCGCCATCATGACGGCCGCCTTGGGGTGGAGTTCATAGGCGTCAGTTGGAGTTGAAAGGCGTCGAGGGCTGGGATTGAAAGCGGGGGGTGGGCGGAGAGATGCGCCGGGAAAAGTCCTTAAGGATCGGCGTTCACCACGCCAACGGGGTCGTATGGGGACCAGTGTAAGGAGAACGTGCCTTGGCGTCCTCCCACCGCCTCGCGACGGAGGCGACGTCGGCGCGTTTTTTATGGAGCGTCAGCCCAACCTTCTGGGCGACGGCCACGAGGTCGTTGACGACGCTCCCGATGCCCGGTAACGTCGCGCGCGCGGCCGTTACGTCGTCCGTTGCGTCTTTATCGTCCGAGCTCTCCTCCTCCTCCTCCGACGCGTCCTCGTCGTCGTCGTCGTCGTCTCCGTCGTCTCCGTCGTCGTCCGTCTCCGTCTCCTCCCCCGCCGCCGCCCTCGCCGCCGCCTCCTCCGCCTCCTCAACCTCCTCTTGCTCCGCAACGCTCTCCATCCACCGCCAGAACGTCGCCGCGAGCGCCTCCGTCTCCGCCGCCGCCGCGCGCACGCCCGCGGTGGCGAACATCGCCTCCGCGTGCGCGCGTCTCCGTTCGTGATCTTTCGCGAGCGACACTTCGTACGCGCTGAGAGGCGCCGGTCGGAGCCCGCGCTCGTCCCTCGCGGTGAAGTGCGCTCTTTGCATCGCCTGCGTGGCGCGACCGGATTGGTCGAGGGAAGACACGTGTCATTCACTCGGGGATGTGATTGGTGGATATAGGATATCCCACGTGTCAAAACGAACGTGAGGTTGGTTCATAGCGCGCGAATGAACGGGGTCGCGTGGAGGGCAGTCTTGTCGGGTCGTCTCACGTGGATCGAATGCCGGCGCGACGCGCGCGCGCGCTCGAGCTCGTGGAGGTGCGACACTCGCGCGTGCAACCGCTGCATCAGCGCGCACGCCTGCTTCGTCACGACGCGCTCGCGGACGGCGGCGGCCGCGGGTTGGGATTGACCGCTCCCGCCGGGGATGGCGTCGACGGCGGCGTCGGCGGCGCGAACGAACGCGGCCTGTCGTTCGATCGATTCGATAGCGGACGTCCGGTCAGTTGAAGAACCGCGGCGCAGCGTGGGTCGGGTCGAGCGAGCGAGCGAGCGTTGAAACCGGCGGGTTAAAAAAAAGTTCTTAAGAAACGGCGTTCACCACGCGAACGCGGTCGTATGGGAAGCAGTCTGGGAAGCAGTCTCCCTCACCTCCTCCTCCTCCGCTGCGATCGCCGCCGCCTCCGCGCGCGCCGCGTCCGAGGACGGGTACGGCGGCAGCGGCGTTCGCGGCGACGGCGGGGAGAGGCGCAGCGTTTGTGCGGCGGCGTCCGCGTGCGCGCGCGCGAAGACGTCGAGCGTTCGCGTGAGCCACGCGAGCGCGAAGAGAAGCGCGCGCGAGCCCTTGTCGGACTCCGCGTCGCGATTCGCCAGCGTCCGCGTCTTCTTCTTCTTCTTCTTCTTCTTCTTCGCGAGCGCCGCGTCGGTCATCTCCGCGACCGGCTCGACGTCGTCCAGCTCGTCGACGTGCGGGTACGCGTGCGCTCTCAGGTATACGCGCGCGAGCGTCGCGCACTCGAGGTCCTCCTTCGCTTCCCTTCGCGCGTCGCGCGCGTCCTCGCCGTCGCCGTCGCCCCTGAGATCTGACGACGACGCCTCGCCCCCATCCTTGCCATCGCATCGCGCTCGCGCGATCGCGCGCGCGGCCACCTCGGGATCCGGGAACCCCGCGACGGCGACGAGCGCGAGGTCGTGCAGCGCGCGCCACAGCGCGGAGGTCGCGGAAGCGTGCCCGAACTTGGCGCGGCGGAGGAGCTCCGAGGTGAGCGCGCCGCGGGTTCGGTCGGACTTGGAGGACGACGTCCGCGATGGGCGGCCCCGCGCGTCCTCGGATCGCCCGCCTCCGCCGGCGGACGGCGCCGCGCCGAGGCCGACGCCGAGCTGGTTCAGCGCGCGCACGAGGTGCTCCAAGCACGCCCGCGCGGAGGAGGAGGAGGAGGACGAGGACGAGGACGCCGCCGCCGCGGTCGCCGCGCGCTCGCGCGTCGTCGTCGGCATCGCGCGCGATCGATTTGAACCGTCGACGCGCAGCTTTCGGCGTTGATGAACACGTTTTTTATCCGCCGTACTAGTTTTTTATGTATTTGCGTATGAGCAAACAGTTAGACTATCATGACGCTAACTACCTACAGTACTACACCCGCTCCGGGTGATGCAACGCCGTGGTCAAAAACGCCGCGCTCGCCGCCGTCCCGGGCCTCTCCCCTCTCACCCGCCCTTCCCCGAACCCCTCGAACGCGCATCCGAACCCGACGACCGTGCCCTTGCACTCGCGCTTGTGCGTCTTCCAGTCCTCCGCCGCGCACGCGTCGGAGCAGTACCACGCGGCGCCGCACCGCGCGCACGGCGCGAGTCGCGTCGACGAGCGCGCGGCGGTTGATTTTTTGGAGGAGGCTTTCTTTTTGCCGACTTTTTTTGTGGGTCGACGGTACGCGCGAAGCGATAATAACATCGAGGTGGAGTTCAAAGGCGTCAGTTGGGGATGGGTTGAGAGAAACGCACGCCGGGAGATACAGTAATAATAAAGTCCTCGAGGAACGGCGTTCAACACGCGGCCGGGGTCGTATGGGGACCAGTCACGCGCCTTTTTCGTCAACCGCGCGCGCGCGTTCTCGGTCGCGCGCGCTTCCGCTGTACGCTCGGACGCCGCACGCGCCGCAGACGGCCATCCCGAGCGTCTTCGGCACGCCGCCCTTCCCCGCGCGGCCGCACGCGGCGACGACCGCGGCGGCGGCCGCGCGCGCGTCCGGCCGCGCCGCCGGCGTCCGCGGCGGCGGCGGCGGCGGCGGCGGCGGCGGCGACGGTTCTTTTTTTGTCGCCGCCTTCGCCTTCGCCGCAGCCGCGGCGATGTCCGCGGCCGTGGACCGACGCACGCTCGCCCGCGGCCTCGCGTCCGCGACCGGCGCGCGCGTCTTCTCCGGGCTCGCGATCGGCGACGCGTCGCGCGCGATCGCGGGGACGTGGTAGACGCGGCTCGCGGGTCGCCACGCGCCTCGACGCGTCGTCGTCGTCGCGTCGTCGTCGTCGTCGTCGTCATCCTTCGCGTCCTCCGCCTCCTCCGCGCGCCACCATCGCAGGTTCGCGCGGTGGTACCGGCTCCGCCGCCAGTTCGCGCTCGTCACGCGCGACGCGACGTCCTCCTCGCCCTCGAGCTTCTCCGGCGTTCCCGGCGCGTCCCTCTCCGCGGCGGGCGGCGGCGGCGGCGGGGCGTCCGCGTCGTCCCACGGGTCGGGCCGCGCGGCGATTCGCGCGAGATCCGCGCGGCGCGCGTCGTCGTCCTCGCGCGCGCGTCGCTCCGCGTCCTCGCGCCTGGCCGCCGCGCGCGCCTTGGCGTCGCGCAGGCGCGCCGCGCGCGCCTCCGCGTCGGGGGGTTGAGGCGCGGCGTCGTCGAGCGGCGCCGGCGACGCCATGGGCGCGGCGCGATGTGGGTGTTAGTTGACCAACGGCCGAGAGCGAGAGCTGAGATGACTAGCCTAGCTAGAGCGTGGATTTTTGAAAGTCAAAACGTTTTTTTTTCATCGATCTCACCGATCAAGCGGCTCAATTTTTGAAAGCAAATCGGCCCACGTTGTTACTCTCGGGCCCGAATTCTCGAAGAATCAATCGATCGTCACGTCGATCGTCACTCGCGCGGGCGCGCGACGTCATGAGCGACGAAGACGGCGACGGCGACGATGACGAAGAAGAGTACGAGCGCGTGACGTTCGCGGAGGTCCTGCCCGCGGCGGCGGACGACGACGGCGTCGGCGGCGGCGGAAAAGTTCTTAAGGAACGGCGTTCACAACGCGAACGGGATCGTATGGGGACCAGTGCGCGCGACGGCGTCGCGGCGTTCTTCGCGGATCGATGGAGCCGCGACGACGTTCACTCGTGGAGCGTGATTCGCCCGAACGACGACGACGACGCGCGCGCGCGCCGCCCCGACGACGACGTGCTGCGACGCCTTCGCGCTGGGTTCTGCCACGGCGACGCGCACGCCATCATCGCCACGTGCCGCAAGCCGTCGAACGCGAAGTTCACGGAGGACGAGATAGAGGAGATGGTCGGCGACGTCCGGTCGCGCGGCGCGACGCTGGATCTCCCGTTTTGCTTCGCGGACGGCGCGCGAGAGCTGCGACGCTCGCTCGCGCGCATGGCGTTCCGCGCGGACGCGCGCCGAGGCGCGCGCTCCTCGGACAACGTCGCGGCCCTGGAGTGCGCGAACGACGTCGAGGTCGGGGTGTATCTCTCGAGCGCGCGCGGCGCGGAGGCGGGATGGCACTACGACGCGAATCACAACGTCACGATTCAGCTCTACGGCTCCAAGGAATGGCACACGGTGCCGAGCGGCAACGTGAACGTGGAGTCCGCCCGCGGCGCGAGCGACGCCCCGCGGAACGTCTTCGAGCTGCGCGACGCGCCGCCGGACGTCGCGAGCGCGAGCGTGACGCGGGTGTCGCCGGGCGCGGTCATCTACGTCCCTCCGGGGTGTTGGCACAGAGTCGTCCCGACGGAGGACGACGACGGCGTGTGCCTCTCCGTCGACGTTCGGGTCGGGTCCGTGACCGAACTCAGGTGGTTAATGGAGAACCTGCACACGGCGATGTGCGGGTATACTGCGCGCGAGAAGGCGACCAACGCGACGTTGATGAAAAACGCGGTGAGCGACGCGCTCCTGAGAAAAGCAATGCGCTTTTTCTCTTTATTGGAGGCGTCAGCGGATAAAGATTTTTTCTTCCCGATTCCGCGCGCGCTGCCGTTCGAGCACGACTTATCCGATGGGTTAGATCTGTGCGCGTCGCTTCAGTTCCTCCACGAAAGTCTGCCGCCGGACATACACGAGTTCCTTCCTGCGAGTATGGTCGAAGCAGAAGAGAAATGCTCTATCTCGTACAATGCCATGGTTATCCTGTCGAAAACGCGCGCGCCCGATCAAAACGGCGTGTATCTTTGCATGCGTTCGACGTCGAAGCTGACGAACATGGACTACATGCGGTTCAAGATTCTGTGTCCAGCTCTGCTCGAGCCCGGGATCGACCTACTCATCGGGGAGATGTGCTTCCAAGAGGGTAAAGACACAGAAAAGCGAAGCGCGCACAGAGAATCCGTTCACTTAGAACACTACGAAAAGGACCCGACGTATCGCAAAGCGTGGGGGGACCTCGAGGATGTTCTCGTGTGGGCGCGCGTCCTTAAGCTTAATATACCGAAAGAGGATATGGCCGTCGCAGAGCCGTCGCAGAGCAAGGGGTCGGTAGCTCCCAAACGACAGCGGCGGTAGCGGTCCAAGGTAACAACTTAGTCTATAATTTGTGAAGCGGAGTTTCAACTGAAAACTGACAACGAGAAAATCACGGAGGAGGCGAGCGGGCGCCGCAGACGACGTCGCGACGTCGCGTCCGCGTCGCGTCGCAAACGCGCGCGCGCGGCGACGCTCCCCGCGCGCATCCACCCGTCCCCCCGCGCCGCGCCGCGCCGCCGTCGCCGTCGACGTCGCCGTCGTCGCAGCGCGGCGCGGCAGCGCGAAATCGAACGCGCGCCACCCAGCTGTCGCTGTCGCCGCTGGCCGCCCGCCTCCCTCCCATTGATCCACCATCGCTCCGGACCCACCCTTCTTCGACTCCACCGACGATGGCGAGCGCGAAGGACCACAAAGAGCGCGGGAACGCCTTCTACACCCGCGAGGAGTTCGCCGCCGCGATAAAGTGCTACGACGCCGCGATCGCGCTCGAGCCCGCGAGCCCCGCGCTGTTCACCAATCGCTCCGCCGCGCACTTCGCGTCCGGCGACTACGAGAGATCGCTCGCGGACGCGAACGCCGCGACGGCTCTGGATATCAAGTGGACGAAAGGGCACTACCGCGCCGGCGCCGCGCTCGTGGAGCTCGAGCGGTACGACGACGCGATCGCGGCGTATTCGCGCGGGCGAGACGCGGACCCGAGCAACGCGCGGGTGAAGGTTGGGCTGGAGACCGCGGAGCGGTTGAAGCGAGAGGCGCCCGCGGACTGGCGAGACGCCAAGTCGCGAGGCGCGTACTACGTCGTATCGTATCGTATCGTATCCGATGTCTGTCGTCCGACGTGGCGGTTTGGCGTGTTTTCATTCGCTTTCACGCTGACACGTCATCAATTCCTCCATCGTCTCGTCCAATCAGGAAACGACGCGTACCGAGCCGGGGCGTACGAAGACGCCATCCGGTGGTACGGCAAAGGGTTGAAGCTCCTCGCCGCGGAGAGCGCGGAGTCCGGCGCCGACCACGACGAAGCGCGCGCGACGCTGCTGACGAACCGCGCGGAGTGCAACAGACAGCTGTGCGAGATCAAGGCGGTGATAATCGACTGCGACGAAGCGTTACGTTTATCTCCGAAGAACGTGAAGGCGCTGTTGCGAAGGGGGCTGGCTTTCGAGTACATGGAGAAGAACGACCTCGCCGCGGCGGATTTTAAAAACGCGTTGTTGCTTGACGCGAAGAACGCGGTCGCGTCGGAGGGGTTGCGAAGAGTCGCCGCGTTCAAGGACGTCATGGGGTTACCAGAAGACGCGGAAGAGAAGAAGAGCGTGACGGCGTGAGCGACGACGGTTGCGACGACGGACGGAGAGAACTCGAGGGAGAAAGTTAGCGCGAGTACGTAGAACAGATTTTTTTTTCATCCCAGCCATCCCTCGACCGTCCCGTCGTTCGTTTCGCTCGTCGTCGCTCGTCGCTCGCCGCTCGCTCGCTCGTCACTCGAGCGCGTCGCGGTACAGAAATATCTCCTGCTGCTTGAAGTACCGACGGTCTTCCTCGTCGACTAAGACCAAGTTCAGGTAGTACTTCACGTTGAACCGATTCGCGACGTTCTTATACGTCGGCGTGAGGTCGTACGGGGATAAGAAGAGCCGCACCGGCGCGGTCTGTCGTTCGATCGATTCGATAGGGGACGTCCGTTCAGTTGAACCGCGGCGCAGGGTGGGTCGGGTCGAGCGAGCGAGCGTAGAAACCGGCGCGGAAAGTCCTCAAGAAACGACGTGCACCGCGCGAACGGGGTCGTATGGGGACTAGTCTCAGTCTCCCTCCTCACCTCGCCCTTGACGGGCGCGCCGTCCATCACTTCAAACTTCGCCACCGTCTCGCTCTCGTTGTACGTGTTCGCGCCCGCGCCCGTGCTCTCGCGCCGCCGTATCTCCAGCTCCATGTGTTTGATCTTAATTCGCACGAGCAGGAAGTGAATCTTCCCCACGACGCAATCGCGCAGGTGATACTTAGCCTTGGCGTACTCGAACTCGATGTGGAGGCAGTCCTCGATGCCGACTTCCATCTTGATCGCCGCGTCGTTCTCGGGGGGTACCGAGACGTTCCTGATTGATTTGATTGGTGGGTTAGGTGGCGGGAAGTGATGCGATTGGTTGGGACGTCGAAGGGAAGTGATGCGATTGGTTGGGACGCGGGGCCGGCCCAGGGAAACCAAAACCAAAACCAAAAAACCAAAAAAACGCGGCGCGCCGTTCACCTGACCACGAACGGGAGGTCGTGCGTGACCGTCCCGCCGTACGTCCGCGTCACCGTCGTCCTCACGACGTACCGGCACCGCGCGTTTATCCCTTCGTAACTCTCGTGCGGCATCTCCACGTCCTTGAAGACGAACGGAATCTCAGTGACGCCGATGAGGTCCCCCGCCGGTCGCGCCTCTCTCGCGAGCGCGACGAAATCCCACGTGTGCCTGATGCGATGATGATTGGTCGAGGGAATCCACGTGTCAGTCATGCGGGAACGATATTGGTGGACGACTCGTCCACGTGTCAAAACGTGAGGTGGTGCACAGCGCGCGAAGGAAGGGAAGGGTCGAATGGGAAAAGTTCTTAAGGATCGGCGTTCACCACGCGAACGGGGTCGTATGGGAAGCAGTCTCACCCGCGGTCGAAGCCCATCTCGATCTGCCCGAGTACCTCCACCTTCACCCCCAGGTGGTCCACCTTCGACCCCGGCGGCGTGGTCAGCGTGATCGCGCCCGCGATCGTATCCCCGGTCGTGTAGAGCCGCGTCGGCGTCGTCGCGACCCCGCCGGATGATGCATCGCTCTTGACGCTGACCGTCCGCGTCGAGCTCGCGTCGGAGGGTTCCGCGAACGTCGCGCCGACGGTCACGGTCGGTCCGAGGCCGAAAAAGTCCATCGATGGGGTGGGGGCACTCTGCGACGCCGCGGAGGTCGACGCGAGCGTTCTAGTGCGCGCTCGCGTCGACCTCCGCGGCGCCCTACGCAAAGTCCTTAAGGATCGGCGTCCACCTCGCCAACGCGGTCGTATGGGAACCAGTGTAAATCGGCGCGGGACGACGGACGGACGACGCGGATCCCGGGCGGGGCGCGCTCGCTCGCGCGCCTCGCTCGCCCTCCTCCGCGCTCGCTCCGCGAACGCCGCGCGCCGCGTCGCCGAGACGCTCCTTCGCGAGGAGGGAGGGAGGGAGGGGAAGGGAACCCGCGCGGCGGGCGCGAGACTCGGAAGCGGTCGGAGGCGCGCACGCCGCGCCGATCGCGATGCGTGAGTGACGACGACGAGGAGGGTGTTGACGACGTGACGCGCGATGACGGCATTGCGCGGACGCGGCCGGGTGCCTACACAAGTTTCCTACTGTACGCGAGGGCCTACTTCCTCCCTCCGCCGCCGCCGCCGCCGCCGCCGCCGCCGCCCTTCTTCGCCGCCTTCTTCGCCGCCTTCTCCGCGGCCCTTCGCTGCTTCCGATCCCCGGGCCCGGGCGCGACCCCGGCGGGGGTGTGCTTCCCCGCGTGCGCGCACACCCACAGTTGCGAGATCCACTTCTCGTGCCCGGGCACTGTCGATCGGCGATGGCGGAGGCATCAGTAGGGATCGTTCGTCGGTCAGTTGAAGCGGGACGCGGTCGAGCGTTGAAAGGAAAGGACGGGTGAATGCTTTGATGAACGCAAAAATTCAGTGGAACCAAAAAAAACGCACCCGCTTCCACGGCGGTGTGTAACGTCCGCTGGTCCGGCATGGACGCCTTCGTCCCGGGGAAGAACAGGAGGCACCGTCCTTTCTTCGGTCGCACGTCTATGGGGCCGAGCTTCTCGAACCGCGTGCTGCCGCCCTCCTCCACGTCGTTCAGGTACACGAGCACTGTGGCTCTGCGTTGGTACCCTTTTTTTTGCGCGACGGCGTCTGACGGATTGGATCAATAACGGAAGCGGTCGATTTGATTGGTCGAGGGAAGACACGTGTCAGTCAAGAGTGCGTGTGATTCGTGGATATAATGTCCACGTGTCGAAACGTGAGGTTCACAGCGCGCGAAAGGAAAGAACGCCTTAGAGAAGAACGCGCGTTCGTTCACCCCGCGAGGGAATCGCGCGCGCGGGAACGAATCAGTCTAGTGGTATCGCACCCGGAAACGCGTCCTCGTGCGTTTTGAAATACTCCCCGCCCTCGTAGTGCGCCACCTGCGGCAGCTCGAACGAGTACGGCGACGCGCTCGTGGGGGTCTTGAACGCGCCCTTGCTACCGCTGAGGCCGCGAAGATCGGGGAGGAGGCGCTCCGCGGCGGCGAGGATCGCGGCGCGCGTCGGGTGCTCCTTCAGCGCCTTCACGGCGCGTTTTGATTGGTCGAGGGAAGACACGTGTCAGTCGTTCGCGCGCGCGATTGGCTGGACGAGTGTACACGTGTCGAATACATCGTGCGTGTGGTGGTCGAGAGCGGGACCCAAAAGAAATCCTTAAGGAACGGCGTCCACGACGCGAACGGGGTCGTACGGGGACCAGTCATGAGAAATCGCACCGGCGTGTTGAGCGTCACCGTCTTGGACGTCCGGATGTTCGTCGTCGTCGCGCCGTCGCCGTCGACGCCGCCGACGGCGCTGACGCGCATCTCCCCGCTCGCCCTCGCCGCGTCCACGAGCGCGTCGCACTGCTCCGCGGTGAGAAAGTCCTCCACGACGCACACGGGCGGGTCCACGCACAGCACCTTGAGGTTCGGGACGTCGACGTTCACGCGCAGGAAATCGTGCGCGGTGAGTTCGCCGAAGCCTGCCGCCATCCCCGGCTGGTCCGCGAGGAGCATGCCGCCCGCCGCCGCGACTTCCGGCGGGACGGGCGTGACGGTCGCGCGGAGGTGCGCGGGCGCGACCGCGGGCGGCGAGGCGTCCGCGGGCGGCGCGGCGGACGCGACGACGACGGGCATGGGATCGCCGCGCCGTCGTCGCGAGGAAGGGAGGAAACCCTCCCGGCGGACGAGACGACGCGCGAGCGGGCGCGGCGTCGGCGCGACGGCGCGCGACGCCGCCGCCGCGCTCGACGCGATGACGACAGCCGACATGACGTCAGCCGACGACGACGGCAGAAGATGAAGCGAGGCGTCCTCCCGGCCGTGCCGTGGCCGCGCGCGAGGGTACAGTAAAAGCGGATAGGAAAAAGCGCGAATTACATTTTGTTTGATTTACTTTTTTAAGGACAGCTTCAGCTTCAGCGCATCAACGCAACTCAACCTTAACTTAACACCCTCGCTCGCTCTTCTCCTCCTTCCATCACCACCACACGCGCGTCGCCGCTCACGTCAGTGGCATCTTCTGTATGACCGCCACGCCGAACCCGACGCCCAGAAACGTCGCGACCGCGTACCCCAACACCCCCGTCAGCATCGCCGGAACGACGAGGCTCCGCCACCCCTTCGCCGCCGCCATCGCCGCCGCCGTCGTCGGACCCCCGACGTTCGCGTTCGAAGCGATCAGCAGGTCGCACTTCCGCATCTTGAACACGTTCCCGCCGACGAGCAGAATGAACGTGAGGTGCGTGGAGACTTGCACGAGCGAGAGGAAGAAGAGCGCCGGCGCCGTGGCCATCATCTGACGCGAAAGGAGTCGAAAGGAGTCGGAGTCATTTCGGTTCGTCGAAAGGGGCGGAGTCGGTGAGTCGAAAGGCGTCGGAGGCGGAGTCGAAAGGCGACGCGCGGGTCGAGCGAGCGTCGTGACCGACCGTGGGGTGGGGCACGCGGAGAGAACCGACGGAGGGAAAGTCCTTAAGGATCAGCGTTCACCACGCGGACGGGGTCGTATGGGGACCAGTCAGCGTACCTGCGCCACGGACCCCGCCGCGCCGACGGTGACGAAGAAGCACTGCATCACCAGCGTCGCGAGGGCTTCGCCGCTGGGGGCTAACGCGCCGACGCGCTTCGGGAACATCGTCGCTAACGCCACGGTCATGAGCGTTATGATTGGTATCTGTAACCCCGTCCCGGGGAGCATCTTCGCCGCGTACGCCGCGAGCGCGCACACCACCGAGGCCAACGACAACGCGTACGACCCCTTCAAGACGGAAAACGACGACTGTTTCTCGGCGGCGAGGATGGGGTCGTCCCCGGCCTCGTCCTCCAACGACGTAACGGCCGACCCTTGCGCCGCGTTATCACTACTACTCGCTACTACGGCGTCCTCCTCCGGCGGTTTCGCCCCCGACGCGACGCGAAACAGCGCGGAGAAGTACAACGCGTTGCACAAGTTGTCCGCCGCTGAGGGTAATCGTCCGTACGAGCGATGACGTCGGGGCGGAGTTCATCAAAGGCGTCAGAAGCGGAGTTGAAAGGCGTCGAGGTGTGTCGGGATGATTGAAAGCGAGGGACCCTGGGCGGCGAAGAGAAACATGTGTACGCCGGGAGAGACTAAAGTCCTTAAGGATCGGCGTGCACCACGCTGACGCGGTCGTGTGGGGACCAGTGTGAGTGAAGAAGAGAACGGACGCGCCTAATCCCGCGGCGACCAGATCCGGCGCGATGTCCAACACCCCCGCGACGGCGACGTAGTTCACCGCGCCGCCGATGTGCCGCGCCATCAACGCCGCGGCCATCTTCCACGCGTCGTCGCCCAGCCCCGCCATGGGCACGATCGCGAACGCGAGCGCGCTTCCGATAGTCGTCCCAAGGGATCCGATAAAGAATCCGTATAAAACGCGTCCCGTCGCCGCGAACACGCGTCTCAGGGTCGAGGGTCCATACGAGCGATGATATCGGGGTGGAGTTCAAAGGCGTCAGAAGCGGAGTTGAAAGGCAACGCGGGCGGGTATTTTTGAAAGCGAGGGACCCTGGGCGGAGAGATGCGACGGGAGAGAAAGTCCTTAAGGATCGGCGTTCACCACGCCGACGCGGTCGTATGGGAACCAGTGTGATGAATCCAACGCACCGCATGTCCGCGGTGAGGAGCAGAAGCGGCACCGCGAGCGGGAGCAAAAACTTCGTGACGACGACGTACGGCGGCGCGGACGTGGGAATCACCCCGAGGTTCGACGCGAGGAGCGCCGCGAGCGTCGCGAGGAGCGGCGGACCGCCGATCGCGGCGCCCCATCGCTTTTTCCCGCCCCACAGTCCGAACGATCCTGAGGTGTCGTCGTTTGATTGGCGGACGACGTGGCGGGAAGTGATGTGATTGGTTAGATATGTGATGACGTGGACGAGAGCTGGGCGGAGAGATGCGCCGGGGTTAGAGAGAGTCCTTAAGGATCGGCGTTCACCACGCCGACGCGGTCGTACGGGGACCAGTGTGATGGATGAGGACGCGCCCGCACACAGCACCGCGGCCCAGACCCCCCACTGGTCCGTCGCCGCGATGAGGGGCCCGAAGCCGAGGAGCGAGCCCGCGACCGCGGGTGCGGCGGCGGCGGCGGCACGCGGTCGTACGGTGGACGCGCGCTGTGGACGACGGCGGCGGCGGAGGCGGCGGTCGTCGGCGACGATCGCGATGGGCCGCGACGACGGTTGGCCTCGATGGGAGGAAACCGATTCGATCGAAGACGTGGACGCGACGATCGGACAAGGATCTGTGCGCCTCGCCGGGCCTGGCGCGCGAGCGCGCGCGAGCCGCGACGCGTTTTTCGCGTCGCCTCCTCGCGCGAAGACGCTCGCGCGGAACGACGCGCTCGGGAGCGGCTTCGCGAGCATCGTGATGGGAGACGGCCGCCGCGCGCGGAGGAGAATGAATGGTCCGTTCGAAAAAGTGCAGCCTTCCGTCGGAGATCTCAGTGACTGGAAGTGCGCTTTTCCACGCGAAGAAATAATGCCGCGTCACCCTGCCGCCGTCGTCACTCTCCCTCCGCGACCGCCGCGACCGCCGCGACCGCCGCGACCGCGAACGACATGACGTCCGCGTACGCCTCCCCCGCGTCGTCGTTCGCGGACTCCATCGAGCGCGCGGCCGCGGGCGCGCGCTTCTCCTCCGTCGGACGCCAGCTCCTCGGCCCGCGACTGCCCGTCGCCATCGATTGGAACGACCCGCCGCCCGAGGTGCGTTCGCGTTCACACCGGTCCCCATACGACCGCGTCGGCGTGGTGAACGCCGATCCTCAAGGACTTTGCCCGGCGTCTCTCTCCGCCCAGGGTCCCTCGCGTTCGATCCCCGCCCTCGACGCCTTTCAACTCCGCTTCTGACGCCTTTGAACTCCACCCCGCCATCGCTTCGTATGGGCAATCACCCTCATCAGCTCTGGTACGCCGCGTACGTCGCGGGGAAGACGCTGCTGAACGTCGTCGAAGCGCACGGCGGCGTCCCGCGCGGCGTCCTCGGCGTCCTCGGCGTCAACGTGTACGTGTTCTGCAAGGTGCGAAGAACTACCGCGGCGATGCGACGGCGACGGCGACGGCGACGCGACCGACGAACGCGAGATCCCTCGTCGTCCAACATCATCGTAGACTACAGTATCTATCATCCGACGCGTCCGCGTCCACGGATCGATCCATCGCTGACCCTCACTCCTCCTCCTCCTCCTCCTCCTCCTCTTCCCCCTCCTCCCCGTCCTCCTCCTCCTTCCGTCCAGCCCGGCGGCGTGCTGTTCGGGGACGTGTGCCTCAACCCGTACGCGGTCCTGCACATGAACCAGCTCGAGCGCGTCGTGACCTCCGCGTTCGTGCACAGAGACCTGTTCCATCTCCTTAACAACATGACGGGCCTAGGCGCGTTCTCTGTCTTCTCACACTGCACTGGTCCCCATACGACCGCGTCGGCGTCGTGAACTTCATTCCTTAAGGACTTTCTGTTACTTCCCGGCGCGCGTTTCTCTCCACCCAGGGTCCCTCGCTTTCAACTCCCAAACTCGACGCCTTTCAACTCCACCCCTGACGCCTTTCAACTCCAGTCGAGGACGGATCCTACGTCGAGAGCCGAGACGGCGTCGGCAGTTTTCTCGCGCAGACGGCGCTCCTTCTCGCCCTCTCGCAGGGCGCGCTGGTGACGCTGTCGTGGGCGGAGCGGAAGCTCACGGGGCGCGGAGGGAGTCGAGGCGCGAGCGGGTGGATCGACGACGCGCTGGGCGGGTTGACTACGACGACGACGACGACGACGAGACGATCCGGCGGCGGCGGCGCGGAGACGCTGCCGTTCTACAGGTATGCACTTCTGTTTCGACCGACACTGATGATGACACGTCGGAATGGTATCCACCAATCGATTACTTTCCTTCCCGCGTGCGTCATATCGCTGACACGTGTCTTCTGTCTTCCTATGTCGACCAATCATGACACGACACGTCAGCTCCGGCGTCGTCGGCTTCAGCGGCGTGAATTACGCGTTGAAGGTGGTGGCGTCGCATCGCCGGCCGCTAGGCTCGCGCGTCCTCCTCCTCGGCGTCCTCCCCGTCCCCGCGCGGTACTCGTTCTGGTGCGAGCTCGCGCTGAACACGCTGCTGATGCCCTCGAGCGGGACGTTCGCCGCGCACTTCGCCGGCTGCGTCGCGGGTTTAGGTGCGTGAGTCGGTTTCAATCCTCGACCCTGTGACGCCTTCTTTCAACGACTCTCTCCGCCATCTAACTGACGCCTTTCAACTCCGATCGATCGACTTTCATCAGTCTCCGTCTACGTCCCTCTCCTCGCGGGGGTCGGAAAAATCGGCACGGGGAGATTCGGCCGCGGCGGTGAGACTGCTTTCCATACGACCCCGTTCGCGTGGTGCACGCCGTTCCTTAAGGACTTTTCCCGTCGTCACTCTTCACCCGCGCTTCCCTTTCAACGTTTGACCGGTAAGACGTTCGAC
>Ga0181560_10001764_pt1 | contig 20167 bp, 14 predicted proteins | sample 011ome_20_FD_133751 | JGI IMG/M metagenome (GOLD analysis project Ga0181560, IMG submission 133751) | Coastal salt marsh microbial communities from the Groves Creek Marsh, Skidaway Island, Georgia - 011509CT metaG (megahit assembly) | ecosystem: Environmental > Aquatic > Marine > Intertidal...
CTTGGGGGAGGTCTGCGGGGGGGCGGGGGGGGGGGAGGGCGTCAGGGCGACGCGCGGCGGGGGGGTCGGGTTGGATAATCTCGCGCGAGGGATGTCATGTTATCCTCGTTCGCTTTTGCAATCGAGGACGATCGGCGGCGCTCGCGCGCGCGGGTTCGCGCGCGCGACGAGCGAGGCGCGCGCGCGCGAGGCGCGAAAACACCACACGGGGCGATCCCGGACGCCGGGGACGGATCGAGCGAGGCGCGCGTCGATATCGGCCGCCGTCGCGGGGGCGATCGGCGCGCCGTAAAAACCCCCTTCCGAGAGAAGTAATCTGAAATATCTCACCTGGACGCGACGGTTCGTCATGGGCGCGCGGGCGATCGCCTTGCGCGCGGAGACGCCGTCGGCCTTCTTGCCGAACTTGGAGACGGGCGCGGCGCGCGCGACCGTAGAGGAGGCGAACATTTGAGCGGACATCTTGCGTGTCGTGCGTGCGAGGGAATGACGACGATCTGCGGAAAGCCGCAACTTTGATCTTCCGAGACAAGATCCCCGCGATCTTAGAGAGATCTGAGTTATCACGTGTTGCTTTTTTGCACTGATTCTTGTGGTTGTATTTTCGGTGAAATAGACGCCCCGTGATTAATTTCTGACGAACGTTGCCACATAAGCACATCACGTGGGTTCGGGCGCTCGCGCGAACCCGGAAAAGGCCTTCTCGAGGCTCTACTTTTATCCTTTCGCTACGCTCTAACGCGCTATCAAGACGCCATCACGCCATCGCGCCCGACCCCCCCGCCCCGCCCCGCGGCGTCGGCGTCGTCGTTCATATCAGGTGTAAGAACAGCGATATGCTCGCGGTCAGCATCACGGGCGCCATCGCGTATTGATAGAACAAACATGTCGCGATCCCCCCCGCGGCGTCGCTCGTGCCGAACATCTGCACCTGAAGCATCATGTTGTTCGCCGTCGGCGTGCCGCCCTCGATGAGAAACACGAGCCAGAACACCGCGGACGCGGGCACCGCCGCGGGCGGGAGCGCCGCCTTCAGCGCGAGACACAGCCCGACGTTGATCGCGGGGAGCGCCGCGAGGCGAATCATCCCGACGCCGACGGCGGCGTCGCGAGAGCACGTCGCGTGATCGGGCCCGTCCGCGAGCTCGGCGCCGAGTATCACGATCACCTGCGGGATCGCCGCGCCGGCCATGATGTTCAGCGCGTCCCCTAACACGTATAAAGCGCCGTCGGTCTCGAACAGCGTGTCTCGGACGGGCGTGACGAGGCCGACGGCGATGCCGAGCAGCGACGCGAAGACGTTGGCGTTCGCCGCCGGTCTCAACGCCGCGAGCGCGCGCGACGTCCGCGACGCGCGCGGTTTCGGTTTCGGCGGCGCCGGCGCGGAGAGGGACGACGCGACCGCGACCGCGTCGTCGTCCTCGGAGCCGCCGCCGTCCATGCCCAGGAGCTCCACGGCGCTCTCGCTCCTCACGACGCCGCCGCCGCCGCCGCCGCCGCCGCCTTTTCCCTCGGCTCTCGCGCCCTCCGCCGACCCCGCCGCGCCGCCGCTCACCCCGCCGCCCACCCCGACGCCCGCCTCGATCGAGCGCATCATCTCCCGTCCCCCGCCGTCGTCGTCGTCGTCGTACGAGGGCGTCTTCGAGCTCGCCATCCACGGCGGGCCGATCGTCCACATCAGCACCGTCAAGGTCGTCATGTAGGCGCCGACGTAGACGAACGCCGCGGCCTCGTCTTCAGGCGTGAAGACGACGTTCCCGACCCGACCGGTGCGCACGATGGCGGTGATGAGGACGACGGGCATCGCGAGCGAGTTCCCGAACGCGCTCGCGGCGATCGCGGGGCCTTTGAACGCGCGCGGGACGCGCAACGCGCGGATGAGAATATTTCCAAAGAGCGCGCCCATCGCGATGTTGCACGCCGCCGCGAGCGGGAGGAGCCACACGTCTCGCAACGACTTCGCGGAGACGGACTTCCCCAACGTCGTGAACAGCAAGCACGGGAGGAACACGACGCCGTTGATCTTCGAGAGCGTCTTCGCGGTCTCCGCGTTCAGGAGCCCGTTCTTCCTCGCCCAGCACCCGACGCTCGCGATGATGAACACCTTCAGGACAGCCTTGCACGCGACCCAGAAGATCTCGAGCGCGACCGGGACCGCCATCGCGTCGCGGCTTCGCGGCGTCGCGCGCGAAGTCGCCGTCCGCCGGTCGCTTCCTTCAGCGGGGAAGCGCGCGGGCGCGGCGGCGCGACGTGCTCGCCCCGCGCGCGTCGCGCGAAGTGGCAAAAGTTCCGCGACCTCTCGGAGCCGCAGACCAGACGTCGCGACCGGCTGGCGAGCGCTGGCGTTCGAGCTCCCGAAAACGCCTCGGGGAACGCTTCGACTACGACGCCCCCGCGACGCGCGCGAGGCGCGCGCACACGCTCGCGCGCACCGCACGCACCCGCGAGGCGCACTCTCGCATCCCACGCGCACGCGCGCGCTCGCGTTCTTCACGCCGCGCACGTCCCGCCGCTCGTCCGTCGCGCACGCGACGACGTCCCGTCTTCTCTCTCCGCGCGCGGCGAGCAGTGCGAACGTCGACGCGTGAGCGCGTCGAACGGCCATCGTCATGCCCGTCCCTTACACCGGCGGCGTCGAAGCGCAACAGGTGCGCGTCGTCGTCGAGACGCGACGCGGAAGGCCTCGCGTCCGCGCGCTCGTCGCGTTCGATGTCGCCGTCGCGCGCGTCGTCTCGCGCCGCGCGGGCGCGGAACCCGTCCGCGCGACCCGCCCCCTCCCCTTCCCTCCCCGCTCACGTCGTCACTCATTCATTTCCGCGCGCGTCCGTCAGGCGGACGAAGCGAAGCTCAAGAAGTTCGAGGACTACGCCGCGAACGGCGGCGGCGGCAAGGAAGCGCAAGAGCTCCTCGCGGAGATGCGCGATCACACGGAGAAGCTCGCGAAGCTCCGCAAGCACGAGGACCCGCGGATGTCGTTCAACACCCCCGAGTTCAAAGAGTTTTCCCGAAAGTTCACGGAGAACTTCAAGCGCAACTTCGGGAAGCCCATCGAGTGGGGGATGGTGAAGAAGTACCCGTGGTCCGAGCCGCAGCTCCAGAGACTCGACGTCCCGGTAGACCCGGACGGGAACCCGTGGCCGCTCGACGACGCGGGGAAGCCCATCCTCAAGGAGTGATGAGAGAGAGGAAGACGACAGCCTACGGCGATTTTTTGGCATCCGTCCGCGCGCGACGCTCGACGAGAATACGAAGAGACATCATCGCTCGCGCCGACTCTACGTCCCCGTCGCCTCCTCCTTCTCCTTCTCCTCCTTCTCCTTCTCTAGCTTCTCCTTCTCTCGCTTCTCCTTCTCCATGTACGACACGATCGTCACCGCGTCCGAGGGCCGCACTTTCTTCTCCGCGTTCGGGTCCAAGCTCTCCGTCCACTTCTTCAGCCGTCGAAGCGCGTCCTCGCGGTCCCTGTTGTTGCACCCGAGCATCGTCGGATAGCTCCCCCAGCTCTCGTGTCGCTTCGGCTCGCCGTCGTAGACGAGATCGAACCCGCCCACCCTGGGCGGAAGCTGCCCTCGAAACGACCCGGTCATGTCGATCAGCGTCAGCATGTCGTCCAGCAGCCCAAACTTCAGGTCGTGGTCCGTCTGCGTGTCCGACGACATCGACGGCGACGCGTTGACTTCGATGAGCCACGGCTTGAGATCGTCGTCGATCATCACGTCGTAGCCGTACATCTCGAAGCAGTGCTTGTCGTTGATCATGACGCCTTGGACCGCCTTCAGAGAGCCGGTGATGATGTTGTGGATCCCCGCCCAGCACTCGGTCGTCGCCGCGGGGCCGTGCTTCGTCAGCATGTATCGCTTCAACGACGGGAACGACCACTTGAGGTCGCTCACGGAGGCGTCGTACGCGTCGTCTTTTTTTTGAATCGCGTGGTTCGTCAAGTGCACCATCGGGTTATCGAAGTCTTCCTTGCTGTACCTCGTCGCGGTGAACCGCGCGAAGCCTTCTCGGTACAGATACACCCGCAACGGGTTATACGAGAGGCACACCGCGTATATGCGCATGTCGAACTTCTTGCCGCCGACCAAGTACGGGTCTTCCAAGTACCGCTGCGCGACGAAGTTTTCGTAGCAGACGTTGTTCTCCGCCTTCCCCATGCCTCGCTCTTTCATCCACTGCTCGATCTGCGACGGCTTCGACGCGATCCAAATCCCCTTGCCCTGCGCCCTGCCGATCGGCTTCATGATCCACGTCCCGCCGCGTTCTTTAAACTCCCTCAACAGCATGTTTCCCTCGCTCGGGAGCGTGTACGTCACCGGGATGAAGTCAAACTCGGACGGATCGCGACCTTCCTTCACCGCGAGCTTGATCGCTCTCTTGACGTTCTTCGCCATGAGGTCTTTGCGCGTCAACTCCACGTGGTTCGGGAAGTGGTTCACGCGCTGGTGAGGCTCTAACGTCAGGCCTTTGTTCGACGTCGTGTACGTGATGTTCTCGTGGATCCATCCGACGTCCGCGTAGAAGAAGTCCCACGAGTCGTCGTCCACCTCTTTCCACCCGCGCGCTTTCAGAACCTTGTACGGGATCGTGTGGCGCGCGGTCGTGCCGAAGCGCACGACGCGGCCGGACACGGACGTCGCCTTGGACGAATCCCGCCGCAGGTCCGGGTTCGAGTCGCGCTTCTGCATGCCGCGTCGTCCGCGCGATCGACCCTGGTGGGCGAGACTTTCGCGCTGATGATGACGGGAGGAAAGTTGACGACAGACGAACAGAAGGACACGCGGTCGGTCGACGCGGCCGGATGTGGCCCCTTCGAGGAGCTCGCCATCGCGCGGCGCGATCGCACTTCCCCGCGCGACGCGACGGAACTTTCCGCCGTCATGCTTCGCACGTTCGCCTCGCGGGCGGTCCGCCAGGTGCGCGCCCGCGCGAACCCGCGCGCGATGCCCCGCGCGCGTCCTCGCGCGCGCTAGGGTTTCCGCGCGCGTGCATTTTTTTCACCCGCGATACGCGAGCGCGAATCAACGGCTGACCCCGATCCTCCCCCTCGACTCCCCCGCTCGATCATCAGGCGCGCGGGTTCAACGCCCCGCACGTCACCTCGCGGGCGATGTCCACCGCCGTCATGTCCGAGGATCAGATCGCGGAGGAGTGGTCGAAGGTCACGGCCGCGCCCGTCTCCGACGAGGCCAAGCGCTCGCTCGCGCTGCTTCAAAAGAAGCTGAACGAGGCGCGCGACGCCGGAGCCGCCCAGGTGCGCGCTTCTTCCTCGCTCACGCCGCGGGTTCGCCCTCGATCGAACGCGTTCGACTTCCCGAACGCGTTCGACTTCCCGTCCCGCCGCGATCGACGTCGAGACGCGCGCGAGCGCGCCCCGTGCTCGTCCTTCGAGATCGGTCGACCGCTCACCGACCCTCTCCTTTCATCCTCCCCGCAGACGTCGTCCAAGCCGGTCGATTGGGCCGGACTGAAGGCGAAGTCCCCGCATCCCGACATCGTGGACCAGTACGAAGCCGTCCACGCGTCCCACGCGTTCAAGTCGTGGGATGGCGTGTGGGAGGGCAAGGACGTTGTCAAAGAGAGCGCCGCGGAGTTTGCGAAGTTTGCCGCGGAGGCGCGCGCCGTCGCGGACAACGCGACGAAAGAGCTGGAGAGCATCAACCAGAAACTCGCGGAGCTCGAGGCGCAGCAGGAGAAGCTCAGCACGATCACCCTGGAGGAGGTGTTCAAGGAGGATCCGAAGCTCATGGAGGAGACGCACGCGCGCGTGAGGAAGGGCGAGTGGTACGCCGATTGAGAGAGACGCGTATCGTAGCGGCGTGGAGACCCCCCATGTAATCTAAAACTTGTGCACGAAAAGGCCGACTTCACGCGAAGGGGTACGAAAAGATAAATCCAAAACGTCGGACGTGCCGTCATCACAACGCGACGACATGGGCGCGCCCGGGGAGGACGACCCCGTGGAGGGCAGGCTCGGACGCGCCGCGCGAGGCGCGCTCGCCGCGACGCCCGCGCGCTCGCCGCTGAGCGTCGTCCCTCGCGACCGCGACCCGCCGAGCGCGAGCGCGTCGCCGGGACGACACCAACAATGTGATCTCGCCGCGCGCGACGACGCCGCGACGCCGCGACCCGGCGCGACGCCGTCCTCGGGCGCGGTGTGGAGGAGCGACCCCGCGCATCACCACGTCGCCGACGCCGCTCCCGTGATCATCCCCGTCGCGACGCCGCACCGGACGATCACCGGCGAGGCCGCGACGCGAGGCCCCGCGTACGAGCGCCTGCTCCGGCACTCCAACCACCTCGCGAAGCGCGTGACCGCCGCGCACGCGCACCTGCACAAGGCGTTCAGCTCCGGCGCGGGCGCGCCGTACATGACGACGACGCTGCGGTTAAAGTCCGGACAGCACGCGCTGCGGTGCGTCGCGGAGGCGATGCCGCTCGCGGACTCGCTGTTGAGCGCGTGGGACGACGCGTGGGGATCGCAAATGCATCATCTCGCGCTCCGAGCGGAGAGCGCGGAGGCGGAGATGGCCAAGTCCGCGGAGACGACCGAGCGCGCGATCGCCGAGGCGGAGGCGTACCGCGCGGAGACGGAGGCGTACCGCGCGGAGATGGACCTGAACGTGGACAGGATCGCGCGCGCGGCGGCGATCGAGGATGAAAAGAAGGAACTCGCGGCGAAGCTCGAGGCGTGCGCGCCGCTGCCGGCGGCGCTCGCGGCGGCGGAGGCGCTCGCGGCGAGCGCGACGCGCGAGGCCGAGCGCGCGACCGCGGCGGCGAAGAGAGAGGTGGAGAGGATGACCGCGGAGCTCGACGAAGCGCGCGCGACGTGCGACGCCGCGGAGGAATACGCGCAGACGGCGCGAGGGTCGCTCGCGGAGCGCGACGCGCAACTCGCCGAGACGAAAAAAGCGCTCGCCGCGCGCGAGGGCGAGGCGAAACGCGTCGCCGCGGAGCTCAAGACCGCGGTCGACGCCGCGGCGTTAAGCGCGGCGGCGGAGCAGGAGGCGCGGCGCGGGATGGACGTCGCGCGCGCGGAGGTGGCGCCGTTGCGGGAGGCGTTGGAGGGCGAACGGGAAGGGAGAAAGGGCGCGGAAAGACTCGCCGCGGACGCCGCGGAGACGCGACGCGACGCGGAGCGCCGGGCGTCGGACGCGGAGGCGCACGCGCAGGAGTGCGAGATCCGGACGACGTCGCTGCACGCGCAGATCGTCGCCGCGGAGGAGACGATACGGAATTTGGAACGGAAGCTCAAGGACGCGCACGCGGACGCGGCGAATAAACAGCTCGAACTCTCCGAGAAGATCATCGCCCTGGAGGACGAGCTCCGCGCGACGCGCAAGGGCGCCGCGGAGGCGTACTCCGCCGCGGCGAACTCCGCGAAGCTCGGCCCGGAGATCGCGACGATGGAGGAGACGTCGCGGCGGCTGCGGCAGGACCTCGCCGCGGCGGAGCGCGTGCGATTCGCCGCTCAGATGGTCGCCGGGAAGACCGAAGTCACCATCGCGGAAGCCGCGGCGATGGAGTTCGACGACGCCGCGATGGACGAGGTCGCGATGAGCCGCGGCGGGAGGCTCGTCGCGGATCTCTCCGCGCAGATGGCTTCGATGCGCGACGAGCTCGCGGCGTTGAAAAACCACGCGCCGCCGCCGAGGAGCCCGCGGACGTCGCGCGGCGCCGCGTCCGCGATCAGCCGCGGCGCGACCCCGCGCGCGAGCGCGAGCTTCAACCACGGGCCGATGTCGGGCCGAACATCGCCCGCGCTCAGCGCGAGCGGCGGCGGCCTCGGCGTCGCGGAGGTGGGCGTCGCCGCGGAGATCGGCGTCGCGGCGGAGATGGAGACGTTGCGGCGGCGGCTGGCGGAGGCCAACGCGCACGTCGCGTCGCTCGCGTCCGAGCGCGAGCGCCTGGGGATCGGGCACGGGCGCGCGGGAGGCGGCGGCGCGGGCGGGTACGGCACGCCCGCGACGGGCGGCGTCGGCGCCAACGCGTTGCTCGCGCCTCCGCCGACGTATTACGGCGGGTTCTTCGACCGCGCGCTGAGCGAGGCGGGGAAGGTGATGCAGAGCGCGGAGGCGAGGAACGCGGACGCGGTGGGTAAGGTGACGTCGTACGGCGCGCGCGGGGACGATAGGGCCGCGGCGAAGAAGGCTGCGAAGTCGTCGTGGGGGAAGGCTGTGGAGGGGACGACGACGCGCGCGAAGTCGCCGAGGCCGTCGACGGGGTCGACGACGCCGCGGGGGCGGTCGAAGTCGCCCACGGTGAAGTAGTTTTTTGCGCGTAGCCGTGTACATCGTATTCATCGCCGCTCGCCGTGCGCGCGTCGTCGTCGTCTCGCGTCGTCGTCGGGGTTTTCCGTGTGCGTCTTCGTGTTATTCTCTTGCCTTGCCTCGTCGTGTCCAGCCCGTCATCCCTCGCTCTGTCTTTCGAGTATGAGTACTCTATACACGTTCAGCCGGGACGTTTCGTGTACAGAACTCGCAGTGGTCGTTGAAATCGCCGCAGAAGGATGGGCTGCACTTTTCACACCACCACCCGTTGCACATTTCGCAGTAGTCAAAGTCATCGCGTCCGCAATCCAAACAGCGGATTTTGAAACAACCTTTCTTTTCTTTCGATCCGAAGCACACGAAGGAAGGCCTGCACTTTTCACACCAGCACCCGTTGCACGTTTCGCAGAAATATATCTTACCGGGGCTGCATTCTGAGCAACACATGTAGAGCCAATCCGTCCCCTTGTGCGATCCGTAGCACATCAGACAGGGATTGCAATCGGAACAGAATGGTTTATCGCATTCTTCACAAAAGCCAACAAACTTCTTTTCCTTCACCTGACAGTCGTCCTGACAGGATGGAGGTGACGAGAGAAGAGCGGTCAGTTTCGGGGTTGGTCGGTGAGTCGTAGCGCTTTAGGAGGAGTGAGAAGGGCACGCACGCAAATCGTTTCGTCACATCGCGAGCAGAAGGAAACTCTTGCTTCACCCAAGCAGTTCATGCAAAATACTTCTCCACACGTATCGCAGTCCAAGTTGATAAAAGGCCCGCTGTGCTTACTGCACAGAAACTGGTTGCACTTGAAACAAATCTCCTCTTCGTCTACGTCCTCGACGCAGTCCTCACACAAGACGAGTGTGTTTTTGCCTTCGCAGTCGACGCACACGAAGGCCTTACTTTTGTCGTCGAGAAAAGCTTCGCATTCTTCGCACGTCCACACATCGAACGGGCCTTTATCGAACGCCTTGACCTTGCTGCGGTCGTGCTTGACATACATATCCAGTAAGTCCACCTCGTCGTTGTTCGCCTTGTTGTCCAAAGGACAGCCCGCGAGCCGCATACGGTCGAGCGCCACCCCGTCGCGGAGGGTCTGCCTGTACACGCCTTGAAATCTTGTCTCCTCCATTATGTGAATCCCTTCGATGCGTTCCATGAACTCGGCTATGTCCCCGTAGCCCACCTCCGAGAGGTTGGGGACGGTGGTGAAGTCGAGCTCCGTGGGAAACGACGCCTTTTCCTTCCCCGCCTCGCGCCACACCCGCGACACGCACATCAGCGCCGCTCGCGTCGGGATATCATGGATCTTCGAGAGGATCACGCACGCGAGGTCCGTGGAGACATCGAAGCCTCCGGGTTCCATGTCGTCGGAGCTGCCGCGCCGCCGTCGCGCGCGCGCGTTCTTGTCGTGGTTTGAACTCTCAGGGGCGCTTTTCTCGCTCGAAGAGATTTTCTCTTCACGCAGCCACCTCAGCAACTACACAGCGACCACCTGCCGCCCCCACTCGGCTCGCGTCGCCGCACTCTCGCTCGCGCGCGACCACACCCCGTCGACGCCACCCACCGCGACGATGGCGTGCCTCGCGAGCGCGACGCGCGGCCTGACGACCGCGCGTCGCCCCTCCGCGGCCGCGCGTCGATGGACCGCGAGGGTGTCGTCGACGATATCCGCCCGAAGCACGATCGACGCGACCCTCGCGCGACGCGCCGGCGGCGAACGACGCGCTCGCGCGCCGTCGCTCGCGCGCCGCCGCGCCGTCGCCGCGGCGTCGCGACGACGCGCGACCGCCGCGGACGCGGCGAACGACGCGGACGACGAACCCGCGGTCGGGAAGTCCTCGTTCGATCCGCTCGCGGACATGGAGGCGGACATCGCGCGACTCGCCGCGGACTCGCCGCTCGCGAAGGAAGCCGCCGCCGCGAAGGAAGCCGGCGTCGCGCTGAAAACGGACGCGCAGGTGAAGATGGACGGGATCAAGGAGGCCATCGACACGTTCCTGCTGTACGACTTCTTCGTCATCCTGTTCATCCTCGCGTGGCTCGTCATCGGCGTGGTGGTCAGGTTGAGCGCGGGGAACGGGCTGTCGTACGACGAGCCCTTCTTGGGCGCGTGGCTGTTCCTGTGGCCGTTCTTGTTTCAGCCGCTGCTCGGCGTGCACATGCTCGCGACGATCGTGTCGCCGATCATAGGGAAGCTGAAGGACCGGGGGTTGGTGAGCAAGGACACGTGGACGTAGACGATTGGACGACGAGGGGCGCAGACGGTCTCGGAGGCGCGAGACGCGACCGAGGCGCGCGCGTAGTATCATATTCGACGTTTATCGTGAGGGTATCGCATCGTTTCGCACGCGACGATCGACGTCTCGCTAGTAGCTAGGTGTACAGTAGACCACAGCGCGCCTCCGAGGACGAGGCCCTACCTCGACTTCTTCTTCCGCCGCCGCCGTCTCGACGACTTGGACGACTTTTTCATCCTTCTCTTCTCGCTGCCGCCGCCGCGTTGTTCCTCGCTCCGGTCGTTCTTCCGTCGTATCCTCGCGAGCTCCGCCTCGAGCTCTTCGCGCGTCATCTTCGACGGTTTACGCTCCTCACTAGACGACGACGACGAAGAGGACGACGACGACGAAGAGGAGGAGGAGGACGACGACGAGGACGAGCTCGAGCTGTCGCCGCGTTCCCGCTCCCGCCGCCGCTTCCGTTTCCCCTTCGACGACCTCTTCCTCTTCCTCTCGACGTCGCCCCCCCCGTCGTCGTCGTCGTCGTCGTCGTCGTCGTCGTCGTCGTCGTCACTATCCCCCCCACCCCCACCCGCCGTCCTCTCCGCGCGCAGCTTCTGGAGCTTCGCGCGCACTTTCGGATCCAAGGCTCTCAACGCGAGCAACCTCGCCTCTCTCTTGTACCCCGCCTCCTCCTCCGCGCCGCCTCTGCCGTTCTGCGACGCCGCGAGGTACGTCCCGCCGTCCGCGTGCCCGTCCACGGCGAGGACCGGGGGCTTGTCCCGCGGCATGAGACCCGGCGCGGCGACCGCGGGGAGCGCGTCGGACGACCGCGCGATGCCTCTGCGCACCATTCGGTCGACGATCTCCTCGCTCGGTCTCTTCGGCATCGTGTACGCGGTCGCGCCCTGGCCCGTGAACGCCATGACGACGACGCGCGCCGCGGCCGCCGCGACGCGCGGTCGCGCGCGAGGGCGCTCGCGGCGTCGGGCGCGGCGAGCCGCGAGCCGCGCGCGGGAGATCTGACGCCCCCGTCGCCGTCTGTCGGTCGAAGATTTGGTTCGTCGCGGCGCGCGCGCGGCGCGGCGCGGCGTCCAGTCCGCGTCCGCCAGCCTGGCCGCGTTCCCGCCCTTCCTGCCATCACACCGCGTCCGCGCGTCGTCCACGCTCGTCATGGCCGCTCACGCGCTCCCGCGCGCGCGCGCGCTCGCCTCGCGCGCGTCCGTCCCTCGCCCGTCCCTCGCGCGTCGCGTCTCCGCGGCGCGAACGCCGTCGACGCGCGTCAAGAGCGGCGACGACGCGTCGTCCTCAAATTCCGCGTCCGCCTCCTCGTCAACATCGTCCGACGCGAGAGGAGGTTCTTCGCTCCACCACGGCCGCGTCCCGTGGTCCGCGGAGGCGTGCGCGATCTTCTGGGACCTCGACAACGTGCGCGCGCCCAAGGGCATGGAGCTCATCTGGGCGTACCGGCTCATCGAGGCCGCGTTCGAGTTCGCGGACATCGCGCACCTTCGCGCGTACGCGCGCGAGGGCACGATCGACGAGGAGACGCGCGCTGATCTGGAAGAGATCGGCGTGACGGTCACCGTCTGCCCGAAGATAAGCGAGGGCTCGGACGTCGTCCTGAGCACGGACTGCATCAACTTCGTGCGCTCGGGTGGCATCCTCGACGCGTCGGACGACGACGACAACGAGGCGGCGCGCGCCGTCGCCAACGCCGGCTCCGTCGGCGTCGTCGTCGTCACGCGCGACGAGGGCATGCGCGGGTGCGTCGAGTTCGCCAAAGCGCAGCGGGGGCTCTGCGCGGGCGTCACCGTGTGCGGGGACTTCTTGTCGAAGTCGATGCACCGGCCGCAGTACGCCAACTTGCTGAGCTCGGACGGCGACGTCGGCGTCACGGAGGGGTACTGGACGCTCGCCAACGCGATCGCGAAAAAGTCCAACAAGGGTCTCACTGGGAGAGGCAAGCTGGCGTCGTCCGCGGACTGCGCGCTGATGTGGGATTCGTCCAGGCTGTTCTCCATGCCCGGCGTCGGCGCGGGGGATAACTGGGCCGGGGACATCCCGGACGACATCCCGGAGCTGTCGCTGGACGACGACGAGGCGTTGGGGTTGACGGAGGAGGACGGGTTATTCGAGGAAGGGGACTGGGACCAACCGTGGACGGAGTTGGATCCCAACGACGCGATCGTCGCCGCGCCGGGCGGGGTCGCCGCGATGTGGATCGACGGGAAGCTATTTCGGTGGCCGCCGGGGACGCGGGAGGACGACTTCACGATCGAGATCCCGGATTACTCGTGACGCCGACGGAGCCGAGTAGCGTAGAGACATCTTCAGTCGTGCAGTTGGGACTGTCAGACTGTAAGGATCGAACTGCTTATCGGAATCCTCGACACTCCGCGTCGCGCGCCCCTTCCGCGCGGCACGACGGCGACTTCGCGAATGGTCGGGTCCTCCGCCGCGCGGGGAAGCGCGGCGCCGCCGCCCGCGGTCGTCGCCGCCGCGCGCGCGTCGTCGTCGCGTCGTCGCGTCGTCGCGCCGTCGTCGTCGCGTCGAGATCTCCGCGTCAGCTCCTCCGGCGCGCGAGGCGAGCACGCGGTGACCGTCCCGCTGCCGTCGTCCGGCCCTCACGCGCCGCCGAGCGACGTCCGCGACGCCGTGAACGCGTGGCCGTGGCGCGGCGGCCTCGAACCGTGCGGCGACGTCGACGTCGCGCCGCTCCCGGCGGACGCGGTCGAGGGCGTCATCCCTCCGGAACTCGCGGGATCGCTCTACCGCGTCGGGCCCGGGCGGATCCGCCTCGGGACGAAGAAGTACGCGCACTGGTTCGACGGCGACGGCTTCATCTTCGCGATCCACCTCGACCCGGCGACGAACACCGCGCGCGCGGGCGCGAAGATGGTCCGCACGGAGCGATACGAGAGGCAAGAGGCGAGGGGAGGCGCCGCGGCGAACGCCGTCTCCGTTCGAGGAGCGTGGACGCAAGCCGACTCCGTCTTCGACAACGTCTTCGCGTTCCCGACCAACCCGGGGAACACGTCGCCGATGTTCCACGCCGGGTCGCTGCTCGTCCTGTGCGAGGGCGGCGCGCCGTACGAGGTGGACGCGACGTCGTTGCGAACGAAAGGCGTCAAGGTGTTCGGCTCGAACCTCCCGATGGGATTCAGCGCGCACGCGAAGAGAGACGCGGACGGGACGCTGTACACGTGGGGCCTCGCGAAGCCGCCCGCGATCGGGATGAGCGTCGCGAAGATAACGAAGGACGGCGCCGTGGAGAAGGTGGTGCCGCTGCCGCTGAACGGCCCGGAGATGACGCTGATGCACGACGCGGCGATGAGCGAAAACTACCTCGCCTTCATCGTGCCGCCGTGGAAGCTGCCGATGGGCGCGATGGCCGGCGCGCTGTCCGGCGCGGGCTCGTTCGGGCACGCGTTCCGCTGGGCGGAGGAGGACGCCGCGTGGATGGTGATCATGCGAAAGAGCGACCTGAGCGTCGTCCACGCGACGGAGATTCCGAGGATGAGCACGTATCACTTCGCGACGGCGTACGAACGCGAGAGCGACGGCACCCTCCACGTGCTCGTGAACCGGCTCATCGGCCCGCGACCGGAGCTCGAGCGCAACTTCTCGGACATGTACGCCGCGGTGTGGTCCGCGCCCGGGTACAACACGCTGTGCGACTACGTCGTGGACTTGAAATCCGGGAAGTTGCTGTCGTCCGAGCCGGTGGTGCCGCCAACCGTGGGCGGCGCGCGCGGCGGTGACGCGCGGTCGGGGCAGCTGCCGATGGAGTTCCCCGTGATCGCTCGCGCCGCGCGCGGGCGCGCGCCGGAGTACGTGTACACGCTCGGGTTCAGCGGCGGCGGCGCGGGGTACTTCGACGCGATACAGAAGCTGCACGTCGGGTCGGGGACGCACGCGACGCGGATTTCGCCGCCGGGGACGTTTCCGTCGGAGGTGGAGTTCGTCCCGCGCGGGGACGGCTCGGGGAACGAGGACGACGGGTATCTGCTCTACGTGGAGTACGACGCGAACGCGCACAAGAGTTCCGTGGTGATACTCGACGCGAAGGACGTGGAAGGGGACGTCGTGGCGAGGATACGGCTGCCGTTTCACGTCCCGCACACGTTTCACGGGACGTACAGAGCGAACGCGGCGCGATGATCGCGACGCTCCCTTTCGTTCGTTTGTCGCACGCGTACGAACACGAATACGAGTTCTAATAAGAGGCTACGTGTCCTTCCACTCCCGCTCGAGCGCGCGCTTCTCCCGACGCGACTCCTTCACCGCCGCGCGCTCGGAATCCCGCGCGTTCGCCCGCGCGACGCGCCCCGACCCAGAACCTTTCGCCCACGAGCTGCTCTTCAGCCCTTTCCCCGACGCGGCGGCGGCGGCGGTCGACTTCTTCTTCTTGCCGCCGCCGCCGCCGCCGCGGCTCTTCCCGTCGTGAGAGTGCCCGACGTGCGAGTGCCCGATCTTCTCGCCGACGCCGTGCGAGTGCCCGCCGTGCGAGTGCGAGTGCACGTTCCCGCCGTGCGAGTGCGAGTGCGAGTGCGTCAGCGCGGCGTCGGATTTTTTCGCGCGCGCCTCGCGTTTCTTCCCGATCTCCCCGGCCCGCGCCGAGCCGCTCTCGTCCGCGCACCCGGCGCCGCCGCGGCCGGCGCCGGTCGCGCCGAGGTTCAGCGCGCGCGCGGCCCACGCGCCGAGGGATCGCGCGGCGTCCTTCGAGCCCACGATCTCCTCGCTCGATCTCCTGAGCGCGGTCTTGAACTCCTTGCGCGTGGACAGCGGGAGTAAAAATCCCGCGCTCGACTCCGTGGGGCCGTCCGGGACGAGCAGGTAGTCCGCGCCCGTGACGGGGTCGACGAGAACGTCCACGCGCCGACCGTTACCGTTACTGTTGTTGTATTCGTCGTCATCGCCGTCTCCCACCTCCGCCGCCTTCGCCGCCGCCGCCGCGCGCGCGAGCTCCGCGCGACGCGCGTCGTTCACGCCGGATATCATCCGCGCGCGCGCGTCTTCCCTCCCCGCGCCGTCGACGTCGCCCACGCCGGGCAACATCCTCTCCGGGTACGCGCCGTCCTCTCCCGCGCCGCGTATCACCACCCCCGACGCCTCCAACACCGCGTCGCTCGCCTCCCACGGCCTGTGACGCAGGTGCCCGCGCGGCAGCCCAGCAAGCTCGGGCACGAGCGTCGCTATGGCGTCCCCGAGCGGGTCGTGCGCGCGGCACGGCTTGGATCCGTCCGGCGCGAGCGACCCGGAGAAGACGTCCCACTGGTCCAGACCGCTCTTTCCCGCGTTCTGCCACATCATCGCGTTGATCGCGAGGTCCGCGTCCACGAGCGTGTCGTGGAACCACCGCGCGCCGTGGACCCAGTGCACGTTGAGGTAGTCGCACAGAAACGTCGCGCAGAGCATGCGCTCCGTCTGGTGCATCCAGCCCGTCGTCCACAGCCGACGCATCCCGGAGTCCACGGCCGGGAACCCGGTCCGCCCCTCTCGCCACCGCCTCAAGATCTCCGCGCTCGCGGCGTCGCGCGTCGGGTCCGGGATCCAGTCCGCGCGGCGGTCGTAGTGTCTCCGAATCGATTTCGTCCCCATGTCCGGCCAGTTGGCGAGCTGCCAGTACGCGAACTCCCGTCGATGCACGCGGTGCCAAAACAACCTCGACACGCGCTTCCCGTCCGCGCGCTTCAGGTCGTGGTACATCGCCCGCGGCGATATCTGCCCGAACCGCAGGTACGGCGACATCCGCGACGTCGAAGCCGCGGGCGCGACCGCGTCCGCGCGGCCGTGCTCGGCCTCGTACTCGGGCAAACCCCGCCGCGTGAACGACGCCCAAACTTCATTCGCGCCGCGCTCGGAGATGTCCCACTCGTCCCGTATCCCGCTCGACCAGTCCCGCCCGGGGGGGAACCGCGGCGACACCCCGAGGTCGTCAAGGGACGTGAGGCGGACGCTCGCGTCGGCACCCAGGTCGGCACCCTCGAGGTCGACGCACGGCGCGGCGCTCGGCGCCGGCGTCGGCGCCGCCACCTTCCCGCCCGACGTCTCCGCCGCGTGCACGAACGGCATCAGCGTCCCGAAGAAGTACTTCTCGCGCCGCATGTCGATCTTCAGCGCGCGCGGGTCCCACAGGAGGTGCCCGGGGAGCGTCACGAGGGCTATCCCGCGCGCCTCGAGGAACGCCGCGGTGGCGGCGTCGCGCGCGACGTGCGCGGGCTCGTGCCGAGCCGTGCAGAAGACAGTCTTCGCGTCGATCGCGTTCGCCGCCGCGAGGAGCGACGCGCCGTGCGCGCCCGCGAAAAAGTTGACGCCGCCGCCGCCGTACGTCGCGCGGACGTCGACGTCGAGCGATCGCAACGCGTGGTGGAGCCACACCCGGGACGCCTCGCCGATCGCGGACATGTCGTCGTTCGAGGCGAGGCGTCTCGACGGCGCGAGGTCCTCGGTCTCGGACCACGCGAACACGCACGCGAGCGGGGCGTCGCCCTCGCGCGCGTGCCTCGCCGCGGCCGCGAACGCGGCGTTGTCGTGAAGGCGGAGGTCTTGCCGGAACCACACGACGCACGCGCCGCCGCCGCCGCCTCGCTGGGCGTCCGAGGCGGCGGTCGCGTTCGCGGCAGACGACGACGCCGCCGACGACGACGTCGACGCGAAGATCATTGCCGCGTGCCGACTCGCGCTCGACGTCGTCCGCGGCGACGCGGTCCGACGCGTCGTCCTCCGCGGCGCGAGCGGCGCGTCCGAGCGTCCGCGCGTCGGACCGCGCGACGCGAGCGGCGACGCGAGACGCGCCGCGGCCGCCATCGACATGACGCCCCGCGTCTCCCGAGGAGCGCGCGGGTCGTAGTGGATGGTTGACGTGGCCCGAGAAAACAGGTCCGTCTGCTTCCAACAGAAAGCGCGAACGCGGCCAAAGGCCGAAGCGCCGCGCCGCGCCCGCCGACCATGGCGACGACGGCGGCGCATCTCGCGCCTCCGCCGCGCGCGTGTCGCTCGTTCAGAAGCGCGGGCCGCCGCCGCCGAATCGCGCGCGCGTCGGCGACGTCGAGAACGCGCGCCGCGTCGTCGACCGAGAACGCCGCCGCAGACGTCGCGGAGGGCAGCGCCCCGGGGCCTCCTCCCGAGACGTCGGACGCGACGCGCGCGACGCGCCTCGTCTCCCCCTCCGGCGGCGTCGTCCACCTCGTCGGCGTCGCGCACGTCCTCGCGACCGACGCCGCGGCGGACGTCCGCGCGCTCATAGAGCATCACCGCCCGCGCGCGGTCGTCGTCGAGCTCTGCGACGAGCGATGGCGCTCCATCGCGTCGGCGTCCTCCTCCTCCTCCTCCTCCTCCTTCGCCGGCTGCGCGTCCGCCGTCGTGCCGAGGTCCGTCGCGATCGAGGGCGTCCCGTCGCTGCGCGACGACGGGAAGACGCACCTCCCCGGCGCGTCCCCGAACGATCTCCTGCTGACGCTGCGCACGATACGCGGCGTGGTCTCGACCCCCGACGACGTCGCGCGCGACGTCGAGACACTCCGACGCGGCGGATTCTTCTCCGACGTCCGCGCGGACGTCTCCGACCCCGACGACCCCGGCGACGCCGCGCCGCCTTTGTACCGCGCGATGGGACGCGGCGCGGACGCGATCTACGAGCTCGCGGACGGCGTCGACGTGACGTTCCGCGCGACGGTGGACGACGACGTGCGCGTCATGGCGGATGTGCGGTTCGATTGGGCCGAGGACGCGCTCGCGACGCTCGGCGGAGAGGCGCGGCGCGAGGCGTTGGAGGCGAAGATGTTGCTCCACGCGGGCGACGCGATCGCGCGGACGGAGGAGGAGGAGGACGAGCGGTGGGAGGGGATGAAGCTCCTCGCCGCGCTGAGGGACGCGGCGAGGGACGTCACGCGCGACGCGTTCGACGTCGCGACGGAGAACGTCGCGGCGGAGGACGAGGGCGACGACTTCGGCGGGGGGGTGACGTGGGTGATGATCGGCGACGACGACGGAAACGAGGGCTCGAAGATTGAGAAGAACTTGAAGAAGAAGAAAAAGAAGAAGAAGGGGATGTGGGGCGCGTGGCGGGACGCGAGCGGGGCGGCGTCCGAAGCCCCGAGCCGCGCGCGTCTGTATCTCGCCGCGTCGGAATTTTCGCAGACGATTCTCGGGGACGCCGTCGACGCCGGGGGCGCGCCGCCCGGGCACGAAGCCGTCGCCGCGATCGCGGCGGCGATGGAGCACGGCGTGGAGAGGATCGTCCTCGGCGACGCGCTCGCGTCCGATACCGCGAGCGCGGTCGCGGCGGCGATCGACGAAAGAGGCGGCGCGTTCGCCGGCGTCGCGCTCGCCGCCGGGACGGCGTTCGACGCTTTGCGCGTCGCGGCGTTGACGTCCCCGGAGGATTTAAACCGCGCCGTTCGAGCCGCGGTGGCGGGGAAGAGCGCGGGGAACGGTGATAGCGACGGCGACGCGGCCGGCGGCGGACTCGCGAGCGCGACGACGCCGCCGTGGCTCGTCGACGCGTTGATCACGACGAGGGACGAGCGTCTGTTTCGCGCGGCGTGGCGCGAAGCCGAGGGCGGCGGCGGCGGCGGCGACGGCGGCGGCGACGACGACGTCGCGTTTCCAGTCTTCACCCCGACGTCCAGGCCGAGGTGTCTGGACGACGAATACGACGCGTTGACGTATTACGCGTACGACGCGAACGGCGGCGCGGGCGCGGGCGGCGGCGGCGTCGTCGTCGCCGTCGTCGGCGCGGCGCACTTCGACGGCGTCGTCGCGCGATGGAACGACGCGGCGCGCGTCCGGACGCAGGAGTAGTAGTAGTAGTAGTTTCGCGCACGATAAGGTCATCATCACATCCGCGCGCGCTTCCTTCGCTTCTTCTCTCTCTTCTCTTCTCTTCTCTATGACTTCGCCGCCGCCGCCGCGCGCCGTTCAGCGCCCGTCGTCCCCTTCTCGCTCGCGCCCGCGTTCCCCCCTCCGCCGAACATGTCCGCGAGGGACGGCGGGTTCCCCATCTGCTCTTGCATCTCCTTCAACGCCTCCGGGTCCATGCTCTCCATCATCTTCGGCATGTAGAACGCCATCACGACCGTGAACGCGACCATCAAGAACATCGGGTTCTTCATCAGAGCGCCGACGGATAATCCGCCTCTGGGTTCGAAGTACTCCGCGACTGACACTGGGGAGAGCACGAGCGGGTTGACGTGCACCGCCTCGTCCACGTCCTCCGCGAAGTGGCACTCCCTCCCTCCGTCCGACGTGATCCGCAACCGCAGCGGCGGGAACGTGTACCCGAGCGCGAACGTCTCGAGGTGGTGATACCCGGGCGGGACGTCCAACAGGGTGAACTCTCCGGTGGGTTTGATCCGCGTCGCGATCTTTTGCGCGCCGTTGATCGTCAGCGTGACCTTCACGTCCGACGTCTTCACGCCCGGCATCTTCTTGACGGTGACGATGCCGTCGATGTTGAAGTGCTGCGCGGCGACGACTTCGCCGTAGTCCACGGCCTTGAGCTCGCTGCGGCGGGGCGGGGGGGCGCGGGGGGGGGGGGGCAGTCGACGAGATCCGAGACGGGAAAAAACAGCGAGGCGAGGGCGGAAAAGGGCGCGACCGACGCGCGGGCGATCGACGCGACGGCGACGCGCGCGCGCGCGGACGCACCCGACGGCGGCGACGGAGCCGACGCA
>Ga0181560_10001768_pt1 | contig 20140 bp, 14 predicted proteins | sample 011ome_20_FD_133751 | JGI IMG/M metagenome (GOLD analysis project Ga0181560, IMG submission 133751) | Coastal salt marsh microbial communities from the Groves Creek Marsh, Skidaway Island, Georgia - 011509CT metaG (megahit assembly) | ecosystem: Environmental > Aquatic > Marine > Intertidal...
CGGCACCCCGTCTCCTCCGCGAGGGCGACGATCTCGTCGACATCGTCGACGAGACGCCCCGTCTCCTCCTCTCCGCCGAGGACGTGGAGCACGATCGGGACGTGCGTCAGCGTCGCCGTCGTCGGCGTCGGCGTCTTGCACCCGAAGACCAACGTCGCGGTCGCGATGCTCTTCCCCGCCGCGCACGGCAGCGCGACCGCGCCGTCCGGGGAGGACTTGCCCACCTTGCGTCCGTCGACGCGCGTGTGGAATTTCCCGAGGTCTCGCACGAGCACCGTGGGGACCGTCCCGGCGAGCGCGGCGTCGTCCGGCTTTTGTTTCTTCACGATGATCTCCGCGTGCACGCGGCTTATCGACGGGTCGTCCGCGATCGTCACCGTGCAGTCCTTGCGCCCGACGGTGTACCTGCGAGGGGCGGGGCGGGGTGGTCAGATCTCGCGAGAGGGCAAAGTTGGCACCCCTCGTCGGGATCGGGCGGGACGACGAGAGAGAGAGACCGAGGGCGCGCGCGACGACGTACTTTCCCGGGATGAGCGTCCACGACTTGACGACGTGATGCTCTTCGCCTTCGCCGCCGTGCAGGTCGAGGCGATACGGCATCTTCGCGTCGTCGCGCCCGCGGGGAGATGCGCGCGCGACGCGGTGTGCGACGCGCGAAGGTTTTTTGCAACTCTTTGGGGTGCCCTAAGTTCGTACTGTACGTGCCCTAAGTTCGTACTGTACGTGCCCTAAGTTCGTACTGTACGTGCCCTAAGTTCGTACTGCCTAAGTTCGTACGACGCGTAACACCCCACGTGCTACGTCGTCGTCGAAACACCACCACCACTACAGTCTACGTCGCGCCACTATTAAGGTTCCCCCGATGAGGTTATACTATCTCGTCGTCGCCCGCGCGACCGCCCACCGCGCGAGCCCCGCCGCGAGCGGCGCGGCGGCGACGAGGATGATCCACGATTTCCACCACTTTCCGTTCTCCCCCGAGCTCGGCGCCGCGAACAACGCCTCCGCGCGCTGCGCGCTTGCCGCGAACCTCTGCCCCGCGTCCCCCACCGCGCTCGCGATCGCCCAGCCGAACAGCGCGAGCGCGTAGGCCGCCCCCGATCGATCGTCGATAAGGTTATTAGGGCCGTTCTATACAAGCGAACGTCGGGGTGGAGTTGAAAGGCGTCAGGTGGAGTTGAAAGGCGCCGAGGGCGGGGATTGAAAGCGAGGGGTGGGCGGAGAGAGACGACGGCGAAAGTCCTTAAGGATCGGCGTTCACCACGCGAACGGGGTCGTATGATAACCAGTGTATAGAACGCACCTTATATCTGCGCCAGAGGAAATACGCCGTCTGCGCGACGACGACGGCGGCGAGCGCCGCCCACGCCGCGCACGACGCCGCGTCCGCGACGCTCGCGCCGACGTCCTGGCCGCCGTCGCGGCCGTCGCGTATCTCCGTGAGGAAGTTCACGAGGTCCACGGCCGCCCACGCGGCGATCGCGGAGGCGGTGAACGCGTCCGTCATTCCCGCGACGACGCCCGCGGTCGCGGTCGCGGTCGCGGTCGCGGGCGGCGGCTTCTCCGCCGAAACCGACGCCGCCGCCGCCGCCGCCGCTTTACGCCTCTCGTACATCGCGCCCTTCTTCCCCCCACCCCCTCCCCCGCCGCCGCCGCCCGCGCCACGCTGACGCCGTCGTATCCTCGCCAACACGAACGCCTCGATCGCGATGGGCAGCGCGAGAAATCCAATCGCGGCGGCGCGCCACGCCGCGAGCTTCGTCGAGTCCGACGCGATTCCGGGATGGTAATCCATGTACGTCCACGCGCCGTTGCCGCCGACGAGCCACGCCGCGGTCGCGCACGCGTGCGGGAACTCCATCGCGTCGTTCCTCGCGAGGAAGATTGCGTGCGTGAAGCACGCCGCGGTGAGCAGGAACGGCCACAGGACGTGTTTCCACTCCTGCGTCCACGCGACGTCGTAGAACATCCACGCGAGGACGGACAGGTGGTCGAGCGGGTCGAACGCGAGGGACGACGACGACGACGACGACGACGACGACGACGACGCGTCCGCGCTCGCGCCCGCGCTCGCGCCGCCGAAGGTTCCCGCGTCGTGCCACGCGGAGGAAGCCCCCGCTGCGGGCTTCGCGAGCAGCGGGAGCGTCTCGTCGGCGACGCCGCCCGCGTGGTGGGACGCCATGCGCGGCGCGCGTTGTGATCGATCGCGAGTCGAACACAATGACCTAATATTACCTTCGTAAGTTATTACTCGTCGTCAACGCGCGAGCTCGCTCGCGCGTTGACGCTAATAACGACGGCCCCATCCCCCCGTCACGTCACGCCGCCCTCGGCCCCACCGCCCCCCCGTCGAACCTCTCCACGGGCTTATCCTCCCCCACTCTCCACGCTAGCCGCAAGATGGGCCACAAGACGACGACGACGCCGAACGCGAACCCCCACCACAGCCCGTACACCTTCCACGTCGTCCCCAAACACAGCCACGCCCCGCACGGTATCCCGAGACACCAAAACCCGATGAAATCCGCGGCGATCATCTCCCGCAGCATCCCGACGCCGCGCAGGCACCCACCGCCGACGACGCGCAGGCCGTCCGCGGCCTGGTAGACGGCGATGACGGGTAAGATGGCCACCGCCACCGCGTGCACGGCGGCGTCGTCGGTGAACCACCAACAGATGTTCCGCCCGAGGGCGAGGAAGATGATCGCGTTGATGCCGACCGCGATCGCGCCGCGGACGATGGCGACGCGCGCGGCGCTGTTCGTGCCATCCTGATCGCCCGCGCCCACGTTCTGACCGACTTGCACCGCGCCGAGGGCGCCGAGCGCGAGCGGGAGGACGTAGGAGATGTCCGTGAGGCACTGAGGGCAGAGGGCGGTTCCGCGCGAGGCGACGTCGGGGCGGAGTCGTGAGGCGTCAGGTGATGGAGTTGAAGGCGTCGAGGCGCGTCGGGATTGATTGACAGCGAGGGGTGGGCGGAGAGAAACGCGCGCCGGGAAGAAAAGTCCTTCCTTAAGGAACGGCGTGCACCGCGCAGACGCGGTCGTATGGGGACCGGTGTGAAAATAGAACGCGCCTGAATGATCGCGTGTCCCGCGGCTTCCGTCGTGCCGCACCGACCGGCGAAGATCTGCATCGTCGCGAACGCGCCAAACTCGAGCAACATCTGCCCGCCGATCGGCAAGCCCTGCCGCATGAGCGTCGCCGCGGACGCCACGTCGCCTCTCCGGTGCAGAGGCCCTCGAAACGCGTCGCGTTTCGCCAGAGGCTTCCGCGCGAAGAGAAGCAGCGACGCCAAAAGAATCCACCGCGACGCCGTCGTCGCCCACGCCGCGCCATCGAGTCCCATCGCGGGGATCACGCCGCCGCCTAAGAACGGCGTCAACATCGAACCCAAAACGCCTTCACTCCCGAAGATGAGGACGTCGTTCATCGCGACGTTCGAGACGTTGCTGAGCACGATCGCGTACACCAGCGGCGCGAAGAGATTCGTCCCCGAGAGCGACAACCGAAACGTCTGAAATAAAACAACCGGAAGCATCCCCCACGCTTCGATCTGGCAGTACCCCGCCGCCGCCGCCGCGTGCAGCGGCGGCAGCCCGCACAGCGTGAAGAGCGGGTGCGCCATGAACTGCGCGCACGCCGCGCACGCGGCGAGGAAGCACCCCGCGCGGACGCCCGAGCGGAGATGTTTTTTCACCGCGTCGAAATCGTTCGCGCCGTGCGCCTGAGAGCCGCCGACGGTCCGCGCGAAGCGACGTCGGGGTGGAGTTCAAAGGCGCGTCAGTCCGAGTCGAAAGGCGCCGAGGGTGGGGATTGAAAGCGAGGTGTGGGCGGAGAGAATCGCCCGGCAAAGTCCTTAAGGAACGGCGTCCACAACGCCGACGCGGTCGTACGGGGACCAGTGTGAGATAGAAACGGACGGGACGCGCCTGCGACGTCAACGGATCGAGCGCGCCCACGAGGCCGTTCATCGTGACGACGACGAGCCACGTCATCGTGCCTCCCAGCGACGCCGCCGCGAGCGCGGTGTCGCTGACGTGGCCAACCTGCAGCGTGTCCACGATCCCCATCGCGATGAGTCCGAGCTCGATGAGGAAGACCTGCAGCGCGTGCGTCGCGGACTGATGAGGGTCGTTCCATACAAAGCGATGGCGGGGTGGAGTTCAAAGGCGTCAGTGGGCGTTCAAAGGCGTCGCGGTCGGGGATTGAAAGCGAGGGGTGTGCGGAGAGATGCGCCGGGAAAAGTCCTTAAGGAAAATCGTTCACCACGCCAACGCGGTCGTATGGGAACCAGTGTATAGAACGCACCTGATTCTCGTCGCCGGACGCCGAGATCGACGTCGCGGGCTCCACGCTCATCGCCGCGCGCGGCAGCAGCGACGCCCTCGCGACGACGTCGTCGTCGTCGCCGCCGAGCCCCCCGTCGCGCGCGAGCTTCCCGTCCGGAGAGCTCCGCGCCACGTGCGACGGCTTAGGGTTTAGGAACGACGCGGCGCCGATCGGGAGCGCGGCGGCGCGACGCGATTTCGCCGCGGCGAACGCGTCGAAGGGCGCGGCGGGTTTCCCCCGAGAGACGACGGGCGCGCCCGCGCCCGCGCGCGACGGCCGTCGCAGCTTGTTCGTGTCCGACGTGTTGGGCTGCCCGCGCGTGACGCCGTGCGTCGGCGCCACCGCGGGCGGCATGTCGGGATTTGGCGGCTCCACGGCGGCTCCACGGCGGCGGACGCGCGCCCGGGGCTGCGCGCGGTGATTCATCCCCGCCGTAGGTCGACGCGCTCGAGCGTTCCGCGGACGGCAGCGCTCCGCGGTTCGTTCAAACGCAAATGCGACGGATCGGATTCAGTTTCGATTCTTCATCGGTCGCGTTTGGCGACCTGAACCGGCGCGCGCTGCCAAAAAAAGGTCAACGCGTCTCGCGCGGCGTTCGCGTCGCGAGACCGCCGCGCGCGCCGCACGCGTCGCGCCATGCCGCGTCGAAGATATCAGCGCCAGGAGTGAGCGAAGGCGACGGAGACAGCGCGAGAACGCGAGAGCGCGAGCGCGCGAGAACGCGAGAACGCGCGCGCGCGGGACGAAGACGAAGACGAGGATCTGATTGATCGATGGCGTCGTCCTCGGACGCGCGGCCTCTCCGCGTCGAGCGCTCGGCTCGCCGCGCGACGAAAGCGGCGCCGTCGTCGCCGCACGATTCCCCGAACCGCCCGCCGATCGCGAGCGCGGGCTCGACGTCGTGCGATACGACGACGGAGAGGGACGCGCGCGCGGCGGGCGATCGCGACGCGCGCGTCGCCGCCGCCGCATCGCGAGCGACGACGACGACGAGCTACGACGACGACGCGAGGACAAAGAAAAAGTCGTCGTCGTCGTCGTCGTCGCCGCCGCTCCCGCGCGCGATGCGCGACCTGCCGCGCCTCTACGACGTCGCCGACGCGCGCCGCATCGGGAAGGGCGGGTACGCGAGCGTGTTCGAGGGCGCGCGACGCGCGGACGGCGTCGCCGTCGCGGTCAAGCGCGTCGACACGACCGGACACTCCGCGAAGAAGCGCGAGCGATGCGCGCGCGAGCTGAACCTCTGCGCGTCGCTGCCTCGACACGACAACGTCGTCTTCCTCCTCGACGCGTTCGCGTCCGAGGACGCGCTCGTGATGATCTTCCCGCTCGCGCGCGGCGGCGACCTGCGAGGAGCGATACGCCGGCGACGGCGAGCGCGCGAGCGCTTTCGCGCGCGCGACGTGTGGACCATCTTCCGCGGCGTCGCGCGCGGCCTCGCGCACCTCCACGCGCGCGGGATCGCGCACCGAGACGTCAAGCCCGCGAACGTTTTGCTCGGCGACTGCGACTCGTCGTCGTCGTCGTCGTCGTTCGCGGACGTCAAACTCGCGGACCTGGGACTCGCGGTGCGCGTGCCCGACGCCGACGACGCGAGGCCGCTCAGGAGTAAGGTCGGGACGCCGTTCTACCTCGCCCCAGAGGTGGTGAGGGGAGGGGGGTACGGACTCGCCGCGGACGTGTGGAGCCTGGGGTGTCTGCTGTACGAGCTCGCGTCGTCGCGGTCGCCGTTCGACGAAAAAAGTGTCGACGGAAGTAGAGGGAGGGAGAACGACGCGCGGAGGAGTAACGGCGCGAATGGGGACGTTACGACGACGAAAGAGAGGATGAGGAAGAAGAAGAAGAAGAAGACGGCGGCGGCGACGGCGCCGAGCGTGAAGGACGTGTTTCGCGCGGTCGCAGAGGGCGCGTACGCGCCGCTCGAGCCGGAGACGCACGGCGAGAAACTCGCGTCGCTCGCGAACGCGATGCTCGACCTCGACGCGGCGCGACGCCCGAGCGCGAGAGAGGCGCTTCGCCGCGCGGAGGATGCGCTGCGCGAGCTCGAGAAGGAGGAGAAGGCGGCGAAGGCGGCGCCGCCGGAGACGGCGAGAGGGGAGACGCGTCGGCCGTCGCCGCGCTCCGGGCGGTGGCTCGTGGATAAACATCCCGCGGCGGTCTAGTCTAGCACAGGTTCTCATCAGACGCGATCGACGAGGGCGCGCGGCTGGCGTCGTTCGTTCCGTCGCCGGCTCGTCGTCGCGTCACACCCTTCCGTTCTTCTGCCGCACGATGTGCGCGCCCTTCCCCAACGCGCCGAACAAATCTCGAACGTCGCTCCACATCCCGCCGCTCTTCCTGCTCGTCGACGCGCCGTCCATGCGCCCCCCCTCCGCGAGCCTCGCGCGCGCGTCCGCGTCCAGCGCCTCGCCGGTGACGTCCACCGTCGTGTTGATCATGTCCGCGAACGCGGCCTCGGCCTGGTCCTCCGCGGAGGAGAGGCCCGCGCCGGGGGACATCCCGGAGGCTTCGCACGCGCGCGCGGCCGCCATCGACGCCGCGATCGACGCGTCGTCGTCGTCGTCGACGTCTTTCTTTTTCTTCACGTCCGGCGCGGCGACGCGCGCGGAGAGGGGCGCGTCCGCGTCCGCGTCCTTCTCCGTCGCGCGCGGCGGCCGCGCGATGGACCCGCGCGCGCGCGTGAGCGCGCGCGGGGACGCGACGTGCGTCGGCGGTCGGCCCGCGACCGCGACCGCGACCGCGCGCATCTCGAAGTGGCTGACACGTGTAAACGTGTCATGGAAGATTCGCCGCGAGAACTGCCAGCGAGGACAAGGATTAATAAATCGTGGGCCCTCGCCGGCCGTCGTCTCGACGCCGCGCCACTCTCCCGCCGCGCGACGCCCGACGCGAGCGCGAAACCCGTCGCGATGCCCGTCGTGATCGCATCCACGCGCGGCGCGGTCGCGCCGTCCGCGGCGCGCGCGCGCGCGCTCTCGTCCCGGATCCACCGCGCGTCCCAGATCCCTACTCGTAGCAGGAGGGGATCTACCGGCGACGCCGACGCGACGACGTCGACGCGCGTCGTCGTCTCCGTCCGCGCGCGCGCCGTGAACGAGGACCCGTCGAGATCGCGCATCGTCCGCGTCGTCTCCGGCGAGGAAGTCCCGGGGCGGCGGCGCGCGTCCGTGTCCGCGACCGCGTCCTCCCCGCCGCGCGTCGACGTCGTCGCCGTCCGCGCCGCGGCGAAGGACGCTCTGGAGACGTTCGCGTCGAACCTTCTTCGCGCGCGGCGCGTCGTCGCCGCGCTCGCGCTCGCGTCGGTCATCGCGCTCTTCGACGCGTCCCCCGCGCTCGCGGGACGCGGCGGCGGACGCAGCGGCGGACGCATGGGCGGCAGCTCGTTCCGCCCGTCCGCGGCGCGATCCATGGGAGGAGGAGGAGTCGGCGGCGGCGTGATGGGAGGCGGCGTCGGCGCGGGCGCGGGCGCGTCCCGCCCGCCGCGAACCGGCGCTACCGGCGTCGGCTTCATGCCGTCGTTCTTCTTCATGCCGTCGTTCGGGGGATGGGGGTACGGCATGGGATACGGCATGGGCGGCGCCGCCATGATCGTCCGCGTGCTCATGAACGTCCTTCTGATGTACGTGTTGTACAACTACCTCTTCGGCGGACGCCGCGGCGGGCGCGGGGATCCGAACGCCGCGTGATCGTATCGTAACGCTTTGTGATAATGCGTTACATTTGTTTTGTCGATAGCTAGTACCCTTCCCTCTTGTGGTGCGCGAAGGCACGACTTTTACAACGCGCGGCACGAAGCGTTCGGTTCGGCGTTCGGTCCTTCTAAAATTTCCTCGTCAAACGTTTGCAAACGTTCTAGCTACGTCGTCACTTCCACACCTTCACGGCGGCGTCCCTTCCGCCGGTGACGAGCACCCTCCCCGTCCCGAACCCGGTGACGCACATCGCGAGCACCGCGTCCCTGTGACAGTCGTGCCGCCCCGCCGCGGACGCGATCGCCTCCGCGACGCCGCCGTCGCCGCCGGCCCGGAGCCCCGCCCCCGCCGCCGCAGCCTCCGCGCTCGCCGACGGACGCTCCTGCGCGACGGGTAAATTCGACGCGTACACCTCCTCGTGCTTCGGTCGATCGTTCCGCCCCAGCGGGCCGTGCACGACGCGCCCGCGCGCGGGCTCGAGCGGGCACCACAGACGCACGCACGCGTCGCCGCCGCCGGCGAGGAGCGCGCCGTTCGGGAGCGAAAAGAGGCACCGCGCGCCTTCGCTCCGGGGGGCGCCCGTCGTCTCCTTCAAGTCGTCGACGCGGAAATCGAGCACGCCGTCTTCGTCTCCGCCGCCGCCGCCACCGCCTTCGACCCCGCCGCCGCCGCCAGCCTTCGCCTTCGCCCACGCGCGAGGATCGCCGCACGTCGCCGCCGCGCGCGTCAGCCTCCCGCCGCGACGCAAACTGCTCGGCATCGTCCGCGCCGTCGTCTCCGACGGCGGCCGCAGCACCCGCGCGACTCTCCGGCACGCGCCGACGCCGACGTCCCACAGCGCGAGCTCGTCCCCGCCCGCCGCCGCCCACACGAGCGCCGCGTCGTTCTTGTGGCCCGCGCCGACGCCGTCCACGCCGAGAGCGATCGCGTCCACGCGCGAATACGCGCCGTGCGGGTGCCGCCACTCCGCGACGGAGAGACTGAACCGCGCGTCGACGAGGCACAACGCGCCCGCGGAGGTCCCGTGGCACGTCCACCGAGGCGACGCGCCGGCTTCCGCGACGACGCAGGTCACCGCGCCGAGCCGCGGCGGGACGTCGACCGCGAACGCGTTACCGAGAGTCCCGCGGCCGCGGTCGCGGTCGCCGCGCAAAGGCGCGCGGAGGTCCCAGCCGCGGAGGCCGCCGCGTTCGGTCGCGACGCACGCGACGTTGGCGGAGAGTTTAATCACCGCGGAGCACGCGCCCTCGTTCGGGGACGCGCGCGCCACCTCGCTCGCGCTCGCGGGCCGGGACCCCGGGGGTCCCGAGCCCGAGCCCGAGCCCGAGCCCGCCGCGAGCTCGACGCGCCACGCGTGCACGCTGCCGTCGTCCGCGGTGGAGCAGATCGTGTGGCCGTCGTCTGATAACGCCGCCGCCGCGGTGATTTTGCACGCCGCGTCGGACGCGGACGCGGACGCGGACGCGGACGCGGACGCCCCCGCGCGATGCCCTCCGTACGTCGCCCTCGACCGAAAGAACGCGTCCCGCTCCGCGTTGGCGACGTCCCACGCCTTTAAGCATCCGTCGTCGCTCCCGGTGACAAAGAACGCGCCGTCGTCCGACGCCGCGACGGCGTTCACCGCGCCGCGGTGTTCCGTGAGGTGCGCGACGAGGACGCCGCGCGGAGTCCACGCGTCTCCGGTCGTCCCGGACGCGTACTCACCCGCGACGATCAACGGTTTGTCTTCGCCGTTCTCCTCCGCGACGAAATCCGCGCCCGAGGACGTGCGCGCGTGCCCCTTCGCGGCCGACGGGGCTTCTTTCGCCGTCGCCGCGCCGCCGCCGCCGTACGGGTGCCCCACCGGCGGCGGCGGCGCGCGCGCGCCCGGAGGCACCAGCGGCGGCGACCGCGGGCCGAAGACCGCCGCCCACGCGTCGTCGTCGATGAGGTCCGCGCCGCCGCCGCCCGCGCCCGCCGATTTCGCGTCGCCGCCGCCGCCCGCGCTCGCGCTCGCGGCGTCTTCGAAGAACGACGAAAACTGCATCCCCGACCCGGCGGCGCCGAACCCGCCGAGTCCCCCCGGGGACGCGTACGAAAACGCCCCGCCGTCGTCGCTCGGCGTCGCGGCGGCGGCGTCGAGACCGCGCGAGGAAGGGTCGTGAAGGTTCAGAGGGTTCATGCTCATCATCCCATCGAGCGGGTTCGTCGACCCGCGCGCGTCCGCCGACCCTCCGAGGTCCGCGCCACCGCCGCCGCCGCCGCCGCCGCGCGCCGCCGCCGCGACAGCCTCTCGCGTCAGCCCGCCGCACACGATAGACGCCGGCGTCTCCGCGTCCTGCGCCCTCCGCGCGCCCGCGAAGCTCTGGACGTACGTCGCGAGCGCCGCGAGCGCGCGCCTCTCTTCCCTCGCCGCCTCCGGGTCCATCGACGCGTCGTCGTCGTCCGACGGCGTCGCCGTCTCGCCGCGGTAGATCCCCGCCGCGGCGTCCACGGCGGCGTCGAACGCGCGCCGCCGCGGCGGCGTCCTCAGCGCGGCGCGCAGCGTCGACTCGTCCGCGAGGAGCCCAGACAGCGCGGGGCCAGGGCACTTCGCGAAATTTTCAGACAGGAACGGCGTCGCGTGCGGCAATACGCTCGCGAAGACGTCCGCGGGTCCCAAGCGTCGACACGCGCGCGCGACGAACCGCGTCGCCGCGACGCGCACGGACGCGCACGGGTGTAACGTCGCCGGCGCCGCGCGCTTTACCGCGGCGACGATGGAGCGTTTCTGGAGAATCATCGGCGGCGCGGAGGAAGCGGCGAACGCGACGCTCCCCGGCGGAACGTTTTCGTCGACGGAGGCTTCTTCGGGCGGCGCGACGAGATCGCCGAGGCACTCCAACGCTCTCGCGACGACGACGTCGCTCGCGTCGGAGAGGCACCGCTCGATGCACGGCAGCAAGAACGCCTCGCACGGCTCCCGTCCCACGAAACTCGCGACGGACGCGATCCGCCGAAAGAACGTCGCGCGCAGCGACCACGCGCGGTCGTTGAGGCACGTGATCAAAAGCGGCAACAGAAAGTCGTTCGCGTCCGCCCGGCCGAAGAACGACGCGAGCGCGGGCGCGTCCGAGAGCAGCGCCGCGCGCGTGGACGGGCCGTCCGCGCGGCCGGAACCGCCGACGACGGGCGGCGGCGGCGGCGGCGGCGCGGGCGCGGGCGGGGGGGGCGCGGGCGGGGGGGGGCGGCGCGAGCCCGGCGGCGCGCGAACCGGCGCCGCCGCCGCCGCCGCCGCCGCGTCGTTTCGATAGTCTCCGGGCGCGCCGTCCGGGGTCAGGTAATCGAGCACGATCCCGCGAACGACGTCGCGCAGACCCGCGAGGTCGTCCTCGAACGACGCGACCTCGGCGGCGGCGGCTTCCTCGTCGCCGCTCCCGCCGCCGCCGCCGCCGCGTCGTAAAAACCGTTCGCTCGCGCTCGCCAGCGCGGCCAGCGCCGCGGCGTACGCGACCCTCACGCTCTCCTCCCGGTCCCTCGCGAGCCCGCTCAGGGACGGCCATATGAACTCCGGGAACACCTTCGCGTCCGACGCCGGGTGCGATCTCACCCTCGGCAGCGTCGACGCGAGCGTCTTCACCGCCGCGGCGCGGACGACGGCGGCGGTGTCGCCGACGCGGTCGATCGCGTGCGGCACGATCACTTGCAAACGCGCGTCGTCGTCCGCGACCGCCGCGACGCGCGCGAGGAGTTTTAGCAAAGCGCGCCGCGCGGACGGCGACGACGCGCCGCGGAGGGTCGCGCAGACGAGCGACGCGACGAGCGCGGCGCCGGGGCACGTCGCGCCCGCGGCGGCGACGGCGTCGAGCGGGGAGGCGCCGGCGCCGGCGCGGGAGGAGGAGGAGGCGGAGGCGGACGGCGAATCGACCGACCGCGACGCGGCGAACAGGTCGTCGCCGCCGTCGCCGCCGCCGCCGGCGTCGCTCGTGACCGCGAGGTTCGAGATGTCGGCCATCAACCCCGCCATGGACGACTCTTTCTCCTCGTCGGCGTCTTCGCCGCCGTCGCCGCCGCCGTCAAATTCCTTCAGAGACGGCGCGACACTCCGCGGCGACGGCGTCGCGCGGGAAGCAGTCTCGCCGCCGCCTCCATCCTTCCTCCACTCCTCCTCGACGATCGCCGCCATGAGCGGATCGAACGCGCGTCTCACCTCCGCCGCCGCCTCGTCCGCGTCCGCGGTCAGCAACCCTCCGCAAAAGTCGTGCAACGCGTCGAAATACGCGGGGAAAAAACCCCCGCGCTTCGATCGCGCGTCGAGACACGCCTTCGCGCTCGGTCGCGCCGCCGGGTCCCTCGCGCACATCTCCGCGATCATGTCCACGACGTCATCGTCTCCCACGGGCGCGAGCGCCGCGCGAAGGTCGAATTCCCCGCGTCGATACGCGAGGAGCTGCGAGTAGTCGAACGTCGCGGCGCCGTCGAGGAAGAGCTCGCCGAAGACGCAGCCGAGGGAGAAGACGTCCGCCGCGGGCGTCGCGCCGCCGCCGGTTCGATCCCCGCCGCCGTCGCGGAACCGCTCCGGGGCGACGTAGCACCGCCTTCGTCCGCCCGTGTCGAAGTAATACGAGTAATCCGCGGGGTTATCCGCGGGCAGCGACCCGGGCTTAAACGTCGCGAAGTCCGCGAGGAACGCCCACCCTCTCGAGGTGAGCAACACGTTTTCGCACTTGACGTCCCCGTGGACGACGCCGCGCTCGTGGCACTCGCTCAGCGCGTGCAGCAGCTGGAACGCGATCCACTTCTTCTGGACGCGCGAGAGGAACGGCCGGGTGAAGAGGCGGTCGTACAGCGTGCCGTGCGCGTACTGGCGCATCAAGTACAACGCTCTGTCCGTCTCGAGTTCGCGCGCGAACGGCGCGCAGTGCGGCAGCGTCGGCGGCGGCGAGAGCAGACGCTCGCGCGACGTCCGGAGGTTCTTCGCGTGCGTCTCGATCTCTTCGCGCGAGAGCGCGTCCGGGGACCCGCGTTTGAGGTAGGCTTTCACGACGACGAGGCCGCCGCCGCCGGAGGTGCCGGGCTCGTCGTGGCGGACGAGGAAAGTCTTGAGGAAACGTCCGCCTGGCGAGATTCGACGAACGTCGCGGAGGGAGGGAGGGAGGGGAGGGAGGAGGGGGGTGTCGGACGCGCGCGGTGCGAGTTGGGTTCGGGTTCGGCGTCGCGCGAGGGGGGGACGAGCGCGCGGGAGGGAACAGAGCGCGTCCGCGATGATGATGGACGCGGCGGGGACGACGAAGACGCCGCCGACGCCGCCTCGGCGTTTGAATGAACGCGCGGACGAGACGAGATGCGACGTCGCGCGCGCGACCGAACGCCGACGAGAGGCGCCACGACGCACCTCCGAGGCTGTCCTTGTACACGAGGTTCGGGACATCCGAAGCGAGGAGCTCCCCGGGCTGCACGCGCGGGGGGGCGCTCAGCTGGTTCCCCATCCCCGCGGCCCGGCGCCCTCCGCTGTGGCGTCGTCTCTTCGTTCGCCGGAGCGAACAACGACGACGCGGCGCGAAACTCCTGTCGTCGTCGTCAGATCCCACGCTCTGCGAGCCAGAGTCCACACTCGCGAGCGCGCGCGTCATGCACTGGCCGCCGCGATCCTGGTCGCAGGCGTCCGTGTACGTCCTCTCCCTGGGGTTCGCGTACGCCGCGCTGACGCAAGCGCGAGAGTTCGCGCGAGCGGAGACGCCTCCGCGCGCGCGGTAGGCATCGCGCCGCAAGAGCGGACCGTCGCCCGGGTGCCCACAGCCGTGAGCCACGCGACGCGAGATGCCCGTCTCCGCGTCCATCGAGATCGCCCCCGGCGTGCACATGCCGAGGATCGGTCTCGGCACGCACCGCATCGGCGGCGACGTCCTCGTGCGATGCGTCCACGCCGCGATGGACGCGATCGGCGACGCCGGCGTCCTCCACGTCGATACCGCGTCGTGTTACAACAACGAAGCCGCCGTAGGAGACGCGATCGAGTCGTCGTCGTTCCCGCGCGAGCGCGTCTTCATCACGAGCAAGATCGCCCCGAAGGAGATGGGACGCGAGAAAACCCCGCGCGCGATCGACGGCATGCTCTCGCGGCTGCGCGTGGACGCGCTCGACTTGCTCCTCGTGCACTGGCCCGCGGCGGCGAAGGCGTCTCCGGACGATCGCGCCGCGCACCGCGTCGCGAGACGAGAGACGTGGGACGCGATGGAGCGCGCGCTCGCGGCGGGGAAATGCCGCGCGATCGGCGTGAGCAACTACACGATCGATCACATGACCGAGCTGCTCGCGCACGCGTCGGTCAAGCCCGCGGTGAACCAGATCGAGTTTCACCCGCGGTGCCCGCAACGCGAGGCGTCGGCGTTTTGCCGGGAACGCGATATCGCCGTCGTCGCGTATTCGCCGCTCGGCGTCGGCGCGTTGATCGACGACGCCGCGGTGAAACGCGCGGCGATGGCCTTTCGATGCGCCCCCGCGACGTGTTTGATCGCGTGGGCGCTGCGTCGAGGTGTGGCGGTGCTGCCGAAGAGCGCGACGCCGGAACGCGCGAAGGAGAACGCGTCGCTCGAGCGGGCGTCGGACGTCGTCGACCGGATGGACGCCGCCGCCGGCGCCGTCGGCGGGGGCGGAGAGGCGCGCGACGCGCTGGAGGCGATGGACGCGATGGGCGACGGCGACGGCGCGGAGAAGTACTGTTGGGACCCGAGCGTCGTGAGATAGTCGTAGGAGTAGGTGTAGGTGTGTCGTACGGCATGACTAGGGTAGTAGGCTACCATCCAACTACTGTAGGCTATCATCCAACCAAGACCACCCTTTCGGGTAAGATATGAACTTGTAGAGGAAGTCCGGCACCTCCTGCACCTCCTCGGACAAGATCCTTCTCAACGGCCGCGCGAGCCCGGCGTCCTTGTCCGTGAAGAACGCGGTCGCGAGCCCTTTATTCCCCGCCCTTGCCGTGAGTCCGATGCGGTGCACGTACCCATCGATGTTCGAGGGGAGATCGAAATTGATGACGTGCGAGACGTGAGGGACATCGTCGAGCCCGAGCGTGGCGACGTCCGTCGTGACGAGGATGGGCGTCCGCCCGCTCCTGAAGGAATTGAGCGCGTATTCGCGCACTTGCTGCGTGCGGTAGCCGTGGATGCTCGTGCTCGGGAAGCCCTCTCGGCTGAGCCAATCCTCGAGCTGATCCACGCCGGTTTCCGTCTCCACGAAGACCAACGTCAGCCCCTTCACCGCGTGCACGAGGTCCATGAGCATGCTCTTCTTCTCCTCGTACGATCGAAGGTACTCGATCTTCTGCGTGAGAGGGACTGACTGCCGTATCCACTCAAACACTTCCGGGCGGTTCACCGCGCGATCAGCACAATGCTTCTTGTCCCACGGACATCCGTTCGCGCGCGCCCATTTCAGCACCTCCAAGTGGCCGCCACGCACGGCTTCCATGCAAGTCTCCTTGTCCCACGGAGCGCCGTTGTCTCGCGCCCACTGCAGCACCTCCAGGTGGCCGCCTTTCGCGGCTTCGGCGCAAGTCCTCTCGTCCCACGGAGCGCCGTTCGCTCGCGCCCATTTCAGCACCTCCAGGTGGCCGGCAAGCGCGGCATTGATGCAAATCAGATCGTCCCACGGAGCGCCGTTCGCGCGCGCCCATTTCAGCACCTCCAAGTGGCCGCCTTCCACGGCTGCATAGCAAGTCTCCTTGTTCCACGGAGCGCCGTTCGCTCGCGCCCACTGCAGCACCTCCAGGTGGCCGCCTTTCGCGGCACAGGCGCAAGTGAACACGTTCCACGGGCATCCGTTCGCCCGCGCCCATTGCAGCACCTCGAGGTGGCCGCCATAAGCGGCAAGGCGGCAAGTCATCTCGTCCCACGGAGCGCCGTTCGCTCGCGCCCACTGCAGCACCTCCAGGTGGCCGCCTTCCGCGGCATAGGCGCAAGTCGACTCGTCCCACGGAGCGCCGTTCGCGCGCGCCCACTGCAACACCTCCAGGTGGCCGCCACGCGCGGCATGGGCGCAAGTCATGTAGTCCCACGGAGCGCCGTTCGCGCGTGCCCACTGCAGCACCTCCAGGTGGCCGCCTTCCGCGGCTACGGCGCAAGTCTTCTCGTTCCACCTAAACCCATCCCACGGAGCGCCGTTCGCTCGCAACCACTGCAACATCTCCAGTTGGCCGCCGGAAGCGGCTTTGTAGCAAAGGTCCGGATGTACGTCAAGTTCGCTCACGCAACCTCGTTCCTTCGCCCACTTCGCAACCTCGACGTTCCAAAACTCTGCGATGCACTCGAACGTATCCTTGTCCCACGGACACCCTCGCTCCTTCGCCCACGCCATCCTCCCTACTGACCCGACGAAGTTTCGCACCCTCGCGAGCTGTCTCCTCACCGCCGCGACGTCCCTCACGTCGCCGACGGGCGACGCGAACACAAACTCGCGCATCTTCTGGTTCACCATCGCGAGCACCGCGAGGTCGCCGTCGTCGAGCCGCGGGAGCACGTGCCTGTTGAAGACGTCGGGCGCTTCCTCGACGAAGCGTTCGAGGATCGGGACGCGCGCGGCTTCGCGTTCTTCGAGAAGGCGAACGCGCGCGAGCAGACTCGTCATCGTCATCGTCATGAACGCGGGCTCCTCGAGCTCCGAGCGCTCGCGATCACGCGCACGCCCCGCCGACGGCGACGAGCCGTCCGCGCGTCGCGCGGCGTCGGCGCGCGCGGTCGCGCTCTTCTTCAGCGCGCCGATCTCCGCCGCGAGCGCTTCGTTCTCCGCCTCGAGCGCGTCGATGCGTCTGAGCGCGTCGTCGAGACTGGCGGGAGCGCCGGCGCGAGGAGACCCGCCGGCGGTCGTCGCGCGCTCGCTATTCCTCTGTCGCGGAGGCGCCATCGCGTCGCCGTGGGGCGACGGGGGTGCCGCGTCGCCCGTTGTCACGCGAGGGCGCTCGCCAGCGGCATCGAAACCTTACATTCGTTCGTGCGAGTCGGCAGATCTCTCTCGGATTTTGTCCTCGATTTCATCGGAGCGTTGAAAGGCGCTTAGAGTCAACTTTTGAAACCATGTTACGGGTGAAAAACGCGGAGTTGAACCTGAAGATGATCGAGCGGAGCAGTGCAGGGCTTTTGACGATAGACCGCTGCGGTGCAGTCGCGCCGCGATCGATGGCACTCTCGCGCGCGCGCTCGCACTCGACGCGCACACGGAGACGCACGCGCGCTCGCCGACCATGGCGGACCCGGAGGACGAACCCGAGGTGCGTCTCGCTCGATCGTCGTCGCCGTCGATCGGCCGCGCCCGCCCGCGGGTCGCGTCCATCTTTTCGTCTCGCGGCGGCGCGCGCGCCGCGAGGTTTTCCTTTCGAACGCGCGATCGATCGGTCGGTCGATCGCCGCGGCGCGTCGTCTGACCTGACCGCCTCCCCCTCGCCCCCTCTCGCAGGTGGACTTCGATCCGAGCCTCAAGAAGAAAAAGAAGAAGAAGGTGACCCTCGCGGACGACGCGGACGGCGGCGTCGCGGAGGCGACCGAGGAGATGGACGAGCTCGCCGTGGACGACTTCGGCGAGAAGAAAAAGAAAAAGAAGAAGGACAAGAAGGACAAGGACGGCGGCGACGACGGCGACGACGCCGGCGGCGACGACGGCGAGTTCGGGAAGAAGAAGAAAAAGAAGAAGAAGAAAGTCGACGAGGACGAGGACGACGCGGAGGGCGGCGACGGCGACGACGGCGCCGCCGCGAAGACGGGATCGGGGCTGCCCTGGGACGGGACGACGCGCGATTACCACTACGACGAGCTCCTCGGCCGCGTCTTCGGCATCTTACGCGAGAAGAACCCGGCGCTCTCGGAGAAGACGAAGACGATCATCAAACCCCCGCAAGTCCTGCGCGAAGGCACGAAGAAGACGGTGTTCGTGAACCTCATGGAGATTTGCAACGCGATGCACCGAGCGCCGGAGCACGTGATTCAGTACCTCATGGCGGAGCTCGGGACGTCGGGGACGCTGGACGGACAGAACAGATTGATCTTGAAAGGGCGGTTTCTTCCGAAGGTTTTCGAGGGCGTGTTGCGGCATTACTTCATCGATTACGTCATCTGTAACATGTGCAAGAGCGCGGACACGCTGCTCGTGAGGGAAGGAACGACGCGGTTGAGCTACTGCCGTTGCCAAGCGTGCGGCGCGAGTCGATCGCTGAGCAAGATTCAAAAAGGTTTCCAAGCCGTGTCCAGAGGCGACCGCCGGAAGCAGAGAAACGCGACGTGAACGGCGTGAACGACGACGCGAAGTCTTTTCTAATACATACCTACGACTACTACGACGACTACGCGATCTATCGCTGTCGATGCGCTATCCTATCCGACGCGCGGCGACGTCACTTGACCGCCGCCGCCGCCGCCGTTTTCTTTTTTTCTTCTTCGCCCTCGCGGTACGCCGCCGCGGACGCCGCGAACGACCCGGCCATCACCAGCGCGATCCCGAACCCTTCCGTCCACCCGATCGTCTCTCCTAAGATGAAGTACCCCGCGCCCGCGGCGTACACCGCGGACGTGTAGTGCATCGGCATGACGCTCGACGCGGACGTCAGACCCAACGCGGCGGTGACGCACAGCTGTCCTCCGAATCCGGTCAGCGTGCACGAGATCCATAAAAACATGAGGTACGCGCCGGTCGCCGTGCTTTTATGGATATGCGGCGCGGACGGGGTCGTCATCACGAGCAGCGACATCCCGACGAGGCACACCGCGTTCGTGTAGAGCATGATCGTCAGCGGGTGCTCTTTCTGGATGTTCCCAGGCGCAGCCGCGGCGAACGCCTCCGAACGCGAACGCGATTGCGAATGCGAATGCGTTCCCCCGCCGCGAGCGTTCAACCCGCCGGATAACACGCGTATGAACAGCTTCGACGCGCCGCCGAACAGCGCCTGCGCCGCACCGAATCCGACGCCCACGGCGCGCAGAGAGCGAGCGTCGGAGCCGAACAAGAACGACGGCTGGATCACGAGGAGCGCGCCGACGCCGCACACCGGAAACGCCGCCCACACGATCGCGGGCACCCTCTCTCTCAACACCGCGGCCGCGCCGATGGTCGTCACGAGCGGCGAGACGAACGACGGCACGGACGCGTCCGCGAGGGGCAGGTACGCCGCCGTCGCGAAGAAGCAGTAGATCGCGGCCATGCCGACGACGCCGCGCGCGACGAGGACGCCGCGACGGCGTCCGAGGGGATGCTCCACGGCTCTCGCGCGGAGCCCGAGCGCGCAGAGCGCGAGGCCGGCGATCGCGCGGAGGAGGAGGACGACGTCCACGGGGACGCCGGCGTCGTGCATGAGACGCACGGACAGAGCCGTGAGCGAGGCGAAGAAGACGCCGAGGAGGTAGATGGCCATGCCTCGCGCGCGCGGGGACAGAGATCCTCGCGCTTCTTCCGGGACGCCGTCGCCGTCGCCGTCGCCGTCGCCGCCGCCGCCGCCGCCGCCGCGCGTCGGCACCAGCGGCGCGGACTCCTCGTCCTCATCTCCGGACGCGTCCTCCGCGTCGCGCGCGGGGACGAGCTCGACCGACGACGGACGACGACCGTCGCCGTCGTCGCCGTCCGCGCCCATCGCGGAAGTGACGACGCGCGCTCCGGATGCCGGACTTTACGAAGCTGCAGCTGTTCGGATTCCGACCAGTCGTGATGACGAGAGGTCGGCCTGTCTGTCTCCGCCGTCGCCGCCGCGCTCGTCGTGGGCAAACGGTTTCGTTCGTCGGGTACAAGGTCGAGGGCGTCGTCGCTCCGCGCGCGACGCCCTCGTGCTGCTAGTTAGTTATTTGTTACACTACGTCTTTCGTCGCGGCGCCGCGCGTCCGCCCGCCTCGCCTCGCCTCTCGCCTCACGCCTTCTCCTCCCACTTTTCTTCGTCGACCTCGCATCTACTGAACTCCTCGTTCGGGTTTTCGCCGCAGTGCCACTTGGCGTCGGGTCCGAGCGCTTTCGCGACCTCCTCGGGCACGCGCCGCCATTTTCCGCACGTGTCGCACGCGATCCACTCGTCCGCGGCGGCGGAATTCGAACCGACGCGGTGATTCGAACCGCCGCCGCCGCCGCTCTTCTTCTTGCCCTTCTCCGCCGCCGCCGCCGCGTTTTGCGCCTCCACCTCCGCCAGC
>Ga0181560_10001771_pt1 | contig 20121 bp, 10 predicted proteins | sample 011ome_20_FD_133751 | JGI IMG/M metagenome (GOLD analysis project Ga0181560, IMG submission 133751) | Coastal salt marsh microbial communities from the Groves Creek Marsh, Skidaway Island, Georgia - 011509CT metaG (megahit assembly) | ecosystem: Environmental > Aquatic > Marine > Intertidal...
CGCCGGAGCGACGAGAGAGAGAGAGAACCGCGCGCGCGCGCCGAGGTGGAGGAGAGAGGCCAAGAGCGCAGTTTTGAATTTGCACAGTCACCACCATTTTTTTTCTCGTTATCTTTCTCTTTCGGATCATCGCGCTTCTTTTTCACGTCTGCGATTGACACGCACTGACTCTCTTCGTCTCTCTTTTACAATCGCACTTTTGAAACGCAACAGGTTAACTTCAAGACCTCCAGAGTTGCCACCAAGGCTCGCGCCGGCTTCTCCGTCAACGCCGCTGCGGTACGTTTTTTTCTCTCTCTCGAACTCTCTTTTGTTTTTTTTTCTTGGTTTTGGATAGAGTTCACGAAAGAAAGAGACGACCCACGAAAACAACCGAGACTGACGAACGCTCTTCTCTCTTCCCGTATTCTTTTTTCTTCTCGCACACGAACAGTCTTCCGACACTCTCGACAAGGTCAGAGGCATCATCTCCGAGCAGCTCGGCACCGACCTCGACGCCGTCGCCGCGGACTCCAAGTTTGTCGACTTGGGCGCCGATTCTTTGGACACTGTCGAAATCATGATGGCGTTGGAAGAGCAATTCGAAATCACGCTCGACGAAGAAGGGGCCGAGAAGATTGGCACCGTCCAAGAAGCTGCCGACATGATCCAAGCGCAAATCGACGCGTAAATTTATCTCTCAATTTGTTTTGATGATGATAAATTTAGCGAGAGAGAGAGAGAAGAGAGATTTAGAGAGAGAGAGAGAGAGAGAAAGCGAAGGGCGCGCTCGGGATTCGAAGCGCCGCGCTCGAGAGCGAAAAGAAAACCGTTCCTTCCTCTCTCCTTCACCGCTCTCTTCTCGCAACTTAGATTTATGGGAGGGGGAAATGTGCATAGCGAGCTCGCTCTTCTTCCGAGAGAGCGAGGTTGATGTGTATATATATATATAAATAGCATTTATATTTTCATTAAAAGAAAACTTTTCGCTCGAAGAGAAGTACTGAAAAAGAAGTCCACGTTTTTCTCGAATTTCTCCCCCCCACACAAAGAAATCCGCCTCGAACCTCTCGGAGCGCAGCACCCCGCTTTTCTTTCTTAAAATTCACACCCGACGAGCGCTTTTGTTTTTTGAGGAGAGAGAGAGAGAGAAGATATGTCTTCCTCGCCGAAATCCTCCGATTCCGCGCTCGAGCTGCTCTTCTCCCCGGACAAAACAAAAGGAAGAAAGCGCAAAATCCTCCTGAAGTCGATCGAAAAGACGTTCCAAATTTCACTCTCGTTTCTGGTCGCTTTGTTGTGTTTTTATGGGATATACCGCGCGATTGACGACACTCACCCGGACACGCTGGCGAGGATACCAAAGTTTGGTGATCATAATCATCATCACGATGGCGATAACGGGATGAATAATCGTGGTGGGGGGCGAATGAGCAGCGGCGGGTCGATGCGATTTAGTGGGAAAAGCAGCAGACTGGTGGACTCGCTGGCGAACGACCTGTCGAGAGCGAAGACGGCGTTGACGGACGCAAAAATACACGAACGTGCGATCGAGGAGGAGTTAATGGAGACGAGAGCGCGAGAACGATCGATATATCAGGAAGCGGAGACGTTGAAATCGAAATTGATTGGCGCGACGAGAGACCAAGTCGAGGACGTCGTGGAGGACGTGGACGAGTTGTTGAGAGATTGGGAATTTGAGTTGGGGGATCCGGTGGAAATGGAACACGCGAGTCCACCGCCGAGCGAGGCGATGATGGCGCACGAGGAGGCGAAGGTGGAAGGGATGGAAAAGAAGGTGAAGGTTGGGGAGAAGGCGTTGGAATTGGCCGCGGAGACGCAAAAACAGCAGCAGCAACAGAGTAAAATTGAGGTCGATAGTATTGCAAGCAGTAGCGATAGCAGCGGGACCAGTAGTAGTAGCAGTAGCAGCAGCAGTAGCAGTAGCCGCAGTAGCACCGGGAGCAGTAATGTTCATATCGATGATGATGCATCGTTAGGGACGTGCGAAGCGCACGAGCACACCGAATATTGGGGAGCTGTGGTTCTCAACGGCGACAGTCATCAAACCGAAGACGCCGGTAAGTGTTGCGACGCGTGCAGAAATCTCAACAGAGCTGGTGGGAACAGATGTAACGTGTGGGTGTACAATCCAAGCACGAAAGCGTGCTGGTTGAAGTTTGAGAAAAACGTCAAGGAGATGAAACCGGCGAACTCTGGGCCAGGCGTCCCATGGATTTCCGGGAAGTTTACGGACTTGACGGCGCCAAAACCGCCACAGCATCCGCCAGCGACCGGGAAAAGGTACGAAGATATTCCACGGTGCTTGCACGGTGTTATGACGTCTAGTGGGAACGCGTACATGAATTGGCAATCGAGAATCATGTATCAGACGTGGCAAAATCACGCTTCGCAACCTGGATCCATCATGAAAGCCTTCACGAGAGTGTTGCACAAAGGTCGCGACGATGAGTTGATGAACGAAATTCCAACCATGCGTTTTGAACCAGTTCAAGCGCACTGTGACACGTGGTGCGATTATCCTGTCGCCGATCGATCCGATGCCATCGCGCGATGGTCGCAAACCGCAGACTCAGAAAGGTGTTCGCACATCGTCATGCTCGAGACCGATCACGTCATCGTCAAATCGCCGCCAGAGTCCATCTTACTCCCACCTGGACAGGCGTACGGTTTTGAGTTCACGTACATCAACGTCAACCATCCGACGATGCGTTCGCACTTTTCCGAAGAGTATGGCGATAAATCTAAAGGTGTCATTCCTCGAACTGGAAATTCACCGACAGTAATCACAGCCCAGGATTTACGCAAAGTCGCCCCGAAATGGGCCGAGTTCGTCGGGCGCACGGAAGAACCGGAAAGCGTCAAGAAAGGCCTTGGATGGTTGCGTGATATGTACGCGTACGATCTCGCCGCGTTTGTTTCCGACGTCAAACACACCTTTTACGGCGCTGGCAAACCGGAATCCATCATGGCTCAACCTCCGGCAGACGAAGAACTCGGCGGCGCTTTCATCTTGCACTACACCTGGGGCCCGGAAATTTACGACGAAGACGGAACAACCATGCTTTGGAAATTCGACAAGCGCGCCTACGGTGGCGGTCAATACCAACGAGGTCCGTATAAACTCGTCAAACTCGAGGACCCCCCGCCGTGGAAAGAAGGCTTAAAATTGCAAACCTTCTTCCAACCTCGCGCGATATCCGAAAAGAAACACGCCTTGATCGCAATGTTGATCACCGAAATCAACGCCGCCATCGATAAATTACCGAGAGTGCCAAAAGGGCACGACTCTTTGGAAGAGGCACAGTTGTGGGCTTCCAATTAATAGTACTTTTAAAGCTTTAGTGTGTAATAGCATCGCGTAGCGGGAAAAGATTTTTTTTCAAGCATATCGTCAACAGCGACAACAAACTTTCACGTTTCACATCCTTCATATTTCAAAGACACCGCGCCGCACAAAGAAAGACAAAACCGCGAAAGCGGACGTTCGTCCAGACACGCGACAAAAATGTCTCGTCCACCGCCTCCTCCTTCCAATTACTTCGCCTCCGTTCCTCCTCAGAAGAGAAAAATCAGTCTTTTCTTCCTTCGCTCGGCGCTCTTCTTTTGCGTTTTCTTCTTCGCGTTGAACCAATTCGAGAAATCGAAACCTTTGGACTTGACGTCCGTGGCGGAAAAGGAGGAGACGAGTTTACCGGAGCAAATCATCGATGACGAAGGGGTATCGCACGCGTTATCGAGCACGGAAGTCGAAGACGGCAGCATCGAGTTTAATTTGAAAGATTCTATCGTCCCCTTGAATAGCGATAGTACGTTTTGCAACGGAGCGCCAGGCGCGTGGTTCGCGAGAGCAGAGACAAGCACGAAGAGGATGGTAAGGATGCGCGAAAGGATGGCGACGACGGCACAGAAAAGAGGCGGTGGTGCGGGCGCGAAAGTTTGGGACGCGGAAGCGAGTAAGTTTTGTTCATCTCCTCTCTTTGCGGCGGCGCGGAGACGACGGGTGTTGCTTGGATTTAGCAACGAGCAGTGCTCACGAACGTGTAGGAGCATAAAGAGAGATCACGCGGAGCTGTTGAGCGAAAGAAAGAGGCTTGCTCGAGAAGATTTGCTCGAGTGCTTGAGCTCGGATGGTGGGTGTAGGAAAGCGTTTTCGAGTAAAGAGAGGTGGGAAAATATGGCGAAATTCGCGTTTGAGTTACCCTCAGTCAAAATGTTGATGGACTACAAGCCGAAGTGTTTCACGGTGAGTAAAGCGAGGGTGTGTTCGAATATGAAAGGGAATAAAGAAACGCCGAACGGATGGAGCGAGAAATATTTCGATTACTTGAAACCGAGAAACGACGTAAAATACAGAGAACTAGGCACGTGCGCTATGGTCGGAAACTCACCGCACGTATACAAAGACGGCTTAACGGATGAAAATAGTAAAAGCATCGATAAACACGAAAACGTGTGGAGGTTTAATTTACGCAGTGGGTTAGCGAACGATACGAACGTTCACAAGAAGTATGGAGTTAAGAAACCGTTGGGAAAAAAGACGCAATTTAGAATGTTCAACAGCATACGAGGACGACAACTCTCCAGAGGTACGAACGTGGACGAGAAGATCCTTCGATCGAAGAGAAATTTACGTGAAGAGTGGTGGTTCTGGTATTCGAGCAGCACCGCTTATTTTCACAACATAAAAAAACGGTTTCAGTACGTCCAAACGAGAGTTTTAAGCCCCTCGAGTGTAAATTATATCGTGGATTGTTACATGCAAATGCGGAGAGATTTATTGGAAATTGGAGCGCTCGGAGAGGAAGGAGATGCGAGTAACAAAAAATTCATGAAGTGTCCGACATCTTTATCCAGTGGAATTCACTTGGCGTTTATGAGTCCGCACTTGTGTTCGCAAATGGATATGTTTGGGATGTCTTACCACCCTAAGCAGGCGGCTAAGGCTGGCTACAGCGGCCACGCGTGGGCGGTGGACGTCCGCATGTTCCGACTGATGCACATCGTCGGTCTCGTAAACGTTTGCACGACGGATAAAAGCTTAGAATAATAGATTATGATTGAATACGTAGCGCATTAGCAGTACTTAGAAGTGCATAAAAGTCATTTTATTGATATATTATAGTAGTAGTGTACATATACATAAGTAGAGACATCCCTTTGCTCACTCCTCGCGAGCGCAAAATGTCTCTCTCTCTTGGCTAAAAATAATGAAGGGGCTACATAAACAAAATACGCAAAGCAGAGCTTACTGCAACAGAAAGAGAATCAAGATGACCAGTGCGGTAAAGACGGTGATTGCTAAACACACCATCTTATTCCTCGCGCTCTTTTGACTCTTATCTGCCTTTGTCAACTCCTTTTGCGCCTCTTTCGTTCTCATCGCCGTACTCACGATGTTCGCCTCGATATCATCAATCATGTTCCCTTGTTCGTTCACCAACACCGCTAAATCTTGGAAAATTTCATTCACTTCGCCGATTTGTTGCTGAATCTCCGCGATGCCTCTCTCTCGCTCCTCGATTAACTGGTCGTTAAATCGCATGTCGATTTCAACCGCAGTCATCTCCTTCTGTCCTTGGCTTTTATGTTCCATTAGCAACGGCGCGTGTTGTTGCCCCTCGTCCACCATTTGCGTGCCTTGGTAAAACTGCCCTCCTCGTTCACCACTCATGGCCACGGCGGCGGCGGCGGCGGCGCTACTGTTATCGTTCCCTCCTGTCGCTCCGTACCCTTTCTTTTTACTCTTCCCTTGCGGCGAACCTCCAACGTTCTCCTTCTGCGGTAAAAATGTGCTCTCCCTCTCCGCGCACGCCCTCTGCGCTCTCTGAAAATCCTTCAAAGTCGCGTGTAAATCCTTCACCAACTTCTTGTGTCTTTCCGCTAAACTCTCCGCGTCGTCTTTGTCCGCTTCGTAGTCTTCGTTGTACTCTTGATCTTGCTCTTCGTGCACTAAGTCCGTCACCATTTTCGCCAATTTTTTTACCAAGACCGAACTCTCCTTCGCCATCGCGCCGATTTGCTCTCTCAGTTTGTGCAACTTCGCTCTCTGATCTTTCGTGTCCCGAGCGGTGCCGAGTTGGTCGACGAGTCGTTTGAACGTCGAGACGTTGGTTTGGAGTTGGAAAATGAGAGATTGGACGCGGTTCGATTGGTTGGAAATGTCTTCGCGCAAAGGCGAGAGACCACCGTCGTTGGTCAGGCGAGTGTAAGACATCTTTTAATCCTTTTGCGTGCGTTCGATGGTGCGTGCTCTTTTCTTCACAGAATCTATATATATATATATCTGGGTTCACGTGTGATGCTGATGTTCTTTTCTTTTGCGCGCGCGCTTTGTTTGAAGTACGTACAAATTGGAGAAGACGCTTCGAGCTTTTCTTCAAATTATTTAGGGTTTTTACATTCTTTCAAAATTTTAAAACTACAACGGCTGTCCCCCTCCTCCTCCTCCTCCTACCCCTCCGGCGACGCCTCTTCCAACCTCTTCCTCCTCTTCACCTCTTTCCTCTCCTTCCGTTTGCTCGTCTCCTTCGATGTTGGTGTCATCGTCTTCCATCTCCTCCTCGGTGGACACGAATCCGAGCTCTCGGCAGACGAACATTAAAAATTCTAAAACTTTCGTGAAGAAGTGCGAGAGGTTTTTCGTTTTGAACTCCATCTCTTCTTTGAACATTTCCTCGATTTTCTCGACCGGAAGGATACCGAAACTAACCGGAGTGTAATAACACGACGTGCTGACTTGGTCGGGGAATATGGACAGGTTGAGAGGATCTTCACCGGTGATGGCGTGAGTTTTCGGGTCCTCGCCGGCTTCGAGCGTGAACGCGAAACCGGTGAGGACGTGTTTGAACTCGTGTTTGTTGTTTCCATCTTCGCCAAATTTTCGCCAGCGAAGACCAGAGATGGACTCGAACTGCGCAGGACCAAAAGAATCTTTGGGGTCGGTCGAGGTGAGGGCGATTTTTAAATCGTCGCGGAGTTTTCGGTTGGCTTTTTGAATAGCGAGCATGTCCGAGCCTTTCTGGACGAGCTCTTCTTGCAGTTTGAAAATCTCAACCTTCATGTTCCCTTTTTCTTCGGCGAGTTCGTGCGTGCGACCGGCTTCTTTTTGGAAGAAATCTCGATCTCTTCGTAAATCTGAGATTAAAGTCTCCTGCGCCCTTTGTTTCTCCTTCATCGCCTCTTGCATCTTTGTCGCCGCCATGGCGACTTCGTCCACTTTCTTCTTTTTCAAATCGTCGTACTTTCTTTGCAAAGATTCGTACCGTTCTTGCAACATTAAATACTTTCGAGTCTCCGCTCTATCGAACGCTTGCTCCGTTTTCCGTTGCTGATGCTTGTTTCTGTCTAAAGCCATTTGCGCTTGTTGCATGCCTTGGTGATAATCGTCCTCGTCGTAGTTTTGGATTTTCCTCGGTCGGCCCGGGCCTCTCTTCCCGGGCGGCTGTTTCTTTACTTTTTGCGAGGAAGACGGACGACCTCTTTTTCTATCGTTTCCTTCGTCGTCGCTGCCTTGCGTGTTATATTTATTGAACGCTTCGCCGCCACCGTCGTTATAGTCGTCGGAATCGTACTCGTCCTCTTCGTCCGAGTAATATCGCTTGTGCTGTCCGCCCAACGCCTTCCGAGCGTTCCCGGCTGCCTCTTGCATGCTCTTATACTTGTTCGAATGGTCCGCTTTCCGCCACCCGACCGGTCGACCTCTCTTCTTTTTTACCGGTTGTTGTTGTTTATCCGTTGTTCCTGCTCCTGCTAATTCTTCTTTTTGTTTCTTCTGCGCGCTACCGTTTTGTTTCGTATTATTCGTATTCGGGGTGGGCAACTTCCCAGCCGAAGAAGGGGTGGATTTCTTCGAAGGCGTCGACGGATTTCTCGTTTGCTGCTTTTCGTCCATCGTGACCATCTTTTGCGTCGCCTGTGGTGTATTTTTTTATGCGAAGAACAACGTTTTATCAAAATCCGCGATTTGCGATAAAACTCCGCGCGGCGAATAGTAACGAGACAACACCAAGCGGCGACGACGACGACGAAGAAGAAGAAGAAGAAAGAGAAAGAGAACCCGCTCGATGAGACGGAGAGAGAGGGGGCGAGAGAAAAATTTTGAAATTTCGTTCCAACAACAAAAAAAAAAAGAAACACGCACCGTCCATCCGGGAACTTGATCCGTCCCCGCGTAGTCGATCCCGTCCGCGCACGCGCGCTTCGGTCGCCCTTCCCCCGCGACCATTTTTTTATTACGTTCTTCCGTTACTGTGTTTGTCTGTCTTTTTGTGTTTCTCTCTCTCTCTCAGAAGAAGAAGAAGAAGAAAACTCTTCTTTCTTTTTTTGGGGGAAAATTCAAGAGAAAAAAGTGGGAAAAACACTCCGGGACAAACGGACTAAAAAAACCAAAAAATTTTGCTTCGACTTAGGGTTTAGGGTTTATCTCTCTCTCTCTGAGATATTTCCACTCGTACCTGCTACTACTAAATCTTTTTAGAGTATTACCTCAAAACGCGCGACGCGCTCGCACGAATTACGCGACAGATAAAATAAGGAAGTGCGCGTTTTAACTTCTCGCTCTCGCTCTTCTTCCGGGAGAGAGAAGCTCTCTTTTATTATTTTCGTTCACGTTCGCTGGAAAAGAGAGAGAGAACTGGCTTTTTTTGTGAGCCGATCTGAAAGTAGTTAGGAATAAAAGAGGCGACTCGAATCATTTTCTCAACTCTCTCTCTCTCTCTCTCTCTCTCTCTCTCTCTCTCTCTCTCCGTCTCGTTTGAGAGAGCGAAGTGAGAGTGAAATAATACGGAAAAGAGAGCAGCAAAAATGTCGTACGGAAACGAGGGGACGAATTCGGACTCGTCGTACGAGCCGACGGCGAACGAGGAGGAGGATTCGGATTTGTACGGGCCGAGGAACGAGATGTTGAACAACAACAACAACAACTTTGTCCGGGAAGAAGAAGACGAAGAAGAAGATGCGTTAGGATATAACAGGTTTGGCCCCGTCGCCGGTGGTGGTCGGAGAGGTGGGAGAGGACACCGCGCACCGTTAGGGCAGGATACGAGTGATTCCGAAGAAGAGGCTGGATATCAGCACCGGCGACGACGCGGAGGGCACGCGCCGTCGAGCGAAGACGACGAGGAAGAACTTTCTCGAAGTGATAACGATACGCAAATGTCCGTGGATTCTGATACGGAGGGTGGAGTTGGGCTAGTTGATAATGCATACAATAAGGAGAACGCGAATACTCGTCGCCGCGCGAGAGAAACGAATAAGAACTACGTAGACTCGCAGTTGGCGAACGCCGCCGACGATGATGCAGAGAGAGCGCAAAGGAGGAGTCAGCGCTTACAACGAGGAAGAGGAGGAAGAGGTGATGCGAATGTACGGCAAGGTTGGCGCGTTTCTGGTCGTGGCAATGCTGGCTCTTCCCTTTCTTCTTCTTCTGAGGGTGAAGACGAAGGTGAAGAAATCGTACAAGCTCAGTTTGATCCGAACGTTTTCCCGTTGGAAGAATTCAACTCGGTTGTCTCGGCGCATAATTCGTATCGGCACATGCGAAACTACCAAGGGTATTATCCGACGAAGATGTTACCGTGCTTGAAATATATCAGCGCAAATTATTTGTGTTTGTATCAGTCGCGAGGAGATCCTACAAAAAGTCGACCCGAGGAGATGGACGCGTTTAGAAAATTTCTCTCGCAAGGTATAATCGTGGGTAATTTTCACACGGTGTTAGAAGAGCTGAAAGCTTCAGCGTGGCCACCCGACTCTTTATTGTTTCAATACAACTGCTTAGAAATGTGCTGCGAAGCTGCGGTTTTAGCCTCGCAAGCGTTAAATCTATTTTGCAACGAACGCATCTTGTCCGAGGCGTGCAGCGATAGAGGACAGGACAACGTTTTCAACATACCATACGAACCGAACGATGGTTCTGACTCCCGACGAACCGTTGGTCTGAGCGTCCACGATGGCGAGGATATAGAGGAACTAGCGCGCGCGTGTGAGATTGAAGAATTGACAGCCCTATTGAACGCATTAGCGTTAGGTATGAAATCGTCGTGCGCGTTTTACGAGAGATACAGGACGCACAAAGTTCCATCCTTTTCTGATTATAGATATGACAGTGAAACGGCATGGCAAGAGACCGAAGAAGGAAAAACGCACCATCACAAAGAGAGCATCGCGTTTCCAGTCAGGGTTGAAGTACCGCTTGCCACGAAAGAACGAAGGAGAGCAGGGAGAGCAAAGGTGGACAAAGAGCACGAGAATGAGGTAGGAAAAGAAAACGCGATGACGAAAGAGATAGTCGTAAAATCGTGGCCAGCGCACGTCGTCGAAACCCTTGGCCAGCAAGGTGGTTGGATCTGGCTGTTGAGGCTTTTGAATGCTCGAGGTGCGGTGTTTGATAACCAGCGCAATGCATTCACGAGTCGTGAGATTGCTATAAATTTGATGCCGCCTCGCTTCATGGAGTCCGTGTGCGCGGCTTTGGCCGCAACGACTGATGTTTTGAACGATTTGAACGTCAAGATACTAGTTGATACGTTTTTATACTCCGCTACAAAGGTTACGGAGGCGTTGCATGCCTTGAAAATTGAAAGCGTAAATGAGAAAGCAAAGAAGTCCAAGAAAGACTCTTCAGCCGCTGAGAATAACAACAACAAGAACAACAGTGAGAACAGCGATGTAGCAAAGCGGCGAGAAGACGCGATAAAGTTTGCCTCTGTCCTATCGCACGCGTTCATATCCGCACAATTCCGCGATGGTGAAACGATTTCGACGCGATCAGTTGAGGGAAAGAATGTGTTTGTTGAGTTACAAAGAGCCATCATCGTCGCCTCGTTGGGCGTGTCCACGTTCGCCTCGCAACTCGCGGCTCTGAACGAAATCAAAATAGTACTAGATATGCCCGATGCGTTCATTGAAACTGGCATTGAATGGCTCGCAGAAAATGAAATTTTGGAGCACATTTTGCGTCCCACATATCTTCATCACAAGCAGTACGTCGAACATGTTCGCGACGTCTTGGCAAAGTTAGCTCAACATCAGAACGTCTTACAACGCGAACATCTCGAACTCATTTGGAACGTTGGCTTCACCGCGGACTCGCATCAAGATGTCAGCATAAACGTTTGTGATATGCTCGGTCAATTAGCACCGGTTTTATCCGACGAGCACTTAGATTTTATTTTAACTCGATTCAAAACCTTGGCTGTGAACGGAAGTTTGGACGGGAAGACGTTGGATACGCTGAAATCAATTATTACGAATCGAGTAGTTTCGGAAACCATTGCGAATACTATATTGGAAATTCTTTTCGAAGCCTCGTGTGCAAATGAGACGCGAGCGATCTTTTATCTCGGCGCAGAAGTGGATAAGGATGCCGATCCGGAATACGCATTTCTCTTTGCGTTTTACAAATTTACAGCGGACGAAGTTGCGTTTTACAAATTTGCAGGATACGATAATAAAGATGTAGCTGTCCTTGATAAATTGACTTGGATGGAAAAGCTCGTGACACACATTGCAGATTTCATAAGCGACGACGGCGGAATTAGCGGCAATATCAACAACAACAATAGCGCGGCGTCCGTTACGAATAGCGATCGATTAACGGTATCTGCTCGCCTTCTACAGAGTTTGTTTGATGAAAATACCGCGAGCGATCCCGATGATCTCACCCAGAGAGCTCTTGCATTACATAAAGCAAGAGACGTGACTGAAATGTGCGTGTCCGCGCTTGAACATTCGAAAGTAATGGATGGACAATATGCTGCGTCCACCGCTGTGCGTGATGACTTTGCGGGGGAAGATGCTCGAATTTTGCGATCGCAACGAAGAGTGGAGGAGACGGTGAAGTTTTTGCGCAACTTCTTGCAAGCCTCGGACAGATCTCTGCAGCTCAAAAGCGGAGTTGCGCTCAGTTTGTGGGACGCTCTGACCGACACGAAAGTTCAAGGAATAGATGCGAAGAGAAACGCCTGGATGACAAGTCTCGTTAACCACTGTTCACAGGATGCGATCACGGAAATTCTAGTCGAAAGATTGTTGAAGACGGACGTAGAAACGCACTGCGACGATAGTCTATGGGAGGTTTTTTACCCATTCTTTGTCGCGAACGCGATGCACAAAGAGTTAATCGTACCAATTGAAAGATTCAGAGGTGATGGTTTGATCAATTCAAGTAGTGAAGATTCGGATGATGGAATATACGATAACGTCGCACGAAAAGATCCAAAACAAGTTCCCAAACGCTTTCAGGAGAAAAGGCAATACCGCTTTGTGAACGAACCCACGGTGGAGGATAAAAATTCAGACTCAGAGAATGGATTGGCTTATTTTTTCGCAATCATCACCGAATGCCCGAATATTTCGAGCGCTTGTCTCAACACGGCGACGCTGAAGCTGATTCAGACGTATTTGAACTCGAACGCGGAAAAGGTGTTTCTTGAGATTTGTGCGAAGAAATTAACGAATACCTGTGGCGCGGACTTTCAAGGCATAGAAGCGCTGAATGGTAGGGAACGATTGAAATGCGCGAGGTTACTTCGCGTATTGGATGATGTTTTAGATCGCACACCATCAAGTGGTAGCAGTGGTAGCGATGGTACAAACTTGGAATCGATTATTCCGCACGGAAGATCGTTTCGAGGTGATCCGATTTCTATCACTATTTCGGTAGGTAACGCTGGGCAACGCTTTCGCGGAGGTGAGAACAATGCTCACATCATCTCAACACACTCGAACGAAACTGTGGAAGACTTTTTGAATAAGTTTGCGAACGATAATAATTTTGCGCCAAATTCTTTTAAAGCTATTTGTAACGGGAAAGTCTTGACGACGGAGACGATGGAGGGACGGACGTGCTTGCTTTCGGATTTGAAGCTCCCGAACGGGACGGGATGCGTCCAAATCATTCCTTCGACTTCAAAATTCCAAAATGATCGCAACAAAGACGCACAAGAGCTTGGCAATACCGAAGATCTTCCTAGAGTCATGTTATCGAAGCAGCCGATGATTTATGAAGTACTCTTCGCGTTGTCGCGATCGCAATCAGAGTTGACGACGACAACCAGTGACGCCGATGGGGGTGGGAGCGGGGTTTCGAAGATGGACGTCGACACCGCAGACCTCGAAGAGGAGTTTGAAACAGTGCGACGCGCCGCACGGAAATTGCTCTCTTCGCTTCCAACTGACAAATCTGTTTACGATGAAGTTCTCGGCGCTATCAATAGCAAAGATTCTGGCACCACGCTTGGAATTGTTTTGCACAGTACATTTAGGGGTTCCCTGGCGAAAGTCGCGTATGTTTTAGAAACCGTGGACGCATTGACAGATTCCATCTTTGCATCTGATGCAGCGAAAGAGCGAACCACAAGCTACGCGAGCTCGTTTGAAAATGTTGCGCCTGTTCTTTTAGATATTCTTGACGGTGCCTCCGGTGGGACGCAGACAACGGACGGTGGTAAAGATTCCGAGATCCGGCGTTGGATTTGCGCATCAGTGGTGAGATTGCTCAAACCATTCACTATGGATAATAACACCAGTATTGCGACGAAGAATTTAGTGGGAAAGAAGCTCGATTTGGTTGAACCTGTAAAATCAATGCACGTTAGCAATGACACTTCCTACGAGTGCACCATTGAAGGCGTGACACTTCCGAAAGATGTGCTTCGAGACTTTGCTGTCGCGGCAACCTCGAGGGTTTTGCGCTGTGCGGCTGTTTTTTCAAAATCAAATGTTCGATCTGAAATTCACATTGCATATGAATCGATTCAGTTAGCCATGCAATTTAACAAAATGGCGACGCTTAGATGTAGAGACGTGTCACAAGCTTCCGTTTTTGCGGAATTGCAACCGAAAGATGTCTTGGATGCGGTTTTTGGATCCATTTTTTGTGGTACTGCGGACCCCATCTTTCGGCAGGTGCTCATGAAGACATTCCTTTTCAACCAGACTGAATTTTATTCTATCGTTAACCGAAGTGGTGTGGACAAAAAGGGTGCTGATAAGGAAAACGACCAGAGCGATAATGATCGTGCGCAAGTTCCTCTATCTATCATCGTCGCCATTCAAGATCGACTCGATATTGCCGAAGAAAACTTGGAAGCGTCCTTGGAATACTTCAAAACGCGAAAGTTGTTTGCTTTACATATGCCTTCTAAAGAAAGTAACCCACGAATTCTACAGTTTCTAGAGAGCGCATTTAAGCGCGATGTGGAGTGGGTTATTCAACTCGCAATGGATCCTAGCAATGCGGCGGTGAACAACGTTTCGGAGACGATGCAAGCCTCAACGACATCGCGATTGGAAACGATGGCTTATTTTGCAGCGGCTGTGGAATCTATTAGCGTGGAAGACGCCATACGCTTGACAAAAGCGATACTTTTGCGCGGTTTATTTCCAGAACTAGAAACCGTGTGCAAAAGTCTGGGATGTGGTCGTTCGGATCCCGATCAGGAAATGATGGAAACTTTACTTTTGAGCCAAGATTCACTCAAGATGCTGGACGCGGGGAAACGGGAGTTGTCGACAAAGTTTACCGCACTCTTCGGAGATAAAGATCGACGCTCGCACGCGTTCTCGATATTGTCTTCCGTATGCAAAAAATCTAACGAGGCTTTATCCCTAACGCTTAGTTCTTTGTACAGATTACACCTGTTCGACCAAATGGACGAAGAGAACAGAGAGGCTTGCGATTTGTTGCAATTCGAAATGGAAGAGCTCGATGCACTGGAGAACATAGAATGGGACGTCGAACCAACCGCCGAAGTCAATCGCCAACTTAGCAGCCGAGGTCAACCCCTACCGCAAAATGTGAGCACAAAGATTGGACTCGTCAACGCGGGCGCGACGTGCTATATGAATGCATTGTTTCAGCAACTCTTCGCGCAACCAGGTATTCGCGATAAGATTTTAGCCATCGACGCGAGGGTTGCAGAGGAGGATCAATCCGAGAGTCTTTTTTATCAAACGCAGAAGATGTTTGCCATGCTGAAAGGGTCTTCAGTGCACACTTACTACGAGCCTAGCGAGCTATGGCACGCCTTCAAAGACTGGGATGGGGAGCCCGTTAACGTGAGAGAACATGAGGATGCCTACGTCTTCTTCACAAGGTTTCAGGAGCAAATAGATTCGCACTACGTCAAAGCGATGAAAGAGAAACTTAACATCACGAGCGATGTCGAGAAACAAATGAAAGAGGAAGGAAGAGAAGTGCCAAAGATCAAAGGTGCGATTGAGGAGGTTTTGGGCGGGAAGATGGTATCGCAAATTATCTGTAAAAACTGTCCAAAGCACCGAAGCGAACGCGAAGAAGATTTTTGTCAAATTCAGCTCGCTGTTGGCGGTAAGCATAAAGCGTGCGTCGATGATTCCATGTCGCTGTTAACTACTGGCGAGCTCATGGATGCCGATAACCAGTGGGAGTGTCCAGAATGCGGAAAGAAAGTCGATGCGACGAAGCGAACGTGCGTTCGCACGTTGCCAGACTCGCTCTGTTTGCACATTCAGCGACTCGAGTACGATTACGCCATGGATCAACGAAACAAAGTGAAGGATTATTACAGTTTTCCAAAAACGTTGGATATGTACCCATACACGGAAGCAGCGCTCGAAAAGGCTGATCAAGCCATGTTGGAGGCAGAAGAACTGCTCGTAGCCGGAGGAACAAACAACGACGGTGGACCGGTGCGACCGGGCACTCCTGGTAATCTTTTGAATCACCACCGGCACGCGTCGCGGAAGTCTATGCGTAATCTCAATACCCACAGCAACAACGGTGAATCAGGTGGAGGCGATGGAAATGAAAACGCCGAGGACGACGAGAAATTGGAATATAGACTTTCTGGCGTCATTGTCCATTCAGGTACTGCTTTTGCGGGGCACTATTACTCATTTATTCGCGATCGCGACGAGAAGACTGGTGAGCTCACCGGAGACGACGATGATCTCGGGACGTGGCGCCGGTACGACGATACTTCTGTCGAGCCTTACGATCCGAAATGTTTAGAAGATGACTGTTTTGGCGGCTCGTACGTACACAAAACAAACACCGCCGGCGAGGAGGCGCAAACGCTGTCGTATGAAAAACCAAACTCCGCGTACATTTTGTTTTACGAGAAGAAAAAGAAGAAGAGTAAGAAAGAATCACACGATTCGCACATGTCCGATGTCGCCGAAGTGAGTGCTGGGGTGGTTGGTTTGAATATGAATCCAGAGATGGCTTTGATGGTGGAGAAGGACAACCTCCAGGCGACGTATCGCGCAAATCTCTTCGAGAAGAGTTATTTCAACTTTGCGCTCGACCAATTGCGCACGGCTCTCAAGCTGCTCGTCCATTCTCCATCCGCTAATGCTACTGAGAAAAGCGGTGCTTCAGCTGCTATTGGAACCAGGAAGACGTCTCGCGTCTCGCAATCGGCTGTTCGAGCGAGCTCCTCTGATGCGGACGGCGACGGTCAGAAGCAACCAAAGGAGAACAAAAACGACGCAGAAACTACGGACCTTGGTGCGAAATGCGCGCGATTTGCCTTTCACTTCTATATCAGAGTGTACGCTCGTGCGAGCTTGCAGTTGCAAGAGGAAATGATGGAGTGGCAGAAAGGTTTAACGAAACTGGTGGCGTCTTCACCAACCGCTCGACTCGAATTCATGTGCATCGCCGACAAGTATAAAGTCGATACAATCGCCGCGCTCTCGCGCTGCAATCGCGAATTGATTCGCGAGTTACTCGTGAAAATGTTCACAAACTGTTTGAAATTAACGCTCGAATCCGAGAAATCGGCTTCCTTCGAACGGTTGCTGGAACAGAAGAAGAATCACGATTTTCAGTTGCCGCCTGATGCAGTCACAGAAGCGGAATGTCCGGAAGCTTTCGCCGCGTACGGTATGATTGATACGTACGCGTGCTTTTTCAGACAATACGCCGATACCGAATCTTCAATGCAAGAAGAAAAAGAAGAGTTGGAGAGCGAGAATAAGTTTAAACAACGCGTGAAGGTCCAATGGGAGAGGAGACGGAGCTTTTTTATTAATTCATGCAATGGAAAGCAAGTTTCGGCAGCGATATTTTATGCAATGATCACGTGTCAATCCGCGGCTAGAAAGAGCCGTCCGGGTAGCAGTGACCATGACGAAGGCGGAGATCAGTTGTTAGTTCACGTGTTGATTCACCACATGAACGTCGTTCCTGGATTAATTTGGAGGTACATTGGTGCGCGATTGAGCGAATCGCAGACCCAAGAAGTCTCAGCTGAGAAGACGATGCTCCTGAGACTTTTGCGCAGATTCTTGGAGGAATTACACTTTTGCGACAGCGGTGGTCCCCCTCCTTCGAGAAGTATAGAGACTTCTGGCGCTGAATCTCTCCAGGAAGGAGACGATTGTGCGAAAGCGTCGTTGGAAATTTCCGAAACCTTACTCAGCAACATCGAACCGTTTGCAGATGCTTTCGTTTTCGATAATGAAGAAACTGCTATTCAAATACTCGAACGAGCGCAGTGGAACAGCGCTGAGTTCACGAAGAAAGTCGTCGGCGAACTATTTCGCTTTTACACAATCTTTGTTGGCACAAACAGCGACGACAATAAGGCAAATTACCAGCGAACGAACAAAGCACTGTTTCGATTGATGGACATTGACGATGATTTGCGTGCGCAAAGAACGGCACTCATACTTGGATCTCCCGAGATGATCACCGAACAAGAAAGAAAGTCCGGTGAATACGATGGCACTTCTATTTTGAACCTGTTTCAGAACGATAGCTTAGTGATGATTAATTGGGACATCATAGTTCGAATGTTGCGAGCGTTTGAAGGCAAAAGCGGTAAGTATACCAGCGACGAGGACGATGCGGGAGACTTGGAGGTAATTTCAGATCCAGACCTAATCGTTGCGGAATACATAAACTCGGCGGTGAGAGGAATAGGCCTTTCGACTTGGAACGAGCAATTGACCAGGTTACACGACAAGTATGTCAAAGTTTCGCAGCCATTTGCGGATAATGTGAAAGCGCTGTTCAAATGTTTCAACGGCAAGGCGTAAGAGAGAGAGAGAGGAAGACTCAATATTAGAAACCACTGCATTCTTTTCTTAGTGAATATATTCTGTAGATACAAACATCAAACGAAGTTATTGTTGATATTATTTCATATAAGAATTGTTGTACAAAAGCTACTACATGGTAATCAATCAAGAAGACATTCTCTCTCTCTAAAACTAACTTCTTCGTCCCATGACGATTGCCCTACCGATTCTATTAATCCACTGCTCCTTCTCCTGCCTGCTCGGACAAATAAAATACATCACCCCACCATCTCTGAACACAATCTCGAACGAGTTCGCATCCCCGGTCACGTCCTCCGCTCCTTTCACAGAAACGCACTCACCGCTCGCCACGTCGATGACCCCTCTGCTCTTCGTCGTCATCGTCACCTGTTCGTCCAAAAACCAAAACAGCTTCCCTTCCTTCATCACGAACCACCGTCTCCTCCACGTCTTCACCACCTCGCCTTGTTTCTCCAGCCATCCGGTTTTCTCGTAAGGCGGCTGCCAATACTCCACGCCGTCAGTGATTACCCGAGGTTTCGCGAGCTGCGAGAGTTTTGCGCCCAGTCTCGAAAACATTTTTTTTCAATCGCTTTCCCAAACTACTTTAAAGCTACTACTTGTATTTTTACGCGTTGATGTGTCCCAACTTCCCTCTCCTTTGCCACTCTCGAATCTCCTCCTCCGTGAACTTCTCCACGTTCACGATCGTCCTCCCTTTCACTCGGTTCTTCGTAAACTTCACCTTACCGTCGACTAAGCTGTACAAGGTGTGATCGGTTCCAATCCCGCAGTTTTCTCCCGGGTGCCACTTCGTCCCTCGCTGTCTCGCGATGATGTTCCCGGGGCGCACCAGTTCCCCGCCGTACTTTTTTATGCCCAAAAACTTTGGGTTTGAGTCTCTCCCGTTCGAGGTGGACCCGCCGGCTTTCTTCGAGGCAAATCGTATCTGCTGCTGCTGCTGAAAAGAAGACGTCAAGGCGCACAAAACGTGCTCTGCCGCGTTATTGATCGAAAGTAACGACGACGACGACGACGCTCCCAACACTCCTCGTCCTCTTTTCTCGAGCGAGAAAGCGCGGAGCATCACCAAAATCAGTCCTTTTTTCTCTCTCCGTTTTGTGTCTTGTGGTGTCGTTTTCCCTGAAGAGAAAGAAAAGTCTTGTCAAAACGACTGAAACCCTAAACTTTCGAAAGTCCACAAAAACTGAAAAATATTCTCGTTACAAAAAGAAACACGCGATTCGCGCGCACACACGACACACACACACAAACACACACAAACAACGAAGAAAGATGCAAATTTTCGTGAAAACCTTGACTGGGAAAACGATCACCTTAGAGGTGGAGTCTTCGGACACCATCGATAACGTGAAAGCGAAGATCCAAGACAAAGAAGGTACGCGTTTTTTTTTTCCTTCGAATTCCTTCGGAACACGTCGTTTGAAAATTTTTCTCTCTCTGCGAGATCGCGCATCTCTCGGAGAGGGAGAAGAATTGGACGCGAAAAGCCTCTCGCGCGCGCGCGCAGAAAAAAGCTGGTCGGTCAGAAATGCGCTGTAGAGGGAGTCGTTCTTTTTGACCTATTTTTTATTGAAAACGCCGGTTCGGGGCGCTCGCTTTGCTTTCCGGGAAAGGGGAGATCTGAGATTCGAATTGATTTTGGGAGTCCAACGGTGCCTTCTCGGACCGAAAACTTTTCTCGGAAAGAGAGATTTTCTGGGCACCTTTTTCCCAAAGAACTTTGTCTTCTTCGCTTCTTTGGAGAGAGCGCGGGGGGTGGATTTTCTCTTCTTTCCTCTTTTCCTCCAAACCCGGAACTGTTTGGACTGGCACGAGCGCAGCGCCGTCGGATCTCTCTCTCTCTTTCTCTCTCTCGGCTTGAATATACGTTTCACATCTCGCGCATCGACTGACCGAACATTTTTCCTTCTCTTTTCGCGTCGAACAGGTATCCCGCCGGATCAGCAGCGATTGATTTTCGCCGGTAAGCAGTTAGAAGACGGAAGAACGTTGGCCGATTACAACATCCAGAAGGAGTCCACGTTGCACTTGGTGTTGCGTTTGAGAGGTGGGATGCAAATCTTC
>Ga0181560_10001772_pt1 | contig 20118 bp, 14 predicted proteins | sample 011ome_20_FD_133751 | JGI IMG/M metagenome (GOLD analysis project Ga0181560, IMG submission 133751) | Coastal salt marsh microbial communities from the Groves Creek Marsh, Skidaway Island, Georgia - 011509CT metaG (megahit assembly) | ecosystem: Environmental > Aquatic > Marine > Intertidal...
AGCTCGAACCTGAACGAGCAAGTTACACTCTGTCGCGAGAACTCCTCCTTTCTCGTTGCAATTTTTATGCTTGCGAAAACGACCCTCGACCGGACAGCTGGCGGCGCGTGACTCGTGATCGCAACCCCTTACCATCTGGTCGACATCTCCGCGCTATTCTGTTTTCGCGTTCGTCGTGCGCGCGTTTCTGCGTCGTCTTCCGTCGGCGGATGAAGTTAGGTATGGGTAATTTGCAACTGACCTCGGTGAAGACGACTTCGTTTTGCCAACGACGCCGGCGGACTCCGACGCGGAAACGCTCCCCGAACGCGCCTCGATCGGTCAGCTCGGTCGGACGCCACCCCCGGTCACCTCGTCGAAGGCGAAACGAACCCTGACCCCGCCTCGTAAAAAAAACCCAACCCACTTCCCTACTCTTTTCCTCTCGCCGCAGTTCGTGAAAGAAGGACGGTTCCAAGCTCAGGCGGACATGATGCGTTTGCAAGCCAAGTTCGGCGAGACCGAAGCGCGGAAGATCGCCGCGCGCGAAGCCCGCGAGCGCCGCGCCGCCGCGGAGCTCGAGAAGCTCGAGAAGGACGCGGACCCGAACTTGATCCCGCTCGGCGCGCGCGCGGGGATCAAGGGCGGCCGCGCCGGGGAATCCGCCGCGAGAGCCGCCGCGGAGGCGGCGCTGGCGCTGGACGCGATCCCGGACGTCGAGTGGTGGGACGCCGCGATACTCGCGACCGGCAGCTACGACGACGTCGCGGGAGGGAAGTGGAACGTCAAGCCGGAGAAGATCTCGCTGTACGTCGAGCACCCGGTGCCGATGCAGCCGCCGACGGAGGCGCCGCCGCCGCCGCCGCAGCCGCTGAAGCTGACGAAGCGCGAGCAGAAGAAGCTCCGGACGCAGCGGCGCATGGCGCGCGAGCAGGAGAAGCAGGAGATGATCAAGCAGGGGCTGCTCGAGCCGCCCAAGCCGAAGGTGAAGATTTCGAACCTGATGCGCGTGCTCACGGACGAGGCGACCGCGGACCCGACCGCGGTGGAGCGCGAGGTTCGCGAGCAGATGGCGGAGAGGCAGAGCGCGCACGACGACCGGAACGAAGCTCGGAAGCTGACGCCGGCGGAGCGCAGAGAGAAGAAGATGCGCAAGCTGTTCGACGACCCGGGGAGCAGCGCGGAGACGCAGGTGCACGTGTATCGCGTGGAGAGCATGGCGAACCCGAAGAACAAGTTCCGCGTGGACATCAACGCGCAGGAGAACAAGCTGACGGGTGCGCGTTGCATTCATTTTCTCTCTCTCTCTTCGACCGGAAACCCCCGACCCCCGACCCCGGCTGATGACGAAATCGCGTGAACTACATGTACTGAAAGCCTCAGAGCTTCCAGCGCTGATCGAGCCTGATCGCTACACGGAGGCCACTCGCGAGTCCGTCCGTCTTCTCGTTCGCGCGTTATTTCCCCCTCGCGCGTCGCGTCCGTCGTCGCTCACCGCTCGCGTCTCTCTCCCCCGTCCCCCCGTCTCGCGCTCGACGACGTCCTCCGTCGTCGCGTCGCAGGCGTCTGCTTGATCACGGACTCGTTCAGCATCGTCATCGTCGAGGGCGGGTTGAAGTCCGTTCGAAGATACGAGAAGCTCATGATGCGCCGCATCGACTGGAACGTCAAGCTCGACTCCGCGGACGCGGCCGCGTCCGAGGACGAGGACGAGGACGAGGACGCGCAGCAGAGGAACAAGTGCACGTGCGTGTGGAAAGGGACGTCGCCGCGTCCAAACTTCACGCGGTTCAAGTTTGAGACGCTCCGCACGGAGGCGGCGGCGCGTAAGTACCTCGCGGACATCAACCTCGCGCATCACTTCGACGCCGCGGCCGCGTGCGTCGCGGTGAACGACGACGGCATCGATAGCGACTAGTAGATTGATTGCAAACAGCAGATTCAGATTCCACTCCCGTCTGAACGACGATCGACCGATTGCGATTCCGCGCGTTTCGATCATCAAAAAAATTACATGTACGATCGATAGCTCGGATCGTACCGCCGCTTCTTCGCGGTCTCCAACAGCTTCTCGTACGTCGGCGCCTGCTCCTTCGCCGTCGTCGTCGCGAGCCCGCTGTCGTAGCACGCCGCGGCGACGTTCGCCGCGACGGACGCCGCCACCTCGCGCATCCGGCTCACCCTCGGATACACCGCCCCCTGGCTCAATTCCTCCTCCGTCACCGCCGCCGCCACCGCCTCCGCCGCGGCGATGAACAGCGGCGCGCGCACCCGCGACGCGTCCGCGAGGATCAACCCCATGGCGAACCCGGGGAACACGTACGCGGACGTCGACGGCTGCAGCGTGATCGTCTTCCCTCCGTTGGACCCGCAGCCCGGGGGCGGGACGAACGGCGGCGTGTTCACGCGCGCGGCGAAGACGCACCGTCCGCCCGTCGCCGCGTACGCCTCCGCGGCGGTGCACTCGCTGATGCCCTCGTGCCTGGAGAGCGCGAATATCAACGGCGCGTCGTTCAGCTCGCCCATGGTTCGCAGCACGTCCTGGTTGAACACGCGGTGCGTCGACGGCAGTTCCTTCCCGTCTTCGCTCTTCCCGGCGAGCGCGCCCTCTTTCAGAGCGCGTCGGTGCCTTCGAACGCCGATGAGCGCGGTCGGCTTTACCGCGCGAATCGCGTCCAACACCGTGCTCGCGTCCGCGACGCCGTCGTGCGCGTACGGGAGCTTATGCAGCGCGAGGTCCGGCTCCTTCTCCGCGCGGTCGCGGGTCACCAGCCCTTTGCTGTCCACGAAGAAGATCTTTCTCCGCGCCTCCACGACGGTGGATTTCGGCTCGCTCGTCGTCGCGATGTACTCGGCGATCATGTCGCCTATGCCCGTCCCGGTCTCGCCCGCGCCGGCGATGAGATACGTGTGCTCGCTCGCGCTCTTCCCCGTCTTGCTCTCCGCGGCGATGATCCCCGCGAGCGTGCTCGCGGCGACGCCGTGGATGTCGTCGTTGAACGCGGTCGCCGAGCTGACGTATCGATCGAGCAGACGCTTTCCGTTTCGGTTCGAGAAGTCCTCGAACTGCACGACCGTTCGCTCGCCGAACCGTCGCTTTACCGCAGCGATGAACTCGTCCATGAGGTCGTCGTACACCTCCCCGGTTATTCGCTCCGTCTTCGTGCCGATGTATAACGGATCGTTCAGAAGCGTTTTATTATTCGTCCCGACGTCGACGCACACCGCGAGCGTCTCCGACGGATGCACGCCCCCCAACGACGTGTACAGGTTCGTCTTCGCCGCGGCGACGCCCATGCCCTGAACGCCCAGATCCCCCATCCCCATCGCGCGCTCGCCGTCGGTGACGACGACGAGCTTGACCTTCGTCTCCGGCCAGTTCTTCAAGATGCCGTAGACGCGTCCTCGGTCGAGATGCGACACGTACAGCCCCCTCGGACGATTGAACACCTCGCTGAACTTGGCGCACACCCGCCCGACGGAATCGCGCGAGTACATCACCGGCATGAGCTCGTCCGCGTGCTCGATGAGGACGCGGAAGAACAAGTTCTCGTTCCTCTCCTGCAGCCCGACGAGGTGCAGATGCTTCGCCACGAGCGAGTCCAGCGCGCGCACGTTTTTCATCACGCGCTTCACCTGCGTCGCTTGCGTGAACTTCGCGGGCGGGAGGAGTCCGCGCAGCCTGAGCTTGTCGCGCTCGTCGTCCGTGAACGCCATGCCCTTGTTGTATCGCGCGCTGCGGAGGAGCTGGTCGCCGGAGATGACCTGCCGCACCCACGGCGTCACCGGCGTCGGGTCCTCGTGCGAGGACAGGCCGAGGTGATGTCGTGTGCTAGACTCGTCGTCGCCCGCCGCGGGCGCGCTCCACGCGCTCGAGTCGTCGAGCGTCGCGTCGTTCCATGATCCGCGTCGCGCGCGCGCGGCCGCCGCGCCGCGCGCGAAGGAGGGAGGCGCGGGGAGAGAGGCGAGTTCGCGACGCGCGAGGTCGCGCGCGAGCGACGCGACGCGGCGCATGTCGGGTCCGGCGTCGCGAGGGAGGGGGTGTTGTGACGAGGGCGTCGGATACAGTATCGGACCTTTCGGCGGTGCGGGCTTTCGCGCTGCTGCGAGATCGTCGCCGGGATTTTTCGCTCGTTGCAGTTGCAGGCTGAGAAGCGTCGAGCCGCGCGCGCGGAACGCCATTCGCGACGGCGCGGAGGCGACGCGCGCTTGGATCACGCTCGCGAGGGAGGGGAACGCGCGGTGATCAAGACGCGCGATACGACGCCGCGGTCGCGAACGCGCCCTCACGCGCTCGAGGCCCGCGCGCCGGGGCGACGGACGAGACGGTCTTCGGATCCGACGCGGATTGGGATTGGGAGGGGACCGACCGCCGCCGGGGTAATCGCCGAGCGGCGCGCGCGTTAGAACGCCGCGATGACGGACGCGGGGGCGTCCCCGCCCGGAGATAACGCCGTGAAGGGCGGCAGCGCGGCGATGGCGGAGGTGCGTCGTCTCTCGATCCCCGCGCGCCGCGCCCTCCGCGCGCGAATCGCGCCGCGACGCGAGATATATCACAGCACCCCCTGCCGGAAACGTGCGCGGAAAAAAAATAAAATCGTATCCCTAACGACCGCCCCCCTCGTCTCCTCTCCTCCATCCCTCCCGTTCCCATCGCGCAGATATACCTCCCGAACTACCGCATGGGGAAGACGCTCGGGATCGGGAGCTTCGGCAAGGTCAAGGTGGCGGAGCACCTGCTCACCGGGCACAAGGTCGCGGTGAAGATCTTGAACCGAAAGAAAATAAAAGCGATAGACATGGAGGAGAAAGTCAGGCGGGAGATAAAAATTCTGAGGCTGTTCATGCACCCGCACATCATCCGCCTGTACGAAGTTCTGGAGACCCCGCACGACATCTACGTCTTCATGGAGTACGTCAAGTCCGGCGAGCTGTTCGATTACATCGTCGAGAAGGGGCGCCTGGGGGAGAACGAGGCGCGACACTTCTTTCAACAGATCGTCTCGGGGGTGGAGTACTGCCATCGAAACATGGTCGTGCATCGCGATCTGAAACCGGAGAACCTGCTGTTAGATTCGAAATCCAACGTGAAGATCGCGGACTTTGGCTTATCCAACGTCATGCGCGACGGGCACTTTCTGAAGACGTCTTGCGGGTCGCCGAATTACGCCGCACCGGAGGTGATCAGGTGCGTTCTATACACTGGTTCCCATACGACCCCGTCGGCGTGGTGAACGCCGATCCTTAAGGACTTTTCCCGGCGTGTCTCTCCGCCCAGGGTCCATCGCTTTCAATCCTGACACACCTCGATGCCTTTCAACTCCGCTTCTGACGCCTTTCAACTCCACCCCGATATCATCGCTCGTATGGACCCTCGACCCTCAGCGGCAAGCTGTACAGCGGCCCCGAGGTGGACGTGTGGTCCTGCGGCGTCATCCTGTACGCGCTCCTGTGCGGGTCTCTGCCGTTCGACGACGAGTCGATACCGAACCTGTTCAAGAAGATCAAGGGGGGCATTTATAACCTTCCGTCGCATCTCTCGCCGGGGGCGCGAGACTTGATCGCGCGGATGCTGCTCGTGGATCCTCTGAAGCGGATCACGATATCGGAGATTCGGTCGCACCCGTGGTTCGTCGTGCACCTGCCTCGGTACCTCGCGGTGCCGCCGCCGGATACGCTCGCGCAGGCGACGAACGTGGACGCGGAGACGCTCGAGATGGTCGTCAACCTGGGGTTCGAGCGCGAGCACGTCGTCGACGCGTTGCGGCATCAACTCCGGAACAAGGCGACGGTTGCGTACTTTTTGCTCCTCGACAACCGACGGAATCAGTTCGGCGGGTACCTAGGCGCGGAGTTCGAGGCTGGGGAGCTGACCCAGGGCGCGGACCAGCTGTCGCAGATGAACGCGGGGGGCAAGGGCGCCGCGGTGGGGCCGCGGCGGCCGAGTTTACTTCAGGCGCAGCTCATGCAGCAGCGACTCACCGCGGAGCAGCGGTGGATGCTGGGGAGCACGACGACGATGGCGCCGCCCGCGGTGATGGCGGAGATTTTCCGCGTGCTGACCGCGATGGGTGTCGCGTGGAAGAAGCTCGGGCCGTACAACCTGAAGTGCCTGTACAAGATGGACAAGTCGAACGGAGGCGGCGGTGGCGGCGGAGAAGACGCCGAGATGGACACCGGCGAGGCTCCGAAGACGCCCGAGCGCGTCGGGAAGGGAGGCGACGCGGCGGAGGCGGCGACGCGGGTGAAATTCGAGATCCAGGTGTATAAGATGCGGGACGAGCGGTACATGGTCGATTTTCAGAGAATGGACGGGGGGGTGATGACGTGCATGGACGCCGCGGCGCAGTTGATGAAAAATCTGCAGCTCACGTGACGTTCGGTTGTTATGTGCTGTTCGTCTTCCCCGCGCGCGTGGGTCCTTCTCGCGTCGTCGCAGGTTACCCAAGGAGGAGCAAAACAAAATCTCCGACGTGAGATGCCGTTGGTTGTATTTGATGTAATACCTAACTAATAACCAGGTTGATATCATGATACGCGCGTCGCGTCACTTCCCGATGCAAAACTTCGTGAAGATCACGTCGAGGACGTCCTCGGCGACGTCCTCGCCCGTGACCTCCCCCAGCGCCAACGCGGCTTCTCTCAGGTCGATCGTCCAAAAATCCACGGGCAGCCCCTCCGCGATCGTGTCCTTCAACCGGCTCAGCGCGTCCAGCGCGGTCGTCAGCGCCTCCGCTTGCCTCTGATTCGCCACCCACGCCGCGCCCTCCACGTCGACGTCCCCGCCGCCGATCACCTCCGCGAGCGCGCGCTCGAGATCGTCGACGCCGTCGCCTCTCGTCGCGGAGAGCGTCACCGTCGACGCGAACGCGCCGTCCTTCACGCGCGCCGGTAACCGTTCCATGACGTCCGTCATCAATCCTCCCGCTCCTACGATCGTGTCCATCTTGTTCAGCGCGAGCACCGCGGTCCGACCGCCGCTCGCTCTGGAGAAGGACGACGACGACGACGACGACGCGCGCCTCGTCGCCTCCGCGAGCGCGCCGCCGCGAACGCGTTTCAGTCGCGTCATCGCGTTCGCCCACTCGTCCACTCCGTCGTCGTCGCCTTCGCCGCCGCCGCCGACGCCAACCTTCACCTCGCCCGCGTCTTCGTCTTCGTCGTCGTCGTCGTCGCCGTCGCCGTCGCCGATGACGACGCGCTCCCCCGTGATCCCTCGCAAGATGTCGTCGTCGCCGTCCGTCCACCCTTCGCTCGCGTCGACGACGAAGACGACGACGTCCGCGCCCGCCAACGCCGCCCGGCTCCGCTCCACGCCCATCGCCTCCACCTCGTCGATCCCAACCCCGAATCGTATCCCCGCGGTGTCCAGCAGCGTGACCGGGACGCCGCGCACGTTGATCGACGCCTCGACGACGTCTCGCGTCGTCCCCGCGATGGGCGTCACGATGGCGCGTTCGCTTCGCGTCCACGCGTTGAGCAGACTGCTCTTCCCGGCGTTCGGGCGGCCCACGATGGCGACGACGACGCCGGCGTCGAGCAGCGCGCCGCGCCGCGCGGTCGCGAGAACCTCGCGTATCTTCGCCTCCGCGCGTTCCACGCTCGTCGCGACGCCGTCCTCGTCCAGCGGGTCCATCTCGTCGTCGAAGTCGAGCCGCGCTTCGAGTTCGGCGAGGAGGTCGACGCAGACGCGTCGCGCGTCCTTGACGGGGGTCGCGAGGCCGCCTCTCAGCGACGCGAGCGCGGAGGACGCCGCGACAGTAGTCTTCGCGGAGACGAGCGACTGCACCGCCTCCGCCTGCGTCAGGTCGATGCGGCCGTTGAGGAACGCGCGGAGCGTGAACTCGCCCGCGCGCGCGAGGCGCACCGCCGGGATGGCGGCATCTTTCGCGTCTTCTTCGTCGGTCCCGCGGGCCCCGCCGGTCCCGCTCCCGCTCCTGTCGCCGCCGGCGTTCACGAGCAGCGCTAACACCCTCTGCACGCAGACGCTCCCGCCGTGGCAGTGAATCTCCACGACGTCCTCGGTCGTGTAGCTCCGCGGCGCCAGCATGGGAAGCACGAGCGCCTCGTCGACAATCTCTCCCGACGCCGGATCCACGACGTCGCCGTACAGCGCGAGGTGCGAGACGCACTCGCCGCGCCGCAGGGACGCGCGCGAGGACGCGGGGCGGAAGATGCGCGACGTCGCCGCGAGCGCGTTGTCGCCGGAGAGGCGCAGGATGGCGACGCCGCCGGCTTGGGGCACGACCGGCGTGGCGACCGCGGCGATGGTTTCGGAATCGATGGACGCGGACGGCGGCGACGGCGACGACGCCGACGCGGACGCGGACGCGGACGCGCGCTGGCGGACGCGCGAGGAGGAGGAGGAGGAGGAGGCGCGATGCTGGGGGCGCGGAGCCGCCGCGCGCGGCGCCGGCGTCGCCGCGCTCGACGCGCGCGCCGCCATCTCGAGGAGGAGACCGCGTCGCGGATAGTGATGGCATTGGCACTTTTTGACCGCGAGTGCGACCGCCTCTTCATTCCTCGTCGTTGGCCGTCGTCTCGTCACTGTTCGACCGCCCGGGCGTCGATCGTCGATCGACGCGTTCGTCATGAGGTGCGCGCCCTTCGCGCGCGTCCTCCTCCTCGCCCTCGACGCCGACGCGCGTCGTCCCCCCGCGGCGACGATCGACGCCTCGTCCGTCCCATGACCGATCGATCGCGGCGCGGACGAGATCTTCTTCCGACGCGCCGCTCGCCGCTCACCGCGCCCTCCTCGTCCTCCCGTCCCTCCTCCCGTCCTCGACCCCGCCCCAGGCTGCCTCGCGCGCCCCTCGTCGCGATCGTCCTCCTCCTCCTGCTCGCCGTCTCCGGCGCGTCGCGCGTCCACGCGGACGACTTCGACGAGGATTTCGCGCCGCCGACGCGCACCGCGCGCGCGAACGCGAACGCGAACGCGGCGACCGCGCCGCGATCGCGCGCGTCGGCGGGGGGGTCGAACGACGACGACACCTCCGGCGCGGCGTCCGTGGCCACGACCAAGGGCGCCGGCGGCGCCGGCCGCGGCGTCGAGGACATCACCTTCGTCCTCGAGCACGCGCTCGCGGTGAGACCGGGCGACGTCTCGGACGATGACTTCGCCCCGTGCGGCGTCTTCTCCGCGCGCGCGCACTTCGAGAGATCGTCATCCGCGGCGGCGGCGGACGACGACGTCGCCGTCGCGCGACTGACGCGGCTGCAGCTGACGCGCGATCCCGTCGACGCGTCCTTCGCGGCGGCGTTCGCGAAACTCGTGGAGGACGACCTGCCGTACCGCGTGCGCGTCCCCGCGAACGTGCTGCACCCGCGGAAGGGCGTCGGCGTGATGGCGTCGATTCCCGCGCGGTGCCTCGCCGACGCGCAGCTCCAGGAAAACTTCGCGCTCCACGCGGACGAGCTCGGCAACGTCGTCGGCGTGGACTACGCGACCATGGGCGGCGACTGCGCCCCCAATGGAGAGAGAGAGATCACGCCGCTGGGCGCGAACCCGGTGTTCCGAACGACCGCGGCGGTGCGGCATCACAAGACCGCGCCGAGGTTGGACCCGAGGGCGGGGACGGACGTGCGCGGCCACGGCGGACCGGGTGCGCGAGATCATATCATCAGACGAGAGAGACTCCCTCCCCGTCAGACCACCGCTTCGACCCGCGCGACGTTTCCGATCGTTTCGTTCGCTGGCCGACGTGTTATCGTGTTCCCCCCTTTCCTTTCGCTTCGCCCTTTTGCTTCGCAGGCGCGAAGAAGGAGCGCGACGCGGATGGCAACGTCAAGAAGAAGCCGCCGCCGTCGCCTTTCATGGCGAAGTACTGGATGTACGTGCTCCCCGCGATGTTCTTGCTGAGTAACGTTTTGAACCCGCCGCCGCCGCCGAAGAACAAGGCGAGCTGAAGAAGAGTGCGAGCGAGCGAGCGAGCGAGCGAGAGAGAGAGGGCTTATTACGTGTACACGTGTTATAACAACAGAGTCAGTCGTCGACGCGATGGACGGCAAATAGCTAGGCGGCGGCTTCCGCGCCGCCCTCGGCGTTCTTCTCGAGCTTCTCCACCTCCCCGTTCAGCTTCGAGATCTTGTCGCTCAGCCCGCGGTCCGCCTCCGTGCTGAAGTTATCTATCGCGCTGTTCAGCTGCGCGATCTTGTCGTTCAAGTTGCGCCGCGTGCGCTCGAGCGAGTCGTCGTCGTCCTCGTCGTAATCCTCGTACAGAAACTTCCCGACCGAGTCTTTTCCCTTGAGGAACGTCTTGGAGAGCTGCGGGGCGAAGAGGACGCCCGCGACGCCGCAGACGGCGCCGCCGATCAGGAAACCGGTGAGGAACTTTCCGACGCCGCCGCCGTTGCCGCCGCCGTCGGACGCTTTCGCGACGATCGTCAGGCCTCGCCGTCCGGTCGTCGTCGTCGTCGTCGTCGTCGTCCGCGAGGGAGAGAATAATGCGAACGACGCTGACGCTGCGACGGGGCGACGGTCTTCGCTCGCTTTCTTCCCTAACGCCGACGCGCCGCGCGCGCGGACGCGCGCGGACGACGACGCGGCGCGCGCGACGCGCGGGTTCGCGCCCGCGGCGACGACGCGCGCGCGCGGCGCCGTCGGCGACGCGAACGACGTCATCCTCCCTCTCGCGCGTGGGGCCCCGAGCCTCCGCGGCGGCGAGAGTGAGGACGCGTGAAGAATTCTTCGCGCCTCGGAGGGAGTCGGTTATTTTCATCGGTCGTCGATGCGTAGATCCGACGCGCGACGCGATCAACTCGCGGTTTCCCGCTTTCAAAAGCCGCTTTCAACCGTCGTCGACCGCGCGGCCTCGCGTCGTCTTATCTTCGTTGCACTCGCCCGGGCCGGCACGTCACCACTCCCCGCGACGCGTCGTCCGCGAGAGGCCGCGCGTCGAGCGGAAGAAGCGAACGCGCGGAGGAAGCGTGAGGAGACGCGAAAGGAGGCAGGCGCGAAGAAAGACGCGCATTCGCGCTCGGATGGCGTCCGCGGCGCCCGCGTCGCGCGGCGCCGCGCGCGCGTCGACCGCGTCCAGAGACGCGCCGTTCGCCGCCGCCGCGAATGGCCCGGGCCGGTTCCGAAGAGATGGAAATGGAAGGAATCGTCTCGTCGCCGTTCGCGCGCCGCGAAGATGGACGACGCGCGCGGCCGCGACGAGCGGCGACGCGAACGTCGTGATCAAGCCGAAGAAGGAGCGCGCCAAGGTGGACCCGAACGCGGTGCTCCAGGTCCCGCCGAGCCAAATCCGCAACTTCAGCATCATCGCGCACATCGACCACGGGAAGTCCACGCTCGCGGACACGCTCCTCTCCAAGACGAAGACCGTCGCCGCGCGCGACATGGAGGCGCAGCTCCTCGACTCAATGGACATCGAGCGCGAGCGCGGCATCACCATCAAGCTCAACTCCGCGCGCATGAACTACGTCGCGAACGACGGCGAGACGTACGTGCTCAACCTCATCGACACGCCGGGGCACGTGGACTTCTCCTACGAGGTGTCTCGGTCGCTCGCCGCGTGCGAGGGCGCGCTGCTCGTCGTGGACGCGAGCCAGGGCGTGGAGGCGCAGACGGTCGCGAACGTGTACCTGGCGCTGGAGAACGACCTGGAGATCATCACGGTGTTGAATAAGATCGATCTCCCGGGCGCGGAGCCGGAGCGCGTGAAGGTGCGTTCTATACACTGGTTCCCATACGACCGCGTTGGCGTGGTGAACGCCGATCCTTAAGGACTTCGCCCGGCGCATCTCTCCGCCCAACCCTCGCTTTCAATCCCCGCCCTCGACGCCTTTCAACTCCGACTGACGCCTTTGAACTCCACCCCGACATTCGCTTGTGAAGAGAGAGATCGAGGACGTGCTGGGTCTGGACACGGAGGACGCCGTCGTCGCGAGCGCCAAGGCGAACATCGGGATGGAGGACATTCTGGAGAACATCGTGAAGATGATCCCGCCGCCGCCGGACACCGGAGACGAACCGCTGCGAGCGCTCATCTTCGATTCGTATTTCGACCCGTACCGCGGCGTCGTCGTCATCTTCCGCGTCGTCGACGGCAACCTCGGCGTGGGCGACGCGGTGAAGTTCATGAACACCGGCAAGAGCTACACGATCGACGAGATCGGGATCATGCGGCCGCAGAAGGTGCCGGTGAACCGTCTGAGCGCGGGCGAGGTTGGGTACATGATCGCGAACATCAAGTCCGTCGCGGACGCGCGCGTGGGAGACACGATCACGACGACGAAGGATTCGTCGACGGAGCCTCTCCCGGGGTACTCCGAGGCGACGCCGATGGTGTACTGCGGCCTGTTCCCCACGGACAGCGACCAGTACGAGGACCTGAGAGTCGCGCTCGGGAAGCTGCAGATCAACGACGCGGCGCTGCGCTACGAGCCGGAGCAGTCGAGCGCCATGGGCTTCGGGTTTCGATGCGGGTTCCTCGGCTTGCTGCACATGGAGATCGTACAAGAGCGTCTGGAGCGCGAGTACGACCTCGGGCTCATCACGACCGCGCCGTCGGTCGTGTACAAGGTGTACACGTCCGACGGCGCGTGCGTGGACATCGCGAACCCGGCGGATTTGCCGGACGCGAGCGTCCGCGATCGCATCGAGGAGCCGTTCGTCAAGCTCGAGATGTTCGCGCCGTCGGATTACGTCGGATCGCTGATGGAGCTCGCGCAGGTGCGTTCACCGTACACTGGTCCCCATACGACCCCGTCGGCGTGGCGAACGCCGTTCCTTAAGGACTTTTCCCGGCGCATCTCTCCGCCCACCCCACGGTTTCAACGCCCGCCCGCGACGCCTTTCAACTCCGCTTCTGACGCCTTTGAACTCCACCCCGACGTCGCTTCGTATGATGGAACGACCCGCAGCAACGCCGCGGGGAGTTCATCGACATGACGTACCTGAGCGAGTCGCGGACGTGTCTGAAGTACGACATCCCGCTCGGGGAGGTGGTGACGGACTTCTTCGACGAGCTCAAGTCGCGGAGTAAAGGGTACGCGTCGATGGAGTACTCGTTCAACGAGTACAGAAAGAGCGACTTGGTGCGGTTAGACGTGTTGATCAATTACGAGCCCGCGGATCCGCTCGCGTGCATCTGCCACAGGGACAAGTCGTACGTCATGGGGAGAGGGCTGGTGGATAAGCTCAAGGAGCTCATCCCGCGGCAGATGTTTCGGATTCCGATCCAGGCGTCCATCGGGACGAAGGTGATCGCGTCCACGTCCATCAGCGCGATGCGTAAGGACGTGCTCGCGAAGTGTTACGGCGGCGACATCTCGCGCAAGAAAAAACTTCTGAAGAAGCAAGCCGCGGGGAAGAAGCGCATGAAGCAGTTCGGGAAGGTGGAGGTGCCGCAGGAGGCGTTCATGGCGGTGTTGAAGGTGGACCAGAACGCGGGGTCGGGGGGGTGAGAAGGCCGGACGCGCGTAGCGATTTGATTTTTTTGGACCGAACGAAATTCATTCATCATCTCTCCGTTCGCGCGCTCTCGCGCCCCGAGACGTCATCTCGTCCGTCGTCGTCATCGCTAGACTACTGTAGTGTCTACCGCGGCGCGGTCAGTCCGCGACGCCCTTCTCGCACAGCGCCCTGAGCGTCGCCAGGGACCCGCCGCTCTCGATGTACTCCTCGGAGACGTCGAGCCAGTCCCCGCTCCCCCCGCCCCCCCCGCGCGCCCCCTCCTCCCCCTCCTCCTCCTCCTCCTCCTCCTCGTCGTCGTCGTCCCCGGCGCCGAGGTAGGCGTCCGTCGCGGCGTCGACGACGCGTTTCATCGCGTCGAAGAACGCGGGGCACGCCGCGACGTGCCCCGCGACGCCGTCGAACACGCTCTCCCGCCCGCCGAGGTCCCCGGGCATCGCGTCCGCGTGCCCGAGCGCGAGGAGCACCGCGGCGGACGCGCGCGGCATCCTCGCGACTTCAACACCGCCGCCGCCGCACACGAGCGCCTTCGCCGCGAACGTCTCCGCGAACGCGGTCGTCTCCTCCTCGATCCACGCCACGATCACCTCGCGCGTCGCGTCGGACATGTGATCCGCCGCCGCGACGACCGCACGGTCGCGCGGCGCGACGCGCAGCGCGGCGAAGAAGCTTTCGCACGCCTCCGCCGCCCATCCGACGCCGGCGCCCTGCGTGGATGAACCGATCGGTCAGTCGAACGTCTTAGCGGTCAAACGTTGAAAGGGAAGCGCGGGTGTAGAGTGACGACGGGAAAAGTCTTCAAGGAACGGCGTGCACCACGCGAACGGGGTCGTATGGGAACCAGTCTCACCTTCACCGCCGCGACATCCGCGCGCGTCGCCTCCCCGACGCGCCGCAGCGCCGCGCGCAGCGCGTCGTCGCCGCGGTCGACGCCTCGCAGCGCGGTCGCGGACGCGACGCGCTCGGGCTCGCAAACGCGCGCGTCGCCGACCGCGCGGAGGAGCGCGTTGAGGACGGGCGCCTCGGCGTCGTCGAGGACGCGGCGCAAGACGCGCAACGGCGCGGGCTCGACGAGCCTGTCGTCGTCGTCGTCGGCGCCGCCTCTGCGGAAGAAGCGGCGCATCCGCCGCCGCTCTCTCGGCCCGAGGAACCGCTCGTCCTGCGCCTTCAGCGCCGCGGCTAAGACCTCGCCCACGTCCGCTTTGGACGCGCCGTCGAGCTTCGCCTGCATCGCTCGCGTGAGCGGATCGGGGGTGAGGTCGTCGCTCTCGCCGCGTTCCTCCATCTTCGTGCGACGCATCAGCTCCATCTTTAAAGCGCGGATGACGGGGTGATCGTCGTCGCGCGGTGTCGTGCTCCATCCCTTCCTCTCGTACGCGGCGGTGAGGTCCTCGTCGTCCTCTTCTTCTCCGGGTCCGGGTCCTTCCGCGGCGTCGTCGTCGTCGTCTTCCTCCGTGTCCGTGTCCGAGTCCTCCCAGTCGCCCTCACCCGCGGGCCACGGCTTCGCCGCCTTCTTCCCTCGCGCGATCCGCTCCTCCCGCCTCCGCCTTCGCGCGTCCTCCACCCTCGCGCGGATCGCCGCGGTCGCGTCCTCCCACGCCGCGCGCAGCGACGTCTCGAGCTTCAGCCCGCGAAGCCGGAGGTCGTGCGCGCGGAGATAAGCTCGCTCCGCCGTCGCCGTCGCGAGCTCGTCCGCGAGCTCAAACGCCATCCTCGCGTCCGCGTCGCGCGCGCCCTCGATGATCGGCGCGACAACATCGCCGCCGCCGTTTGGGTCGTACTTGTGAGTAGTATCTTCATGGGCGGTGGACGTTTTTTTTGACTCGGCGCGCGCGGCGTCCGCCTCGGCGAGCGCGCTCTCGACCGCGACCCTCGGCGCGTCGATCTCTTTCCTCAGCTCGATCACCTTCCCTCGCAGCTTCGTGATCTCCGCGCTCACTCGGATGAACGCCGCGTAGTGCGCGAAGACGTTCCGCTTGAGCTCCGTGTCCGCCCTCGCGCGCATCGCCCCGAGCTGCGACGCGAGCGCGCGGATGCGCTTCTCGTTCGCGTCGCCGTAGTGCGTCGCCGCGAAGGCGTCGACGTCGAAGTCGCCGGGCTCGTACCTGGTGAACGGCTCGAGCGAGTCCGCGAGCTCCGCGTGCATGGGGCCGCCGCCGTGCGCGCCGCTGCCGCCGGAGGAGCCCTTGGAGTGACGCTGCGGGCGGTGGCGCGAGGAGGGAGGGGACGGGGGCGTCGGGGACCGCGGACGGGACGGACGGACGGGGACGGGGCGCGTCGTTTGAACGAAGGATCTGGACGGAGCTCTGTCTGGACTCGCGCGGGCGCGCGCCTGGTGCGAGCTCCCGCCGCTGCTCTTCGTCTTGAACCGCGTGATCGCCTTCAACATCGTCGCCATGGCGACGACGACGCGTCGGGGGGACCGGCGCGCGCCCCCGCGGTGTGACGGCGCCGCGCGAGCGAGGGTCGACGCGACTGCTATCGGGGTGAGTTCCTCGCTTCTCGACGAGTCTGGAAATCTGGTATCGGCCGGGCCGACGACCTGACAGCGCAGCGCCGTATGATATTTCTATCGTCGCCGCGAGGACACTCCGCGCCGCGAGAGAGCGAGCGACGCGCGGACGCCGCGCGCGCGATGGCGAGAACGACCGTCGAAGAGCGCGTCGCCGCGGGTGAGACGCGACGCGGCGGCGGCGGGCGATGACGGCGCGCGCGGAAACCGCGCGTCGTCGTCCGGCGACGGACCGACGCTGCTGACGGTGAAGACGAACGGAGATCTGGGGACGGGCGGGGGCTCCCTCCCTCCCGCGCGCGTCCGTCCGCGCGCGAGCGACGTCCTCGCGCGCCGCGGACGAACGCGGACGCGTCTTCGCGACCGCGCGGGACGGACGGACGTCGCGCGCGCTCGAGCGCGGAGGACGAGACGCGCGTCGATGAAGAGGCGCGTCCGACGGTCGTGTCCGAGACGCGGCGACGCGTCCATCATCGGACGGCGTGATTGATGCACGGAGCACCGCGCTTTGGCCCTCGGACGCGACGATAAACGCGACGAAACGCCTTGAAAACAGTCAGGCTCGGTCCTCGCGTTTCGCGTTTCCATCCGACGCCGCGGCGCGACGGCGAATCACCCGCCGCGCGCGCGGAGAGCGCGTCGGCCCGCTGCCAAAGGCCACGCCGCCGCCGCCGCGAGAAGAATACGTCGCGCGAATGGGCAATCCTTCCGGAAAGAACGGCGCCGGCGCCGGCGGCGTCGCGCGCGCCGCGCGGCGCACGCGCGCTCACGCCCGCTGAGAGCGACGGGAGCGGAAGCGTTAGGGGAAACGCGAGGGGGGTGGCCTGTCGCGGGGGCGAACGGAGCGTTCGTCGGAGCGATCCTTGTCGATTTCGAGGCAGTTTTAGTGCGAGTTGGGGAGTTGTCGGCTGAAGATGAAGTTCGGAAAGTTTCCCATCCTAATAATTTAACCAATCAAAACGCGTGCATGGTTCTCACAATTCTGACAATTTTTAGACTAATTGCTCGTGCGAAAATTGTCAGATTCCAGGCTGGCGCGGCCCGGGCAATTTTGGCGCCACCTGCAAACTTCCTGACCAATCGCAGCGCGGCATTTTCGACCCGTTACTCTCTTTTCTTGTGTTGTCTTTTTACGCACATGTTTCGTATGCAACGTAGTCACAACAATGTACACCACGCGATAACACAAAACCGCGCGGAATTAAAAAAAAGTTCCTTCTTGAGATTGTTTGACCTCGCGAAGCGACGCGGCGATCTCTCACTCCGCCGCGCGTCCTCGCGCGCGCTCGAACGCTCGATCGCCCGATCTTTTTCGATCCGCTCGACCTTCTTCGCATCGACGCCGTCGAAAAATCCGCGATTTCGTCCACGGACGCCTCCCGCACGCCTTAAAACGCGCGCGCTCCATTCAAACCACCGGACGCCGCCGGATCTCGCGCGAACGCACGCGACGCGACCGTCACTCCAGAACGAACGCGCGCGACGATGTCCTTCTCCGACCTCTCCGACACGAGCAGCGACGCCGGGTCCGAACCCCGGCAGCAGCGCTGGAAGCACAACTTCTCCGCGGGGCCGTCGTGCGTGGACGCGGGCGTCCTCGCGAAGCTCGCCGCCGAGCTCGCCGACTTCGAGGGCGCGGGCATGGGCCTCATCGAGCACTCGCACCGCGACGTAGGCGGGCCCGTGCAGAGCTGCATGACGAACGCGTGCGCGCTCCTCAGAGAGGTGCTGGACATACCGGACACTCACGAAGTCTTGCTCATGCACGGCGGCGGCCACGCGATGTTCGCGGCGATCCCGCTGAACCTCGCCGGCCCGGAGACGCCGGGCGCGACGACGAAGAACAAGGCGCAGTTCGTCGGCGACGGGTTCTGGAGCAAACGCGCCGCGGGCGAGGCGTCCAAGTACTGCGCGTGCGAGCACGTCGCGGCGACGTCGCCGCTGGGAGACGCGCGGTACCCGGACCCTTCCGCGTGGGAGATCGACCCGGACGCGAAGTTCGTGCACATGACCGCGAACGAGACGATCAACGGCTTGGAGTTCCACGAAGACCCGACGATCGCCGTCTCAAATTCCGATTCCGATGTAACCGCGGCCGCGCCGCCGCCGCTCGTCGCGGACTTCACGTCCACGCTGCTGTCGCGCCCCGTCGATTTCAGCAAGTACGGCGTCGTGTACGCGAGCACGGGGAAGAACCTCGGCCCGAGCGGGCTCGTCGTCGTGATCGTGCGCAAGGATCTGATCGCGAAGGACTCCCCGATTAACAGGGAGCTGCCCATCACGCCGGGGATCATGTCGTTTAAGGCAGCCGCGGCGACGACGCCGATTCCGAACATCTGGAACACGCCCAACGTCTTCGGCGTTAGAGCGCTTCAGCTCGTGCTCGAGGATACGAAGGCGAAGGGCGGTGTCGTCGCGATGCGCGAGCGCGCGCGGCGACGCGCCGGCGCGGTGTACGACGTCGTCGACGCGAGCGACGGCTTTTACGTCAACCGCGTGGAGCCCAAGTTTCGAAGCCTCATGACCATCCCGATCACGATCGCGGACAAAGCGTTGGAGGAAAAGTTCGTACGAGAATCCTCCGAGGCGGGCTTCTACAACCTCGTCGGGCACCCGCTGTTCGGGGGACTGCGGGTGACGATGTACAACCAGCTCCCGGACGACGCCGTGGACGCGCTCGTGGAGTTTATGACGGACTTTTACCGCGAAAACGCGCCGGGGGGGAAACGCGCCGCCGCCGCCGCGGCGGGGTCGGTCGCGGTCGCGGGCGGGAAGTCTTCATCGGTCTCCGTGGACGCGTACGGTCACTCCCCGCCGTCCGTGCTCGGGATGCGCGACCTGATGATTTAAGAGAGGGCCCCGAGCGTCCCTCGGACGCCCGCCTCTCGTACGAGAGAGGACGCGCGTTTATTTTTTGGCGCCAGGGGCCGCGGGCGGGGCCCCGAAAATATATTTCACCGGCGGTCGAGATCGCCGCCGGGTGTACAGTGTACGATACACGCACATTGTTTTGAAGCTTGCCTGCATTGCATTGAGTGACGAGGACACGAGAGAGAACCGCGCGCGCGACGATATGTTCGAGAAGATTTGTTTCGAGCCCAAAATATGGCTCGACCTATTGTAAGACGAGAAGACGACGACGACACGACGACGACGACGACGGGGGCGGAGGCGAGCGTTTAGGCATCGCCGTTTTTTACATCACGCCTCGACCGACGTCTGCGTACAAAACACTCTCTCTCCCTCGCGTCGCGCCGCAACCCCGCCGCCTCGCGCCAAAAAAACAACTCTTCTCTCACTCATGCGAGAACCGGCACGCGTCGCCCCGCGTGCACTCGCCCTTCTGGAACGCGTAGCACGTCCCGGACGCCTTGAAACCGCCGCCGGAGACCGCGTTCGGATCGTGAGAAAATCTGCACGCGTCGCCGCGGGAGCACTCGCCCTTCTGGAAGGCGTAGCACGGCGCGGACGATCTCTGCGGCGTTTGCGCGTTCGGATCGTGCGAGAACCTGCAAGAGTCGCCTCTGGTGCACTCGCCCTTCTGGAAGGCGTAGCAGGGCGCGCCGCCGCCGCCGCCGCCGCCCCACGACCCGCCGCCGCCGCCGCCGCCGCCGGCGTCGCCGTGCGAGAACCTGCAGGAGTCGCCTCGCGTGCACTCGCCCTTCTGGAACGCGTAGCACACCGGCCCGGCGGACGGGCCCTCGCCGAACCGCGCCTTCTTCGCGTTCTTGCACTCCGTGCACCGCGTCGGCTGGTTCTCCCAGCCTTTGCTCTGGTAAAACTCTTGCTCGCCCGCGCTGAAGGCGAACTCCGCGTTGCAGTCGCGGCAGTTGAGCGTGATGTCCTCGTACTCCTTCGCGAGCGGGTTCCCCGCGTCCGCGGCGGACTTTGTGTGGACCTTGAATCCGTCGTCGTCGTCGTCGTCGGAGCCGCCGCCGGCCTCGGGTTCGGGGGAGGGGGCCTGCGGCGAAGAGAGACGGGGAGAGGGAGGGGGAGGAGGAAAAAGGATCGGATCGTCAGAACGCCGCGTCGCTCGACTCGAATCGACGAATCGCGACGGACGACGGGGGGATCGGGGCGGGGCGACGCGCGCGCGTCCCGTCGCGATGACGCGCCGGCGCCGACGGCGACGCGTCGCGACGATGCGCGACGACCCGTGAGGATCGAAACCGGCGATCGAGCGCGCGACGTTCGCGCGCGGGGACGCGCG
>Ga0181560_10001781_pt1 | contig 20068 bp, 19 predicted proteins | sample 011ome_20_FD_133751 | JGI IMG/M metagenome (GOLD analysis project Ga0181560, IMG submission 133751) | Coastal salt marsh microbial communities from the Groves Creek Marsh, Skidaway Island, Georgia - 011509CT metaG (megahit assembly) | ecosystem: Environmental > Aquatic > Marine > Intertidal...
CGGGAGCGTCCGAGGCGACGCGGGGGACCACGCACCCTGTTGGTCGGAACCCGAGGCGCACGACCCGCTCAGCCCTGAGGATGTCCTCGCGATCCTCGAGGAGCTTCGTGCGCACGCCGGGGGTCATGGGCTTGCCGGACTGCGGATCCTCGGCGGCACTGAGGATGGCGTGGACGTCGCCGAATGCCGACACCAGCGATGTCGCCGTCTTGTCTCCGATTCCGCGTGCCCCCGGCAATCCGTCCGAGGGATCTCCGCGCAGGATCGCAAGATCGGCGTACAGGCCCGGGGGCACCCCGAAGCGCTCCACAACCACGGCGGGGTCGAACTCCATCCACGGTCGACCACCCCGGCTGGCGGAACTCCCGCCCGTGAAGAGCAGGGTGACGCGTTCGTCAACGAGCTGGATCAGGTCGCGATCGCCCGAGGCGATGTCGACGCGTCCAGTAAGCCCCCGGCTGAGGTCGGCGATGACGTCGTCCGCCTCGGACTGCGGTGCGCCGACGACGGGGACACCGAGTGCCGGAAGCAGAGTGCGCAGGAGGTCCACCTGGGGTGCCAAGGTGTCCGGGACCTCTTCCGCGGATTCCCCTTCACCCGTCGCGGGCGTGGTGTCGGCCACACGATGCGTCTTGTAGGACGGGATGAGATCTACCCGCCACTGCGGTCGCCAGTCATCGTCCCAGCACGCCAGCACCCGCTCGCTCCCGCGCGCGGTGACCATGGCAGCCACCGTGTCGAGGATCCCGCGTACGGCGTTCACGGGAGTGCCGTCGGGAGCGACGAGGCTCTCGGGCAGGGCGTAGTAGGCGCGGTAGTAGAGGGACGCGGTGTCCAGGAGGAGGGTGGGCACGGCCCATGGTCCCGCGGCAGCGACATGGCGGTCTCCCGGGGTAGCGTTCCGCTATGGCCGCTGACGCGCTCGATTCCGGACACGGTGGGAACGTCGATCAGGTGCGCGCACGCATCGGCGAGGCAGCGCGACTGGCCGAGGGGGAGGGCTGGGACGGGCTCCTCGTGACTCCTGGACCCGATCTGCGCTATCTCGCGGGATATGACGCCGTGCCTCTGGAGCGGCTCACCTGCCTGGTCGTGCCCGCGTCGGGCGATCCCGTGCTCGTGGCGCCGCTCCTGGAGCGGGCCGCCGCCGCCGCGACCCCCGTGGGTCGGGCGGGCGTGGAGATCCGCACCTGGGGTGAGACGGAGGATCCGTACGCCCTGGTAGCCGACCTCCTGCCCGGTGCCGCGCGCGTCGGCGTGGACGATCACATGTGGGCGGTGAAGGCACTGAGTCTGCGCGCCGCCATGCCCAAGGCTGAGCAGTTCGCGGCCGGCACGGTGCTGTCGCGCATGCGCATGCGCAAGTCGCCCGAGGAGGTCGCCGCCCTCCTACGTGCCGGCAATGCGATCGATGAGGTGCACGCTGCGGTGCCCTCGCTCCTGCGCCCCGGGCGCACCGAGCGCGAGGTGGGCCGGGATATCGCGGCGCTGATCCTCGATGCCGGTCACGTGAGCGCCGACTTCGTGATCGTGGCATCCGGACCCAATGGCGCCAGCCCGCACCATGAAGTGTCGGATCGTGTACTCCAGGTCGGCGATGCCATCGTGGTCGATATCGGCGGCACCATGCCCGATGGCTACTGCAGTGATGAAACGCGCATGTACGCACTCGGCAGCCCCGGTGACGACTACCTCGCGGCGTACGCCGTCCTGCAGCAGGCCCAGCGCGAGGCCGTGGAGTGGGTGCGGCCGGGAGTCACGTGCGAGAGTGTCGACTCCGTGGCGCGCAGCCGGCTGGACTCGGCCGGCCTCGGGGACCTCTTCATCCATCGGACCGGCCACGGCATCGGTCTCGAGACCCACGAGGAGCCCTACATCGTGAGTGGCAACGCCCTGCCGCTCGAGGAGGGGATGACCTTCAGCGTCGAGCCGGGCTTCTACGACGAGGGCCGGTGGGGAGCGCGCATCGAGGACATCGTGGCATGCGGCGCGGAGGGTCCCGTCCTCATCAACAATCGGCCGCGCGAACTCGTCGTGGTGGACTGAGGAGCTTCCGTGGACGTGACACGCCTGTTGCCCAGTAAGGACGCAGAGGATCTGCTCGCACTCGTGCGCGAGATCGCTGCGGCGGAGCTCGCCCCGCAGGCCGCCGCCGCCGAGGAGGAGGCACGCTTCCCCCGCGAGGAGTTGCGTCTCCTCGGGCGCGCAGGCCTGTTGTCGCTGCCCTACCCCGAAGAGGTCGGGGGAGGGGGACAGTCCTACGAGGTCTACCTGCAGGTGCTCGAGGAGATCGCGCGCGCGTGGATGTCCGTCGGCATCAGCGTGAGCGTGCATGCACTCGCGTGCTTCCCGCTCGCGACGGCCGGGAGCGAAGAGCAGATCGCTCAGTGGCTGCCGTGGATGCTCTCTGGGGAGACTCTGGGCGCCTACTGCCTCTCCGAGCAGCATTCGGGCTCGGACGCTGCCGCCCTGTCTACTCGCGCCGTGCGTGACGGAGACCAGTATCGCGTCACCGGCTCCAAGGCGTGGATCACGCACGGAGGCGTGGCCGACTTCTACAGCGTCATGGTCAGGACCTCCGACGACGGAGCCCGGGGCATCAGTTGCCTTCTCGTGCCCGGCGATGCGGACGGTCTCTCCTCGGCGCCCCCGGAGCGCAAGATGGGCGCCAATGCTTCTCGCACCGCGGGCATCCACCTGGATGAAGTCGCCGTCGATGCGGGCCGACTCATCGGCGCCGAAGGTCAGGGATTCCCCATCGCACTGTCCGCGCTCGACGCGGGACGACTCGGCATCGCTGCCTGCGCCGTCGGACTCGCCCAGGCCGCTTTGGATGCGGCCGTGGCCTACGCCGGCCAGCGGCAGCAGTTCGGACGTCCTATTGGCGAGTTCCAGGGGGTGGCGTTCAGCCTGGCCGACATGGCTGCGGGTGTCGCTGCCGCCCGTGCTCTCTACCTGGAAGCGGCACGCCTGCGGGATGCAGGGCGCGCATTCGGTCCGCAGGCCGCCATGGCCAAGCTGGTGGCCACCGACACGGCGATGCGGGTCGCGACGCAGGCGGTGCAGGTCCACGGTGGCTACGGCTACACACGTGACTTCCCCGTCGAGCGGTACTTCCGCGAGGCAAAGGTGCTGCAGATCGTGGAGGGCACCAATCAGGTGCAGCGGATGGTCATCGGTCGCGCGCTGCTCGCAGGCTCATGACCGTCAAGGCACCCGGCGTACTCCTCCGCGGTGGGCACATCTACTCACCTGAGGATCCCTTCGCGACAGCGATGCTCGTCCTCGACGGCCGTATCGCCTGGATCGGAGACGATGCGGACGCGGCTGTCCACGCCGATGCGGCATACATGCTCGATCTCCGGGGAGCCTGGGTGGCGCCGGCCTTCGTCGACGCCCACGTGCACCTCACCTCGACGGGCCTTGCGCTCACGGGGCTGGACCTGTCCGGTGCCCGGAGCCTGGCCGAGTGCCTCGACCTCATCAGCTCCTCGGCCCAGGCGACCGAAGGCATCGTCCTCGGGCATGGCTGGGACGACTCGGGCTGGCCCGAGGGCCGACCACCGTCGACCGCGGAACTCGACGCGTGCATCGGGGGGAGGGCGGCGTACCTGTCCCGTGTGGACGTGCACTCCGCGCTGGCGTCGAGTGCCCTGCGGGCCCTGGTCCCCGAGGCAGCGGCACTCGACGGTTGGTCCGCGGAGGGACCGGTGGCCAGGGCAGCACACCACGCGGTGCGCGAGGCGGCTCTGGGCTCGATCACGTCGGCGCAGCGCGACCGCGCGCAGCGGGCTGCACTCGATACCGCCGCGGCGCGAGGGATCGCGAGCGTCCACGAGAACGCCGGCCCCACCATCAGCAGCGCCGACGATCTCACCGCGGCCCTTGCACTGGGCACGGACCCCTCACGCGCCGAGGTCATCGGCTACTGGGGTCGCCTCCACGGACAGGGGGAGGCTTCCGAGCTCGGAGCCCGTGGAGCGGCGGGCGATCTCTTCGTCGACGGTTCGATCGGTTCGCACACCGCCTGTCTGTCGTCCGCCTACGCCGATGTCACCCCGCCTTCTCACGGTGCCGCCTACCTCAGCGCCGAGGAGGTCGCCGCCCATGTCGCCGCCTCCACCCTCGCCGGGCAGCAGGCGGGCTTCCACGTCATCGGCGACGGAGCCAGCGCGATCGTGACGGCGGGCCTCCAGCTCGCCGCCGACGAGGTGGGGATCGAGGCCATGAGGGCCGCGCGCCATCGACTCGAGCACCTGGAGATGCCCTCCGACTCCCAGTTGGCGCTGCTCGCGGACCTGGGTGTCGTGGCCAGCGTGCAGCCGGCCTTCGACGCGGCCTGGGGTGGCAGCGAAGGGATGTATGCCCGGCGGCTCGGCGTCGAGCGTGCGGCGACGCTGAACCCGTTCTCGGCGATGCTCGCACGGGGAGTGGTGATGGCCCTGGGCTCCGACGCGCCCGTGACCCCGCTCGACCCGTGGGGATCGGTGCGCGCGGCTGCGTGGCACAGGCATGCCCCGCACAGCATCAGCGCGCGAGCTGCCTTCGCCGCGCACACGCGCGGAGGACGCCGTGCCGCGCGCGATGAGGGACATGAGCCCGGGGTGCTGGCCGTGGGCGCGCCGGCGACGTACGCCATCTGGGAGCCCGGGCCGCTTGCCGTGCAGGCACCGGACGGACGCATCGCGGCCTGGAGCACCGACCCCCGCTCGGGTACGCCGCCGCTCCCGGATCTCACCTCGGGGACGCCTCGTTGCTGGCGCACTGTGCGCGCCGGGGTCACGATCTTCGATAGCGGGGATCTCGCGTGACGGTGGCGGCACTCGGGATCACCGACGGCAGTCCGCTCACGCGACTCCGGCTCACGTGGCGTACAGCGCTCGCGGTCGTCTCCGGGGTTCTCCTGGCCTTGGCGTTCCCGCCCGTGGGTGCCTCGCTCCTCGCGCCCCCTGCGGTGGCCCTGTTCGTGCTGGCGACTTACGGCACGACCGCCTGGCGTGGCGCACTCATCGGAGCCATCCAAGGTGCCGTGTCGTTTGCCATCCTGCTGCGCTGGATGTCGGTCGTCGGCAGCGATGCGTGGCTTCTCCTCGTCGGGCTGTGCGCGTTTTGGATCGCGATCGTGGGCGCCGGGCAGGCGCTGGTGACGCGCCTGCGCTGGTGGCCCCTGTGGGTGGCCTGCGTCTGGGTGCTCCAGGAGGCCCTGCGCGATCGCATCCCCCTTGGCGGCTTCCCCTGGGGGCGGCTCGCCTTCGCCCAGACGGCGACGACGCTGACTCCCTGGGCCGCCGTCGCGGGGGCACCGGCGGTCACCTTCGCGACCGCGCTCGCGGGCGCCGTCCTCGCCTTCATCGCGCTCGTCGTCGCGGCACGCCGCACGTCCTGGCGTGCCTGGGCCGCTGCGGGTGGGGGCGGCCTGGTCATCATCGCGCTTGCCGGGCTCCTCGTGCCCCGACCGATCCAGGGGCAGGGGGAGGGGGGTCCCGCGACCGCGGTGGCCGCGGTCGTCCAGGGAGGCGTGCCGAGCACCGGCCTCACCGTGGCCGACGAGAGGCGCGAGGTCTTCGAGCGACACCTGGCACAGACGCTGCGCTTGGCGCAGGACGTGGCGTCCGGCACGGTCCCGCAGCCGGATGTCGTCATCTGGCCGGAGAATGCCGTCGACATTGACCCCTACGTCGATCGCACCGTGGCCGATGAGATCAGCGCTGCCGCGCGCGCGGTGGCGGCGCCGATCCTCGTGGGAGCCATCATCGACGCGCCCGGCGATCCTTCGCGTATCGCCAACGTCGGCATCGTCTGGGATCCGCAGAGCGGTCCGGGGGAGCTCTACCTCAAGCGCCATCCGGTGCCCTTCGGCGAATACATTCCCTTCCGCTCACTCGTCGCGCCGCTCGTCGGCCGACTCGATCGGGTGCCGCGCGATATGGCGCCAGGGCAGGAAGCCGGCGTACTCCAGGCCGGATCCGTGCGCCTGGGTGACGTGATCTGCTTCGAAGTGGCATATGACGAGGTGGTCCACGACGCAGTGACCGCGGGTGGTCGCGTCCTCGTGGTGCAGACCAACAACGCGACCTTTGCGGGCCTCGGGCAGCCCGAGCAGCAGATCGCGATGTCGCGCCTGCGTGCCGTCGAGCACGGGCGGGCGGTCCTCGTGGCGGCAACGAGTGGGATCAGTGCCGTCATCGCCCCGGATGGCGCGGTCGTCTCCGAGATCGACGAAGCCAATGTGGGCTACCTGATCGACACGGTGCCCCTGCGCGACACGCTCACTCTCGCCGACCGCCTGGGGCAGATCCCGGAGTGGCTGCTGGCCGCGCTCGGCCTGGGGGCCATGGCCTGGGCGGCGGTGCGACGCAGGGCCGTCGGACGAGCTGCGCCCGCCGACGCATAGGCTCCTGTCGTGCCCGCAGGCGTCCTCGTCATCATCCCGACGTATAACGAGTCGGAGAGCCTGCCCGGGGTCATCGAGCGCGTGCGGAGCGCTGTGCCGGACGCCCACATCCTCGTCGCCGACGACAACTCGCCCGACGGGACCGGTCGGATGGCTGACGAGATGGCAGCCCGGGACGATCACATCCACGTGCTGCACCGGCCCGGCAAGGAGGGTCTGGGGAAGGCCTACCTCGCCGGTTTTGCGTGGGGGCTGGAGCGCGACTACGACGTCCTCGTCGAAATGGACGCGGATGGGTCGCATCGGCCCGAGGAGTTGCCGCGACTGCTCGATCAGATCCCGCACGCCGATGTCGTCCTGGGTTCCCGCTGGGTCCCGGGCGGTTCGGTGGTCAATTGGCCGGCGTCGCGCCGCGTGCTGTCGCAGGGGGGAAGTCTCTACACCCGACTCGCGCTCGGCATCCCCACGCGTGATGCAACCGGGGGCTACCGCGCCTACCGCGCCTCGGCGCTCAGGGCCCTCGACCTCGAGACCGTCGAGTCCAATGGCTACTGCTTCCAGATCGACCTGCTCTGGCGTGCACTGCAGCGCGGTCTTGTCGTGCGCGAAGTGCCCATTACCTTCGTCGAGCGCGAGGCCGGTACTTCCAAGATGAGTGGTCGTATCGTGCGCGAGGCATTGACCAACGTCGCGCGCTGGGGCGCCGCGTACCGCTGGGCGCAGGTGAGCGGACGCGGATGACCAGGCGCCTGGGCTGTGTCCTGCTCATTGCATACCCGATCGTCGAGATCACGATCGCGGTGCTGGTGGCTCAGGTCATCGGCTGGTGGTGGCTGCTCGTCATCGTCGTGATGTGCATCGTCCTGGGGCTGGGCCTCGTCCGCTACGCACTCGGTGCGACCGGGAGGTCATTCGGAGTCGCGATCGCGTCGCTGCAGGGACCGGGGGAGCAGACGGTCCTAGCCATCGAGGGTGCGGGGCGTGCCGGCACACCGACCCCGCCCGCGCAGACACTTCTCATCGTTCCGGCCGGACTGCTCATCGCCATTCCCGGACTGATCACCACGGCGATCGGACTAATCCTGTGGCTTCCGTTCGTGCGGTCCCGGATCGCAGCGCGATTGGAGCGCGCGGCACGCCGGCTCAGTCCCCCGGAGGGGATGGGCGGCTTCGCCTAGGCGCTCTTGCGGCGCTGATCCGCGTGAAGCAGCGCGAGACGCTCGTCGAGGAGCTCCTCGAGATCGCGAATGGTGCGTCGCTCGAGAAGCATGTCCCAATGCGTGCGCACGGGGCGGCTGGGCGTGTCGTCAGGACGAGACGCAGCGCGCTGGAGCGCCTCAGCACCGCAGCGGCACTGCCACAGCACCGGGATCTCCTCAGCCTCAGTCGAGAAGGGGACGGACGTGACATGGCCGCGCGGGCAGTCAAAGTCGATGACGACGCGGTCGGCGGGGATGACGTGGTCGTCGTTCTCGTAACTCGTCGTACCCAGGCGCGTGCCGCGCAGGCTTCCCTCAGACATGGTGCCTCCCGTCGTCGCGGTGAGCGATGGCCTTCACCGTGCTCAACGTCTCGGACGCCGGCTGCGTTCCCGTGGTTCCTGGGAAGTCCCGCTGCAGCAGGTCAAGGTTGCGTAAAGAGCGTCCGATAATCGGAGTCACAGAGAGCGACCGCGCTGGGCGAGGACATCGCGCAGGAGCGTGGGGGAGTCGGTCATGATCCCGTCGACCCCCAGGTCGAGCAGCCTGTGCATCTCCGTGGCGTCGTCGATCGTCCACACATCCACCGCGAGTCCGAGTCGATGGGCGCGTGCCACGAACGCCGGATCCGCGAACGTCACACCGAAGGCACGCGTCGGCACCTGGACGCGATGAGCACGGGGGAGTGAGCGCCCTCGAGGCAGGGAACGCACGGCTATGACCTCCCAGGGGTGAGCCGAGGACTCGGTCCCGGGAGGCAGGAGACGACGTGCCCGCGCCAGGCGCCCCGCCGAGAAGGACGTGACGCAGACCCGATCCGTCGCACCCGTACGCCGTAGGGCATCGACCAAGGCAGAGACAGATCCGTCCTCCTTCACATCGATGTTGATGTGCGCGTCGGGGAACTCCTCGAGGAGCTCCTCCAGGCGCAGGGGAGTAGAGCCGTCGGCCAGCGTGAGGGTGCGGACCTCACGCCAGGTGAGGTCGCGCAGTGCCCCGCGACCGTCCGTGGTGCGGTCCGCGCGCGCATCATGGTGCAGGACGGCCACACCGTCGCGGGTGGGCCGGACGTCCGTCTCCAGGTGGCGGTAGCCCAGGGACGTCGCATGACGGAATGCGGTGAGTGAGTTCTCCGGCGATTCCCGTGCGCCTCCGCGGTGCGCGTAGGCGCGGAAACGCGCGGGGGAGACGCCCATGAGGGCATTCTCCACCAGCGACTACGATCGATACAGGTCCCGCACGACGATCCGAATCGAGGAGCCATGACCATCGACACGAGCATCCCGAATGCCGTCACCTGGCCGGCTCACGATCCCAGCACGTGGCGGACCATGCCCGACTCCTACGTCCCGCTCGACCAGGAGCGGATCGCCACGCTGCTGGCGGCCGAGTGGGAGCGGTTTAGCAAGTCCACACCGGAGTCCGGCGCACTGAGCGCGCGTTCGCGCAGCACACTGCCCCTGGGCGTGCCCTCGTCGTTCCAGTACTGGGATCCGCACCCCGTGTCGGTCGTCTCGGCCAAGGGTGCCTGGCTCACCGACGTGGACGGGCGGCGACTGCTCGACCTGTCGATGGGCTTCGGCGCGATGCTCGTGGGGCATCTCAACCCCACCGTTGTCGCCGCGGTGCAGCGCGCCCTCGAGACCGGCACACTGTTCGTGACCCCGGCGCCCTCCGCCTCGGAGATGGCCGAGCGCTTCTGCGCGCGCTTCGACCTCGACCAGGTGCGCTTCGCCAATTCGGGTACCGAGGCCGACATGTACGCCGTGCGGGCGGCCCGCGCCTACACCGGCCGCAAGGCCATCATCAAGATCGAGGGCGGCTACCACGGGGGCTACGACGCGCTGTCGGTCTCGGTCAAGCCGGAGCTCGCGGAAGCCGGCCCCGAGGATGCTCCGGTGGCGGTCGTGCCCTTCGAGGTCGAGGCCGGGACGGTCTATCCCGTGCCCTATAACAACCTGGAGCGCCTGGCGCAGATCCTGGACGAGCACGGCAAGCACATCGCCGCGGTCGTGATGGAGCCCGTGCCCGAGAACATGGGCATCGTCCTGCCCGATGCCGGCTACCTCGCCGGCGTGCGCGAGCTGTGCGACGCCCATGGGGTGCTCCTGGTCTTCGACGAGGTCAAGACAGGACTGACCGCCGGCTACGGCGGCGCTGCGCAGCGTCTGGGCGTCAAGCCGGATCTGGTGACCCTCGCCAAGAGCATCGGCGGCGGCCTGCCGCTCGCGGCCTTCGGAGGCCGCGCCGAGGTCATGGCCACCGTGGTCGATGGCCGCATGCCTCACTTCGGCACCTACAACGGCAACCCCCTCGTCATGGCGGCCGCCGCGGCCGTGGACGAGGTCTGCAGCCGGCAGGCCCTGGCCGCCGCCGAGGAGGTCAACGACAAGGCCCTCGAGGACGCCGATCGGATCATCCGCGACTACGCGCTGCCGGCCCACACGGTGGGATTCGGCGTGAAGGGTGCCATTACCTGGTCGCCGACCCCGGTCCGGACCTACCGCGACTACAAGCGCACCGACTTCGCGGCCGCCGAGTTGAGCTGGCTGTGGGGCGTCAACCGCGGCGTGCTCACCCCGCCGGGACTTGACGAGCAGTGGCTCGTCTCGCTGGCCCACACGGACGAGGACATGGCCGTCCTCACGGGCGAGTTCGAGGATCTGGCCCAGGCTCTGCGCTCCTAGGTTTTATCCGATAACGTACATTATGTCATTTCACGTGAGGGGAACCGTCCCCCGCGTGGCCGTCTTCGACATCGACGGCGTCCTGGCCGATGTACGTCATCGGCTGCATTTCCTCGATGCGCGTCCTCGTGACTGGGACGGCTTCTTCGGGGCGGTCTCCGGTGACGCTGTGCTCACCGAGGGCCTTGAGCAGGTTCGCGCCGCGATCGCCGACGGCCTCGGCGTCGTCTACCTCACGGGTCGGCCGGAGCGATGTCGTGCAGACACTGTCCAATGGCTGGCGTCCCACGGCGTGCCCGAAGGCGACCTTGTCATGCGCGTGGACGCGGACCGTCGCCCGGCCCGCCTCACCAAGATCGGGGCGCTACGCCGACTGGCTTCGGGTGCCGATGTGGCCTATGTCGTGGATGACGACCCTGAGGTCACCGCGGCGGTCTCCGCGGCGGGGTTCGAGGCGCGGCTTGCCGAGTGGATGCCGCGTTCGGTGCCGCTCACCCAGGCGCAAGACGTCCTAGGACGCAGTTAGTCGCTTTCCGGGCCCCGGGCGCGCAATGCGCTCACTTGGAGATCCAGCTCGTGGAGGGCCGGACGGATGACGGCATCCGGTGTCCCCTGCTCGCGCAAGCGGAGGAGTTCGTCCTGCTGGGCGCGCAGCACCGCCATCTCGAGCCGGAAGGCGTCACCTGAGCGTCCATGATGCGTGGCTTCTCCCCCGGCGTCATTGAGGTCGGCGAGCAGACGCGCGCGCACGGCGTCTTCGATGCCCGGCGGGAGTGGGTCTCGTGCACTGGCCGCATCGCGGGCCGCTTCATCGAGTGCGTCGAGTCCGCGCGTAGCCAGGGCCACACGCACCGCCCGGCGATCGTCGTCGAGATCCACGGTGTCCAGGCGCACGGCCCTGGCCACGAGGCCCAGCGTCGGGGACAGCGCAAGGGTGATGGCGATGACCACGAAGGTCGCGGCCTGGAGGAGGCGGCTGTCGTCGACGGTGGCCTCGACGCCCACCCCGAGGGGCAGGGAGAACGCTGCCAGCCCCGAGACCGGACCGCGGGCCCCGGCCCATGCGAGCACGACGGCCTCTCGCATGCCGAGGTGGCCCTCTCCCCTGCCCGACACGAGCGCGTAGGCGCCGACGAAGGCCATGCGGGTGAGCACGAGCACGACGACGACGCTGAGGACGAGCACGGGCAGGATGCGCAGGTCCTCGACGGGCAGGGCCAACACGGTCTCGGGCAGCTCCAGCCCCACGAGGAAGAACGCCGCGGCGGTGAGGATGAGCGTGATCTGCTTCCAGATGGCCACCGAGGAGCGTCGGCCCTCGAAGCGGCGATGGGTGAGCATCGTGTTGGCGACGATGAGCGCCGCGGCCACGACCGCCAGGATGCCGGACCCCTCCACAGCCTCGGCGACGAGATAGACCGGGATGGGGGTGATGAGGACGAAGGCATTGACCACCGTCTGATCGGGATCGCGGCGGATCAGCCACGCGAGGGCGAGCCCGGCCGCGACGCCGACGATGAGTCCGCCGACGACGGACTGCAGGAGGATGAGCGCCATCTCCCCGCCCGACACCGTGCCGGTCGCTGCCGCGGCCAGCGCAACGCGCAGCAGGGTGAGGCCGGTGCCGTCGTTGACCAGGCTCTCTCCCTCGAGGATCGTCACGACGCGGCGCGGGAGCGCCACGCGACGCGCGATCGCGGCCACGGCTACGGCATCCGTCGGCGAGAGGATGGCCCCGAGGGCGAAAGCGAGCGCGAGCGGGATCCCGGGCACCAGGGCTGCGGCGACTGCACCCACGGCGACCGACGTCACCAGGACGAGCCCCACGGCGAGCGCGAAGATCGGCCGGCGGAAGCGCCGGAAGTCGACGTAGGAGGTCGACAGTGCCTCGCCGAAGACGAGGGGCGCGAGGATGAGCAGGAAGATCTCGCCGGCGTCGTCGGGTGCCGAGGGCCCGAAGGGAAGCAGCCCGAAGACGATCCCCGCGATGAGCACGGGGATCGCGATCCCCCACCCGCGCCAGCGGGCAAAGGCGGTGACTCCCAGGGCGACGAGCAGCCCGGCGATCAGGCCCTCAGACAGCTCTCCCACGCCCGCAGGCTAGCGCCCCGCTACGCGGTCCCCGCCTGCGCGAGTTCGCTGGGCGACGGGCAGGAGCACACGAGGTTGCGGTCGCCGTAGGCACCGTCGATGCGCCGCACCGGCGGCCAGTACTTCGCCGCCGCAACGACCCCGGGCGGGTACGCCGCCGTGCGGCGGTCGTAGGCGTGGTCCCAGTCGCTCACCAGGCACTCCGCGGTATGAGGCGCGTGATGCAGCGGGTTGTCATCGAGCGGCCACTCCCCTGCCTCGACCCGATCGATCTCGGCGCGGATCGCGAGCATGGCATCGCAGAAGCGATCGATCTCGGCCAGGCTCTCGCTCTCCGTCGGCTCGACCATGAGGGTGCCGGCCACGGGGAACGACATCGTCGGTGCGTGGAAGCCGTAGTCGATCAGACGCTTGGCGACATCGTCGACGCTCACGCCGCTCGACTTGGTGAGCGGGCGCAGGTCGAGGATGCACTCGTGGGCGACGCGATCGTGTGCTCCTGTGTACAGGATCGGGTAGGCATCGCCGAGTCGAGCCGCGATGTAGTTGGCCGAGAGGATGGCGACTCCCGTCGCATGGGTGATGCCCTCCGGCCCCATCATGCGGAGGTAGGCGTACGGGATCGGCAGGATTCCCGCCGAGCCCCACGGCGCACCGCTCACCGGACCGACCACGGGCACCTCAGGACCGGCCTCGGGCCGCAGCGGATGGGAGGGCAGGAACGGCGCGAGGTGCGCACGCACACCGATGGGGCCTACGCCGGGGCCGCCGCCGCCGTGCGGGATGCAGAAGGTCTTGTGCAGGTTGAGGTGCGAGACATCGGAGCCGAAGCGTCCGGGCTTGGCCAGACCCACGAGGGCATTGAGATTGGCACCGTCGACGTACACCTGTCCCCCGGCGTCGTGGACCATGGCGCAGATCTCCCCCACGGCCTGCTCGAAGACGCCGTGCGTCGAGGGGTAGGTGATCATGAGCGCGGCGAGATGGTCGCCATGCTCGGCGATCTTGGCCCGTAGGTCCTCGACATCCACATTGCCGTGCTCGTCGCAGGCGATCACGATCACGCGCATGCCCGCCATCACCGCGCTCGCGGCGTTGGTGCCGTGAGCGCTGCTGGGGATCAGGCAGATATCGCGCTGCTCATCACCACGCGAGTGGTGGTACGCGCGGATGGCGAGCAGGCCCGCGAACTCGCCCTGGCTCCCGGCATTGGGCTGCAGGCTGACCGCGTCGTAGCCGGTCACCTCGCACAGCATCCGCTCCAGGCCCTGGATGAGCTCGACGTAGCCCTGCGCCTGGTCGAGCGGTGCAAACGGATGGATACCGGCGAATCCGGGCCAGGTGATGGGCTCCATCTCCGTCGTCGCATTGAGCTTCATCGTGCAGGAGCCCAGGGGGATCATCGTGCGATCGAGCGCGAGGTCCTTGTCCGAGAGCCTGCGCAGGTAGCGCAGCATCTCGGTCTCGCTGCGGTAGTCGTGGAAGATCGGATGCCCGAGGTATGGCGTCGTGCGCTGCAGCACCTCGGGAAGTCCTGCGGTGGCGGGATCGGGCACCTCGGGGGCGAGCGTCGCGTCGAACGCCGTGAGGAGGGACTCGAGATCGGCCAGGTCCGTGGTCTCGTCGAGGCTGATGCCGACGGCGCCCTCCCCCACCGCGCGGAAGTTGATGCCCTGCCCGAGCGCCGCGGCGACGATGTCTCCTGCACGACCGGGCACCGCGACGGTGAGGGTGTCGAAGAACACGCTGTCCTCGACGTCGTAGCCCGCGGCCGCGAGCGATGCCGCGAGACGCAGCGTGAGCCCCCGCACTCGAGTCGCGATCTCGCGCAGGCCCTCGGGCCCGTGATACGCGGCATACATTGCGGCGACGACGGCGAGGAGCACCTGGGCGGTGCAGATGTTGCTCGTCGCGCGCTCGCGGCGGATGTGCTGCTCCCGAGTCTGGAGCGCGAGGCGATAGGCGGGAGTGCCCTCGGCATCGACCGAGACACCGACGAGGCGCCCGGGGAGCGAGCGCTCAAGACCTGCGCGCACGCTCATGAAGCCCGCGTGCGGTCCGCCGAAGCCCATGGGGACACCGAAGCGCTGGGCCGAGCCCACACAGATATCCGCACCCATCTCCCCAGGCGGTGTGAGCAGAGTCAGTGCGAGCAGGTCCGTGGCCACGACGGTGCCGATGCCACGCTCCCGGGCGGCGGACAGGATCCCCCGGATGTCATCGACCTGACCCGAGGAGCCGGGATAGGAGATCAGTACGCCGAAGACGCCCTCGGCGAGTGCGTCGATTATCCCCGGCCGCGGGACCGTGCGGATCTCGATGCCGAGTGGCTCGGCGCGGGTGTGCAGCACCGCAAGGGTCTGCGGATGCGTGTCGGCGTCGACGAGGAAGGTCATGCCGTCATGGGTGCGATGCAGCAGGCCCATGCCCTCGGCCGCCGCGGTCGGCTCGTCGAGCAGCGAAGCCGGCGCGACCGGCAGGGCCGTGAGGTCTTCGATGACCGTTTGGAAGGCGAGCAGCGCCTCGAGACGTCCCTGGCTGATCTCCGGCTGGTAGGGCGTGTAGGCCGTGTACCACGCGGGACTCTCCAGGACGTTGCGACGGATGACCGGCGGCGTCACGCAGTCGGAGTAGCCCAGGCCGATCATCGAGGTGAGCGGGCGGTTCGCCGCAGCCAGGGCAAGCATCTCCGCAGCCATGGTCGGTTCGTCGAGCGGCGCATCGAGGGCCAGGCCATCGCGCCAGCGAATCGTGTCGGGCACGACGTCACCCAAGAAACTGTCGAGCGATGCGTAGCCGAGTCGGCCGAGCATCGTCGCGACATCATGGTCGCGAGGGCCGATGTGGCGGTGGGCGAAGGATCCGCGCGAGTCTGACATGGCTGCTCCCGGCATCGCAGGTCAGGCGCACGGCGTACGCCCGACCCCCTCTGGTCTCGCGGTGACCGCGACCTGAGAGCTTCGCCAACGCGGCTATGCCACGTGACTTGCACCGTCGGTGGGGTGGCGAGCCACCCTCTCTCCAGAGTTGCCTTCCCAACGCGGTTCTCTTGCCTGAGAGTTTCCGGGGCGGTTGCTCCTTCGGCGCCCGGGTTGCCCCGGGTCTCTCCCGTGCTGGGTCTAACAGCAGTGCGAGCCTAGCGCACTCCGGGTCAGCCCGCGGTCCTTCGCGCTGCGCGGCGGGCCGAGAGCTCATCGGCGGAATCGATGGGGACGGCGGTATCGCCCTCGGCAGGCTCACCCGGCAGACTCGCGAGCTGGCCCTCGACCTCTTGCCACACACGTCCCACGGCGATGCCGAAGACTCCCTGGCCTCCGCGGACCAGGTCGATGACCTCGTCCTCGCTGCGGCACTCGTAGATCGACGCACCGTCGCTCATGAGCGTGATGCGAGACAGGTCGTCGCCGCCGCGCTGCTCGAGGTGTGCCACGGCGGTGCGGATATTGGCCAGCGAGACGCCGGTGTCGATGAGCCTCTTGACGATGCGCAGCACGAGGATGTCGCGGAAGGAGTAGAGCCGCTGGCTCCCTGATCCCGAGGCGGGGCGGATGCTGGGCTCGACCAGGCCGGTGCGCGCCCAGTAGTCGAGTTGCCGGTACGTGATCCCCGCAGCAGCGCAGGCAATCGGTCCTCGGTAGCCGAGGTGCAGTGCTGCGGACTGGAGCGTCTCCTCGGGGAACAGCGCGGGCTGATCCACGGTCGACGGGACCGCCACGGGGGGCAGTGACTCCTCGGTGAGGCGCATCGTTGCTGTCCACCGCCCTCTCGCCCCGGACCAGGGTCCGGACTCGCGCTCGACCGCTCTCCCGGAGAGCGGAATGCCACGTTAGGGCTCACCGGCCCCAGGGTCAACGCGACCCGCCGCGCGTGGGGTTCAGGAGTCTCCGCCGAAGTCCTCCGGGGTGACCTGGTCGAGGAACTCGCGGAACCGCTCCACCTCGTCCTCCTCCTCGTCCGGGATGAGGACACCGGCCTCCTCGAGGACGCTGTCGTCCACGAGGATGGGTGTTGAGGTGCGCAGCGCCAGGGCGATCGCGTCCGAGGGGCGGGCGCTTACTGTGGCGCCCTGGCCCAGATCGAGTTCGGCGTAGAAGACCCCGTCCTCGAGTCGGGTGATCCGGACCTCGTCGAGCGAGCGGCCCACGGCGTCGATGACGTCCTTGAGCAGGTCATGCGTGAGCGGTCGCGGCGGGACGACACCCTGCTGCACGTAGGCGATAGCGGTCGCCTCGGCTGCACCGATCCAGATGGGCAGGTAGCGATCGCCGTCCACCTCGCGCAGGAGCACGATGGGCTGATTCGACGGCATCTCCACACGTACGCCCAGGATCTCGACCCGCTTCATGATTCGAGGGTAGACGACCGCTGGCGCACGAGGGCCACATGGAGGTCAAGGAGGAGGGCAAGGAGCTGGGAGGTGAGCTCCCGCTCCTCGAGCGATGAGGCACTCCCCCGGTGCGGCGCCAGGGCCTGCTGGACGAGGCCCACTTCACGATCGGCGGCGACACGGAACGATCTCAGATGACGTGGCTCGATGCCGTACTCGCGCAGGCGCACGACGAGCCGACACACCTCCACGGCACCACTGTCCATCTCGCCCACGAGACCGTGCGCGACGAGCTCCTCGAGGGTGGCGGTGTCGACTCCCCCGCGCTGGGCCACCTCCGCCGCGGTCATGCGGCGCGGACGCGGCGATCGCAGCCGGGTCGCCGGGATCGCACCTGCCCCCTCCGGGTCGGATGAGTCCGGGAGCGCCACACGTTCTGCGATGACGCTCAGCGGGAGGAACTCATCGCGCTGCAGACGCAGGATCCGACGCAGGCGATCGACGTCGGCGTCGGCGTACCGACGACTCCCCCGGGGCGTGCGCATGGGCTCGAGCAAGCCCTCCGACTCGAGGTAGCGGATCTTGGAGGCCGTGAGATCGGGGAACTCCTCGGTGAGCTCCGCAACGACTATGCCGATCGATCGCATCGTCGTCACGACCCGATTCCAGCATCCCCTCCGACGAGGTAGGCGAATCGATATTTGCCGATCTGGACCTCGTCGCCCGCCGTGAGCGCGATCTCCTCGATGCGCTGGCGGTTGACGTAGGTGCCGTTGAGGCTGCCCACGTCCTTAAGCAGCCAGCCGTGGGCCATCCGGCGCAGTTCGGCATGTCGGCGGCTCACGGTGACGTCGTCGAGGAAGAGGTCGGAGTCGGGCTCTCGTCCTGCCGTCACGAGGTCCCCGACGAGGAGATACGACGCTCCCCCGTCCATGCCTCGCTGGACGACGAGCACGGCTTCCCCGGGGCCGAGGTCGGGGGCGATGCCGGAGCCGACTGCGGGCAGCGATCCGGTCGATCCCGGCCCCGCCAGGCCGACGGAGGTCACGTCATGCGCGACCGGTGATCCGCACACCCGGCAGAAGCGATCTCCCGGATCGACGGGGTGGTCGCACATGCTCATGCGCGGTCTATTCGCCGATCAGGGCGCGGTAGCCGGCAGCGTCGAGGGTGCCCTCGGGATCCCCGGCAACGCGCACCTCGACCATCCAACCGTCGCCGTAGGGCTGCGCGTTGACGGTCTCGGGGGCGTCGGACAGCAGCGCATTGACAGACACGACCTCGCCGCTCACCGGGGCATAGATCTCGCTGACGCTCTTGGTCGACTCGACCTCGCCGCACGGCTGGCCTGCGGTGAGTGCCTGACCCACCTTGGGCAGGTCGACGTAGACGATGTCGCCGAGTGAGTCCTGTGCGTAGTCGGTGATGCCGAAGCGCACGGTCCCGTCGGAGGTCTCCGCGATCCACTCGTGCTCAGCGGTGAAGAGCAGATCGTCGGGTACCAGCGTCATGTCGTGCCCTCCCTCGCGGTGGCGGCCACGATGCCGCACCCTGGGTTGAACCTAGCCCCCCATCTCGCGTCCATCAAGCACGACGGCAACTCGCGGAGCGCCGAGGCCCTAGGCCGAAGCGCGGAGGACGCGGCGAGCCTGGTCTAGGTAGAGCACCGCGGCGTACCAGTACAGCGCCGTCCCCCAGATCACGAACGCCCAACCGAGAGCACCGAGGACCTGCTCCCAGGTCGAGCTTCCCGCGCCCAGCAGGACGAAGGGAAAGCCCCAGTAGAGGGCGAACGTCGAGGCCTTGCCCAGGTAGTGGACCGGGAGGGCGATGAGACCGCGCCTGCGCAGGGCGGGTACGAGGGCCAGGAGCAGGAGCTCGCGTGCCGCGAGGATCGCGACGAGCCACCACGGCACGAGATCGCGGAGGGCGAGCCCCACGAGCGTCGCCGCGATGGTGAGTCGATCGACGAGGGGATCGAGCATGCGACCCAGGCGCGTCATCTGGCCGGTGCGTCGCGCGATGACCCCGTCGGCCCAGTCCGTGATGCCCGAGATCGCGAGGACCACCACGGCGGCCAAGTCGGCCTGCACGCCGAGGACGAGCCAGAGGAAGACAGGGATGAGCGCCAGGCGCAGGATGCTCAGCAGGTTGGGGATCGTGAGGATCCGATCCTCCGGCGCAGTCCTGTCACCCGAGGTCACGCCGGTGTCCCCGTGGGGCGCCTCCGGCCGACGATGAGCCAGCCGCCGAGGAGGATCAAGAGAAGGCCGCCCAAGGCTGCACCCGCCGCCGTGAGCGCGGCCGACTGCAGTGCGGCATCCGCACCCGGCACGCGATATTGCAGGCGCAGTGAGGCGGCCGGGTCTGCGGAGGCATCCGGCCGCATGAGCACCAGCGTCTGACCGTCGAGGGACTCCGCGGCCAACTCAGGCGCCGGACCGGCGGACGAGGCCCGCCACCAGGGCTGATCCTCCGGGCGCGTCGGAGTACCCGTGCCCGGCACCGACACGGTGGGCCACCCGTCCGCTTGGCGCACCGCGACGGAGTAGGGCGTGCCGTCGAGGTAGTCGTTGACATCCTCGACATTCGCGACTCCGAGGAAGGCTGTATCGCTCGCGGGGCTCGCGATGAGCGTGACTTCGCCGAGCTCCGTGGCGAGGGCCGCAGTGTCCGTGCTCGCGAGGGCAAGCACGTCGTCAACCCACGTCGGTGCGGTCGGGGTCACCAGTCGGGCGCTCACCCCGTCCACCACGACGGCGATATCACCGGGAGCGGCGCGGAGGTCACCGAGCGGCTGGGACACCACCCCGGTCCTGCCGACGCTGGCCTGGATGCCGCCCGCGGCGAGCGCCGCAGGGAGTGCCGAGAGGAGGAGCAGGGTCCCGAGCACGGTGACCGCGATCCCCACCGCGAGGCGGACCGCTCCCCACGCGGTCACGGGTGCCCTGCCGGTGTCCTCCGTGGTCATGCCCCGGGCGCCACAGTGAGGATCCCCAGGCACATCTCGTCCGTGGTCCCCTCACCCCAGGTGATGTAGCGCGGATCGGTCTGCGCGAGCGCGGGCAGCTTGGAGCGCAGCGTCGCATCGTGCGTGCAGGTCACCGTGAGCGTGTCACCCTTGGCCATGGCATAGGGCTGAGACAGTGGACGCGCGCCCTGGTTGTCGAAATCCCACGCGTCGATGTCGAGGAGCGTCTCCTCGTCAGGTGTGCCGGCGTTCGCCACGATGCTGATCTCCCGCCCGAGCAGATGCATGTGACCCGCGGATGCGTAGACGGTCACGGGCTGCTCGACGGTGTGCGTGCACGATTGCGTCGCCCCTGCCCGTGGCTCGACCATGTCGCCGTCGCAGATCAGCTGGAGGCCC
>Ga0181560_10001786_pt1 | contig 20027 bp, 23 predicted proteins | sample 011ome_20_FD_133751 | JGI IMG/M metagenome (GOLD analysis project Ga0181560, IMG submission 133751) | Coastal salt marsh microbial communities from the Groves Creek Marsh, Skidaway Island, Georgia - 011509CT metaG (megahit assembly) | ecosystem: Environmental > Aquatic > Marine > Intertidal...
CCGAAAGCTGCCCCCACCCGGATACAGGCAGCCATTCGAGCTTCACTCCAAAAATCAACAATAGCAATGGACCCAAAAGAAAAGCAGGCATACATATTCCAATCATGGCTGCTGACATGGGAAGGTAATCTTGAAGTGTATTGGGTCTGAGCGCAGCGGTAACACCAGCGACACCGCCAATCATAATTGCCACAAGAATCGCGTAAATCCCCAATTCGGCGGTAACCGGAAAACCGGCTGCAATGATTTCATTGACGGACCTTCCGGGGTACTTAAATGAAGGTCCCAGATCACCTCGTAAAAGGTCACCCAAATATGAAAAATATTGTCTGTGCAGCGGCTGATCCAATTGATACTGGGCTTCCAATGCAGCTCTCACCTCTGGTACAACGGCTTTTTCATCATCAAATGGCCCACCGGGAGCCGCCCTGACCAGAAAAAAAGTGATAGTAACTACCGCGAAAAGAACCGGTATCGCCTGCAAAAGACGTCCAGCAATAAACCTGAGCACTTACTGGTCCTCCAGATAGACGTAGCGATAATTTATAAGCTTCCTGATATTTGGATAAACCCCTTTTACTGACGGGGCCATCAGGTATTTCGATTCATAGGTGTAAAGGGGAATGATTGGCATCCGCTGCATCAAATACTCTTCCGCTTCATAAAAACGCTCAAGTCTCTCTCTTTCAGTAGGTGCGGAAGGCACATATTCGTAAATCATTCTGTCAAACACTGGGTCGGCAAAGCCAGTGTTATTGTTGCCATTGGCCGATGTAGAGAGATCCAAAAAAGTTAACGGATCTACGTAATCCCCAATCCAGCCTGCTCTGGCAATATCAAAGTCCAGATTATCCATGGTGTCCAGAAATACTTTCCATTCCTGATTGGCCAGGGTTACATCCAGATTCAGTTCCCTTTTCCACATTTGTTGAATTGCCACGGCAATGCGCCGATGACCTTCTGAAGTGTTATACATCAGTTCAAACTCCCTGAAACCCTCTCCGTCAGGGTAGCCCGCTTCGGCAAGCAACTGTCGGGCTATTTCAGGATCGTAATCAAATGTTTTAGGGGGTTGGTAACCGAGCGTTCCCGGAGGAACAAACGCGTAGGCAGGCGAACCCGTACGCTGCATTACACGCTCAGTGATAGCTTCCCGGTCAATACTCATGGCCAGTGCAAGGCGAACCTTAACGTTATCAAACGGTGGCCGCGTAGTGTTTACCTTGTAATAGTATGTACCCAGATAGGCCTGGGAATGAAATACAGGAGAATTACTGTCTTCGTATGCCGGTATTTTATCCGTAGGTATCCCTCCCGAAATGTGGAGCTGGCCTGCACGGAATAATCGCTCTTCAGTGGCACCATTTTCGATGGGATGAAACCATATCTCTCTCAATTTAATCCGGTCAGCCCCCCAATAATTTGGATTTTTCCTTACCACAATTGGCTGGCTAATATCCCATCTTTCAAGAATAAACGGACCGGCTCCAACCATGTTTCCTGCCCTCGTCCACTGGGAATAACGCGCTGTAGGGCTTCCGTATTCTTCAATGACTTTTCTGGGAACAATTGCTGAAGAAGAATGGGCAATTAGCTGCAAAAAATACGGCGTGGGATTTCTCAGACGAATCTGGAAAGTATTTTCGTCAATGACTTCAAAACCAACTTGGGAAAAGTCATCGATTTCCCCGCTCACATATCTTTCCGCATTCACAACTGGGAAAAGCATATACGACCAGGGATTACCCAGTGCCGGATTCAGATACCTAGAAAAGCTCCAGTAAACATCATCGACTGTAATGGGGTCTCCGTTCGACCAGCGACCATCCTGACGAATTTTAAAAGTATAGACCTTGCCATCTTCAGTGATCTCCCAGCTTTCAGCGATGCCGGGTTCAGGGTTGAGAGTTTCCGGATTGAGCGTTATCAGGCTTTCATGGATTGCTTGCATAATTTGAGCGGAAGAGACGTCTGTCGCAACCTGAGGATCCAGACTTGACGGTTCAGCGCCATTTCCTATATGCAAAATTCCCAACCGGTTGCCTTCGGCTACCCGGCTCTCGCCCTGGCTGCAGCCAACAATGACAAAAAACATCCAAATAACGAATAAATATTTGAGCATAAAACACTTCTTTAAAGACTTGTTGCCTGTAGAAAACGACAAAATATTCTTCTGGTAATTACTACTAAGATTGCTGAGCTTACATATTTGGCTTATAAAAAGGGCGCCTGTCGGTGCCTTTTTTATTGAAAGCTCAAAACACCAAAACTAAAACGACACACCACAACCAGCAAGACCACAATAACCATTAGGGTTTTTATAAAGGTATTGCTGGTGGTCTTCCTCGGCATAATAAAATTGCAGATCTAGACGAATCTCTGTTGTTATTTTTCCCTTTCCGGCTTCAGTTAGCAGCGTTTGATATTCAGATTGGGTTTCGAGAGCGATATCTATATCTTCCTGACTGTTCGGATAAATCGCCGATCGGTATTGAGTCCCGATATCGTTGCCCTGTCGCATTCCTTGGGTCGGATCGTGCTCTTGCCAAAATACTGATAATAATTTCTGTAAGGATATTTCCTCTGGCTGATACACAACCAGCACCATTTCTGCATGGTTGGTATAACCGCTGCAAACCTCTTCGTAGCTGGGATTGGATGTGACACCACCCGCATATCCTACAGCCGTGCTATACACCCCTGACATATTCCAGAAAAGCCGTTCTGCGCCCCAAAAGCAACCCATTCCGAAGAGTATAGATCGGGTGTTGGAAGGAAATGGCTCAACGTAATAGGTGCCAAGTGCAAGGTGCTTTCCAGAGACAATCATCTGCCCCTTCCTTCCCGGCAAACAAGCCTGCTCTGGCAATAATTCAGTGACTTTGTGAAACATCAATCAGGTACCTTCCAAATTCAAATCAAAACTACAAATACTTAAAGGGCATGACAGTGGGGATTAGTGCACTAAAACGCTATACTTCGCGGCTTCAAAAACATCGTGCATTATACGTTTTGACTTTAGCACAATCGAACAACAATACACCGCTAATTCAGATTGAACACGCCACTGTCATGCGTGGAGATCATCCTGGCCTGAAAGACTTCAATCTGAAAATAGCCCAAGGTGAAAGTCTGGCTATTCTGGGCCCAAATGGCGCGGGAAAAACCACTTTGCTCAAACTGATCGGGCGAGAAATATACCCGCTCGTCAAACCAGAGACAAAAGTGGAGATTTGCGGTGAGGAACATTTGGATATTCGTCACTACCGACGTCGCATTGGTATTATTTCGCAGGATCTCCAGGCAGGCTATGAACCAGCAACCCCAGGATTGGAAGTGGTAATTTCCGGCTTTTTCGATTCAATCAGCCTTTGGCAGCACCACAACATCAAAGATAGCCAAATTGAAACAGCAAAGGTAACAATGGCCCTTTTGGGGGTAGAACATTTGCAAGATGTGCCTTATGGAAGTCTTTCCACAGGTCAGCAACGACGATTACTGCTGGCTCGTGCACTCGTTCATCAGCCAGACACGCTTATTTTGGACGAGCCAACGACAGGAATGGATATCAAAGCTGCTTTTCAGTATCTACAACTTGTCGAAAAACTTATTAGTCAGGGCGTTGCCATCATTCTGGTGACACACCATCTTCACGAAATTCCAGAGAGCATGAATCGACTGGTGCTTATCAAACATGGTGTATCGGTTTTTGACGGGAAAAAAGCAGATGCGCTAACGGATGACCACCTTAGCGATCTATTCGATACACCCATTCAACTGATTGTTAAAAACGGCATCTACCAGGCTTACCCGGGAGAACAATAATGTCACGGATATTTTTAATTCTGGCATTGATTGGCGCTTTCATTGTTTGGAAGCGCTGGCAAAAGATCAAAAGCAAAGACGAGCGCAAGGAATTTATATACAAGGCACTGGTTTTTGGCCTAGTCGTCTTTATTATTGCACTTGCAGTATTTGGGCGCATCGACCTGCTCGGCGCAGTTTTCGCCAGTTTGCTTTTGGGCATTAAATACATTCTCGCTTTTCTCATTCGGCACTTCCCTTTTATCGCCCGTATTTACGGTGTTACCGGCGGCTTTGGCCTTGGTAAAAAACGCAGTCTAAAAACCGAGTGGCTCAAGATTTTCATTGATTTCCAAACCCGACAGATCGATGGCGAGGTTCTGAAAGGTGCATTCCAGAGCAAGAGGCTTGGCGAAATGAGTGAGTCCAATCTTCAAAAGCTATTGGAAGAATGCAGCAACGATACCCGAAGCGTTTATTTTTTACGTACGTATATGCAGCAACGCTTTAATGGCAACTATCAGTCACAAAGTGGTGGCCAGTCGCAACAGGGTGGCGATGAAATGACGACCGCAGAGGCCATGGAGATACTGGGCCTTGAAGGCTCACCAACGGACAAAGATATCCGCCATGCGCATAAACGATTGATGCAAAGGCTGCATCCAGATCGCGGCGGCAATGATTTTCTAGCATCGTTACTTAACCGTGCTCGTGACCACCTGATAAGTAAAAAATAACCAGCCAAGCGATAAGACAAACATTTGGTTTTCGACCGGTGGTCATCGGAGAAGCCAGTCTTTATACTTCTGCCCGCCCAAGTTGAGCTCAGCCTCCCCATAGTTCAACAGGATAGAATAGGGGCCTCCTAAGCCCTAGATCCAGGTTCGAGTCCTGGTGGGGAGGCCAAATCGCAGAAAAGCGAGTCATCTATCCGGTCGGTTACCGGATGAGCTGCAAACTTATAAAAAAGCGGGTTCCCGGGTTGTTATCCTTAATCCATATACTTGCCTTGTGTAGCTTCATAACCGCCTGAACAAGGCTTAGGCCTAGCCCATTGCCTGCAGTATGCCGACTCTCCTCCGCTCGATAGAATCGCTCGAAAACGCTTTTTTTGTCAGTGTCGGCTATACCGCAACCCTGGTCACCTACTTCCACAACAACTCGGCTACCTTCGAGCCGACATATCAACTCTATGTTGCCCCCTTTAGAGGTGAATTTAGTAGCGTTGTCCATCAGGTTGGCGAACACCTGAAATAACATATCAGCATCACCCCAGGTTGCGTAATTCTCAATTCTCGACTGAATCTTGAGTCCTTTTTCTTCGGCAACAGGCTCATATAATTCCAGAATGTCTTCCAATAGCGGTGCCATTTCCACTCTGTCGAATTCTTTTTCCTTTTTGCCTGATTCAATGCGCGCAATTCGCAACAGGGCTCCAAATGTGCCCAAGATATGATCTGCTTCGCGAATAACAGATTCAACAAAGTCACTAGCTTCTGAATCACCCAGATTTAGCAAACGATCATCAAGTTCGTCCAATCGATTGCGCAAACGCGTCAATGGGGTTCTTAAGTCATGGGCGATGTTGTCCGAAACCTGACGAACACTGCCTACCAATTCTTCCGTTTTGGCCAGCATGTCATTTAATATTCGCGCCAAATCAGATAGGTCATCGCCGCCTCTCTTAACCGGGATTCGCTGACTGAAATCTCCCGTTTCCATAATTTGGTGGGCTGTTTGGCTAATTTTGTTGGTAAGCCCGGCTACATAGGTACTAATGTAAAAACCGATACCTATAGCAGCGACCATCAGCAAAATCGTAAGCAAGCCGAGTTGCTGCATTCTGCGACGTTCTAACAAAAGGTCTTCAATATCCCGGGCTATAAGAATTCGTCCACCCTCTTCCAGATCGTAAAAACGCGCAGCAAAGCGGTGGGCTCCTTCGAATTCGTAGGTGGTAAAGATATTATCCGAAGTCACCATCATAATGACGAGATCATCCTCGAGCGGCATGGTTTCCAGCCCTTCAGGAGAAATCGCTCCGTAGGCAAATTGGCCATCTTCATTCTGATAGCCAAAGAAAGTAATACGATGATGTTGGGCAAGGCCGTCAATGACTTCCGGAATCGACTGTAAAGGGGCCATCTCCCGCCAATCGTTAAAAGAGTTCCAGTCCGCAGAAATGCGAATGCTTACGCGGTCAATCAGGGCGCTCGTGTTGAATTGATTGATGAAGTACGCAAGAACACCGGCTGTTATCCCTAGAAACAGGGTGAAAAGTGCCGCCATCTTGAAACTGGTGCTGTCTGTATAACGACGAGCGGCAGCATTTCTGTTAACTTTTGCCAATGCAGTTTTCCGGAATCAGGCCTCTATAATGTAGCCAGCACCCCTGACCGTTCTAATCAAAGGGGGATCAAAATCTTTATCTATCTTCGAACGCAAGCGACTAATATGCACGTCAATAACATTGGTTTGCGGGTCAAAGTGATAGTTCCAGACGTTCTCCAGCAGCATAGTACGGGTAACAACTTGTCCTTGATTGCGTACGAGATATTCCAGCAATTTGAATTCACGGGATTGCAAATCAATTTTTTGCCCGGTACGAGTCACCTTTCGGCTTAACAAGTCCATGTATAAGTCGCCGACGGAAAGCTCGGTCACGATTTCTGTACTAAATTCTGTACGACGAACTACGGCTTCAATCCGAGCGATCAACTCGGAAAAAGCAAAAGGCTTCACAAGATAATCATCACCACCTGCCTTTAAACCTTTAACCCGGTCATCCACTTCGCCTAACGCGCTGAGAACAATCACCGGCGTGTTATTACCAGCAGCGCGAACGGATTTAAGGATGCTCAGGCCATCAAGGTTCGGCAGCATGCGATCAATCACCATGACATCATAGGCTTCAGAAGTTGCCTTGTTCAGGCCTTCCTGACCATCATTTGCCATATCCACAAAGTAGCCTTGTTCCTTGAGTCCTTTGGTAATGTAAGAACATACCGTAGAATCATCTTCAATCAATAAAGCGCGCATTCATAGAGTCCTGTTTTTCCGAAAATTCTGAAGATTGAATGACCGAAAGCAAGTTAAGCTAATGTCATTTAATCAGATCACGCAACGAAATGAACCTGCTTATTATCAACCCAAGCGAGCTCTCCCCTGAAAATCTTATCATTCTGGAAGGACGCCGGGCCGAGCACGTCAACAACATCCTGCGGGTCAATCTTAATCACTCGATACGAACCGGCTTATTAAATGGATCTATTGGACAGGCAAAAGTGACTCATATTGAAGCACAAAGAGTCGTTCTGGAGCTGGATGTAAGCTCGCTTAAACCGCCACCAAAACCCATTCCCTGCCAGCTAATATTGGCCATGCCCAGACCCAAGATGATGAGAAGGGTTCTGCAAAATACTGCGTCTATGGGCGTAAAGGAGATTCATCTGATCAACTGCTGGAAGGTAGAAAAAAGCTACTGGCAAACACCCTGGCTTTCTGAGCAGGCTATTCGGGAAAATCTGTTGTTAGGCCTGGAACAAAGTGCTGATACCGTCCTTCCCGAAGTCAGCATTCATAAGCTATTCAAGCCTTTCGTTGAAGATATTTTGCCAGAATTAATCAGGACTCGAAGGGCTTTGCTGGCCCACCCCAGATCGGACAAACGATGCCCGGTTGACCTCAATGAGGCCTCAAGCCTGATAATCGGGCCAGAGGGTGGGTTTACTGATTACGAAGTCGAAAAGCTGCAGGAAGCCGGAGCAGAGGCTGTCCATGTTGGTGAACGTATCCTGCGAGTGGAAACAGCCATACCCGCCCTTCTGTCGAGACTTTATCCCGCCTGACCGGTGTTTGACTTTCCACTGATGTCGATCACCTGGGTACCTGCAAATAAATCATGTAAACAGCGGCGATCTTTTCGAAAGATAAAGAGGACATCCACGATGGGAAGCACGTTAATGCCAGGAATTACTCCCGCAACCCTAAATGGCAGATATCGCAACGCAATAATCTTATTAAATGCTGGAACCTGATAGTCCATTGTGGCAATGGCTATGCCCATGGTTTTTTTGCCCAAAGTCTGACCAAAGTTATATAGCCAGTACCCGTGAATGCAAACAAAGGCGGCAAAAGCGATGATATTTATATTGACCACTATGCCTAGCGGCAATTCTTTCGTTCGCTCGACAATTCCAAAGACATCGTAGTAAGACGCCAAAGGGAGTACCACTAATAACGCAATCAAGTCATCCAACAGCGCTGCAGCCAAACGATGCGCCCTTGATGCCAAGGGGTATTGCACCGGTGGCACCTGAGTTGTCGGCCCTTCCGGTTTGTTTTCTGGTTCTTGGTTTTGATCTTCCACTAAATAACCTGTTTTTCCCTGAGAGCAGCTATTTGCTCGTCAGTCATACCTAACATTTGTTGATAAATTTCTGCATTGTGCTCACCCAATTGAGGGCCTACCCAGCGCGTCTGCCCCGGTGATTTTTCCATTTTTGGCGCATAGGAGGGAATTGAAAATTCCTGCCCATCTACCGACACTGCCTCGAGCATATCGCGGGCATGATAATGCCTGTCTTCAACAATATCTTCCGCAGAATATATTGGGCCTGCTGGAACCCTGGCCGCGTCGAGTATGCTCATCGCATCGCCTATATTCAGAGTTGCGCACCAGTTAGATAGCGCGGCGTCTATCCGGGCTTCATTCTTAACCCGACCGGGATTTTCTGCCAAGTCTTGGTCATTGGCCATATCCTCTCGCCCAATCGCATTCATAAGGCGTTTAAATATGGAATCTCCATTCCCGCCAATAATCAGGTATTTGCCATCTGCGCAGCGATAGGTGTTCGTAGGCACTATTCCTGTCACCGTTGTTCCGGAAGGCTGTCGAACCACACCTGCGCCCGTATACTCGGGGATGACAGCTTCCATTAAGCTAAACATGGATTCGTACAGAGAGACATCGATTACCTGGCCGCAATTTTTCTCTCCTGAGCGCTCGCGTTGCAGTAATCCCATTAGAATACCCATAACCGCCTGCATACCGGCAATGGTATCGCCTATGCTCAAATTTGGTCTCACCGGTGCATCCCCTTCAAACCCATTCACATATCGAAAGCCACTAAAACCCTCACATACAGAAGCGAATCCTGGCTTTTGAGACAATGGACCAGTCTGGCCATAGCCGGAAATTCGGGCAATTTGTATGTCAGGGTTTATGCCTTTCAGTTCGTCGGGACCGAGCCCCCACTTTTCCAAAACGCCTGGTCGAAAATTTTCCACCAGAACATCCATTTGGGGAATAAGCTTCCGTAGAACCTGTTGTCCATCTGCTTGATTGAGATCCAGCGAAATGGATTTCTTGTTTCGAGCCAGGCTATACCACCAATAAGAGTTTTCTCCATGCATCTGACGCCATCGACGCAAGGGATCTCCACCTCTGGGCGATTCAACCTTAATGACTTCAGCACCAAAATAAGCCAGAACGCTGCTCGCGTAAGGACCAGCAATAAGTTGGCCTAACTCCAACACCCTAATGCCGTTTAGGGGACCAGGATTCGCTACTTCAGCCGACACCAAATATTTCCTTCAGTTGTTCAACGGCAAGCTTCATGGAATCAAATGCCAAGGCGTCTTCCGAAATCTCTGTAAGGCGAACCCAGCTCAAACCAGCAACATCATCTGCCGGGATAACTACGGGTTTTTCAGACACTTCTGCATAATAGAAAACATCTGAGGTATGGTATTTAACTCCTTGATATTTATATATATTTGGCAAAGAAAAAGCGTATTGAAAGTCTTCCGGACACCAGTTTAATTCTTCACCCATTTCACGAACAAAAGCTTCTTCAATTGACTCCCCTGGGTCGACAAACCCACCGGGGAAATCGAGCAAGGATTTTGCGGGTTCATTGGCGCGCACACTAAACAAAAACTCATCGCCACAGCGAAGCATCATCGAGGCAGTAGTTACTGTATTGCGATAAAGCACAAAGTCACAATTGGGGCATGTAAACTTTTGTTCTTTTTCATCAAATGCAGTTTCCGACTGCGAACGCCCGCAGCCGGGACAAAATCGAAAAAGCATAAGACGAGCTAATCCTTTTTAGGTTTTGTATTGCTGGAGGCTGCCATTGCCTCACTAAAAAAATTCTGAAAATTTTCCATGCTTTGCACTCCGACAGGAAAAACTTTCTTAAAGAAAAACTCAGGATCATTCATATCATCAAGGTTTTGCAGCATGTGCTCCCGCATTTTTTCCATCATCTCACGCTGCAAAGGCTCTACATCTGGCAACCCCATTATCTTCCGCGCCTCTTCAGGCGTGAGGTCTATATCTATGTTGACTTTCATCTGTTTCCCCTGTCATTAACTTTCTGTTGATCTGCGATTATGCGCAGGTAAACGCGTTTTTCCTAGGGAGTCAGAAATCAGGCATAAAAAAAGGCGCTAAAAAGCGCCTTTTTCCCAGAAATAACTTAGCTGAGTTTTTCCTTGATTCGAGCGGCCTTACCAGAAAGGTCGCGCAGATAGTAAAGCTTGGACTGACGAACATCGCCGCGTCGTTTAACACTAATGCTGTCAACTAATGGACTAAACGTCTGGAAGGTACGCTCAACACCAACACCGTGTGAAACTTTACGAACTGTGAAGGACGATCCAGCACTGCGATTTTTCTTTGCCAGAACCACGCCTTCAAACGCCTGAAGACGTTCTCGGTTACCTTCTTTTACCTTTACCTGGACAACGACGGTATCGCCGGGGCCAAATTCTGGCATTTCTTTGTTCATTTGCTCTTTTTCAAGTGCATCAATGATTGCATTACGTCCGCTCATGGCAGTCTCCAATGTCATATATGCCTGCACTGTGGCAGGACTGTTAAACCAATTAAAACTATTTGAGCAAATCAGGGCGCCTTTTCTTAGTGCGCTCCTCAGCTTGCTTTCGACGCCATTCAGCTATTCGCTTATGGTCGCCACTTAATAATACTTCTGGCACTTTCTGGCCGGAGAACGTTTCCGGACGAGTGAAGTGCGGGCAATCCAGAATACCCTCAACAAAGGAATCCTGGACTGCTGAATCTTCGTGCCCCAAGGCACCCGGCAGATGCCGGATAAGTGCATCCATCACCACCATGGCGGGTAACTCACCACCACTTAGGACGTAATCGCCAATGGTCCACTCTTCGTCGACCTCCAGCTCAATGAATCTTTCATCTACGCCTTCATACCGCCCGGCAACCAAAATAATATTCCGGTCTGGCAGCGCGTGCTGCTTAACTACTTCGTGGTTAAACGGCTCACCCTGGGGTGACATATAAACGACTTTGACATCGTCACTATCTATCCACGTTTTTGCTGCTTTTACTGCAGCTTGTAGCGGCTCACAAAGCATTACCATGCCCGGTCCACCACCATAAGGGCGATCATCTACCGTTTGATGCTTATCCGTCGTAAAACTTCGCGGATTAAAGCACTCAACCTTAAGCAGTCCATCCTTCACAGCCCTGCCGCTGATCCCGTACTCAGTTATCGCGGAGAACATCTCCGGAAACAAGGTAACAACTGCAATGCGCATTTTGTTTCATCTCCGCCCGACCTGAGCCAGAGCTAAAACTCGGGATCCCAATCGACGTTAATACGTCTCGCTTCAAGATCCACACCCAGAACAAACTCGCCGTATATCCAGGGAACAAGATGTTCTTTGGTTTCCGACTGAACCACGATTACATCGTTGGATCCAGTCTCCATAATTTCTCTGACAATTCCCAATTCATTATTGAGTCCGTCATGCTGAGTAAATACTGTCAAACCAATCAATTGGTGCCAATAAAACTCGTTATTTGGCAAAGCAGGAAGCTGGTGCTGATCAATGACGATATCCGCACCAATCAAGGACCTCGCCTGCTCCCTATCGTCCAAGCCCTTCAGCTTGGCCACCAGGGTCTTACCCTGCTTCCGCCAGTGGAGCACTTCCACCTGGTTCACTTCCCCCGATACATACAGAGACCAGGGGCTATAAGAAAATATATTTTCCCTTGGCTGGGTATCGGAAAATACCTTTACCCAACCTTGAACGCCGTGCAATCCCGATATTTGACCCAACTGCAATTGCCCTTCAGGCAATTTTGGATTTGGTCTCATTGCGGTGACTGCGGCTTCCAATCACATCTGTGTATAAAGCAGATGACTTATTGAACAGCTGCCTTGGCTTCCTCAACCAAAGACGCTACTCGCTCAGATACCTGTGCGCCCTGACCAACCCAGTGATTAACTCGATCCAGATCGACGCGAAGGCGTTCTTCGTTACCACGAGCAACCGGATTGAAGAATCCAATGCGCTCAATGTAGCGGCCATCGCGAGATGTACGACTATCAGTCACAGTCAGGTGAAAGAAAGGACGTTTCTTAGCACCGCCGCGAGAAAGGCGAATAGTTACCATGTAAATACCTTTAAGTGTCTAATTTTCCAAGCAAAATCAGCTGCTTGGAATAAATTCAAAATTCTTTAACGGCCACTGGGGCCTTAAAAAGGCGCGTATTCTACGGAAAACGCAACTTTAATGAAAGCGAAAAACAGCAAAAATCCCTTTTATTTCTAGGGCTTGAGAAGCCATGCCTCCATTTCTGGAAACTACTTTTTCGGCTTGCCAAGTCCCTGTAACAATTCAGGGGGAATTCCCCCTGGGCTACCTGCCCCGGGCAACCCGGGCAAGCCTCCACCTTGACTGCCAGGCAATTCACCCGGAGGCATGTGGGCGCCGGGCATTCCACCCATACCTTTCATCATTTTCCCCATGCCTTTGGCTCCACCCATTTTCTTCATCATTTTTTGCATTTGCTTGTGCTGCTTGAGCAAACGAGCGAGATCCTGAATGGATGTTCCCGACCCCTGGGTAATTCTGCGCTTGCGAGAACCGTTGAGAATATCCGGATTACGACGCTCTTTGGGAGTCATTGAATTAATTATCGCTTCCATTCGTCCAAACTGGTTTTGAGTACCTTTTTGCTCGAGCATCTGCGACATACCAGACATCCCGGGCATCATTTTCATGATGGCACCCATGCCGCCCATACTTCGCATTTGCTGAAACTGGTCACGCATGTCTTCCAGATCGAACCCGCGCCCTTTATTGGTCGACAGTTTTTTCGCAAGTTTCTGCGCTTTTTCTTTATCTACCTTGCGCTCAACTTCCTCGATAAGGCTCATCACATCGCCCATACCAAGTATGCGTGAGGCAATACGATCAGGATGGAAAGGCTCCAGGGCATCGGTTTTTTCGCCCACACCCAGGAACTTGATAGGTTTGCCAGTTACATGGCGAACCGACAAAGCGGCACCTCCACGGGCATCACCATCAACCTTGGTAAGTACCACACCGGTCAAATCGAGCACATCATCAAATGCCTTGGCAGTGTTAACCGCGTCCTGGCCAATCATCGCGTCGATAACAAATAGGGTTTCAGATGGCTTGATGGCCTTCTGCAGTTGTTCAATTTCGGCCATCATGGCTTCGTCAATTGATAGCCGGCCTGCTGTATCAACGATCAAGACATCGGCAAACTGTTTTTTGGCCTGGGAAATGGCGCCTTCTACAATCGCGAGTGGCTTTTGATCAATACTGCTGGGAAAAACATCTACGCCAATTTCTTGTCCCAACGTAGCCAACTGGGCAATGGCCGCGGGACGATAGACGTCGGCGCTGACCATCATGACTTTTTTCTTTTCACGTTCGCCAAGAAACTTGGCAAGCTTGGCCGCTGTCGTCGTCTTACCTGCACCCTGAAGGCCTGCCAGTAATATAACTACTGGCGCCTGCGCAGCCAGATTTAGAGGGACGGCGCCCTGCCCCATGACCACAACAAGTTCATCTTGAACAATCTTGAGAAACTGCTGGCCGGGGTTGAGGCTTTTACTAACGTTCTGCCCCAATGCTTTGGAGCGCACAGAATCGACAAAGGTTTTAACGACGGGTAATGCGACATCGGCCTCGAGTAACGCCATACGCACTTCACGTAGGGTTGACTGGATATTGGCATCCGTCAGTCGGGCGTTCCCACTAATTTTTTTGAGCGTTCGACCGAGGCGATCCTGTAGATTGTCAAACATAACTGATATCTAGATAGAGCGTGATTTCCAAGGGGCGCGGAGCATAGCATACTGAGAGGTTGATTTTGATGCTTTTCCCCTTTCTTGTAACCGGTAATTGGGGCATTTGAGGCTTTGCTGGGAACCTGTTGTGTGACAAACTCCGCGCACATGATTACTGATCTGATTAAGTTACCTTCGTTAGTTCTCGCCATTATCCTGTATGGCGTTACTCTTGTGCTTCTGTGCAGGGGAATCTTTGGTCAGGCAACGATCAGAAAAGGAACGCTGGTCAGCATCAGCCTGTTCGCCAGTGGGTTTCATCTTATCGGCGCTCTCCTCATTATTTTTTCTGGAAACACCGTCGATTTCAGCCTGTTCGCAAGTGGCTCCCTGATTTTTGCCGTTACTGGCGCCATGGTCACCTTAAGCAGCCTGAAGAAGCCCGTGCATGCGCTCGAATTAATCATTGTGCCAATAAGCATGGGCTTAATTATTGCGAGCCTGGTATTTCAGCCAACCAAACTCACTGAATTATCTCCCGGCGTGTCGGTTCATGTAGTACTTAGCATCTTGGCATATGGCTTGATCACCATTGCCACCGCCTCCGCCCTGGTGATGTCTTACGCCAGTTATCAACTCAAGCATAAACACATCCATTCCCTGGGAACGCTTATGCCTCCCCTGGAAACCATAGAAAAAATGCTTTTTGAGATGATTCTGGCCGGTGAGCTATTTTTAACGGCCTCTATTGTCTCTGGCGTGCTTTTCCATGTGGATTTCTTTGCCCAGCACCTGATCCACAAAACCTTTTTCTCCCTGCTTTCATGGCTAATTTTTGCTGTCCTGCTTGCCGGGCATCATTTTTTTGGCTGGCGTGGCAGCAAAGCAATGAAGTTGACCGTTGCGGGATTTATCACACTTTTACTGGCCTATGTTGGAAGCAAGTTTGTTATTGAAATGATCCTCGCCTAAAGACTCTAATCAACTAAAGGACTAGTTCAGGGAAATGAACATACTCATCATCGATGACCATCGCTTATTTGCCGATGGGCTCAAACTGCTTATTAAGGATATGGGCGCTAACGAGTATCAGATAGATCAGGCTTGTAATATATAAGCTCACAACCGGTTGCGTTTGAACGGCAACTGTCTCAGTATTAACGGCCCACAAGAATGAGGACGAGTAGCGTTGAACGACGCCTCGACGGGTTCCCTGCTTGGGTTACTCGTATTTTTAATCATACTTTCTGCCCTTTTCTCCAGCTCGGAAACAGCGATGATGTCGCTAAATCGTTTTCGCCTGAAGCATTTAAGGAAATCCAACCCTGCTGCCAACAGGGCCGCGCTCCTGCTTGAGCGTCCGGACAAACTTATAGGGCTGATCTTAATCGGTAATAACGCAGTCAATATTCTCGCTGCATTGGTTGCTGGCATCTTGTTTTCCCGATGGTTTGGCGCCGAGGCTGGCGTCTGGTTAACAACTATTTTACTTACGATTATCATGCTGGTCTTTGCGGAAGTCACACCAAAAACAATTGCTGCAGTCCATCCTGAACCTATCGCTTTTCCAATTAGTCGACTGCTGAAATTTCTCCTGTTAATTTTTGGCCCTGCAGTGTCAGCCTTAAATTGGCTGACGAACGCATTGGTGCGATTGTTTGGAATCGACCCGACCAAGCTAAATGATTATCACCTGAGCTCTGAGGAGTTACGCACAGTAGTCGATGAGGCCGGCAACCTGATCCCTGATCACAATCAGTTCATGCTTCTTGGCATCCTCGATCTGGAGAGGGTTACGGTGAATGACATCATGGTTCCAAGAAGTGAGATTGTCGGACTTAATCTAGAGCAACCCATCAAGGAGTTGGTGCAAATCATTACAGCCAGTGAACACACCCGACTCCCGGTTTACCAAGGCGATATAAATAACGTCCTTGGAACACTTCATCTGCGCAAATTCAACCGTATTCTGCACGCTGGCGGGGAGTCCATCACCAAAGCTGCTATTAAGCGTTTTTCCAAAGAGCCCTATTTTGTCCCTGAAAACACACCATTGTCAGTGCAGCTTTTGAACTTCCGCAAACAAAAAAGAAGATTGGGTTTTATAGTCGATGAGTACGGTGACATCGAAGGAATGGTCACTGTCGATGATCTACTGGAAGAAATTGTCGGAAGCTACACCATGACCCAGGAAGATGACGACCAGACCATTACCAAAATTTGTGAAAACGAGTACTTAATTGATGGCGGGATGTCGCTAAGAGAAATTAATAAAGATACCCAATGGGAGCTCCCCACTGAAGGTGCAAAAACTTTAAACGGTTTAGTAATGGAACATCTGGAAGCGCTACCCGACGGACTGGTTTGTCTTATGCTTGAAGGCCAGTATCGATTAGAGACTCTGTCACTGGGCGATAAGGTTATAGAAAAAATGCGGGTTACCCGGATACCGGTTTTACCGCAAAAAGAAAACGAAGACTAGTTATCGGCGTCAGGGGTTTATTTTTCAGCCTCAGCTCGACGCGCTTCTGCTTTCTCTATAATTTCGCGCTTATGCTCATTGCTGTATGTCGTCCAGAAATTTATCTCACTAGACTTTCGGTAACAGCCCATACAAACATTGTGAGAATCCAGCTTGCAAAGGGATCGACAGGGCGACTCGACTACAGATTTATCATCATTCATCCGCAGAACCCCCCGAGGAACCTCTTTTCTCTCTGGGCACTCCGGAAAAATTTAGCCTGACACCCAATCTATGTAATAGATCCTGCGTAAAAATGGCAGTTAAACCCCAGATATCATAATCCTGATAATTCCAGGCAGGGGCAACAATACGCACGCCATTTCGTTGCAATAGATCAATGCGATCAGGCTGGTTTTCAACGAAATAACTCAGTGGCACATGAAACACACTGGCGATTTCTTCCGGATTGGGAATGATCTCCACAGTCTCATGCATAACGCCGACATAAGGAAGAACGTATAGGCCATAGCGCGATAATCTGGGCTTGAGCGTACCTTTTAACTGAATGGCCGAAGGGGGCAAACCTATCTCTTCTTCCGTTTCTCGCAATGCAGTACTGGATAAATCAGCATCCCCTTCTTCCCACCTTCCACCAGGAAAAGAGACCTGACCACTGTGCGAATTCATGTGATCCGCACGTCGGGTAAAAATAATCTCAGGACGATCCTCCAGATTGGCAATAACCGCAAGCACGGCAGCCGTATTATTCATATCACTGAGATGGACATCGGAACTTAATGGGCTCAGTTCATCGAATTGCGGTGAAAAAAGATTATGATGGGGCACAATATAATGACGACTATATGTAAGATTTATTGGTCTAATCAAAACAACTGAAACCAACACCCAATGAACTACTGCTCTAATTGCGGCCACACAATTTCACTACTGGTTCCCAAGGGAGATGACCGGGAGCGCTATTGCTGTGACAATTGTGGAAGCATACATTACTTCAATCCCAGGATCATTGTGGGTTGCCTCCCCATTTGGGAAGACAAGATCCTTTTATGCAAACGAGGCATTGAACCACGCCTGGGCTTCTGGACACTCCCTGCTGGTTTTATGGAGTTGGGTGAGACCACCGAACAGGGGGCTATTCGCGAAACCTGGGAAGAAAGCCGGGCTGAGGTTGATATTGAACGTCTGCACGGCATATACAACATTCCACACATAGATCAGGTCTACTTTATCTATCTGGCCAAAATGCGTTCGCCAAACTTTGAGGTGACCCCAGAATCATCAAAAATTGAGCTGCTGGGCATTGAGGATATCCCTTGGGACAACCTTGCTTTTCGAGTCATGAGCGAAGCATTGCAACACTACATAGAAGACAAACCGGCGGCTTTTACTGAAGTTCACCATGCCGTGATAGGCCCAAGAAAATAGCCTAATACCATAGAGCTAAACTCATTAACTCGTAATAACAGATGAACAAAACTGAAAGAGTTAGTCTTTTAGTCGATGTGCAAAACATCTACTACACCAGCAAAAGCGTTTATGGCAAAAACTTTGATTACAACAAGTTTTGGGCCAAGGCCACACACGAAAGAACCGTGATCAATGCATTTGCTTATGCCATTGACAGGGGTGACGAAAAGCAAAAGCAATTCCAGAATATTCTTAGCGCTATCGGTTTCCAGGTAAGGTTAAAGCCCTATATCCAGCGATCGGACGGCTCATCGAAAGGTGATTGGGATGTGGGGATCACCATTGATGCTCTAGATTGCGCAAAAAAATCGGATGTAATCGTGCTGGCATCCGGGGATGGTGACTTTGCAATTCTGACCGAGAAAATACGCGAGGAATATGGTATCCCTGTTGAAATATATAGCGTGAGGGAGCTGACTGCAGTTGGCCTCATAAATGCGGCTTCAGTCTATTACCCAATTGGCAAAAATCTCCTCTTATAGATCAATAAACAATCACAAAAAAGGCCAGCAAAGCTGGCCTTGATTTCCTCTGCTATCGCCTATATCAGGCGGTATTCATAACAAGATCAAAGCACTCCAAATTTCTCATAAGCTGCTGTAGCTTTCATCCCACCCTTAATGGCATCGCGGGTAATATTCTCAGCATGAACTTTGGCCCAAGCGGCAGAGATCGCCTCTTTTTCAATGGCTTTGGGGACGACGACGACTCCGTCGTCGTCGGCAAATACAAGATCGCCCGAGTCAAAGACGACCCCTTCGATTTCAACCGGGACATCTACATCAACTACGCGCTGACGATTTTGACTGTCGTAAACACAGGTACCCAGCGCATAGACGTTGAAACCCATGGCCTTCATCTTGTCGACGTCACGGACAGCACCGTGAACGATAGTGCCAATACAGCCAGAATTGTGCGAGGCAGTAGATAAGAGTTCACCCCAGATACCTGAACGCATTGAACCTCCCGCTGCCGCAATGATTACGTCACCGGGCTGACAACTATCGACGGCCTTAAGCTCAAGATCGTAAGGGCTGGGATCGTTATGAGCCATGTCCGTCCAAAGCGTGGTTTTACATCGCCCTACGAGCATGCCCTGATTTGTGATCGAGCGCAGCTGGATCCGGGGCGAGCTGTTTTTGTAACCCAGGCTATCCAGCGCATCGGCGACTACAGCGCTGTATAACGATTCGCGCATCATTTCAATGGTGATTTCTTGCGGGACGGCTGGATTGCTCATCATCGGTCTCTCTTGTTCGTTAAAATTCACTGGAAGGTGATTTGTTCAATCCGCCGGGGAAGCTAGCATATCGGCATAGAATCGCCAACGAAGATCGGCTAGTTTCCAGATGAGATCCCTTCCCTCTTCTTTGTGCATAGCGGTTAACAGGCGGGCACTTTCAGTATATGAACTTGCTTTTTGAGGCAGCGCGATTGAATATAGTATACGAAGGGTTTTAACCGTCAACTTTCCAATGGGGGAAAAAGATGAAACATTCATTCATTTACCGGATATCAAAAAGTCTGATACTGTTTTTTTTAACGATTGCCGGTCTTGCTGCATGCTCTGACTCCACTTCTAATAATTCGTCGGTCAATAATCCATCTCCGGCGACGGACAGAGAGATGATGCAAATAGGCTGGTCCTCTGTTGATATCACCCCGGATGCACCGGTATACCTTTCTGGTCAGCGCTATTCAAGAATTTCAGAGGGTGTGAAAGACCCCATTATGGCCACAGCACTGGCACTTGAATCTGATTCAGGCGAGGGTGTCATTCTCGTAAGTCTAGACGTTGTTGGCATCCCTGATGAAATAAGGGGTGGTGGAGATATGCGCGGTCGTGTGCGCGAAATGGTTAGGGAAGCGCTTTCTGGTGAGGATTTTCCCGAAGTCGTTCTAAGCGCCACGCATTCCCACTCTGCACCAGTATTGAGCGCAAACGCTACCGCCGCCGGGCTTGAAGCGTTGCTCCGTCCCAGACAAGCCGAACAATGGGCCGATAAATTCGATACCGTTATGCTGCCAGGCGAGTACGTGGATTATGCTGTTCCACTTATTGCCGAGGCGGCCGTCCAGGCCTGGCAAACCCGCCAGCCTGGAGGTATTAGCTTCGGCTTAAATTATGCCGTGGTCGGTCACAACAGGATTATGTCCTATGCCGACGGCAGCA
>Ga0181560_10001793_pt1 | contig 20011 bp, 18 predicted proteins | sample 011ome_20_FD_133751 | JGI IMG/M metagenome (GOLD analysis project Ga0181560, IMG submission 133751) | Coastal salt marsh microbial communities from the Groves Creek Marsh, Skidaway Island, Georgia - 011509CT metaG (megahit assembly) | ecosystem: Environmental > Aquatic > Marine > Intertidal...
CTAGTGGCTAGTGGCTAGTATCTCGCAACTATTCCTCAAACAGCTTCCCAGTCGAACGTCCTGTCCCCAATAGCAAAGAAGTAGGGATTCAGGATCTCTTCCTTCTGGTTGTACCGGTATATATTGAAATCAACATCCGTCAGTATGCCACCGGCTGCCTCAAGGATGGCCTGCGCTGCAGCGGTATCCCATTCTGAGGTCAGTGCCAGGCGGGGATAGATATCCGCCCTGCCTTCTGCCACCAGACAGATTTTCAGCGAACTGCCCATACTCACCAATTCCATTTGGGGAAACCTGTCTGCCGCCCGCTCCAGCCAGTCTTCCAGCTCCTCTCCCTTGTGACTGCGGCTGGCGACGACAGCCACGGTATGCTGATCTTCATCAATACTGGCCGTTCGAATAGCTTCCTGCTGTCCCTTCTCTTCTTTCCAGGCGCCATCAAGGCTACCGTAATAAAGGATGTCCAGGACTGGAACATAAACCACGCCCAGAACAGGTCGGCCATTATCAATAAGGGCAATGTTGACTGTGAATTCACCATTTCTGCTGATGAACTCCTTGGTGCCATCGAGGGGATCAACCAGCCAGTATGTTTGCCAGCTCTGTCTTTCTTCCCATGGAACCGCTTTTGATTCTTCAGATAAAATGGGCAGCGCTGGTGTGAGTTCACGCAGGGCATCAACAATAATGCGGTGGGCAGCAAGATCAGCCTCTGTCAGCGGAGAGTCGTTGTCTTTTGTCGTGATATCAAGATCTCCCTTTCTGCCATAGACTTCAAGAATGGCGGCGCCAGCTTCCCTGGCGATATTGTTTGCTTCCGATAGGAGTCCCTGATAATTCATATTTTTAACTTATTAACATCAACAGCTACATTATAATGTAAATTCTCTGGACTACTTACCTTTGTAAGCCATGACATAAACCATGATTGACTGGTCAAAAATAGATACTGTTTTACTCGACATGGACGGCACACTGCTGGACCTCAGTTTTGATAACTATTTCTGGCTGGAATACCTGCCAGGCAAGGTCGCTGATCACAGGGACATTGAAATAACAGAAGCGTTTGACACTGTGCGCAGCCTTTCAGAAGCCACCCATGGCAGCCTGCTCTGGTATTGCCTTGATCACTGGTCGCAGCAGCTGGATCTTGATGTGGAAGCACTGAAAAAGGAAGTCAGGCACATGATCAGGATGCGACCCGATTGCGCCGAGTTCCTCTCTTACCTCAAAAGCCTCGAAAAACGCGTCATGCTTGTCACCAATGCCCACCCCAAGGCCCTGGCTATCAAGCTGGAAGCATCCGGCTTGCATCATCACCTGGATGAAACCATCAGCTCCCATGAATTCGATCTCGCCAAGGAGAATGACGGTTTCTGGGAAAGGCTTGAAGAAAGAGAGGGTATTGATCTGTCCCGTTCGCTGTTCGTTGATGACAGTCTTCCTGTGCTGGAGTGCGCGCATCGCAGTGGCCTGGGTCATATGATTCATGTCCTGCACCCGGATTCCAGCACTGCCCCCAGAGAGCCTTCTCACTTTCCTGGGATTGTTCACCTCAATGAATTGATGGCCGCCTGATGCCGCCTGCCAACAACAATTTTGCCGCAGAAAAAGTTCGTCTGGATAAATGGTTATGGGCAGCACGATTTTTTAAAACCCGCTCACTGGCCAAACAGGCTATTGAGGGAGGCAAGGTGCATTGCAATGGTGCCCGCAGTAAGAGCAGCCGAGAAATTGAAACCGGAACACTTCTGGAGATCCGCCGGGGCTGGGACGAGCTCACTGTGATAGTCAAAGCGTTATCGGATAAACGGGGAAGCGCATCCCAGGCGGCATTACTCTATGAAGAAACACCTGAAAGCATGGAGAAAAGAAAGCTGGAAGCTGAAAAGCGAAAAAGCATGCGCGCAGCAAATCCCTTTAACGAGGGCCGCCCTACCAAAAAAGACCGTCGGCAGATACACCGTTTCAAGCGTAAGAGTATTGAGGAATAAACCCCTTAAATTTGGGTCGCTGAAATTTAACATAGCTTACACATTTCAAATTATCCTGAAGCAGGCTTCTGTGGCATAATCCTCAGCCACGATTTTTCAGGCGTAATTTCTGCAGAAATTCTCTAATACTATTAGTGAGTTATAGTTTTAAGTAATAGTTAATAAGTTATAGTAATTTGCTGCATTTTTAATAACTGCATTACAAGGCCTCATAAAAATTACAGCTACCACCGGTATTTTTATGAGTGCATGTGAATACTGAATTTCAGGAAACCTGCTTTGTCGAAACAATTAAAGCAACGCCTGAGCCAGCTCACCGAATCTTCCTGCACAAGTTGCCTTACGGAGATTGGTCATGGCATTGAAAAGGAAAGCCTGCGCATAGACCCGAATGGTCACATTGCACAGACGCCTCATCCTTCAGGTCTGGGTTCACCACTCACCCATCCAAGCATCACGACTGATTTCTCAGAAGCGTTGCTGGAATTTATTACGCCCGTTTTTAATTCTCCCGAGAAAAGCCTGGCATTTCTTTCAGATTTGCACACCTTCCTGTTTACACAAATGGATCGAGAGGAATTGCTCTGGACTTCAAGCATGCCCTGTGTGCTTGATGATGACGACCTCATTCCACTGGCTCAATATGGCTCATCCAACATAGGAAAATTGAAAACCCTGTACAGATCCGGTCTCAGTTATCGTTATGGCAGGGCCATGCAAACTATTGCCGGCATCCATTACAATTTTTCTCTATCAGACAGGTTCTGGAAAATGTACAGCGATATGCTGGGATCAGAACTTTCACTACAGGATTTTAAAACGCAGCAGTATTTCAATCTCATACGAAACTTCAGAAGATACTCATGGTTACTGCTCTACCTGTTCGGTGCTTCTCCTGCTGTTTGCAAAAGCTTTCTCCGTAATAGAACCAACCATGAGCTGGAAGTCTACGACGAGGGAACCTTGTACAAACCCTACGCTACCTGTCTGCGAATGGGTGACCTGGGATATACAAGCAACGCCCAGGCAAGTCTCACCATCAGTTACAACACACTTGACGAATATGCTCATGACCTGACCAGTGCAATTAAAACTCCCTATGAACCCTATGCCAGGTTTGCCCCTGAGAACGGCGAGTTCAAACAGCTTAATGACAGCATTCTGCAGATTGAAAACGAGTTCTACAGCACCATTAGACCGAAACGTGAGGCACCTTCAGGCAAACGACCAGTAAACGTACTAAAAGAAGATGGGGTGGAATATATCGAAGTCAGATGCCTAGATCTGAATCCTTTCATGCCAGTAGGAATCGATGAAGAGGAAATTCATTTTCTTAACTGCTTTCTCCTGTTTTGCCTGCTACGCAGCAGCCCACCTTCCGATTCAGCTGAGTACAGGGAAATTGAATGCAACCTGGAAACAGTGATTAACCGTGGCCGCGAACCTGGCCTTGAACTTCAGGAAAAACGAAAGGCCATTTCACTGGCGGACTGGGCAAACGAAATCCTGCAAGAGACCCGTTCAATAGCGGCGCTTCTTGATGATGTTAACCAGCATGATGCCCATACGCGCGCAACTGATGCGCAGCTGGAGAAAGTAAAAAATAGTGCCCGTACCCCTTCAGCCATGGTTATTGCGCGCATGGACGAAATGCAAACGCCTTACTTCAGGTTCGCCATGAACCAGTCCCTGGCGAATAGTGACTATTTTCGGTCTCTGGATCTGGGTGAAAAAAATATGGCCTCCCTGAAAGAAATTTCCGAAAAATCCAATCAGGATAGGCAGGCAATTGAAAATGCCGATAATATAGATTTCGAGACCTATCTGGCCGAAATGAACAACGGATGACAGCACTGTCAGCCATAATTGAACTCAACAGAAAATACACTATGACAGAATCAACTCTTCTTTCGGGAATCCTAAGAACCCGCCTGATCTATCTCTACATTTTCCTGTTTTGCGTGTCCCTTCTGGGCATTGCCATGTATATGGAGCATGTCATGATGCTCGAGCCCTGCCCGCTGTGCATCATGCAGCGTGTGTTTTTCCTGGCCACAGGCATTGTTTCCCTGATCGCTTTTATCCATAACCCGGTTGCTCGTGGCAAAGTCATTTATGGTTCTCTTGCCGGCCTGATGGCAGCTGGTGGTGGCGGTTTTGCCATTCGCCAGATATACCTGCAGCACCTGCCCAAGGACCAGGTCCCTGCATGCGGCCCAAGCGTAAGCTACATGATTGAACAATTTCCCCTGAAAGATGTTCTGGCAGTCATGTTCACTGGAGACGGCAATTGCGCCGAAATCGCCTGGCAGGACCCTGTTATTGGTATGAGCATTCCACAGTGGAGCCTGGTAGGTTTTACCGGTCTTCTGGCAATATGCATCTTCCAGGCCATTCGCAAGTAAAATCCCGACCGGTTTTTCTGGATATTTCCCGACTCCTCTTCTATATTTGAAGGTATCCCTGATGATCATCAGGGATGCTCAAGGGGGTAATATGAATAAAAACATCACAGCCGCCCGCCGCAATGAAGTCGAGGACATCATCACCCGCTGGAAACAGCAGCGTGATTCACTTCACGATGACCTTGAAGAATCTCTTTACTCAGACCATGCCCTGCAAATAGAGGAACAGGATTTTCCTATAGAAGAATTCTGCGAATCCCTGATGGACTATATTTCAGCAGGTCATTTTGAGGTATACGAAACACTGCTTCATGAAAGCACACAGGAACTGGAAGCAAACAGGAAATTGCTGGAAGAGATTTACCATAGTATTGAAACGACTACGGATCTGGCCTTGTCGTTCAACGAAAAATACAAGGACGAATTGGTGCATTCTTCTGAGGATGAGTCCCTGCCCAGGGACCTGGAAAAACTGGACGGCGCTTTGGCTATCCGCTTTGCACTTGAAGACCAGCTGCTGGAGTTGGTTGACTAGGTATACCTTTCTGATACTGTCGATTCAGTATTCACTTTCTTCTCCAGCGGTGAAATCGCTCCAGGTAAGGGTAGATCCACTCAGGGGCATTTTTCTTTTGCCATTGTCCGGCAGCAAACTTGCCGCTCTCTGAAAGCGTTGGATAAATATGTATGGTGCCCATGATTTTTTTAAGGCCCAGGTTATGTGTCATGGCCAGGATGAATTCATTGATGAGTTCACCGGCATGGTAGCCAACAATGGTAGCGCCTAGAATTTTGTCCTTGCCAGGCACCGTCAGCACTTTAACAAACCCCCTGGCTTCACTGTCAGCGATTGCCCGGTCAAGGTCATCAATGTCATAACGGGTGACGTCATACGGAATATCCTTTTTCCTGGCATCGCGTTCATTCAAACCAACCCTGCCCACTTCCGGATCAGTAAAAGTGGCCCAGGGAACAACGCTGTAATTGACCCGGAATTTTCTGAATGATCCAAACAGGCCATTGATGGCCGCAAACCATGCCTGGTGTGATGCCATATGAGTAAACTGGTAAGGCCCGGCTACATCACCACATGCAAAAATATTCGGGTAGGTAGTTTGAAGATGTTCATTCACATGAACTGTACCATTTGGATTCAGGGCAACACCCAATTCCTCCAGACCAATATGTTCAGTGTTGGCTTTTCTGCCCAGAGCGATCAGTACATGTGTGAACGGCAGCTTCACTTCTTTTCCGTCATGTAATGCGAGGGCAAATTTTTCATTATTCTGCGTATGAAATGATTGCAATTCATGCGTTGTAAGAACCTCAATGCCCTCTTCGCGAAAACTGGTCTCGATATATTCAGATACTTCCTGATCCTCTCTGGGTAGCAGGTGCGTTGCTTTCTGCACAACAGTGACTTTGGATCCCAGTCTTGAAAATGCCTGGGCAAGTTCGCATCCAATAGGACCACCACCTGCCACCAGAAGCCGTTCCGGTAATTCCTGCACCTCCCATACGGTGTCAGAAGTGAGGTATGAAATATCGCTGATGCCTGGAATATCCGGAACAAAGGGACGACCTCCCGTAGCAATGACGATATTACGTGTTCTGATTTCTTTCCCATTTACCGCGACCTTGTAGGGAGAAATGATTTTTGCCTCACCTTCAACACAGTCCACTCCAAGACTTGTATACCGCTCCCTCGAATCATGAGGCTCAATGGTTGCAACAGCATTGCGCACCCTCTCCATGACTTTTTTGAAATCAACTTTTGCACTGACATCCAACAGGCCAAACTCTTCTCCCCGCGATACCAGGTGGCTGACTGCAGCACTTCTCAACAGGGTCTTGCTTGGCACGCAGCCGGTATTGAGGCAGTCACCGCCCATTAGATGCTTTTCAATCAGCGTGACCTTGGCTTTGACAAGTGCGGCAATGTAGGAGGTCACCAGTCCGGCAGAACCTGCACCGATCACCACCATGTTGGTGTCAAATGCCCGTGGTTTTTCATGCTTGCTCATTACCTTGCGGAACCTGAAGTAATTCACTAACCAACGCGCTACCCATGGGAAAATTGCCAGGGCCACAACAGCCCGGATTACGCCTACATTGAACACATCAGGCAAGGAAGTTGCTACACCCAGCTCGGCACCCACATTGACATACAGGACGGTCCCGAAAAGCATCCCCAGCTGGCTGATTATGTAAAACGCGCCAGCAGAAATTGGTGTCAGTGCCATCACCACGTTTACCAGGAAAAATGGGAATGCAGGAATCATCCTCAGCGTGAATAGATAAAATACTCCGTCCTTTTCAATTCCTTCGTTGATTGTCCGTAACGATTGACCAAACTTTTGCTGCACCCAGTCGCGCAGTAAGGTCCTGGCAATCAGAAAAGCCAGCGTCGCCCCGATAGTGCTTGCAAAAGACACCATGAACAGACCCCACCCCAGACCAAAGATGGCGCCACCGGCAATCGTCAGAATGGCTGCAGCCGGAAGTGAAAGTGCGGCTACCGTTATGTAAAGAAAGAAATAGGCGGCACTGCTTTGCCAGAAGTGCTGCTCCTTGTAGGCAAGGATTGCATCGCGCTGCGTCTGAAAGTACTCAAGATTGAAATACTGCTGAAGGTCCAGGACAAAAAACAGCGTTATCAGTGAGACAACGACGATTAACAGCACTGTTTTTTTAAGATTCATTTTTTCTTTTCCCGGGACTTTTTAAAAAATACCCCGGTGCCCTGACCCTGATTTTGAATTCTAATAATTTCTAATAACTTCAAACGTCATCGCTGTTGACCGGTTATTCCTGAAAAGCTTTCTGTTTAACGAGCCTCCAGAAACCATGCCCCAAACTACAGGTCAGGCCCCAGATGTTATATAGTGACGGCCTTAAATATAGCGCGGCCCCGGTAACAGTAGCTCTTACGGGAGCCGAGTGTAACGGAATTCAGGATCAAAGGCGTGTCCGATAATCGATACAACAGACAGTTTCCAGCAACCAGAATGCGACGCATGCGCGCTGATGATTTCAGCCGGCGCCTGATGCGTGAAACCGTTTTGACTCCCGACGACCTCATCTATCCTGTTTTTGTCATTGAAGGCTCAGGGACCAGAGAAGCCGTGCCTTCCATGCCCGGTGTGGAGCGACTCACCCTGGATGAACTGGCCAGGGAAGCCAAAACAGCAGAAAACCTTGGCATCCCGGCCATGGCTCTTTTCCCGGTCCCTGATCCTGCGAGCAAAACTGATGAAGGCAAGGAGTCGTTCAACCCCGACGGCCTGGCTCAGCGAGCTGTTAAAACCATCAAGGATGCTTGCCCGGATCTCGGCGTGATCACTGATGTCGCACTTGATCCATTCACCACTCATGGTCAGGACGGCATCATTGATGATCACGGTTATGTATTGAATGACCCGACAGTGGACACCCTTGTGAAGCAGGCTTTGTCCCATGCTAAAGCCGGGGCCGATATTGTGGCTCCCTCGGATATGATGGATGGCAGAATTGGTGCGATCAGGGAAAACCTGGAAAAAAGCGGGCATATCAACACCCGCATACTGGCCTACTCGGCAAAATATGCATCGGCATTTTATGGCCCATTCAGGGATGCTGTCGGTTCTGCGAACAATCTCGGCGGGGCTGGCAAGGAAAACTACCAGATGGATCCGGCAAACTCAGATGAAGCCTTGCATGAAGTGGCCCTGGATATCAACGAGGGGGCCGATATGGTGATGGTAAAACCGGCCATGCCCTACCTGGATATTATTCGACGCGTAAAAGAGGAATTCGGTGTCCCTACGTTTGCCTACCAGGTCAGTGGAGAATATGCCATGCTCGCAGCGGCTTTCGAAAAGGGCTGGCTTGATCCTGACAAGATAATCCTGGAAGCCCTGACAGGAATTAAGAGAGCAGGTGCAGATGGCATTTTGACCTATTTCGCAAGGGAAGCCGCTGAAAGGGTTCAGTCATAATCAGGTCACCTAAGCCGAAAGTCTCAGCCAAATTTCCTGTCATTTTTTAAGGACAAACTTGAATACTGCCAATTTGGCCTTATTATTAAACCTCTTCCAGATTTACACGTATAAAACAGAATTAAATAACAACCCTACCTATTCCAAGGATAAGCTAATGAGCGAAAACCTCACCCATGTAACTGATGATAGTTTTGAAGACGAAGTATTAAATGCCGGCGGTCCTGTGCTGGTCGATTTCTGGGCAGAATGGTGCGGTCCATGCAAAATGATAGCTCCAGTTCTTGATGAATTGGCCGACGAATACGCGGGTAAACTCAAAATCTGCAAACTGGATGTTGAAGCCAATCCTGATACAGCGCCCAAATACAATGTTAAAGGTATCCCCACGTTAATCCTGTTCAAAAACGGTGCAGCTGAAGGGAAAAAAGTAGGTGCGTTATCAAAATCACAATTGGCTGCGTTTATTGACAGTACGATCTAAAACATTTCGTAATAATTGAACTAATGCCTCCCGGCTTTTGTTATATCTGCTTTTATTTTTTCAAGCCGGGAGCATTTAAAAGGCGAACTCCGGGAAATTCATTGGTTTATATAGGCTTTATATGACCTGAAAAACCACAATATTTTTCTGGACACTCAAAATTAGTGGTGATAGATTAGCCACCTGCTCGTCGCCTCGACCCCTTTTCCAAGAGCAGAACTCCAAGAAAAACCTGTTACAAACCATTTATTGAATTAACCAAAAGACCAATACTAAATAGAATTTAAAACCAAAATATTAATTACAATTATCAGAATATTTTGAATTCCCGGAACGCGAAGCGCTCCCCTACGAATAACTAACCCTGGCCCAAGAACTTACTTAAACCTCCAATTTAGTCGGACACTTCCTGTCTGACTCCTGACCCTCAAAATTGTATTTTCATCATGAATCTTTCCGAACTTAAAACCAAACCTATATCTGAATTACTTGAAGCCGCCCACGAAATGGGCCTTGATAACGTATCCAGGACGCGAAAGCAGGATGTCATCTTCCAGATGCTCAAGCGTCATGCCAAAAATGGTGAAGATATCTATGGCGATGGTGTGCTTGAAATTCTCCAGGATGGTTTTGGATTCCTGAGATCGGCTGATTCTTCTTACCTGGCAGGACCGGATGATATTTATGTATCTCCAAGCCAGATCAGACGCTTTAGTTTAAGAACTGGTGACACCATTGCCGGAAAGATCCGGCCACCAAAAGAGGGAGAAAGGTATTTTGCACTTCTGAAGGTTAACGAGATCAATTTCTCCAAACCTGAAAATGCCAGACAGAAAATTCTTTTTGAAAATCTAACACCGCTCTTTCCTGAGGAACGCTTTTTACTGGAAGCCGGTAATGGCAGTACAGAAGATCTGAGCGCCAGGATCATTGATCTTATAGCACCGATTGGGAAAGGTCAGCGTGGCCTTATCGTCTCACCACCCAAGGCAGGTAAAACCCTTATCCTGCAGAACATTGCCCAGTCTATTACACGCAATTCTCCCGAGTGCCGCCTTATCGTTTTGCTTATCGATGAACGCCCGGAAGAAGTAACAGAAATGAAACGTTCTGTACGCGGCGAAGTCGTGGCCAGTACATTTGACGAACCACCATCACGTCATGTGCAAGTCGCGGAAATGGTGATTGAAAAAGCCAAGCGCCTCGTAGAGCACAAGGAAGACTGTGTCATTCTGCTGGATTCCATGACACGTCTTGCGCGCGCCTACAACACGATCATTCCTTCATCAGGCAAAGTATTGACCGGTGGTGTTGATGCACACGCACTGGAAAGACCAAAACGATTCTTTGGTGCTGCACGTAATGTTGAAGAAGGCGGCAGCCTGACCATTATTTCTACCTGCCTGATTGAGACCGGTTCAAAAATGGACGAGGTTATTTACGAAGAGTTCAAGGGAACCGGTAACATGGAACTGCATCTTGATCGCAAGATGGCAGAGAAACGTGTTTACCCTGCCATCAATGTTCGCCGCTCCGGTACTCGCCGTGAAGACCTGCTGATGTCTGAAGAAGAACTGCAGCGCATCTGGATTCTACGCAAACTGCTGACTTCGATGGAAGACGTCCCTGCAACAGAGTTCATACTCGACAAGCTCAAAGACACAAAAACCAACGAAGAATTCTTCAAGGCAATGAAGCGCAAGTAGCAATTCTCAATTGCCTATCTACTTGACTGATTTCAAAGGCTGACCGATGTTCAGTGATTTACGCGACTTCATCAAAGCCCTCGAAAAGGCCGGTGAACTGAAACGAATCACTGCCGAAATCGACCCCTATCTTGAGCTCACTGAAATATGTGATCGCACCCTGAAAAAGCGCGGCCCTGCCCTGCTTTTCGAAAATCCCAAGGGCAGTTCAGTTCCTGTTCTGGGCAACCTGTTTGGCACACCGAAACGCGTTGCCATGGCAATGGGACAGGAAGACGTGGAATCCCTGCGCGATGTTGGCAAATTGCTTGCCTTCCTGAAAGAACCAGAACCACCGGCTGGCTGGAAAGACCTCATTGAAAAAGCCCCCAAATTCAAAAATGCACTTTATCTGAACCCGAAAGAAGTCAAAAAACCTGCCTGCCAGGAAATAGTTATTGATGAAGATGCAATCGACCTCACCAGCCTGCCTATCCAGACATGCTGGCCAGGAGATGCCGCGCCACTGGTCACCTGGCCACTGGTCATAACAAAAGGACCTAACAAGGAAAGACAAAACCTGGGCATTTACCGCATGCAGTTGTTAGGTAAAAACAAACTTATCATGCGCTGGCTGGCCCAGCGAGGCGGTGCGCTTGATTTCAGGGAATGGAAAGAAAAACATCCGGGCGAACCTTTTCCTGTTTCCATTGCTATCGGTGCAGACCCCGCCACTATTCTGGCTACTGTTACACCCGTGCCTGACACATTGTCCGAGTATGCATTCGCAGGCTTGCTTCGATCTGCAAAAACCGAAGTAGCGCGCTCACTGACCAATGACCTGCAGGTTCCTGCTTCTGCTGAATTTGTTCTGGAAGGTGTCATCGAACCTGATGAGCTGGCAGAGGAAGGCCCTTTTGGTGATCACACCGGTTATTACAATGAGGTAGAAAAGTTTCCTGTGTTTACCGTGAAAAAAATCACGCACCGCAAGAATCCCATTTACCACAGTACTTATACCGGACGGCCGCCTGATGAACCTGCGGTGCTTGGTGTCGCTCTTAACGAAGTCTTTGTACCAATTCTGCAAAAGCAGTTTCCCGAGATTGTGGATTTCTATCTTCCCCCTGAAGGTTGCTCGTATCGAGTAGCCGTTGTCAGCATGAAAAAACAGTATGCCGGTCATGCCAAGCGTGTGATGCTGGGCATCTGGTCATTTCTGCGCCAGTTCATGTATACAAAGTTCATTATTGTGACTGATGATGATGTGGATGTGCGTAACTGGGAAGATGTTATCTGGGCCATGTCCACGCGCATGGACCCCGCCCGCGACTCAGTCATTATTGAAAATACGCCCATCGACTACCTGGATTTCGCCTCACCTGTCTCCGGTCTTGGATCAAAAATTGGTCTTGATGCGACAAATAAATTTTCAGCAGAGACTGACCGAGAATGGGGTAAACCCATCAGCATGTCTGATGAAGTCAAATCAAGGATTGATGAGATGTGGGAAGAGTTGGGAATAGAGTGACGAGTGGCGAGTGGCGAGTGGCGAGTGGCGAGTGGCGAGTGGCGGTCAGCATTTAGTTTTCAGGAATTCAGATCAATTCAATTTTCAAATTGAATACATTCCAACTTCAATAAATATTTTCAGGTTTATGAGTTGCTACTCGTATCTCGCATCTCGTATCTCGTCACTAATCAGGCATAGGTAATTCAGGCAGCTTGTGATCCAGTTGCGCCATCGCTTTCCCGTATAGCGCCGCACTCTGGGCATGCTCCCCCATGTGATCAAGCAGGCGTGCAAGCTCTGCGTTAGCCTCTGCTGAAAGCGCCATGCTCTTGGAAAACCTCAGAGCACTTTCAAAATACTCCCTTGCTTTACCCCACAGACGATTTCGCAGGCACGCCCGCCCCAGACTTAACATCAGTGTGCTGTTGTTGGGCCGGGACTTCAGCCATTTTTCAAACAGGACCAGTTGGGTGCCAGGATCCGGCGGGTCGATATACCCTGCCTTCAATACAACAGTATCGCTCCACCGGGATTTAAGAAAGCCGGACACCACTGACAAGGCTTCTTCATGCTGGGAAAATTCAAGAAGTTTTTCAAGATACACCAATGTGGCCTCTTCACCGTTTCTGATTTTCTTATCGGCATCTTCCCATTTCATAGTCAGGGCATTTAGCCCACCATTCTGGGAAGTAATCCTGGCCAATGTCGAAGCGACAATCTTTTCTTTCATTTTGACCAGGTCTTCCCCTGATACAACCCGGGCTTTTTCCAGTACGGGCAGCAAGGCCTCCATCTTTTCCCAGTCTTCTACTGACTGGTAGATTGTGCTCAGCAGGCCAAGCACATAGGGGCTTCCCGGTTTTTCCTTATCCAGCGCCAACAGAATAGCCAGGCTTTGTTCCACTTTTCCGGACCGGTACTCCAGCAGCGCTTTCAGTGTCTTGATTCCGGGGCTAGGTGAGCGCGATTTGCTCGAGGCCTGTTCAAGACAATAATTCCAGGAAGCATTATCGCCGCGTTGCCAGGCGGCAAGGCTGGCCGCCAGGTAATTAAACACGGGGTTGTCTACACGCTCGGCATTTTCGACAAGTAACTTGTAGGCATCCTGCCAATATCCGAGAAGCAGTTTTTGCATGCCTTCTTCACTGGCAGCTGCCGCATTTTTACGACGCTTCCCTGCCAGCCAGGATTTGCTGCTGAACAATCCAATAGGATTGATGAAACCAAGCAACCTGTAAAAGCCATAAAGCAGCAGAAACACTGCCAGCAGGAATAACACCATAGCAACCAGCGTGGTCTCAACAGACCAGTTGCCAAATGAAACAAGCACATAGCCTGGGTTATCCCCGAGAATAATGTAAAGCCATGCGCCAAAAGCAAGGGCGACAAGGCTGTATATAAACGCTTTAACCATCGCTGTTCTGGCTGTTCACTGAAAGGATTTGCTGGAGTGCTGCCCTGGTCCTGTTTAATGACGGCGGCACCGTAGTAATGCGCTGTTGTCTGTATCTGTCTATCGTTTCCAGCAACACTGATTTAATAGCAGGATCACCAGAGAGATATGTCTCTATATTATTCCTGGCCTGATCCAGGCTGTCTGAATAAATTTCCTGTTCACCACTGATCAACGCTGTTCGGGCCTGTTCAATCTGCAGCTGAATTGTTTGCATCAGCGCAGCTTCCTGGCCGGGAGTCATTAAAGCCTGCAAGGGAGCATCCCTTCTTCTCACTACCAGGTAGTTATCAAGAGTATTGCCAAGACTGCTGGTCAGCCTGGAAAACCAGCCCGACTCCTCAGTCGACTCGCTTGAAAGACTGAGCGCTTCACCCGACTGGATTTCGGATTGCAGATCATTGCTGACTTCCAGCATCGCTGCCTGTTCAGCTGCGGCACCAAGTCTGAGATAAATATCACGAACATCCACTTCTTCCACTGCTCTCAAGGTCGCTAATTCTGCCGCCAGAATTTCCCTGATAGAAAAAATGGAAGGATCGTCTATTTGCTCCAGCACATCATCTGCCGCAATAAACAGCGCCTGGGCTGTGCGGATGTTTTTGGCGACGACAAGATGTTGCTGTGACAGCCTTAACAGTGATGAAGCTTCTGCCAGCAGCCATTCCTGGCTGGCGCCGGAATTATTGCTGTTAATTCTCAGCCGCGTACTGACCAGTTCATTTTCCAGCCGGTCCAGTTCAGCCGACTGCGCCTGCATCAGGGCAGCATCCTCCCTGGCCTGCACCAGAGACATTTCAAGTGTCTCAACTGATCTCAGCAGCTCATCAATACGCTCGTTTGCATCATTGCGCTGTGAACCGAAACTGTTCTGTTGCTCAAACAGCACATTGATGGCCTTGTCCTGTTCATAGACCAGGTAACCTAAAAAGCAAAAGCAGCTAACCAAGATGATATTGAACAACAGGTCGGCAAATACCTGGGCACGTTTTCCCTGCCTGCCCTGCTTTTCAGGAGCAACATTCACATCAGGTTTTTTAGTTTCCACTGTCATTTCTATTCAGCAATTAGTCTCAAGACTCTGGATGATAGCCTCGTCGTCAGCTCCTGACATGGTAACAGTATTTGAAAAACCTGACTTCGAAGCGATCTCTGCAATTCTTTCCGAAGAAACAAACAGAGGTGTGTCAGATAACGAACACCCGTCTCTTTCCAGCAAGCCTTTCAGATTTTCCAGCGCTTCAGCACTGGTAACCACTATCGCATCCGGGAGATGCTTATCCAGCAACTGTCTTAATTCACCGGTCTTATATGCGGGGCATTCACGGCGATAGATTTCCAGGTAGTCTACCTGTGCGCCCCTTTCCCGCAGGTCAGTGGCAAGTAATTCACGACCACCGACTCCCCGGACAATCAAAGCCTTTTTATTAGCGACCTGTTTCAGGGAGTCGAGCTCAAGGAGTACTTCACTACTCATACGCCCCTCGGGGTATTCAACAGTTAAACCAAATTCCTCAAGTACACCCGCAGTTGTAGGGCCAACTGCATAGAGTTTTAGCTGCACTGGAAATTGCGGCCAGTAGTTATGAATTACTTCCATACCCAGCCTGGCAGCATTGGTGCTTATAAAAAAAACGGCATCATAGCGATCAAGATCGAGAACTTTTTTCTTGATGACCTCATCAATAGCCAGAGGCTGGATTGCAAGCATCGGCATGGACTCAATCTTTGCCCCTGCCTCTTGTAATTGTGTTGATAGATTTTCGGCTTGCCCTTCAGGGCGCGTTAACCAAATCCTTTTTCCTTCAAGCATGCGCAGAATCCCGCCCTATTCCTCTAGGAGTTCACGCAGGATGTTATCAGCGCCCTGTGCAAGTAATTCTTCTGCAGCTGCCTTTCCAAGAGCCTCTGCTTCACTCGATGCCCCGGTAATCTCGGCGCGCAACAGTGTTGAACCATCAGGCTCACCCACCAGTCCACGGATTCGAAGCAATTCGTTGTCGCCTTCAGTCTGCAACTGGGCAAGACACGCAATGGGCACCTGGCAGCCACCATTCAGACGTGTATTCAACCCTCTTTCTGCATTCACGCAAATTCGGGTTTCCCTGTGCTCCAGCGGCTTCAGTAATGCGAGTATATCTGTATCGCCCTGGCGGCATTCAATGCCCACCGCACCTTGTCCTCCCGATGGCAGACATTGCTCGACAGGAATAGATGATGCAATACGTTCCTGCATGCCCAATCTGATCAACCCGGCTGCAGCGAGGATGATGGCATCATATTCACCTTCATCGAGTTTGCGTAAACGGGTATTCACATTCCCCCTCAGATTTTTGATTTCAAGATCAGGCCGCATGGCTTTCAACTGGCATTGGCGCCGCAAACTCGAACTGCCAACACAGGCCCCTTCCGGCAGCTCATCCAGCGATTTATACATATTGGAAACAAAGGCATCACGAAAATCTTCTCTTTCACAGATAACACCCAATTGCAGCCCATCGGGAAATTCCATTGGGACATCTTTCATTGAATGCACAGCGATATCAGCGCTTCCCTCAAGTATTGCCACCTCCAGCTCCTTCATAAACAGGCCCTTTCCACCTATTTTTGCCAGGGGAGAATCCAGTATCTGGTCTCCTCTTGTTGTCATGGGAAGTATTTCGACCTGGAGACCAGGATGATAATGCTGCAATTGACGGCTTACATAGTCAGCCTGCCACATTGCAAGGGGGCTTTCGCGTGTCGCGATTCGGACTGGATTTTTATTCATACTGCCTGGCTGTTCAGATTGCACACAATCCCCGAATAACAGGGGGTGCGGGAGTGTTTCAATTAGTCTCTGTTTGGAGCGCAGTGGACCTGAAGCTATTTTACGCTTTATCAATCCCGGCGCTACCCCATACATGGTGCTGGTTGCTATAATCGCCGCTTCTTTTATTTCACACACTGTTGATTTATCACCATGAGCCAGGACCAGAAGCAAGACAAGCCCTGGGGCGGACGGTTTTCTGAACCCACGGATTCATTCGTGGAAAGGTTCACTGCGTCTGTCACTTTTGACCAGAGACTCTACCTGGCTGACATAAAAGGCTCGATAGCCCACGCCACCATGCTGGCAAGAACAGGCATTTTGACGGAAGAGGAATGCCAGCAAATCGTGAGTGGTCTTGAAGACATAAAAAGCGAAATTGAAAGTGGCAGCTTTAACTGGTCAGTGAGTCTTGAAGATGTTCACATGAATATCGAAGCGGCATTGACAGACAAAATCGGCGCAACGGGGAAAAAGCTGCATACCGGCAGATCCAGAAATGACCAGGTGGCCACCGATATTCGTTTATACCTGCGCGATGAAATCGATGGTGTTTGCGAAGCAATCCGTTCTGTTCAGAAAGGCATCCTTAGCGTAGCTGAAAATGAAACGGAAACCGTTATGCCCGGATTCACACATTTACAGACTGCACAGCCTGTCAGCTTTGCCCATCACCTGATGGCATGGTTTGAAATGCTGCAACGTGACCATGGCAGGATGCGGGATTGTCGCAAGCGCCTTAATGTCTCTCCATTGGGTGCTGCTGCACTGGCAGGCACTTCGTTCCCTATTGACCGGGAATTGACAGCGCAGCTGCTTGGCTTCGACAAACCCGCTGACAATTCTCTTGATGCCGTGAGTGACCGCGACTTTGCCATTGAGTTTTCTGCAGCTTCCAGCCTGTTGATGATCCACCTGTCCCGGATTTCAGAAGAACTGGTCATCTGGACGTCAGCACAATTTGATTTTATCGATTTGCCAGACAGGTTCTGTACGGGGTCATCAATCATGCCCCAGAAAAAGAACCCGGATGTACCGGAGCTCGTGCGTGGGAAATCCGGCAGGGTTGTGGGACATCTCATGTCACTGCTAACGCTGATGAAATCGCAGCCACTGGCCTATAACAAGGACAACCAGGAAGACAAGGAGCCGCTATTTGATACGCTCGATACTGTCAGGGATTGCCTGAAAGCTTTCTCCGATATGATTCCTGCTATCAAGGCCAAACCGGATAACATGCGCGCGGCAGCCTTGAAGGGATACTCGACAGCTACTGACCTGGCTGATTACCTGGTAAGAAAAGGCACCGCTTTCCGTGATGCTCATGAAGTGGTAGGTAAAGCGGTCGCTTTCGGTATTGAGCAGTCAAAGGATTTAAGTGAGCTTTCTCTTGATGAACTCAGGAATTTTTCCCCTAATATCGAGGAAGATGTGTTTGATATCCTGTCTCTTGAAGGCTCACTGAATGCCAGAAATCATATCGGTGGCACAGCCCCCGAACAAGTCAGTAAAGCAATTAAGAAAGCCAGGGATGTGGTTAAGTAATAATTGCAAAACAAATTCTTTGTAAAGCCAATTGATTTTAAGACCAATTATAAGAACAGGAGATCCACATGAACTTTGATCCACAAACAATTATTACGCTGTCTATCCCCTGGGGTATCAAGATTGTTTCTGCTCTCGTCATCTTCATCATTGGCCGCATGCTGGCCAAATGGCTTACCGGAATAATCAGGAAAGTCATGAGTAAATCGGGTATGGATGTAGCCCTGGTCAAATTTCTGGGCGGTATTATTTACACGGTATTGCTGGTTGCGGTTATCCTGGCTGCAATTGATACGCTGGGCGTGAACGTGACCTCCCTGCTGGCAATTCTTGGTGCCGCGGGTCTGGCTGTTGGCCTGGCGCTGAAAGATTCCTTATCAAACTTCGCCGCAGGCGTCATGATCATGATTTTCCGACCCTTCAAGATTGGTGACTTTGTCACTGTGGGCGGTGTATCAGGCGTGATAGACGAAATTGGCCTGTTCTGTGTGCTCATGCATACCGGCGACAACCAGCGCATCATCATTCCAAACTCCTCCGTCTATGGCGGCACCATTACCAATACCAGCGCATTACCCACCCGTCGCATAGACCTGGTGATGGGTATTGGCTATGACGACAATATAGGTACTGCGAAACAGATTATTGAGAGCGTCATCAAGGCTGATGACCGCGTACTTGAGGATCCGGCGCCCACCATTGCCGTTTCTGAATTGGCCGATAGCAGCGTCAACCTGGTAGTCAGGCCCTGGGTTAAAAGCGAAGACTACTGGGCTGTGCGTTTTGATCTGACTGAAAATCTCAAGGTGAAACTGGAAGAAGGCGGCATATCCATTCCCTACCCACAAAGAGATATGCACGTATATAACTATAACGAAGGAGCTGCCCAGTAGCCGATGTGAAAAAATTCTTTTCACGACTTTTTGGCCAGCGCAAACCTGTCCTGTATCTGCATATTGGTCTGCCCAAGACAGGAACCAGCACAATCCAGGGGCTTCTGTTTGACAACACAGAAGCCCTGCAGCACCAGAACTATCTTTACCCACGTGCCACGCTGGGCGGAAAATCCGATTTTGCCTATGCCCACCACAATCTTGCACGGGCAGCATACGAACAAGATGCTTCAATCTGGCTCTCCTTCCAAAAAGAAATTCTTGCCAACAGGAGCAAAAAACTCCTGGTTTCCTCGGAAGCTTTTTCCAATTGCAGAAATCAAACGCAGCTTGAATTTATCAAAAGTTACCTTGAGTATTTCGATGTAAAAATTATTGTCTACCTGCGCCGCCAGGATGATTTCTTGCAGGCTTTATATCAAACCATCATTGTCTATGGTGAAGAAGCAATACCTTTTGATGATTTTTATGAGCGAATGTTTTCTGAGCACGAAAAGAACCGCTCACTGGATTATTACTTCCTGGTGAATGATATTTTCGCAACAGCTTTTGGAAAGGAAAACATCATTGTACGTATCTATGAAAAATCACAGCTCTACCAGGCAGACCTGTTAAGGGATTTTCTTCATACAGTAGGAATTGAACCAACAAGCGACTTCGCACTGGATATCCCCAACAACAACCTGAGTTTTGATGCACATAGTCTTGAGAAATACCGCCAACTGAAACAGATATTCAAAGGTGAAGATGAATTTCTTGAAACAGCCAGGCGAAAAATCAGGGATGCAAACCAGCGCAAGGCTTTCCGGGCCAACAATATTATTTCCAGCCAGCAATCAGATAATCTTATGAACAGGGTTAAAGAATCGAATGAGAAGCTTGCCCGTGAATTTCTTGATAAGGACGATGGCATTCTGTTCAGGGAAAACTTGAGCGAAAATCAGGAATCTGCTCATCCTGTCAGTAAGGAAGAAATTGAAAGCCTGATAAAGGTGATCGACCCCGCCATGATTGAACGTTACCTGGAGGCGACCAGGCACTCCTGAGCATTCAGTCAGGGTTTCTTGTACAGAATTCAGGCGTCAGGCGCGGATCCAGCAGCGTGGTTTCAACAGGTTTGTTACGCAACACGGCCAGCATCTGGGTTGGTTTGATTTCACCCGAAAGAATTCCCTGCTCATCCCTGGCATGAACCCGATCAATAAAGTCCCTGTCCCATTCGCCCTCGGCATCAAAGTTATGGCCGAAAGGCC
>Ga0181560_10001797_pt1 | contig 19990 bp, 14 predicted proteins | sample 011ome_20_FD_133751 | JGI IMG/M metagenome (GOLD analysis project Ga0181560, IMG submission 133751) | Coastal salt marsh microbial communities from the Groves Creek Marsh, Skidaway Island, Georgia - 011509CT metaG (megahit assembly) | ecosystem: Environmental > Aquatic > Marine > Intertidal...
CGCCGTCGCCGTCGCCGTCGCCGTCGCCGTCGTCGCCGGCGTATTCTTCTTCTCATCAACGGAACGCGCGCGGTCCGAATCGTCCGCGGCCCCCCCGCCGCTCGTCTCCCACCCGACGCGCGTCCTCCTCGCCGGGCGCGCGGCCGCGCGCTCGGGCGGCGCCCTCGCCATCGCGTTCATCGCGCTCACGCCCACCTTCGTCGGCCTCGGCCGCGTCGTCACGACCGGCCGCGAGATGCCCTTCTCCGCGTGCGCGCCGCGCGTGTACGCGCAGAAAGCCGCGGGATGCGCGATGTCCGACGCCGCCGCCCTCGACTTGGACGACGACGACGACGCGAGCGTGGACCGGCCGCTTCGCGCGGCCGCGGCGCGGAGCTCCGCGACGGAGTCCTCCGGGCGGCTCCATGTCGCCCGTCTTCGCCCGGCGTCGACGCCCATGACGACCCGCGCGCAGCGGTCAGTGGCGCGGATGTTGAAGGTTGTTGACTTCTGTTAGTAAAAAACGTCTCGCGTCGCGCCCCACGGTCAGATTTCCCTCGCGCTGGGGGAGGGGCCCCGGGGGGCCGAGGGCGCGCGGTCGCGATGTCGCTCTCGTTCTCGCGCAGCGACATCACGCAGACGGCCCAGGCCGAGCGCGGGACGATGTGCGTCCTCCCGCTCGGCAAGGGGAAGCGGCAGAACAAGCTCGCGCTCGGGGACGTCGACGGCGTCGTGCGCGTCGTCGGATGCAAGCGGGACGAGCGGAACGTCGTGTTCAAGCTGGAATGCGGCAACGGCGCGCCGATCACGTCGCTGTCGTGCGGCGTCGCGGCGCCGCAGGTGGACAAGCTCTTCGCGAGCGCGGGGAACACGATCCGGGGGATCAACAGGAAGGGGAAGGAGTTCTTCAAGTTCACGACGAACCTGCAAGACGTGATCAAGGCGTTGCACGTGGACAACTACAACATCTACGCCGCGTCCGAGTACGTCGCGAACATGGTGCGCGCGCGCGTATTACATCTCGGATCGACGGTTCTCGTGCCGCCGCGCGTGAATCACCACCCACGACGTGACCAAACCAAACCAACGGGAAGATCCCACGTCACAAAAATCACTCCGCGCGGCATCACACTGACCGACCGTTCCCGCCGCGCCGCCGCCGCGCCGCCGCCGCGCAGTACGTAAACTGCGCGGATTCGCATTTTTTCATGTCCAACGACAGGATACTCGACGTCGTCATCGCGCCCGTCATCCTCCCGGACGAGAAGAACCCGATACTCGCGTGCGCGGACCGCTTCATCCGCGTCGTGCAAGGATCGGACCTGTACTACGAGGCCGCGGTGAACGGCGTCCCGACGACGTTGTGCCGCTGCGTCGAAAACGAAAAGAAGGTGCGTTCTATACACTGGCTCCCATACGACCGCGTCGGCGTGGTGAACGCCGATCCTTAAGGACTTCGCCCGTCGCATCTCTCCGCCCAGGGTCCCTCGCTTTCATTCCCCGACCGCGACGCCTTTCAACTTCAACTGACGCCTTTCAACTCCACCCCGACATGAAGAGGACCGCGATGAACGCCGCGGGACCCGCGCCGGGTACCGACGCGAAAGCTGGGAAGATCGAGATCCTCTTCGGCACCGAGCAAGGCAGCGTCGGCCAGCTATTTCTCGACGGGAACGCGGTCACGAGAGGGTGGGTCATCGACGCGGCCAGGGGCGTCGGCGGCGTCAGCGCGCTGTACGGCGACATGGACTGCACCGGCGACGGGAACTGCGACGTCGTCGTCGGCCGCGACGACGGCGGGTTGGAAGTCTACGCGTTGGACACGAACGGGCAGCCCGCGCTGGTGTATCAGAAGAGCTTAGGCGAGGCGGTGCAGACGATACGGCACGGGTGCGTCTCGAGCCCGTTCCCGGAGATTTTGGTGCACACGTTCAGCGGCAAGGTGCTCGGATTCGCGCCGGGGTCAGACAGCCGGACGATCGACGGGTTCGGGTTGGGCGCGGAGAAGACGGAACACGAGGAGAGGCAGGACAACATGCGCGCGGAGAAGCGCGTGAAGCAGCTGAATAAAGAGCTCGAGAAGCTCGCGAAGGAGGTGGAGAAAGCGAAGGAGAATTACGCCGCCGTGAGCGGCGGTCTCATCGCCGTCGACGGCCCCGCGAAGGTGCTCGATCGATTCGTCCTCGACGCCGACGACGCGTGTTACGCGTTGAGTTTGGAGGCGCCCGCGGCGTTGTTCAGCGTGAGCGTGCACTCGGACGTCCCGATCGATCTGCTCGACGTGAAGGATAACGCGGCGATATGCTCGCGGTCGCCCGCGGACCCGGCGAACGGGACGCACGCGGCGGCGACGTACAGAGTGAACGAAGGGAACAACAGAGTGGAGCTGAGGATGCGCGCCATCGAGGGGAGAGCCGGGACGGTGCGGTCGTTCGTCGTCCCGCGGCAGTCGCCGAAGACGTCCACGGAGAAGGTGCATCACATCAAGCCGCTGTGTTTACACCGACGAGTGAACGCGATGTCGTCGGCTGCGGCGGGGGCGGGGGCGCGGGGGGAAGATGAAGCGTCAACCGCCGCGGAGGAGGACGCGGGCGCGGCGGCGGCGGCGCCCGTCAACGAGCTCGTCGTGAGAGGCGATTTCACCCTCGACGACGCGCATCACTGGTGCGTCGTGTGCCTGAACGAGATCCCGACGCGGACGCCCACGGGGGTCGAACACGCGACGTACGAGTTCGAGAACGTGCTGCTGAAGACGACGCTCAAGATTGTCATCGGGGACGGGGAGATGACGTGCGTCTCGGATAACGTCTCCCCGCTCGCGCTTCTGAAGGATCTGATCGGAAAAGAGGCGACGGAGAACCAGCTCAGGGTGAACTTCAGTTTCAACTTGAGCGACGCCTCGGTGGCTCACTTTTGCGATCGCGCGCACCCGCTGATCGAGTACCAGCGCGAGCTCGTGCGGAAGGGCGAGCTCGTGGAGGGGTTGAAGGAGCTCAGGACGCAGGAGAACGGCGACGTGGACTTTTTGGACGACGAGTACAAGCGAATTCTCGCCGACGAGGCGAAGATCGTCGCAGAGCTCAAAGAGCAGCCGAGGCGGTTGGAGTACCTGCACGGCGTCGTGAAGGACTTCACGGTCGACTGGCACAAGTTCCGCGGATCGAACGTGAAGCGCGCGCTCGCGGGGATCGACGAAGCGCTCGCGCTCGGGGACGTGTCGCGGGAGCGGTTGGAAGAGATCGTCTCGAGAGGCGCGGCGTGACGCGATCCGCCGAGCGTCGCGTTACTCGTACTGTAGTAGGCATCTTAATTAGGCTTAAACGACGTTATTCTCGACGCCGCGTCCTCGAGGCACGACGTTCACCGCGCGCGCGGGATCGAATCGAGTCGAATCGAGTCGAATCGAGTCGAGTCGAGTCGCGTCGAGTCGCGTCGATTCGAGTCGAGTCGAGTCGCGTCGATTCGAGTCGAGTCGAGTCGCGTCGAGTCGCGTCGACTCATCACGCGGCGACGGTCTCGACGACGCCGCCGTTGAACGACCCGTCCTCGTTCCACGTCCCGATCTGCACGTTCCCGGTCTTCGCCCACGTGTACGCGCCCTCGCCGATCGGTTTCCCGTCCTTGAACGGCCCCTTGTACGTGCTCCCGTCGCGCAGCACCCACTCGCCCTCGACGAAGGCCCCCTTCTCCCACGTTCCCATGAACGTGCTCGCGGATGCCTTGAAAAAGTAGCTCCCGACGCCGTCCTTCTTCCCGTTCGTGAACGCGCCCTGGTAGACGTCCCCGCTCGGGTAAGTGTACTTGCCCTCGCCTTGGATGACGTCGTCCTCGAACGCGCCCTCGTACTTGGAGCCGTCCGGGAGGATCAGCGCGCCGACGCCGGATCTCTTCCCGTCGACGTATTCTCCCTCGTACGACCCCTTGTCATCCGCGAAGACGTACTTCCCTTTGCCCTGACGCAGCGACGTCGTGTACGTCTCCGGTTCCGGCGGCTCCGCGGGCTCCGCGGGCTCCGCGGGTTCTTCGCCCTCCGCGGGGGGTTCGGGTTCGGGTTCGGGTTCGGGCGGCGCGGGCTCCTCCTCGCCCTCCTCCGCGGGGGGCTTCTCGACCTCTTTCGTGCACTTGACGTACGTCCCCTCGAACGTGTCGCCGTTCGGGAACGTCATCACGCCCTGACGAAGAATGCCGCGGGGGGGGAGGGGGGACGGGGGGATGATGTCAGCGGATCGATCGCGAGGGACGCGCGCGAGGGGCGCGAATCGACGAGGCGGCGACGAGGACGCGCGCGTCGCAGCATCCAAAAGCGGGAATTCGTTCGTCGATCAATTCGACGCGCGCGCGGCGCGCGAGAGAGACGCGCGGCGACGGGGGACGCACCGCGCCGACCGGATACCCCTCGTCGAGCTCGCCCTCCCACACGCACGGCGGGAGGGGCTCTTCTTCGCCTTCTTCGGCCATGTTCGGCGTCTGACGAGAACCTGGGGGGAGCGGGCTCGCGCGCGCTCTTCTGCGGAGGACGCGCCCGTCTCTCGCGCACGGCTTCGCTTCGTCGTTCGTCCCCTGAGCCTCCGACGACCGGTCTGCCAGACAGCCAGCCCAGCCCGCGTCGCGATCGACGTTGATTTTCACCCACGGTCCGATGCGTCGTCTCCTTTCCGTGGTTTCAAGAACTCCTATCAAACCGGTCAAGACTCCGCCGAAACCTGCACCCTCTCTCCGTTTTCTTTCGCGCTTGTTTTCGCCGTCTTAGCTCGTCGGCGTCGCGCGCGCTCGCCCTTTTCCAACGCGCAACGCGGTTGAGCTTGCTACCAGAAAGGTGCGCGTCGCATCCAACACGTCTTCGCGTCGTCCTCGACGCCGTCGCGGCGCTCGCGCGCGCGTCGCGACGTCGCCGTCGCGCGACTCCGGCGCGCTTAGGGTTCACGGCAGATTTCCATCTCAGGGAACTCGCGCCCGCGACGCGCGCCGGCGATCGACCGTCGACGCGGCGGAGGATTCGTCCGCCGTCGCGTCGGCGCGCTCCCCGCGCCGTCGCGTTCGTCTTCGGAGCGCGCGCGGCGTCGCGACTCGCGCGCGTCGTCGCCCGCGCGTCGTCGCCGCCCGCGTCCGCGCGGCGCGTTCGTTTAGGGCTTTGATTCGATCGAGGGGCGGGCGAGAGATTCCATCAGGCTCGCCGCCTCGCCCCCCCGCGCGTCGCACCGCGAACGCGCGCTGACGCCCTCCTCCCCCCATCCTCCTCCTCCCTCCCCATCCTCCTCCCACCTCCATCAGGCGGCGAGATGAAGGTTTTAAAGGCGGAGCGCGAGCTCGCCATTCCCGAAGGCATCACCGTGACCCTCAAGGCGCGTAAGATCTCCGTGAAGGGCCCGCGCGGTTCCCTCGAGCGCGACTTCACGCACGTCCCGAGGATCGACCTCTACCACAACAAGGAGGAGAACAAGATCGTCGCGACGATGTTCTTCTCCTCCAAGAAGCGCCTCGCGGTGTTGCGCACGGTGTGCTCGCACATCTCCAACTTGTTCGAGGGCGTCACGAAGGGTTTCCGATACAAGATGCGCGCGGTGTACGCGCACTTTCCCGTGAACGTCAACATCGACGGCAAGGGCGAAAAGGTTGAGATCCGGAACTTCTTGGGCGAGAAGCGGACGCGGACGTGCGTGATGCAGGAGGGCGTGAAGATCAAGAGAGACGACGTGGTCAAGGATTGCCTCGTCCTCGAAGGGAACGACATCGACAACGTCTCCAAATCCGCGGCGCTCATTCACATGTCGTGCCTCGTGAAGAAGAAGGACATCCGTAAGTTCCTCGACGGTTTCTACGTCTCGGAGAAGGGCGTCATCAACGACGATTAGGCTCTTAGAGTGTAACGACGTGTAAGGACGCGATTGAGAAAAAAGAACACTTGATGTCCTTCGTAGACTGATTGCTCGTACGAAAGATTACCCGACCTCGTACCGTACTCGTCCGTACTCGGCTTGTGTACGTTAGGCCGCGGGCGAAACGCCTCTCCCGAGGTTTCTTTCGTCAGCGGTTTCGTCGCGTCCTCCCCCTCGTTCGCACTCGAGCGCGCGCGCGGCACGACCGCGATACGACAGCCCGGACGCGACCTTCGCGTCTTCGTCGCGATGCCACCGTCAGAAGACGCGCCGCGCGCTCGAGCGCTTCGACTCGCGCGCGCGTGAGGAGAGCGACGTCGCGTCGCATCGCGTCGCGTCGCGCCCAGCCCGCGCGGCCGCGGGCCTCTTTCTCGCGTTCTCCGTGATCCCGCGGTCGTCTGATGTCCTCCTCGTCCGCGCCCGCGCCGCCGCCGCCGGCGACGCACTCCCCCGACGGCCAAAAGATATGCTACGAGGAGACGACGACGCCGCCGGAGGGTTGGATCTTCCCCCCGCCGCCGGCGTCGCCGCCGCCGCCGCCCATCGGAACCGTCCCGCCGCCGCCGTGGAACGCGCCGTCGCCGCCGCCGCCGCTGCCGCCGGATCCGACGCTCAACCTCACGGGGTCCGGGTCGGGGGGCGCGGTCACGACGTGGACGATCGTCGTGCCGTGCCCGGCGGAGGAGGAGGTGGCGGCGGGGAAGGCGCTCATCTTCGGATTCGTCGACGGCGAAAACCCGTACCAGCTCGCCGCGTTCGTGCTCTTCTGGATCGTCGGGTTCGCGCTCCTCGTGAGGCGGTACTACGTGAAGTGGGCGAAGCGGCGCGCGGACCGAATCGTCACGTTCGAGATCGCGTGCGGGAGGTTCGTGAACCGGGGCTTATGGAGCGCGAAGAAGAATTTCGACAATTACCTCCGCGAACGCGACGACGCCGTCGCCGAGGCGAAACTCGCGAAAGAGATGGCGAAGATGAAGGGGAAGAAGAACAAGAAGAAGCGCCAGCGGCGGAAGAAAAAAGCGCCGCCGCCGCGCGAGCCCATCCCGGTCCCGATGCAGACGTTCTTCGACTCGTATCGACTCGTCGAGGACCCGGCGCGTTGGCGGTCGCGGCTGCGCGTCGTCTTGGATCCGGAGGACACCGACGCCGTGACGTTTCGGTCGTTCGTCGTCGGCCTCGGCGCGCTCGGAACCGGGGTATTCGAGCGCGTCGGGAGCGACTACGTTCACCCGAAGTTTATCTTCACGTTCGGGCTCTTAGACCCGACGCGCGCGGGGCACGTGAGTCGCGACGACCTCTTGAAGCTCGCGTGGAGGTTCGTCAAGGCGAAGGAGAAGAAGTGGAAGCTCGACGTCGACGAGAGCGACGACGAGGACGACGACGGCGGCGCGGCGGCGGACGAGAAGGATAAGAAGCCGAAGTTTCGCAAGCTCGCGGACGTGGAGGACATCGAGGAGGTTGGCGAGCGAGCGGCGCTGGAGCGACGGCGGAGGGATCACGTCAAGATTTACGTGAGCGATCAAAACGCGATGAAACTGAAAGGCTTCACCACCGACGGGTCCAAGCCCGACGAGGAGCTCGAAGACCTCGACGCGTGGACGCGCGTGAACCCTCTGAAGACGGAAAAGCAGAAGCGACGAAGCGCGCGAGACCGCGCGAAGATAGAGAAGCGGATGGAGACCAGGAAGCGGCTGCGGAAGGCGGTGACGACGCTGCGAGACGAATACCGCGAACGCGTGGATCTGAGCGATTTCGCGCGGCTCGCGACGGCGCTTCCGCAGCCGTTCAAACCCGCGTTTCGGCTGTACGACGCGCTGAAAAAGTACGTCAAACCGGCGACGAGGGTCGTGGCCGAGGTCCCGGGCTTAGCGCTCGACGAGCGGCGCGTCGCGGACGAGGTGGACCAGTGGGTCCGAGACCAAAAGCCGGCGTGGTTTTTCGACGACCCGAGGACGATTAAACGCCGCCGCCGAGAGGACCGAGACCCGAAACTGTTAGAGGAGCTCGCGCACATGACGCGGAAACCTTCCAGGGATAAAGAAACCGTGAGGGATATGTTCGATAAGTACGACGAAGACCGAAGCGGCGGGCTGGACGTCGAGGAGGTTGCGTACGCGCTCGGGGACTTGGGCGCGCTCGATCACGTCCTCGCGTCGTGGGGCAGCGTCGAGGAAATTTTCGAGGAGTTTGACGACGACCAGAACGGCACGATGGACTTCACCGAGTTCACGACGATGATCAACAAAATCAAGCAGCTGAAGCGAAAGGCAGAGGGCGAGGACGTCCAGGAAGAGGCCGCGGTCGAGATCGGGGACGAGAGCAAGCTGTACGTCGTCGATTTGAACGGAAAGCGACGCCCGCCGAGGCCGCCGCTCGGGCCGAAGATCGGCGGCCGGTCCCAAGCCGTTCGAATCAACGCGCGATACAGAGTAGACTCCCTCCTCACGATGCCGCCGCGCGAGGCGGTGGAGACGCTGAGCAAAGTCAGCGAGCGCGCGCGCGTGCTCGCGCTGAACATGCTGAAGATTAAAAACGCCGCGGAGATTGTCTACGTCATGCCGCCGCGGCAACGCGCGGAGCTGTACCCGTCTCTGCACCCGGACGTCGAGCTCGAGGTCCTCTCGATGCTGAAACACCCGGAGCGCGTGAGAAAGCACCCCACGGAGCTGCGGACGTTCGTGGACAGGCAGGCGGTGGAGTTGCCGGGGAGCGTGGGAGGCGCGAGCGGCGTGCCCGCGTTTCTGACGGCGCCGCCGGTGCGATTCCCGGACGAAGACGAGCTCGACAGCGCGCGGGAGACGACGACGCGTTCCAACTCGAGCTCGAACGACGGACGCGGGCGCGCGCGGGGGGACGCGTACGCGGTCGTGGACGTGGGCGAGGGCGGCTCGGAGTCCGAGTCCGAGGACGACGACGGGCTTGACGAGGACGGGAGGTTTAGGTATCACATAGTCTAGCTAGAATGAAAAACGTGACCTTATTTGGCGAGCGCGAAAACGACGTTTCCCCGCCCGCGCTGATGACAACCTACTGTACGTGTACCTCGCGACGACGTCTCGAGCCTCGGACCCCGCGTCTCGGACGTCGCGAGACTCGCGCGAGCGGCGGATATTCTCTCTCAGGAGAGCGTGCCCTCCTCCGCACACGTCGACGCGCGCGCGCACGCCCGCCCTCGCTCTCGACCCCTCCCCTCCCCGCCCCTCGCCGCGCGTTCGCCGCCGCGATGCCGATCGCGCGCTCTCGCGCGCTCCTCCTCTTCGCCGCGGCGACGACCGCCGCGCTCGCGCTCGCGACGCCCGCCGCCGCCGCCGCGACGTCCTTCTCCTCCGCGTCGTCGTCCGCCGCCGCGCGGAAGCTCCTGGACCACGACGTCGCGTCGTTCCGCGCGATCGAGGACGGCGGCGCGCACAACGCGCTCGACCCCGCGCGCGACGTCGGCGACCAGACGCGCGCGACGACGTGCCTCCCGAGAGACGACTTCGTTCGCGCGAACGGCGCGCTGTTTGAACTCGGCGGGAAGCCGTTCGCGTTCGCGGGGTGGAACCAGTGGGAGGTGCTGGAAGCAGCGTCGGACGCGCCGCCGCCGTTCCGCCACCTGCCGCTCCCCGGCCGCGAGCACGTGGTGAGGCTCATGAACGAGGCCGTGGAGAACGGTCTGAAAGTCGTCCGAATGTGGGCGCACACGATCACGGAAGGACACGCGATACAGGTGCGCCGCGACGACGGTCCCGGTCCCGTTTCCTCCCGCCAAAACTTTTTTGATGACTCTCGACGGAACCGCAAAAATCCACTCAACCCAACCGACCGCCCGCCGCCGCCGCCGCAGTCCGCTCCCGGGGTCTGGAACGAAGACATCCTCCGCGGGATGGACTTCGTCATGGATCAAGCCCGCGCGCGCGGGTTGAAGATCATATGGGCGCTCGCGGATAACTGGTACCCCGTCGGCGGAATCGACCAGTACGTGGAGTGGTCGCCCACGGCGAGTCGACACCGCGACTTTTTTACCGACGCGCTCGCGATCCGTTTCTTCCGCGACTCGTTCGAAACGATCGCCAACAGGGTGAACACGTACAACGGCATCGCGTACAAAGACGACGCGACGATCATGGCGTGGAACCTCGCGAACGAGGCGAGATGCCAGCGATGTGATTCGAGCGTCATGCAGGCGCGTTATGTGTCACACTGGTCCCCATACGACCGCGTTCGCGTGGTGAACGCCGTTCCATAAGGACTTTCTCTCCCGGCGGTCGTTTCTCTCCGCCCACCCCTCTCTTTCAATCCCGACACGCCTCGACGCCTTTCAACTCCGCTTCTAACGCCTTTCAACTCCGCCGCCTTTCAACCATCTTCACCATGCAGCGGTGGATCGAAGACACGTGCGCGGCGTTCAAGGAGATCGATCCGAACCACCTCGTGGGGATCGGCTACGAGGGCTTCTACGGCCCGGACTCGGGGCACGTGGACTTGAACCCGAACGGCGGCGGCTCGGATTGGGCGTCGAAGGAGGGCCAGGACTTCATCCCGAACAGCGCGGTAGACTGCATCGATTACGTCGGCATTCACGTGTGGCCGGATAACTGGAATTTTCTCGGCACCGAGTTTCAGAAGAAATTCATCCGAGAGCACGTGGACGACGTCAGGCGGTCTATCCCCGGAAAGCCGTTCGTGCTCGAGGAGTTCGGGAAGATCGTCGCGAAGGACGACGCGGAAGAGAACCGCGAGAACGCGAAAGGCGGAAGAGAGACGAAGACGCGCGACGCGTACTTCAACAGCGCGTTTGAAGTCGCGGAGGTGCGTCTCGGTCCGTCGGGTTCGGGTTCACGCCTTCCTTTCACCCTTCTTTCCTCGGTTTCACTTTCACCGCCATCCCGATCAAACTGAACCCATCGCCCGCGTCGACAGGCGGCCGCCGCGGACGGCGACCTCGCCGGCACGCTCTTCTGGCACTGGTACGACCGCGGCGTGGGACCCGGCAAGTACGGCGTGCGAAGCAACGACAGCACGTGGCCGATCATTCAGTCGCACGTCGAGAGCATGAACGCGATCACCGGCCTCCCGCGGTCGTGCCCGGCGTGAGCGCGGAACCGAAAGACGACGCGAAACGAAATTCTCGATTTTCGCGCCGCGAGCGCGCCGGCGGCGAACGTTCCCCTCCGCGACGTCCCCCGCGCCGCGCGCGTCGCGACGCGCGACGCGAGCGCGCGGACGAGACGCGCGCGCCGTCGCATAGCCGTAACGGCCGTTGTAACGAACACGAAACGAGCGAAACGCCGAGAGAAAGAAACGCCCGAAAGAAACTTCGAAACGAACTCGGTTCGCGTACGTGTACGCGTCACGAAAAGTTTTTCTCCGTCCCCGTCTCGCACTCGTTTCGCGACACTAGTCATTACGCGCACGCGCACCTTCGCCGCCCGCCGCACGCCGCCGTCGTCCGCGCCGCAGCGCGATGACCGCCCCCGCGCCGCCCGCCGCGGCCGCCGCGCCGTCCCCTTCCGACCCCGCGCGGGAGAGCGACGGCTCATCAGACGCGCTTTCACCCGGGAGCAAAGATCTCAGGGCGAAGCGCGACAAGCTCCAGGTGGAGATGATGGAGATGGAGCTTAAGGAGCGTCGCGAGAAGCTCGCGCTGCAGCAGGCGGAGCGCGCGCAACGGATCAAGGAGCGCGAGTTCGAGCTCGCGGAGCGCGCGGCGAGGTTCAAGTGGCCGTTCAACGGCGTCGACAGCGCGATGGGCGCGGAGGCGTCGAGGCAAGCGCACCCGTCGGGACCGGGTCACGCGTCCACCTCGGGAGGGGGCCCAGGACAGACGTTTAATCCGACGCACCAGCAGCCGCACCAGCAGCCGCCCGCGATGGCGTTCGCCGCGCCGCCGCGGCCGTCCACGCCGCCGTCGTCGTTCGCCGCGCCGAAGCCGAGGAAGAAACTCTCGCTCCAGGTCTCCTCCGAGATGGCCGTCTCCATCGCGCCGGACGACGGCGCGTCGCATCAGATGCCGAACGAGGGCGCGGCGGAGGCGGAATCTTCCGAGAGACTCCTTCAGAAGGAACCTCTCGAGGACCACGACCCGATGACGGACCTGCCGATCCCGCTGGACATCGGCCGAGGCGCGGTGTTCGAAAAAGTAAAGCAGATCAACGAGCACAAGGACGCCATCAAGCGTTCGTACGTGGACCAGATGACCGAGCTCGAGATGAAGGAGCTCGAAGCCGCCGCCGAGGCAGAGCAGCGGAGACGCGCCGCGGAGAAGCTCGCCGCGCAGGCGATGCTCGAGGTGCGCACGTCGAGGGTCACGGAGATCACGAAGCTCATCGCGGCGTCGCTGACGCTCGTGAAGAAGTCCAGCGAAGCTCTGGACGGGCTCGTGCTGCGCTTGGTGGACGTCATCGAGCAAAACACCGCGGAGGACGTCGGGATAATCCACGAGGAGGAGATCGATTTCGACGGCAAGACGGTGAAGAGCAAGCTCATGGATCTCGTCACGCAAGGGTACGTCCCATCGCAGACGCAGCTGGACGAGGCCGTGGAGGCGGTGGAGGCGATGCGCCCTCGGAGCGAGCGCGCGACGGTGAACACGCTGCAGCGCGACCTCGCGAACTTGAAGCAGGTCGTGGAGGGTCTGGACGAGCCCAACACGACGGCGCAAGACGCGGAGGTTGTGCAGAAGGAGACGCTGCAAAAGGAAGAGGACGACGCAGCCGCGTTGATCGCGAAGGCGAAGGCGCTGAGCGCGCGTATCTTGCGCGAGGAAGCGGAAGCGACGGAGAGAGAGAAGGCGGCGTTGCAGCGGACGTTGGACTCGCTGCCGCCGCCGTCGGAGCTGAGCAAGCTGACGATGGAGGATCTCGCGGCGCGGGACGCGCCGCTCGCGGATCTCGCGAAGAAGCTCGCGGAGGATTCGCAAAAGGCGGCGGCGCAAGCGGCGGCGGAGGACGCGGCGTTGCCCGTGCCGCCGGAGCTCATCACGGAGCTGCAGACGCTGAAGGGGAAGAAGAAGTACCTCCAGGAGATCGCGGAGCTCAAGGCGGAGGTGGAGCGGTTGCAGAACCCGCCGGAGGAGGGGGGCGAGGGCGAGGGCGACGGCGAGGGCGGCGAGCCGGCGGCGGCGTGATCGTGATCGCGTTCGCGCCTCGCCGCGCCGCGCCGGGGTTTGGGTTGGGTTGGGTGATAGAGCGCGCGCGTTATTCTGTTATGTATTCGATTCGACGTGCCGAGCGCGTGCCACCGAAGACGAGACGTCGTCGCCGCGTAGCGTCGCGTGAGAACGGCCCACCACTATTCGTCGCATCTTAAGATATACTGTACCTCAACGCACGCGCACGACAATCTGTCCATCCTACGCTGCCGCTCGTAGACACATCCACGCGGCGTTCTCGCCCATGAACGCGCCCTCCCCGTCCCCCGCGTCATCACCCGGGACGTACACGCTCCGGTCGAACCGCAGCGCCCGCGGCCTGAGCGACCGGAAAGGGTTCGCCTCCGTCTCCCAGAGCCACTCCACGCCCGCGCCGGCGCCGCCGCCGGCGTCCGCCGCCGCCGCCGGCGTCGTCATCGCCCTCAGCGCGTCCTCGTCGCTCTCCGCCTCTTTCACCGTGTACCCGGTCACGACGAGCGGGCACTTGTGCGCGTGGACGATCCTGTCTATCGTCGGTCTCCACTCGTCCTGCGAGTACCCCCACATTCCGGCGTTGAACGCGACTGCGAGCTCGGGGACCCACCCCGAAAAAGTGCTCGCGGTCGACGCCTTCCTCTCCGCGGGCGCGTCGGCCTCCTCCTCCTCCTCCTCCTCCTCCTCCCCCTCCGACGCGATGTCGTGGTACAGCCCGACGTGATACCCCACGGAGACGCCCGCGCGCCGCCGCTTCGGGCTCGGCGCCTCCTCGTCGTCCTCGTCGTCCTCCTCCTCCTCGTCGTCGTCGGCGCCGCGCACCGCGTGGAACTCTCCCTCCGCGATCCCGTCGTCCACCGTGACGTTCGGCCCCGCGCACAGTATCTCGACGTTGGCGAACCCGCGCGCGTCGTCGCCGACGCCGCCGCGTTCGAGCACGGCGCGGAACACCTCCGCGGTCGCCTCCGGGTTCGTCCCCTCGACGCGGTCCGCGCCGACGACGAGGATGCGCAGCGTGTCGTCGCGCTTCGGCGGGTGGTGCCGAGATTTCGACGCCGCGTCCTCGTCGACGCGCACGCGATGCGCGCGGACGCGCTCGACCGCCTCTAATATCGTGAACGCCCTCGAGTGCTCGTGTGCGAACGCGATCGCGAGCTCGTCGTCGTCGTCGTCGCCTCCGCCGCGGACGGAGGACCACGACATCCCGTCGCGGCGCGTCTCGCGCTCTGACGTCGTGGCGCTCGTGCTTTCTCGCTGCCGCCAGCGTGAGGTGCGTGTTCGTTCACGTTTTTCACCCACCGCTCGGTTTCAACATTTGATCGCGTCCCTTTTCAACTGACCGATGAGCCAATTTTCGTACGGAATGGCCTCGCGAGAGGAGGAAGGAGACAGTTCGGTCGCGGGACCATTGCCCGCGCGCCTCGGCGGCGGTCGCGGCGATCATGGACGCGGGCGGCGGGCCCGGGCCCGGGCCCGGGTCCGAAACCGTCGCGAGGGAGGACCTCGCGGACGCGAAGCGACGGCTCCTCGCGGTGCGTCGCCGCGTCCGTCTCGTCGTCGTCGCCGTCCCCGATCGTCCGATCCTTCCTCGACCGTCCTCCCTCCCTCCCCGCTGACGCGCTCGCTTCCGCCTCCCCCCCCACCCCTCTTCCACAGCTCGCTGGCCCGAACGCGGAGACGTACTGGTCCACCCTGAGCGCGTTCCTGCAGAAGCAGATCGCGAAGACGGAGCTGGACGCGCGCGTGCCCGCGCTTCTCCAAGGCTCGCGCGACGCCGTGCGGCTTCACGACGCGTTCCTTCGAGGGATCTACTCCACCGCGGTGAGCAAGTCGCGGGCGCTCGCGCGGCAGCAGGCCGCGGCGATGGCGCAGCAGCAGCAGCAGCAGCAGCAGCAGCAGGGAGGAGGAGGAGGAGGAGGAGGAGGAAACGGTGGCGGCGGCGGCGGGGAGGCGGCGAGGTTGAGCAGTCACGGAGAACAGATCTCTGATGTGCGTTCTATACACTGGTCCCCATACGACCGCGTCGGCGTGGTGAACGCCGATCCTTAAGGACTTTGCCCGGCGTGTCTCTCCGCCCACCCCTCGCTTTCAATCCCCGCCATCGACGCCTTTCAACTCCAACTGACGCCTTTCAACTCCACCCCGACGTTCGCTTGTATAGAACGGCCCTGAGTCGCACGCGCGTGGCGCGACGACGACGACGACGACGACGCAACAACAACAGCAACAGCAACACGCGCAGGGGGTGATGATGCCGCAGCAGCACCAACACCACCACCAACACCAACACCCGCAGCAGATGTACCTCGCGCCGACGCAGCCGGGTCAGGGGATGGGACCGGGGACGATCGCGAGCCTCACGCCCGCGCAGCGTCAGTACCTCGCGCAGCAGCAGCAGCAGCAGCAGCACGCGATGATGCAGCAACAGCAGCAGCAGCTAGAGCAGCTGCGGCGGCGCGGCGGCGACGCGGAGAGCGGGCCGGAGAGCGCCGCGCTCGCGGCGCGAAGAGCGAGGGACGCCGCGCTGGAGATGCAGAGACGGCAGCAGTTGCAGCAGTACCAACAGCAGCAGCACGCGCAACAGCAACAGTTTCAACGCCACCCGGACTGGGCGCCGCCGCGGTGGATCGAGGCGACGCCGGGCGCGACGGCGCCGGCGGCGGCGCCGGGGCCGAAGAAGAAGGGCCGCCCCGTGGGGAGCGGGAAGAAAGCGAAAGCGGCGGCGGCGGCGGCGGCGGCGGCGGCGGCCCAGCAGCAGCAGCAGCAGCAGCAACAACAACAACAACAACAGCAACTCCTCGCGCTGCAGCGGATGCAACAACAGATGAACCTGCAACGTCTGCAGCAACACTGGGCGGCGTTGGGCGGCGCCGACGCGCAGACGAGCGCGCCGCAGCCTCATCCGCCGCACGGGACCGCGGGGCCGTCCGGCGGGTTGACGCGAGCGCAGTTCCAGGCGTCGCCGCCGGCGCGGCAACGCGAGTTGGCGCTCGAGCACGAGCGCCGACGCCAGCTGTACCAAGCGCAACACGCGACGGCGATGCAGCAGCAGCAGCAGCAGCAGCAACAGCAGCAGCAGCGCGCGCACGCGGAGCTGGAGCTGTCGCTCGCGCGGCAGAAGCGGGAGCGGGAGCAGCAGCAGCTGGACCACCGCGCCGCGCTCGGCGGCGACGCGACCGCGGCGGCGGCGAACAAAAAAAGTCGACGGAGTCATCATCACCCGTTCGCCCTCGACGGGGCCCCCGGGACGGAGGGCGTCGACGCGAGCGCGCGCGTCGCGTTCGTCTCCCCGAGCGTCGTGACCTTAGGCGACGACGTGAGAGGCGGGATGACGGGGGAAGGCGGCGCGCGCGTCGACATCGCGGCGCCGCGGCCGTCGCTGGACGCGTTGTACCGCGAGATGGACGTCGACGACGAGTGGTGGGACGAGATGTTGAAGACGAGCGGCGAGCGCCGCGCGGGGCCCGGGGAAACGGGCGACGACGACGACGACGTCATCGAGACCCTGGAGAAGGACGACGACGACGGCGATGACGGCGGCGACCGCGGAGGCGACGCCGCGTCGCCCGGGTCGGACCAGACCGCGGTGACGGTGGCGGCGGCGGCGGCGTTCGCGCCCGCGGGGGGAAAGCCGTTCGCGCGCGCGGCGACGCGACGCGTCGCGCGCGCCGCCCCCGCGCCGCCGCCGCCGCTGATCGGGATATCCGCCCCTCGCGCGCGCGCGCTCGTCGGCGTTGTCGCGACGAGCGCGGACCTGGCGGCGTCGTGCACGCCGGCGGGTAACGCTCTCGGTGAGAGCGTTTCGAATCTCCCGAGGGACGCGGTCGTCGCGGACGAGGACGTCTTGGCGCGGTCGATGCGCGTCGTCGCGCGCGATTCGATGCTCGAGGATGTCGACCCGGCGTGCGTGCGCGCTATGGCGCACGCGGTGAGGGAGTACCTGACGCGGACGGTGAGGAAGATCGTCGCGAAGAGGGACGAGCGGCTGGCGGCCGCGGAGGGGAACGAAGGGAGTGTCGGACGCACGAGCGCGTCGGACGCGTCGGACGTGTCGCGAGCGAAGGATGAATCCTTGGACGAGATGGAACGTCGGATGCTCGCGCGCGGGGGTAATAAACGCGTGGGCGTGGAGGACTTAGTCGCCGCGACCGCGGATGAACCGGACGCGCTCGGACGGCGCGATCGGCTCGCGTTTCTCGCCGCGGAGGAAGGCGTGACGCGCGCGCGGTTGGGCCGCGGTCGCGAACGGCGGGAGGACGATTCGTGACGAGACGAATCGTCGAGACGAGACGCAGACGGCTCGCGCTTCTTCCTCGCGATGATAACTTATTAACCTTATTATTAACCTTATTAAACTTAAAACTAACTTTTGCGAGCGTGTCTTCTAACTACTGTACGCGGAGAGCAGTCATCATACAACGGTACAACCGAACGTTCGATCTTCCGCGCGTTCCTCGGCGGAGGAGATCAAAACGCGTCTCGTCGGTGGGTTTCGCGAGCGAAGCGCAGCGCTTCGGATCGGATTCGGGTCCATCCATCCATCCATCCGTCCGTCAACGCGCGCGCGCGGACGGATTCTCGCGTCGGTGCTTCCGCCCGACGCGCTTCCCCGGCCCGCTCAGGATCCCGAGAAGCGGCTTCGCGGCGACGTGCGGCTCGGCTCGTCCCCCGCGCGCGTCGTCCCGTCCCGCCTTTTCCTTCTTGCACTCGTTCGACCGCCCGCAGCGATCGCTCGGGCCGGACAAGATGCCGAGCGCGGCCTCGTCGTTCATCTTGCACGCCGACGCCGTGGGCGGCGCGGTGGGCGCGCCGCCAGACTTGGCGAACGCCCTCACCGCGCGATGGTTCGCGGACCGCCGCACGCGGCCGCCCGGGGATTCGAACAAGTCGCCGTCTCGCTCGTCGTCAAACGACGACGACGACGTCTCGTGCGCGGACGCGGACGCGGACGCGGACGGCGGCGGCGGCGCGCCCGCGCGGCCGTGCGAGCCTCTCCTGCCGACGCGATCGCCGAGGTCGTCGAGCATCCCGAGCAGAGGGTCTCTCGCGTCGCGCATGTCTCCCGCGCCGCCCGACGCGCCGCGCCTCGTCGTCCGTCGACCCACGCGTCGCGACGGGCCCTCGAGGAGGTCGAACGTCGTCCGGCGCGTCGCGAACGCGGCGGCGCGCTTCACGCGGCGCGCGCGCGAGTTCCCGAGCTCGTTCAGCTTCAGGGTGTTCCTTGTGCGCTGCTTGGAGGCGCCGGCGCCGCCGTCTTTGTTCGCGCCAGGGTTGGAAATATCTCCGCTCGATGGCCCCGGTCCCGCGGTCACGCTGAGGAATTCGAAGCTCGGCGTGCGGCGATGCGCGCGCGCGACGATCGGTCCCTGCGAGCGCGCGGCGCGGTCGATCGGCGGGCGCGTCAGTCGATGAGGTTTTCGCATCGATCGCGGTCGAGCGATCGACGCGACGCGACGCGCGGCGCGATCGAACGAGGCGGAGCGAGGGGATCGTTGATTGATTTTCGAATCGGAGAGCCCGCGGCCTCGCACGGCTCGTTTTAGGATCGGGTGTTACGCGCGCGACGCGACGCGCGACGCGCGGGGACGCGCGACGCGCGGACCGCGCGGCGGGCGACGGGAGCGCGGCCGCGAGGAGAGAGACCGACGCGCGCGACGCGTCGTCGGGCGCGGGACTGGCGAGCGCACCCGCGAGGTCGTAAAGCGCGATCTTTTCCCGGCCGCCTCGCCGGCGGCGAACGTCGAGCGGGAGGACGATCCCGCGCGCGTCGACGCGGACGCGACCGCGCGCGACGCGCACGGCGCGCTAATCGTGAAGCTCGCGGCCATGAGAGAGACGACCGGGTTCGATGCTGCGGGGCGCGAGGAGAGGGCGAGGGCGAGGCGTCCGCGGGACGCGACGCTGTGCTCGAAGGTGTGCGCGACACGACGGCGTCTTCGTGGCAAAAGGTAGCGTCCCGCAGACGCGCCCCCGTGCTACCGTGGCGGTTTAAGGCGGGAAAACGGCGCTTTTTGCTGCCACGGTGTTGACTCAACGTGTTGCGCCTGATCGCGCCGCGCGCTAATTCTCTCCTCGCGACTAAATCTCTCTCCTCTCCGCGCCGGCGGAGAGGGGGCGCGGAGTCACGGACGCGCGAGACGCCCGCGGCGAATGCGCGCGCGCTCGTGACGCGCGTTGACACGTAGAGGGTGGTGAGAGCACCTTCTGATCGCTCGCGCGGCCCGTCGACGCGTTCGCCGCCGCGCGCGGCGAGCGATCCGCCGTCTGCCCCCGCCCCGCCGTCATCGAGTTCGTTAATAGACTACGAGCAGCGACCGCGCTGACGTCGCGCGATGGCGACCGTGGAGCAGTACCTCTCCGTCCTCGCGGGCGCGCAGTCCGCGACGAACGCGGACGCGCAGCGCGCGGCGGCGCAGATGCAGATCGAGGTCCGTCCCCGTCGCGTCCCCGCGCCGCGCGCTCGCGCGCTCGCGACGAAATCGAAAAGAAAACCCAACGCGTCGGTCGGCCGCGAACGCGATCCTCCTCCTCCTCCTCCTCCTCCTCCTCCGACGACGACTGACGCGCGCTCGCTCCTCCTCTCGCCCCTTCCTCTCGCAGCTGAAGCAAGGCGACCCGCGGCGCGCGATCGCGGTGTGCATGACGCTCATAACCCCCGGTCAGCCGATCGAGGCGAGGCACTTCGGCTACGGCGTCCTGCAACACGTCGTCGCGAAGCGCATGGACGAGTTCACGCCCGACGAACGCAATCAGCTCGCGAAGGTGACGTTCGATAACCTCGCGGCGTGCGGCAACGCGCCCGCGAACGCCCCGGAGCCGTTCATGATCAAGTCCAAGGTGGCGACGCTCATGGCGGAGATCGTGCGGAGGCAAGGCGCGTCGCTGTGGACGTCGCTGATGCCGGATCTCGCCGCGGGGGTGAGACTGCTTCCCATACGACCCCGTTCGCGTGGTGCACGCCGTTCCTTAAGGACTTTTCCCGTCGTCACTCTTCACCCGCGCTTCCCTTTCAACGTTTGACTGGTAAGAC